>WNFQ01003664.1_pt1 | contig 11575 bp, 10 predicted proteins | sample 5400171 | NCBI WGS metagenome assembly WNFQ01 (sample SAMN13153356, study PRJNA577476) | soil metagenome | isolation source: 20 cm soil under Madrone tree | place: USA:California | collected 2016-06-14
CGTCCAAAGGAAGACCTTTATGATATTCACCGCAGACTGCGCACGTAAAGCCATCAGGGGGTTGATTTAAGGGCTTAGTCATTTAGGCCAAATAGATTGTACACCGACCTCGAGTCAACTCCTGGGAAACAGCGTTCGCTTCCACATGGAATCCGCCGCGAAAGGGGGCTCGTCAGATGGACGAGAACCCCACTAATCAGGAGAATCAGGAGTTAGTCAAATCTGCAACCTTTCTGAAGCAATTCAGAAAGCTATTTCAGCTTCGCGTACTCCGCTTTGGCAGCGATGAGGATGGGAATCTGAGGGTCGGCATCCTTCCAGAGAGCAAAGAAATCCTGATAGGCGGTGCGGCTTTTCTGTGGATCACCCTGGAGCGCGTAAGCCCGCCCGAGTCCCAAATGCGCGAGAGACAGAAGCGGGTCAGCGGGAACAAAGTTGCGGAGAGCCAGAACCCGCTGAAACTCCTGGGGCCTTGGCCGCGTCGCCACTGCTGAGCGCCGCAGCCGCGCGCACCAGGGGCACGGAAACGGCTTGCACCAGAACGTCGTCGGGGCGGCTCTTAGCAATTTCTCCCGCCTGGTCGAGCGCTTTCTTGTTCTCACCGGCGAAGGCCAGAACTTCTCCTGCGACGAGCTTTTGATTGTAATCCTGGAAAATCTCTAGGGACGTGTTGGCTGATTCCATGGCCTCTTTGCGATTTCCGACCAGCGCCTGCACCCGCCCGCGCTCAGCCACCGCGAACGCCTCAACACTCTTGACCTGCAACCTTTGGCCGACCTGGCGAGCCTCCTCAAAGAAGTCTCCGGCCTCGCGGAGCTGCCCGTGGGAAGCCGCGATGTCACCATGGCGAAAAAAGACTGACCACTCCAAATCCGGTTCCGCCTTGCTACGGGATTCTTCGCTTTCCATGGTGGTGAGATCGCCTTGTGCCAGAGCTATATTTGCTAAGGTGTCGTGAAGAAACAGGAAGTCGGGGTGGAGCCGCAGTCCCTCTTTGGCAACCGTCTTGGCTTCCTCCAGCCGGTTAAGTCCCATGTACGCGCTTGCCGAAATCCCATAGCCGCGCGATTCATCGGGGTCCACGCGCATACTCTCTTTGGCATTCTCCAGCGCCTTGTCAAAGTCGCCCAACTGCAGATCGGTAACAGAGAGATTTATGTAAGGGGTCACATCTCGAGGGTAGGTCTGCTTGTAGAGTTCATAGGAGGCGTTACCCTTCTCCAACTGGCCACTGTCGGCATAGTAGTGGGAGGTGATGTACAGCCTCTCCCGCTCGCTGGTACGGTCTTTCAGCTCGAATGCTTTCTTGCGATATTCTTCGGCCGTAACCAGCAGGTCCCAGTTACCATATACGGTGCCCAGCCGGGCATAGGCCAGAGCGAAGTTGGGATCCAGCTCAATGGCCTGCTTGTAAAAGGGGATGGATGCCAAATCTCTCCCCGCGATGTGCTTCTCCTCACCCAAGGCGAACGCCTTGAGCGCTTCCAACGACGACGTGGTCGCTTCCTCCAGCGGCTTGTCAAACCTCTTAATGGAAACCAGGGACTCGCCGAGTTTTTCTCTCAACTGGGTAGCGGCTTGGTCGAGGGACTTAAGCACTTGCTCCTTGCTGTTCGCCCTAGCCTGCACCTCGGCGAGAGTGTCACCCGTTGCGGCATTGACGGCGCCGAGTGTCACCACGTACTGGCTCCCCATGCCGGCGATCGATCCGACCAGAAACGCTTTCACCCCCGTGCGCTGGGCGATTTCGCGCCCGATGCCAGGAGTGATGCGCTCCTCTGGCGATTTGCCCATCATGGCCAGCGTCTGGCGCGCCCGTTCGTCCGAGATGACGTTCAAGAAGGGGGACTGCTGCAGGTCGACAGCCAGCGCTTTCTTGAGCGTCCCGTCGAAAACCGCATCGCCGGTGGTATTGACGAAATCCGCGAGCAGAATTGAGTCCTTCTCCGTAATGACATGGGCGCGGGACGAACGGAAGAAGAGTGCGCCTGTCAGGGTCACCAGCAGGAGTGCCCCGATGGGCACGAAGATCTTCCACAGCGGGCGGCGCGGGACCTCCATCGGCACCGATGCACTGAGCTGGGTAGCGGGCCCGCGGGCTGAGCTCGTTCGCTCTCGGGACGGCAGGGCGCCGCCCGATGCGGAAGCGGAGGCCGGTGTGACGGCTGGGCTTGAAGCCGGTGGCAGTTCGACCAAGCTTTGTACCACAGCCCGTCCCGAGTCCGAGTCGCGCTTCAGCCGCTGCAGGTCGGCGCGGAGATCGCCGGCGTGCTGATAGCGCAGGTTGCGATCTTTCTCCAGCGCTTTATTCACGATTCGCTCGAGTTCGAGGGAGAGATCGGGATTCAGGCGCACCGGAGCCACGGGCACTTTGTGAAGGATGGAATCAAACAGAGCCGCGGAAGTTTCACCGCGAAACGGCACCGTGCCGGTAGCCATTTCGTAGAGCACGGTGCCGAATGAAAAGAGATCGGTGCGCGCGTCCAATTCCTTACCGAGGGCTTGCTCGGGAGACATATACGCGACGGTGCCGAGCGCGGTGCCCGGGCTCGTAAGGTACTGCTCATCGAGGGAACGCGTCTCCGCTTGATTTAGAGAAACCTGGCTAGGAGACGTAATAAGGGAGACTTTTGCGAGGCCAAAATCGAGGACTTTGGCGTGGCCGCGTTTGGTAACGAAAATGTTGGCTGGCTTGATGTCGCGGTGAACAATACCTTCGGCATGGGCAGCGTCCAGCGCATCAGCGATTTCCATTCCAAGAGAAAGCAACAACTCCAGCTGCATTGGCCGCCCGGCGATGTGGTGCTTCAGCGTGGCCCCATCCAGGAATTCCATGGCGATGAAGGCCTGCTGGTTTTCCTCACCGATGTCATAGATGGTGCAGATGTTGGGATGGTTTAACGCCGACGCCGCCTGCGCCTCTCTTTGAAAACGCGCAAGTGCTTGTGGGTCTTTCGCTACATTCTCTGGAAGGAATTTCAGGGCAACAAAGCGATGTAGCCGAGTGTCTTCTGCCTTGTAAACAACTCCCATGCCTCCGCCGCCGAGTTTTTCCAGGATGCGGTAGTGCGAAGAGGTCTTGCCAATGAGCGAGTCGGTGCCTGACATGTGTGGCTCATCTTAGGTTGGGCCAGAAGGCAAGTCAACGAAGAGGACACGAAGAGGACAGAGATTGTGGGCCAACTCCATCTGATTAACAGCGATCGCGGACAAGTGGAACCTGTCGCGAAAGCTGGCGAGTCAAATGGACGAGAACCGCACTTACCAGGCAAGTGGAATTCAATTGATAAACACATGGGCGTTTGTCGGTACCAATCCGACGGACGAACCGATAACTTCCTGCTTGCCCGTCAATCGGCGGCGAGCGCCAATGGAGCTTATTTCCCACAGCCCGCAGAGACCGTGTAACATACTGCGATCTTGGGCAGCGAAACGGAAATCCCTCGCTCACACGAGTCGATTTATACGGAGGGGCCGTAATGAACAGGAGAAAGTTTCTTAGCGCGCTCGGCCTTGGATCGGGAACCTTGCTTTCGGTTCCGACGATTGCAAAAACTGCCGGGTCTGACCGGAATGCCTGGCAGCCGGACGGTGCGGGTACGGTCGCTCGATTCGGCGTTTTGACTCCCGACTTTGATCCCGTTCCGGAATCAGAGATGTGGGCCATGGTTCCATGGGGGATTTCGATCCATGCCGCGCGCGTCGCGCGCAACGGGCCACCCGGCGCGGGCTTTGTGGAGCCGCCCTACGTGGACGATGCGGTCGACCGGCTCGTCGAGTTAGCGCCGCGTGCGATCCTGTTGGGATACACGAGCAGTAGTTACGCACTCGGTGCGGACGTCGACGATCGAGTACGCGCCCGGCTCGAACAGCGCGCAAAGGGCATCCCAGTCATCTTCACCTGCTCGGCGGCCACGGCGGCCCTTCGAGACCTCAATGTCCGGCGCATCAGCGTCGTGCATCCACCGTGGTGGAGTGATAAAGCGAACGACGAGGGCACGGTCTACTGGCGCGCCGCAGGTTTCGATGTCCTAGAGTGCACGCGCATGCAGCCAGCGCGTTCCCGCACGGAAGTCCCCGCTGCCGAGGTCTTCGAGTTCGTCAGCGCTCACACGCCGCATGCGGCGGAGGCAGTCTTCATCGGTGGGAACGGCCTGCGCGCCGTCGGCGCGATCCGGGCACTAGAGGCGCGGCTCGGTAAGCCCGTGCTCACCGCCAATCAGGTAGCTTTCTGGTATGCGCTGCGCCAAGCGGGTGTGGGTGCGCCAGTGAACGGATACGGTCGAGTGTTCAGGAAACTGAATCCAGGAGGTAGATCAAGCCAAGACTGAATTCCCCGCGATTGAACGCCGTGTGTGCGCAGGATTCCGACGATTCCGGACGAGTGGTCGGCAACTCTTACCTTGCCGATTACTTCAGGGTTGCCCATCCGCCCGATGGCGGGCTGCGTTGAAGATTGACGCTGTTGGGCTGGCAAATGAAAAAAAAGGCGGGACTGGACCGCTACGGTCTGGCCTGCGTAGGCTGTGTCAACCTAGGTCGCGGACCGTAAGCTCCGCTGTTGACGTGGCGCTCTTTTCAGGCAGAATTATGGCAATCTTTGGATTGAGGAGTCTCCCATGCGACGCCTGAGCTGCGTTCTCGCCGTCATTCTGTTCGTGACCGCAAGTTCATCCGCACAACAGCCTGACCTGAATCAACTTAAACGTGAAGCCATCAGCGAAGTGGATTCCATGCAGACGCTGACGCAGCAGATGGTGGACGAAATCTTCAGCTACGCCGAGTTGGGTTTTCAGGAGTACAACACCTCGCGTTACGTGAGCGGGATCCTTGAGAAGAACGGATTTACGGTGCAGCGCGGCGTCGCGGGCATTCCGACAGCATGGGTGGCGACGTGGGGCTCAGGCAAGCCAGTGATCGCCTTCATCACAGATATTGATGATATTCCCCAGGCGTCGCAAAAACCAGGTGTGGCTTACCACGATCCCATTGTTCCGGGTGCTCCGGGGCACGGCGAAGGACACAACTCAGGCCAGGCTGTAAACGTCACGGCAGCGCTATCGCTGAAAAAACTCATGGGGCAGCACCATCTCCCAGGCACGCTGAAGCTGTTTCCGGGCGTCGCGGAGGAATTGCTGGGTACTAAAGCTTTTTACATTCGTGAAGGTCTGTTCCGCGATGTCGATGTTGTACTCGGCTGTCATGTGGGTGCCGCATTCGATAACCACTATGGGGAGCTGGGCAGCGGATTAGTATCGGTGCAGTACTTTTTCCATGGCAAAGCTGCGCACGCGGCTCTCGCACCGTGGGAGGGCCGCAGCGCACTGAATGCAGTTGAGCTAATGAATGCCGGCTGGAACTTCCGGCGTGAGCACCTGCGCCTACAACAGCGCTCGCATTACGTTATCTCGAATGGCGGCGACCAGCCCAATGTCGTGCCGCCCGAGGCAAGCGTCTGGTACTACTTCCGGGAAGTCGACTACCCGCACATCAAAGAACTATACGAACTGGGAAATAAAATGGCACAAGCCGCCAGCATGATGACCGATACCACCGTCACGCAGCGCCTAGTAGGCTCGGCGTGGCCTCGCCATTTCAACAAAGTCATCGCCGAGGTGCAGCACAAGAATATTGAAGCGGTCGGCATGCCGGAATGGAGCGATGCGGACCAGATCCTGGCGCACGCGCTACAGAAGGAAATCGGTGCGCAAGAAACTGGTTTGAAAACTAAAGTGGAGGAGTTGCACGCACCCCGCGAGAACATGGGTGGCGTATCCGACGATATTGGCGACATCTCGTGGAATGTGCCAACAGTTAATTTATTCTATCCAGCTAACATTCCTAACCTGACGCTGCATAGCTGGCCAAGTGCAGTCGCTATGGCCACTCCCATCGCTCATAAGGGCTCCACTGCAGGCGCGAAGGTGCAGGCGATGACGGCGCTCGACTTCATCACCACTCCTGCGCTGGTACAGCAGGCATGGGCTTACTTTCGCGATGTGCAGACGAAAGACATCAAATACATGCCGCTGGTCGGACCAGACGACAAGCCGGCGATCGAACTTAATCGCGACAAAATGGAGAAGTTCCTGCCTGAGTTGCAGAAGACCTACTATGACCCGACACGTTACAAAACATATCTGCAGCAGCTAGGGATTCAGTATCCGACGGTGAAGAAGTAGGGATTTACGATTAAACGGCGTGGTGTCGGGTGCTTTGTAGTGATCCCCCTAAAAAAAGGAACCGCAAGCCGGATTCATCCAGGCGCGAAAACGGCAGTAGTTCACTTGAACCCGTCACGGATTACACGTTGAAGCCTGCCCGATAAACTCCCGGAAATGTCGGCTAACCAGAGTTGACAACTTTTTGTTGGAAGAAGCAACGCGCCGCAGGGCCCAGCCGAGTAGGAAAAGAATTGTGCCCGTGAGAAATACACGGAACAGCGGAGGGTCGCTCCATGATTTGTCGATATCCTTGCCAATATTGAGAAGAGGCCAGAGAAGAAACGAGCCGGTACCGAAGTCCTGAACGACTTGGCTGGCTTGCCCAACGATTGATGGAAGGCTCTTGCGATTGGACGGGTCGGAGAGCCGAGCGAGTTCTTTGTCCGATAGACCGAGACCTTCAGACGACTTGCGCATAAGAAAGATGCCCTTGATTAGTAGAGCAAGGCTGCCAAGCGCGAAGACGAACGGAGTGGTGGTAAATTGCACCTCGGATGGTGAGAGAATCCAAAAGCAAAAGGCGGCGACGGCGAGAATCAGATAGACGACTGCACGCCGAGGGTGATACTCCAGATCACCTGCAAAGTTCTCTACAAAGATTTCGCGAAGGTTCACGGCGATGAGTTTATATCGAAATACAAATCGGTCCCAATACCCAGGGTCGAAAATCATTGCGCTTGTGCTTGGCTGGGTTGAGGATTGGGCGAGTCGATCCGGTAGCCAAGCTTTCGGAGTTGCCGGATCATCTTCCAAGTACGCCGTTGCTTCGATTCTTTGGTGACCGCTGGGCCCCGTTCTTCGTAACGAACTCCCTGATGCAGGATGAGCCAGATCAGTCGACACTGTCGATGGGCAATGGCCCCAATGGTTTGATTGTGTCCCAGGCGGGGGACCGACCGGCGATAAACAATCTCGAAGATGCTCCCTTTGGTTTTGGCTGCGGAGTTAGCAGCCTGATTGAGTAAGCGCCGCATATGGCGATTGCCCTGCGGGGATCGGTGGCTGTAGTTCACTCCTGCGCTCTCTTCGTCGCCGGGACAGGCACCAACCCACGAGGAGAGACATTTCTCGGAAGGAAAAGTCGCTGCTGCGGGACCGACTTCGGCAATAATCTGCTGCGCTGAATCCACTCCGAGACCCGGCACCTCCGCGAGACGCTGGACTGCATCTTGGTGCTGATGGAGCAGACTGGCCAGTTCCTGATTCAGTTGGTCGATCTGTTGTTCAAGGAATTGCAACTGCTCCAGCGCCATCTTCAGCAGCCGTCGATATACGGGCTTGAGTTCGGTGCAAGCGTCGAGCGCGTCACACAATTGTTCCGGCGTAGCACGTAGTTTCCGATCGGCCAAAGCGGCCAGAGCTGCAGGGTTGGTTTCTCCGTCAGCCAACGCCTTTAGCATGCGCCGGGCACTGGCGCCCATCAAATCCGAGACGAGGCTGGACAACTTGATGTGGGCCTCTTCCAGAAGAGACTCCAATTGGTTGTTCAGCCGGACCCGATCGCGCGTCAATTGGTACTTTCTGCGCGTTACTGTCCGCCACAATCGCTGCTCGGCATCGGGCACAAAGCTCAAAGTCAATTCCCGAGCGACCAGCCGCTTCACCAGGCGTTCGGCATCGGGGAAGTCTCTCTTGCGTCCCCGCGGCCCGCGATTGGACTGCGCCTGCGCCAAATGCAGCGTTCCCGACTTACGTCGTGCGCCTTCCCGCTTCTCGCAGAACGGCCTCCAATGCCGTTCCAGTGTTTCCCATACTGGTTTCCAATATTGAGCCGTCGATTCCATAGCTATTTCTTCGGCTTCTTGTTCAAGCAGCCATGCAGCCAGCGATCGCAGTTGTTCGGGGTTGCCGCCAAATCTTCGTCGCTCAAACTGGAATCCTCCGTCAACTTCGACGTCCGACACAACCACGGCCAGCATCTTTTTATGAACATCGATTCCCGCTATCCTGTAAGCCATAGTTCCTCCTGGCCAGGAGCGGAGAGCGTGCTGCGGTTACTTTAACCAGGGTCGCAGGCTATCGCCGCTCCCCAGGGGGAGACAACGACGCCCAATTATTCGCTCAAACACGCACGCTCCGGATCAGACAAGTTATCGACCTCGACATATCCATTGGGTACGCGACCTCGCCGCTCCGGGCCGTTACAATCTTACCTCGAAGTAATTTTCATGAGATTTCGCGGGCCGAAGGCCCTAAATGACGAGTTACCGGTAATGCAAGACTAACCAGGCAGGTGGCCGCCACTGGCCGAGCTTTGAACAAGCATGTTACGATTTCTCAAGAAGAGCTCACTTGCCCTGAGCGGTATCCATCCTCAAAAATCGCGCGGCGTTGTTGTACAGGATGTCGCGTTTCTGTTGGGGCGTCAGGTAATCAGCGTTCTGAATGATGCTGATCGAATAGGCCATCAGCTTGGGCCAGATCAATTGGTCGGTTCCGAACATCACGCGGTCCTCGAATCCGGCATCCACGAGTCGCTCGATATAACGATTGACTTCCTTGATGGGATAGCTCCAGATCAGTCCCGCAACGTCGACGTAGACGTGCGAGTTCGCCTGCAGCAGCGTGAGCATGTTGTCGATCATGGGATAGCCAGCGTGCATCACTTGAACGCGCAGTTTCGGGTGGCGCGCCAAAAGTTCCTCAAGCAGAAGCGGATTCCCCATTGACCCACGGAATTTTGGCATCATCACGTTTGCGCGTCCTGAGCCGCCGGTCCCCATATGGATGGCTACGGGGAAATCCAGTTCTTCGGCGAGGGCGAAATAGGCATCGACCGAAGGATCGCTGGGTGAGATGCCCTCATATTGGAGTCCGATCTCGCCCATTACTTTGAAGCCTCCCGTTGTGAAATCTTTTCGCAACTCTTCGAGGGCAAGACGCTGGCCGGGAGCCATCCCGTTTTGAAAGGATGTGCCGGGGATGATCCTGGCGGATGCGGCGTCCTTCCATTTCTGGACGCTCTTTGGCTCGCCGAAAACCACCGCCGTCACGTTGAGGCGCTCCATCTCAGCCAGAACGTCTTTCATATACTCGCCCGGCGCAGACGGATAAAGGGCAGGCGTGCACTGCTCCTTCACCCAACCGAAAGGCTCTTCCTTATCTTTAGGATCGGACGCCGTAAACTTCGAGGTGTTTGGACACATCGGTGCGACGCCGGGAAAGGTTCCGTCCATGGCGTGGACGTGAACATCGATGACCGGCGGAGCCTTGCTCTCAGTGTTCTGGGCGAGAGAGACCGTTGAGCAGGATGAAAGGAGTACGGCGCAAGATAAAAGTTGCCAGATGGAGCTGGAGGACATTTTAGGAATCTCCTTTTGCGCATACGCGTAACTTCGATTATTGAGACGTATATCACAGCTCTCGCATTCGTGGGTGTCCATATAGGCCTGATAAACGCCGTAATCGTCGAAGTGGAATCCAGCTCGAAAGCAGACTGAGGACTTCTCCGGTTTCGCGACTAACCAGATGGAAGGAGTTGAGCCTATTTCTGCTTTGCTACTCAGGTTTCTCCAGGAAAGGAAGTTGTAATTCGCGCAGGTTTTTCGCAACGAGCAGCCGCTGACTTATAAGTGTGCCTGTAAGGCCCATTCGCTCAACTTCCACCCACAACAAATACTCTGCGATTTCATTTTCGCTGGCGCACTTCGCCAGAAGCGAGTGAATTTGCCCGATGTACATGTCGTATTCGTTGGCAACGATGTCTGCAACACCAATTGGGTCCCAATCCCGGTTTAGAATATCTCGCATTTGGTTTTGTATGCTGAGCCAAGCGCGACCAGCAGGCTCAACCCTAACGACGTCTCGCCCTTTCACGACAGCAACAAACTCCGAATTGGGCAGACACAGTGAGGAGGTTAACAACTCGACAGGAACGTCCGCGACGAATTGTTGCTGACCATGGCCCAAAGTGACCTTCACCTGCCCCGGACGTCCCGGACCCAACACAACCGCTTCAAGTCTTCTTTCAAACGCCATTCGCGTCACCGAAATCGTTGCAAAAGTGTGTGAGCATCATTGTAAGGCAAGTGGTTGCTTGTGTGCAGACACCGAGTTGCGCCTGATTAACAGCGTTCGTGTCCACATGGAATCCGCCGCGAAAGGGAGCTCGTCAAATGGACGAGAACCCCACTATCAGGACTCAGCCTCATCTTCGCCGTAGGGAGATGCAAATTCCTCAACATATAAGCCGAGTTCGGCCGCCCTTGCTCGTGCGGTGGGGCAGGGATGGGGTACGCCGATATACATATAATAGTCCCAACCGAAATGGATGAAGCCATCGCTTCCTTCCAATCGACACCAAAACTCCTCTCGCAAAATTCGACGAATGATTTCATCGATACGGTCCAACGGCAGGACACTGTCGTTTTGAAAATCGAGCGGCTGTGTTCGAGGATTTTCAAGCCCCGCGACGCTCATCGAGAGCAGGCCACTCTCGCGGAGAAAGCTCAACGCCGCCTGAATGTATGCCTCCTCGACACGCTCGTATTCGTCGGACGTGAGCAGTACGCCCGAGAATGTTTGCCCGATTTGCCTGAAGAAGGTCCACTCGACCTTGGTGTAAGCGCCCGACTGGTCGCGAATTTCTGGATTGTATTTGGTGACGCGATACTCGTGCACAGGAGTTCGTACGCTCATGCCCAGCGTAACATCAACCAGTCTATCGCCTAACTCCTGGGAAACAGCGTTCGTGTCCACATGGAATCCGGGTCATGGTCGGTCAAATTGACGCGAACGCCATTTATCGGGAGTTGACTTCTCAAAATGAACCGGGGCTCGATCCGAATTGCAAATCAAGGTGTGATTTCGCTTCGGCGATGGACATTGATAAGTCGCCACGATGCTTCTGGCCCGTAGTCTTCACGGCGCAACTTCGCGGTCCATAGAAGTCCAGTTGATTCACTTCGATCCCGAGTGCTCTGCAGTATCGCTCCAACATCTCAAATGTGAGCCGCTCTTGAATCTGCCTTTTCTTGTACGCATCTAGTTCCTCATATTGTTGGACGTCGCCGCTTTCAGAGAAACTCCAACCGCGCACATCGTTCGACACCGACAGATAGCGAATTCTGTTCAGCCAGTCAGTGTTGCTCGGCCCGTAGAGAGCGAAGAGCGCGTGCCCCCACATGCGGATTAAGTCTTTGCGGTCCGACTTACTGCGGTCGGGCGCATATCCGACCTCCAGGCCCCGGCAGTTCAGCCGAAGCGGAAGGTGGCTCACAGGGCTGAAAACGTCGTTAACCCGGAGTCCGTTTGCGAAAATTGCGGTCCAATTCGACTTCGTTTCGACGAGCAGGTAACGGTCCAATGGAGTCGTCAACGGCTGTAGGCTCAGAAGCGCAGTCTCAAGGGGC
>WNFQ01003423.1_pt1 | contig 11573 bp, 8 predicted proteins | sample 5400171 | NCBI WGS metagenome assembly WNFQ01 (sample SAMN13153356, study PRJNA577476) | soil metagenome | isolation source: 20 cm soil under Madrone tree | place: USA:California | collected 2016-06-14
CTTTCGATGATTGATCCCGGTTCGCTTTCATTCGCGACCTCAGCGTCGATCATGTTGTAGTTTTCGTCATAAGCGCGGAACGCGCGGCCATTGCGAAAATCAGCCGGATATTCGTCTGTTGCACTGTAGCGCTGGCACGCCTCGGCGTGAACAAAAATCGGGCCGGTCTCCGAATACGGGTGACCGGCAGGAATCGAAGCGTATGGAAATAGAATCACGCGCTCGCCAGGTTGAGCCCAGCACAGACAATGCCGGCACGGATAACCGTGCGGCGAATCGGCAACCACAATCGCGTGGTCCGCGGCGCCGGCCTTTGCTGCGCGTCGCGCGGTTTCTGCAACTTCAGTCTGAAGAGGAACAATTCGAAAATTCGAAGTTTTCATGAATCTAACCAAAGCGCGGTTCTCCGCATTACGCATCGACGAAATTCGGGCGGCGAATTCCGAGCGTTGCTCGCGATCTGCGTTAGCTATAAAGATTCGGCCACAATCTTTGCCACCTCAGCGATGGCGGCCGCGCGATCGTTCGCAGTCGCTGTTGATCCTACAGAATAAATGGCCAACAGCACCGGCGCTCGATCAGGCGGGCGCATTATAGCAATATCATTGGTCGCGCCGTTTGCTCCGCGCCCGGTCTTGTCGCCAATGATCCAATCCGTCGGAACGCCGGCACGAATCATGGTTGCGCCAGTTTTGTTCCGTTGTAGCCAATCTTCGAGTTGGCGCCGTGACGCTCGCGACAACACATCGCCCGTGAGAATTCGCGCCATGTCAGCCAGCATCGATCCTGGCGTGGTCGTATCACGATCGTCGCCTGGAATAGCGCTGTTTAGCTCTGGTTCTTTGCGATCAAGTTGCGTTACCTGATCCCCAAGACTCCGGGCAAAATTCGTAACGCCCGCCGGTCCGCCAACCGCATCCAGCAAAAGATTGCCGGCTGTATTATCGCTCTGTTCGATCGCGGCTTCGCACAACGCACCCAAAGTCATCCCGCCTTCTTTTAAATGAGCCTTGGTGATTGGGGCGTATTCCAAGATGTCTTTCGCGTCATAGGATACGAACCGATCCAATTGATCTCGCTTCTCGTCGACGCGTTTCAAGACAGCAGCAGCAGCGAGAAATTTGAACGTGCTACACATCGGGAAGCGTTCCTCTGCTCGGTAGTCAAGACGTTTGCCGCTACCAGTATCCAAGGCGGCGACGCCCATTCGGCCGCCCAATCGCGCCTCGATGGCCGCAATCTGATTTGCCGCGTCACTTCGCGCGCCTGCCACACTCGCGGCGAGCAACAAAACGAGAGTCGCTACCATCGATGATATGCGGGATGACCCTCTTTGACTGCTACAAAAGTTCCGCGACAGGTGGCGCAAACTTTTCCGCCAGCGCTTAATGTTCCTTCGACCGTCGCGCGTTCATCTGTTAGATCCACAACCGTAGCGGAAAGAAAGACCGAATCATTCGTCGGAGTTGGCCGGAGTAACTTGATTGCATATTCTGCCGTGACAGTGCAGGGCGGCCGATGCTCGTTCGCCCGCTTCATCAGATGATATGCTGCTGTCCAATTGCAATGGCAATCGAGCAACGTCCCGATGACGCCGCCATTCAAAACTCCATCAAAAGCTTCGTACTTTTTCTCCGGTTTCCATTCAGCGACCACTTCGCCGTTTTTTGGAAAACTACGGATGTGCAATCCTTCGGTATTTGCGGGCCCGCAACCCCAGCAGGCGTTGTTCGGAGCGTACTTTTCCTGAAGTGATTTGGCACTCATGTTGGAGAGGTGGATCGGCTTCTCTGAAGACGATGGCAAACGCGATCGCCGAAGGCGCAGTATTCTTCACTCATGGAAAACAATTAGGCGGCACACGGCGCACTCTGGCGACGCGTCGAGGACAACGCGTTCCACTTTGAAATGTTACGCGCCGTCGCCGCTGGACCGGCTCGGATAGGGGCGCAGCTTTGGCCCAATGTAAAGTGAGCGCGGCCGGATCAGGCGGTTGTGATCGTGTTGCTCGGTGACGTGCGCGCACCAGCCAGCTACACGAGAAGCTGCGAAAAGAGGCGTGTTCAGCTCCGGCGGAAACCCAAGCATCCAAAACACCGGCGCAGCGTAGAGATCGACATTGGCGCAAAGATGTTTCTCGCGATCCATCACTTCTTCGAGCTTCTCGCAAATCGGAATCCATTCTTCCTTGCCCGTGCGTTTGCCCAGTTCGCGCCCAATCTCACGCATTACCGGCACGCGTGAATCGCCTTTTTTGTAAACGCGGTGACCAAAACCCATAATCTTGTCTTTGGTCTCCAGCTTCTTCATCAGCCAGGCTTCTGCGCGATCCGGCGTTCCGATTTCTTCAAGCATCTCCATTGCTTCCTCATTGGCGCCGCCGTGTAACGGTCCTTTGAGTGTCGCGACCGCAGAGGTAACCGCGGCGTAGATTCCCGCCAGCGTTGAAGCCGTCACGCGCGCCGCAAAGGTAGATGCGTTGAATTCGTGGTCTGCGTACAAATTGAAAATCGTGTCCAGCATTCGAATTTGCCAATCCTGCGGAACTTTGCTCTCCAGCTTGTAAAAGAAATTGCCAGCCTGTGTGAGGTCCGGCCTTTCAGGCAACGGCTGTTGGCCATGCGAGATGCGCCAGCCATCAGTGATTAACGTGGAAACACGCGCGATCAGCCGGATGGACTTGCGGATGTTGGCGTCGTGCGAGTTGTCGCTCAGATCTTTGTCGAACGCGCTCAACATCGACACACCGGTGCGCAGCATATCCATGGGATGAGTATTGCTCGGCAGCAGCCGCAGCATTTCAATCACTGGCCCCGGCAGCGCGCGTTCTGAGGCAATTTGTTGGGTGAACTCGACCAACTGTTTCCCGTTGGGCAACTCGCCATTCAGCAGGAGGTACGCGACCTCTTCAAAACTCGCCTTCTCCGCCATCTCATGAATGTCGTAGCCCCGATACATCAACCCGGCGTTAGGATCGACCCAGCAAATCGCTGTTTCGCCGGCGATAACGCCAGCCAGTCCCGGGCTGTATTCTGGTTTGGTTTCAGTAGCCATCGTTAACTTTCCTTTACTCGTGAACGGCAAACCTTCAACGTCCAACATTCAACGCCCAACGCTCAACGTCCAATGGGTTCTGAATTGAAATGTTGGGCGTTGGATGTTGAACGTTGAGCGTTGAAAATTCTCTTAGCTATTACCCGCCCAGCTCTCCTTCGCGGGATCATAATTAAGCAGCTGATAAAGCTCCTCGCGCGGTTGCATCTCGTCGATCCAATCCTTTTGCGTGCCGCTCTTCTGCAGGGCGCGCAAAAATTTCTCGCTCGCCTTCATCGCCACGCGAAACGCGCTCATCGGAAAAATCACCATCCGATAGCCAACCTCCATTAAATCATGGAACGAAATCAACGGGCTCTTCCCGAACTCAGTCATGTTCGCAAGCAGCGGCGCATCAATCTCCTTTGCGAAATCCTGGAATTCCTCCAGACTTTGAAGCGCTTCGGGAAAGATCGCGTCCGCGCCAGCAGCGATATATTCCCCCGCGCGCTCCACGGCCCGATCAAAACCTTCTACCGCGCGCGCATCAGTTCGCGCGATGAGCATGAAATCCGGATCGCGCCGCGCACCTGTGGCAGCTTTGATTTTGCCAACCATCTCCTCGAGTTCGACAATCGATTTCCCTGCGAGATGGCCGCAACGCTTTGGAAATTCCTGGTCCTCGATGTGGCAACCGGCCAAGCCTGCGCTTTCCAACTCGCGAATCGTCCGCGCCACATTTTCTGCGCCACCAAAACCCGTGTCTGCGTCGACAATCGCTGGAATCTTGATAGCCTTCGCGATGTAACCAGCCAGCTGTGCGACTTCCGTTAGCGTCAACAAACCGATGTCCGGCACGCCGGCGGTTGCGTTTGCCATTCCAGCGCCGCTGATATAAACGGCATCGAACCCAAGCTGCTCGACCTGTCGCGCCATTGCCGCGTTCGGCACGCCCGGCAACAACACCCCTTTGGCAATCAGTTCACGCAGCCTCTTGCTCTTGCTCATCCCTTTTTTGTCATGTCGAGCGAAGTCTTTTGTCATTCCGAGCGAAGTCGAGGAATCTCTTATTATTCGCCTGTTGTCGCCATTTCCATTGCGCGCATCAATTCACTAACGTTTTTCGCCTCATCGAGCTTCCACACAATATCAATGATCTTCCGTGCGCGATCGCTGCCGAGCATCGGGTCAACCAAAACATTAAACTTCTCTTCCACCTGCGAATCCTTGAGCGGATTCTTCGCGTGCCCCATCGGATAATCGACACGCCTGGTCAATCGCCGGCCGTCGGCAAGATCGACGTGCACGATGTTTGCCACCGCGCCGGGATACAACCCGCTCAATTCCTCATTGCGTTCGACCTTCACGTTCTCCAAAAACTTCCAAATCTTCGGATCCGTAAATCGCTCTGACTGAAATTGCTTTTCGGTCACCTCACCGTCGATCAATGCGATCGCCGTGATGTAAGGCAGACTGTGATCGGCGGTCTCGCGCGTCTCCGGTCTCCATTTCTCCGGTTCGCTGCCGATGATATCGACCGATGCGTCGTGGCTCTCAATCCTCATCGATTTCACTTCCACGCCACCAATCTGGTTTCGCAAAAAAAGCGCCGCTTCAATCGCGCTCTGGCTGTGATATTCGGCTGGCCAGAATTTGATGCTCGTGCGCAGAATCATTGATGCCGGGCCGTCCCCGGTCTTGGCAAACGGCACAGCAAACTTTTCGGCGACGTTGCCGAGCGAAACGCCGAGCTGCTTTTCAAATCCCATTTGGCCTTCGAAAATCGGGCCCGGTCCGGTCATGCCAGCGCGGGCGAGTAGCGCCGAAAAAACTCCGTGCCGCGCCGCGTTCGCGAACGCCACGCCTTTCCAATGAGACAGCTCACCTACGCGCGCCTGCCGCATCGCCGCGCCTGCAACTCCGGCGATGTTCACCGCATGTCGCGTTTTTTTCGGATCAAGCTTCATTAACTTCGCGCACGCCAGCGCCGTCGAAAACGCTCCGTAGGTAACGTGATCCCAGCCGCGCGCGCGAATGCTCGCCGCGTCGCAGAACCGGCATTGCACTTCGTACGCAAGCGCGATCGCCGTGATCAACTCTCGCCCGGTTGCACCGACACTCTCAGCGATAGCGAGCGCGGCCGCAATATTATCGCTCGGATGCGCCGGCTCTTTCGACAGGTAAGTATCGTTATAATCGAAATAACGGATGCAACAGCCGTTCGCGAACGCCGACCAGTCCGGCGGCGCTTTGTGATTCGTGCCAACGATCTTCGCGCCCTGTTTCGCTGAGAAATCCGACGCAACTTTTCGCGCAATTGCGCACGGCTCTTCATTCCATGCCCCCAGCGCACAGCCAAGCGAGTCGATGACACGCCGCTTCACTTCATGCACGACGTCCTTGGAAAGATCCTCAAATCGAAGTGCACACGCGTAATCGGCAAGCTGATGAGCAAGCGTTTTCTTCATGAAGGGTAAAATTTCAATCTGGCGATGAATGAGCGTGCGGCAAGAGCGCGTTCTGGGGAGCGCGTGCGCCTCGCACGCTGGCGATGGCGCCCTCGCCATCGCGAACTTTTACAGATCCGCGTCCCCTCGGCGTTGCTTACCCATGTGGCATTTCGGCGAGGCGCCGAAATGTGCGGGCGGGGGCGCCCGCGCTCCCCAGACTTGCTGCTCAATGCGCTCGACTGCAAAATAAACGCGTGAGCGAGTTTCAATTCGGCGGCGAATTTGTCTGGCACCCATCGCCTGAGCTAATCGCGCAATCGAACCTCCAACAATTCATCGATAAACATCGGCTCGGTGCGTACGACGAATTGATGCGAAAATCGACTACCGACATTGCCTGGTTCTGGGACACCGTGCTGCGCGATCTCGATATTCAATTTTACAAAACTTATTCGCAAATTGTCGATCTAAGCGACGGCAAGCCATGGCCGAAATGGTGCGTCGGCGGTGAGATGAACATCGTTCACAACCTGCTCGACAAGTACGCCGACACGAAGATCGATAAGAAGCTGGCCATCAAATCTGAAATCGAAGACGGCACGACACGCGAGCTCACCTACAAAGAATTGCGCGATCAAGTCGATCGCATGGCGAATTCTCTCCGGCGTCTCGGGCTCGGCAAAGGCGACGCCATCGGCGTGTTCATGCCGATGGTACCGGAAATCGTAGTGGTGATGCTCGCCATCATTAAGATCGGCGGGATTTTTCTCCCGCTCTTCTCCGGCTTCGGCGCAGCCGCAATCGTGTCGCGATTAAAGGACGCCGACGCAAAAGCGCTTTTCACTGCTGCCGGAACGTATCGACGCGGGAAATTTTGCCCGATGAAACCGATCGCCGATGAAGCGGCGGCGCAAATTCCGACACTGCGGCATCTGCTCGTTCTCAACCAGGCTGGCGAATGGCTCATCGAAGATCGCAGCCCGAATGCAGGACCACCGACACAATTGCCCGGGCCTTTTGATGACGCGCCGACCGAACGCGCATCAGCTGAGGACCCGATGATGATCATTTACACGTCGGGAACGACCGGAAAACCGAAAGGCGCAGTGCACACGCATTGCGGATTCCCGGTCAAATCAGCGCAGGACATGTGGATGGGACTCGATCTGCACGCCGACGAAACTCTCTTCTGGATGACGGACATGGGCTGGATGATGGGACCGTGGGAAGTCTTCGGCACGCTTCTGCTCGGCGCGACTATGATGCTGTACGATGGCGCACCGGATTTCCCGGGGCCGGATCGTGTCTGGTCATTGGTGGATCGACATAAAGTGACGGCGCTGGGTGTCTCGCCTACGTTAATCCGCGCGTTGCGACGCCATGGGGACGAGATCGTGCATCGACACGATCTTTCGTCGCTCCGAAAATTCGCTTCCACCGGCGAACCGTGGAATCCGGAACCGTGGATGTGGCTGTTTCGAAACGTCGGACGCGAAAAACTTCCAATCATCAACTATTCAGGCGGCACAGAAATCTCTGGCGGCATTCTCATGGGCAACGTCATCACACCGATGAAACCGTGCGCGTTCTCCGGGCCGCTCCCTGGAATGGCGGCAGATGTTGTCGATGAACATGGAAAGTCCGTGCGCGGACAAGTGGGCGAGTTGGTGATTCGCGAGCCCTGGATTGGAATGACGCGTGGTTTTTGGAAAGATTCCAATCGTTACATTGAAACGTACTGGTCGCGTTTTCCTGGCGTTTGGGTACACGGCGATTGGGCCGCGGTCGATAACGACGGACTCTGGTACATTCTTGGCCGCTCCGACGACACAATTAAAATCGCGGGCAAACGCGTTGGACCGGCTGAAGTGGAATCAGTCCTCGTCGCGCACTCGGAAGTGAGCGAAGCCGCCGCAATCGGCGTTCCTGATTCCATCAAAGGCGAAGCGTTGGTTTGCTTTTGCGTTTTGAAGAAAGACGCAAACTGGTCCGGCAGCCGCCGGATCGCGCTCGCAGCCGAATTGAAAGCAAGTGTCGCCCACGACCTCGGCAAAGCGCTCGCGCCAAAAGAAATCGTGTTCGTCACTGACATCCCAAAAACGCGAAACGCGAAAGTCATGCGCCGAATTGTCCGCGCCGCGTATCTTGGCGAAAGCCTCGGTGATACGTCCGCCTTGGAGAACCCAGCGTCGCTGGAAGAAATCAAGCGCGCGGCGGCAGCACAGCGCGCTTGATTTGTTTGTTCGCCACGCAGGATTCTGATGTGGTTCTCCGATGAAATTGACTTTCGTGGGCACGCGCGGCGAGATCGAGGTGCGAACGCGACGTCATCGGATGCACACGTCACTGGTAGTGTCGTATCGCGGGGCCGATGTGATGATCGATTGCGGGCTTGATTGGTTGGGGAAACTCAAACGCGTGGATCCGAACGCGATCGTGCTCACGCACGCCCATCCCGATCACGCGTGGGGATTGAAACGCGGCGCGCCTTGTCCTGTGTATGCGCCGCAAAAGACGTGGCAAGAATTACAGCATTATCCCATTAAAGATCGGCGTCTGATCAAAGAGCGTACGCCGACGAAAATTTATGGGATCACATTCGAGGCGTTTCCCGTTGAACATTCCATTCTTTCGCCGGCAGTCGGCTATCGCGTGAGCGCAGGGCGTGCGTGCATTTTCTACGCGCCCGACCTCATCTTCATCCACGATCGCGGTGCAGCGTTGAAAGGCGTGCAAATCTACATTGGCGATGGCGCCACTATAACGCGCACATTCATTCGCAGGCGCGGCAAAGCGTTAATCGGTCACTCGCCGGTTCGGACACAACTCACGTGGTGCCAAAAAGAGGGCGTTCGCCGCGCCATTATCACTCATTGCGGCTCGGAAATCGTCACTGGCGACGAGCGCAAGATTTTCGCGAAGCTCCGCTACATCGCCTCCGAGCGCGGTGTCGACGTGCGCATCGCGTACGATGGAATGAAACTCACGCTGTGAGTTAACCTCCAAATTCCAAACACCAACATCCAGAGAAGCCGCAAGCTTCTAATCTCGGAAAGCCGATGGTGCTGGGTTTAGAATCTAATGATTGGAATTTCTCTGGAGCTTGGATGTTGGGATTTGGGATTTGTGCTGAATGATGCGTCTTTTTCTCTGCGGCGATGTAATGACGGGCCGCGGCATTGATCAGGCGCTGCCGCATCCGGTGAATCCGGTTTTGTACGAACCGTATGTGCGCGATGCGCGTGAGTATGTGCATCTTGCAGAGAAAGCCCACGCGCCGATACCGCGTCCACTGAGCTTCGATTATGTCTGGGGCGATGCGCTGCAAGAATTGGAACGGGCCGAAGTCGATTTTCGAATTGTAAACCTGGAAACTGCCGTCACCTCGGCTGAAACGCCATGGCTCGATAAGGGAATTCATTATCGTATGCACCCCCAGAATATTGGCTGCCTCTCCGCCGCGCATATCAGCGCATGCGCTCTGGCGAACAATCACGTGCTGGATTGGGGATACGACGGATTATCCGAAACACTGCAAACGTTGAATGCGGCGGGCATCGCGTACTCGGGCGCCGACAATGATGCGCAGGAGGCGATGCAACCCGCAGTACTCAAAACAGCTGCAAACGATCGCGTGCTCTTGTTTTCATTCGGATCAACAACGAGCGGTATCCCGTCAGAGTGGAAAGCCACCAGCATTTCTCCGGGAGTAAATTTGCTCGATGATATTTCCGAAACGACCGCAGCACAAATTTGCGGTCAAATGCGGGCGCATCAGCAGCCGGGCGATTTGATTGTCGCGTCGATTCACTGGGGCAGCAATTGGGGATACGAAATCCCGAGTGAACAGGTCGTGTTCGCTCATCGCTTGATCGAGCAAGGCATTGCGATCGTCCATGGGCATTCATCGCATCATGTGAAAGCGATCGAGGTGTTCAAAGGTCGGCTCATTCTCTATGGATGCGGCGATTTTCTCACTGATTACGAAGGCATCAGCGGCTATGAAACGTTCCGTGGCGATTTGGCGCTGATGTATTTGGTGGAACTTGATTCAGACAACGGTGAATTGATTGCTGCGCGGCTGGTCCCAATGCAAATGCGGCGATTCCGGCTCGAACGCGCATCGGCTGCGGACGCCAGATGGCTCTGTGATCTGTTGAACAAACTCGGAGCGAAATTCGACACGCGCGTGAAACTGCAAAACGACAACAGCTTGAAACTCGAATGGCCGTGATGCGGAAACCCTGCCTGCAATTCTCTGGGGCGGATGCATTTGTTTAGCGCCAACGGCGCGGTCTCATGGGGAGCGTGGAACAGCGCCCCAGGTTCATGAAATAAAAAGCCAGCAGCGCTGAAAGCGCGATTCACTTCGACATTAGTTTAACCCTGTACCCGGGGTTGAAAGCGCGCTTTCAGCGCTTCTTACTGGTATCATCGAATCCCTGGGGCTAAAGCTGACATCGCACCTTCGGCGCTAAAGGGGGTGCGGCAGGTCTGGCGTCACGTCAGAGACGCGGCGAGCGCGCGCAGGAAGCGCTCCACTTCGACCGGATTCTTGAGTGAGTAACCCGCTGTGGTGGGCTGCGATTGCTCACTCACCAGAATGCCAATTCCGCGCTGCTCCAGTGCGCGAAATGCATCTTCGTCGGTGCGATCGTCGCCGATGTAAATGGGGCGAATCCCGCCTGAGCGGGACTCCAAGCCCAGCGTTTCCAACAGCCAGAGCATGGCCTTACCTTTGTCCCAAGCTATGTCGGGCAGCAGTTCGTAAACTTTTTTACCGTTGATCCTGCGCAGCTTACGATGTCGCGTCGCTACATCGCCAACTGCTTGTTCTACCTTGGGCACGTCGTTTTCGTTCACGTTGCGGTAGTGCGCTGCGATGGAAAAGCGTTTCCGCTCCACACGCGCACCCGAAATTCCACCGAGTGCTTGGTGTAACTCCTTTTCTGCCGTGTCCAAGTTGGACAGAAACTCGGTGGCCATTTGCCTGCGCAATCCGTGCGGCCCGGCGATATCAAATCCGTGACTGCCTCCGTAGACAATGGAATCGATGTTCACGCGCGGGCGAACGTCATCGAGGTCGCGACCGCTAAGAATGGCAACGACCGGTGCTCGCGCGGCTAGCTCCCGCAGTGTCTGTCGCATTGAATCGGACAACCACGCGTCCTCTGGCTGACTAACGATCGGCGTCAGCGTGCCATCATAGTCTAGGAAGACGGCTGCCCGACCGCTGCCCCCAGCGATCTCCTGAACGTGCTCGAGCGCTGATGGAATCATCTTAACGAAGGAAGTTAAAAGAGTTACAATGTTACAAAAGTTACAGTGATAAGGCGAGGCCGCGCCTTTACATCCGTTGTAACCTTGTAACGCTTGTAACCTTTTCACTGTTGTTCACATGAATCGCCTGATAGTCGTCTCCAATCGATTGCCATTCGCGCTGGATTCGACTGGCGAAGATTTGTGGACGGTCACCCCAGCTGTCGGCGGATTAGTCTCTGCAATCGAACCGGTGCTGCGCGAGCGCGGCGGAACCTGGATCGGCTGGCCCGGAATCGCGGGCAAAATCCCACAGGAACCGCTGACCAAGGCCACGCGCACTGCCGGTTACCAAGTTGTGCCGGTAGCCCTGAGTGAAGCCGACCGGGACGAATTTTACTACGGTTATTCCAACGAGGTGATCTGGCCCCTTTTTCACGATTTGCAAAATTTCTGCAACTTCGAGCCAGCATATTGGCAGGCTTACAAGCAAGTTAACGAGCGTTACGCAGATGCCATCGCCTGCTGTGCGCAGCCGGATGATTTTATCTGGGTGCATGATTACCACCTAATGTACGTGGCCCAGGCATTGCGGCAGCGAGGCGTGTCCCCACACCTTTCGCGATTAACGTTTTTCCTGCACATCCCCTTTCCGCCGTACGATATTTTTTCGAAGCTTCCGCAACAACAGGGGCTTCTGCACGCGCTGCTTCAGTTCGATTTGCTCGGGTTTCAGACGCGGCGCGATGTACGCAACTTCATGCAGTGCGTCCGGCGCGTGATGCTGGACGCAAAAATTATTCCTCGCCGCGACCTGCAATTAATCCGCTT
>WNFQ01010367.1_pt1 | contig 11573 bp, 11 predicted proteins | sample 5400171 | NCBI WGS metagenome assembly WNFQ01 (sample SAMN13153356, study PRJNA577476) | soil metagenome | isolation source: 20 cm soil under Madrone tree | place: USA:California | collected 2016-06-14
CGTAAAACCTTTTCCTCCTCGGGCGTGAGCCGCGCCGAAACCCCAATTTCACCGATAAAACCTGCACAGATGCCGGTATCATCGACTCCCTTTGTTAAATCACGTTCGATCTCGGCGGCGATGTCGTCACTAGTCATCTGTTTTACGGCCGGCGGATGAGATACCTCAAGGTAGTATCCGCTGCCCATGACGACGTTGAGCCCGGTCCGCCGCGAGATTGCCGCAAGAGCACGGGGATCTCGTCCAATCCCGCGATTGGTCGGATCCAACACGGTCCTGCCGCCGAGATCCGCGAACTGTTGGACTTCTCGCGCCGCGAGGTCGACGTCATACTGCTGAAGGTTGTCCAGGTTTACGAATGGGTCCATGCGCAACTCGCCGAGAATCGAGAGCGAGACAGGAGCATCGCGCAGATTCATACGTGAGGCCGTCTTCGGCCCGTGGTGCCAAGAGGCGAAGCTCATTAGCAGATGTTCATGCATGAGCGTAACGCCCATCGAGTCGCTGGTCACTGGCCCTAGAACAGTTTGTACTTTCGTCGACATAGTCACTGATACTTGAAGGCGCGAAGCAGCGCGCCGCGATTGAGGATGATGGCGATCACGAGAATCACTCCTTTGATGATCTGTTCGTAAAAAGGTGAGACTTGCAACAGGATAAGCCCGTTGCCAATGACCGCGAGAATGATGGTACCTAGGAAAGTGCCGAGCAGCGTCCCGTCTCCCCCAAACAGGTTAGTTCCTCCGAGTACGACTGCGGAAATAACGTCGAGCTCAAAGCCAATTCCCGAGTAACTCGAGCCGGACGCCAGACGCGCACTGGTAATCATGCCTGCGGTTGCGGCAAGCAGAGCGGAAAAAACGTACACTTTCACCTTCACTCCTTTCGTATCAACGCCGTTGCGCCGCACCGCTTCTTCGTTCGATCCTATACCGATCACGTAGATTCCGAATTGGGTACGAGCGAATAGAATGTACCCGATGCCCAAGGCCAGTCCGGCAATCAAGATGGGATAAGGGACTCCAAGGAAGAAACCGCGTCCGAGTTCGACGAACGCGCTATTTGGCGGGACAGGTATAGAGTAACCCTTCGTTATCAGCTGTGCGACGCCTCGCAATATGCTAAGAGTCGCCAATGTCGCGATGAAAGGGGGAAGTCCGCCGAGGGTAACAAGCAAGCCGTTCATCAGGCCAATAACGGAACCAAATCCGAGCATCAGGAGCACGACAACCCACCAGGAGCAGCCGGCGGACAATAATACCGCCGAGAGGACGCCGACCACTGCGAGAGTGGAACCGACCGAAAGGTCGATGCCCCCGGAAGTAATGACGAGTGTCATCGCCACGGCCACAACTAGCGTTGGCGACGCCTGACGAAATACGTTGAGGACATTACCGGTCGTGAGGAACGTTGGACTGCTCGCCGTCATGATGACGACGAGCGTTAACAGAACCAAAGCCAATCCAAGTTGGAAAGGTGCATGTTGATGCGCGAGCCAAGTGCGCCAAAAGCGTATGCGCGATCCAACGGAAGATTGAGGTGGAACAGTCGTCATGCAGTGCCCATCATGAACGCCACCACCTGTTCCAGTGAAGTCTCCTCAACCCGCCGCTGGGCGAGCAGGGTCCCCTCATAAAGGATCGCAATCCGATCACAGGCTCGGAAAACATCCTGTAACCGATGGGTAATAAATACGATAGAAACACCCTGAGCCCGTAAGGTCTGGATCAAAGCTAAAACCTTTTCGACTTCACGTACTGCGAGCGCAGCAGTCGGCTCGTCGAGAATCAATACCTTTGGCCGAAAAGTCACCGCGCGACCGATCGCAATGGATTGGCGTTGCCCTCCTGACAGAAAGCGAATCGGCATGGTGAGTGATCGTACCTTGATATGGAGGTCATCCAGCGCCCGAGCGGCCTCAACGTACATACGTGAACGATCGACGAAACGAGCGCCCATCATCTTTCGCGTGGGTTCGCGTCCAAGAAAAAGGTTGTGAGCCGCGTCGAGTGAGTCACATAACGCGAGATCCTGATAAACCATCTCGATCCCCAATGCGCGCGCCTCTCCTGGATTGTGATAAGCAACGGGTCGTCCCTGGAATCGAATCTCCCCCTCGTCAGGTGGTATAGCTCCCGCCAGGATTTTCATCAGCGTTGATTTGCCTGCCCCATTATCCCCAAGCAACGCGAGCACATCCCCAGCGAACAACTCCAAGTCCACTCCTCGCAGCACTTCCAAGGCGCCGAAGCGCTTGGTTATGCTGCGCATCTCAAGCAAAGGCGTTGGCATGCAGCTACTAGGTGGATCGTTGGGGCGTCTTATTGAAATGCCGCCCGGTATTTACCAAGGTTATCTTTCGTCACGAACTCCACCGGCACATTGATGAACGAAGGAACCTCTTCGCCGCGAGATAGCTTCACCAGCGCACCGACGGCTTCAACGCCTTCCTGGTAGGGATTTTGCTGCACGACTCCAATGAGAAAACCATCATCAACGGCTTTGACAGCTTGTTTGGAAAGATCCCAACCGAAAAGTTTGATGCGCTTCGTCGCGCCTTGCGATTCGAGAGCGGCGATCGCACCAATCAAGGCAGGTTCACCAGTAGCGTAGATCACGTTTGTGTCCGGTGACGAAGTAACGAGGTCTTCCGCTGCAGTCAGGGCGCGCTCCTGCACGTTCTGACCATCGACGGTATTGCCGATGGTTACACCCGAGACTTTTTTGATGCTCTCGATGAAACTGTCCTTTCGTTGATTTTGAATAAAAGAATTCAAAGCTCCGATAATCCCCAATTTAGCTTTTCCGCCCATTTGAGTTTTGATGTATTTGCCCACAAAGTCGCCAAAATCCGACCCGGCTTCGGCGTTGTCCACTCCGATGAAACTCTTCACGCTGGGATCTTGAACCTTTGCGTCGACCGCCACCACTTTTACTCCGCTCTTTGCGGCGTCTTGCAGGGCGGGCACAATGCCTTTGACGTCGATCGCAACCATGATTATTCCGTCGATCTTCTGTTGCGTCAGGGTTTCGACGGCGTTGACCTGAGCGGTGGGATCGTTGTTGCCGTCAATGACTTGTAAGCTGACACCTGCCTTCTTTGCCGCCTCTTCAGCCCCGACCTTGATGTCGTTAAAAAACTTCGCCTGTAGATTGATGAGCACCAAGCCGACTTTCAGCTGTTTCTGCGTACCCTGCGCAAACAGCCCCGTTGGAGAAAACGATGCCACCGCGACAGGAACCAGCATCGCTGCCAGGAATTTTTTTGTATTCATATTCTGTTTTTGTGAAAGCCTAAGAATCTTCAGCTTCGCATTTCAGAAGCTCCGATTTGAGAGCTGACCAACTTGGTCCGACGAACCTCGTGAGACGAAGGCTCTCTTGGCACCTCCGCGAGTAAGGCGAGATTTTGCTGGTCCAAGGCCGCTTTGTTTCTTCGACTGGGCTCGTGTAACGCGGCATGTCGATCCGCGGATTCTGAGGCAGATGCCGAGAGTGTCAGGTGCCAGCGGGACTCCGTCGCGGAGGTGACGGACCAGCATCAACACCGCCGTTTTACCGAGGTCCTCCGCCGGCTGCCAGACCGTCGTAAGGGGAGGCGCGAGCATTTCTGCCATAGGAATATCATCGAAGCCAACTAAGGAAAGATCTTCTGGAATATCTACTCCCATCTGCCGCGCAGTCTGCAACACGCCAATGGCAACGACATCGCTTGCGGCAAAGATCGCCGTCGGCGCAACGCCGGTCAGGAGCTCACCGGTGGCGCGAGCCCCGAATTGAGTCGTGTATTCGCCAAGAATGATTCGGTTGGCCCGCGGGTTTAAACCTCTTTCGCGAATCGCATCTTCATAGCCTCGTCGGCGTTCTACGGTTGTCAGGAGATCAGCTTCACCGCCGATAAAGGCTATATCGCGGTGCCCCAGATGCAGCAGGTGTGCGGTGGCAAGATAACCGCCGCGGCGGTTATCGACAAAAACGCGGCCACCAGCTACGTACTCTACCTCCTCGTCAACAATGACAATCGGCAGTTCCCTTCGCTTGATGGTTTCCAAGGCCGAATTTCGACGGTGAGCTCCGAGATAGATGAGGCCGTCAAGCTGACCGGCGGTCAGCAAGTTCACGTAATGTGCCTCGCGCTCCGGATCGTTGCCAGTGGCACAGAGCAAAATCGAATAGCTTTCCCCGTAAGCTGCCGCTGCGGCAGCTTCCGCCACGCAAGTGAAAAAAGGATTAGCTAGATCAGGGACAATCAATCCAAGAATATGGCTGCGGCCGGATTGCAAGCTTCGTGCCAGGACATTTGGGCGGTAGTTCAACTCAGCGATCGCGGTCCGCACCCGGTCCCGGGTTTGAGCTGGGAGGTGCAAGCCACCGTTCAAATAGCGAGAGATGGTCGAACTAGCTACGCCGGCATGACGGGCGACATCGCGCAGGGTAGATTTGTTTAGTTCTGGCTTCCGTCGCATTGCGGGAGATCACATTTGTGAAGCGTTTTACTAACGTCTCGGATTGCATAGCTGACGCGCCGGCTTTCTGTCAACTAATTCGTTCTTGTGGTCTCATGACCAGTTCCGACCATGGAGCGCGATACAGGACGAGATTGGGTCTGACAACCGCTTCTGACGAATGCGCCGTTGACTAAGCACGACATTCGAGTCCGTTTTTTTCTAAATCTAGTAAATCGATTTACAAACAGGTTACTTTACACGGCCTTTATACCGGGCAGGCAACGCCGGACGACAAAAAGCTATTTGGAAACAGGGCGAAACAGCGCCGCAAGCGAGAATTTGGTCAGCGGACGTCCTACCGAAGACAACGCAGCCCGAATCGATCGGTGGGGAGCGCTTACGAGCGATTTTAGCACCAGCCGATGACGCTTCTTTGCGCGGAAAACGCGGTCAAGGCTAAGGCGACGCACCCGCACGCCAAGACGACCATCCGAGAACAGATACGTTACGGCGACGAAAAAATCTTCGCCGGCGTTGAACAAAAAAAAGGTGCCGTTACCGCCTCTTTTCAGCCAGCCGGGATAACGCAGCACGAATAGCTTGACTTGCGCTTGGGTGAGGGCAAGCCGGTCGAGTCCCACGCCAAAACCACCAAACATTTCCTGAAAGGTGCTGTCGCCGACCATTTCATAGACTTGCACTGGGGTCTCTTTGGTTGGTCGCCCGGGCACATCGCAGTTCCAATGCTCGAAATTGGAATCAATATATCTGAAAGCGTTCGTAGCGCCGGCCAGTGTTTCCTGACCATCAATCGGACCGAGCACTAATTGCTCTTTCCCGGAAATGAGCTTGAGCCGTTCGTTCATAACGTCCGGGGTCGGGCCATTGGCCCTAACGCCGGCAGAACCAACCTAACGCTGCCCAGTTATCGAACCACTCCTTGATGAGCGCTTGCCAGTCCGCGTTTGGGCGGGTGCTTTGTTCCACCGCTTTGACGCAGGCATTCTCTAAGGTGGACCCGGCAATGAGCGCTTCCAGTATGATGTAGCCTTCCGGCTCAAGCCGCTTGAAATAGAGCATGTTGTCAAACCGATGAACTGCCAGGTAGGTTACGTCGGGTTTCGGCAGAGGAATTTGCGACGATTCACCCTTGCTCGTCGGAGCAGAATTGATGGCGTTGCTGGCTTCCCCGCGCAAGGAATCTGCGTCCTTTTTCACCGCAATGAGGAAATCGTCCACCGGATAATCGAGCTTAAGAATCGACAAATAAGGCTGCAGCCCCAAGCGCATTTGTTCAGGTGGAGTATCGATCAGGTCGTCCGGCGTAACCATCGGTTTCGAAGGTCCGTCGAATGCAACTACTTGGGCCCATTCGAAGCGCACCATGTCGAGGGCTAGCGCCTGATTAGGCTCCGTCCATTGAGGTTCCTCTCGGAGGAACTTTTCTAAACGGTCTCCCAGATTGCGCAACGTGTAAGAATCAGACTGATATCTTGTCAGGTAGGTGGTGGCCAGCTTCAGAAACTGTTCTTCCCCGACAACCGCGAGCAATCCCGGATAATCATCATAGAGACAATCGAGGATTCGAAACCAATATTGCCGATTGTAGATCTCCAGCCGGTCGAAAGAGCTAAGCCGATCGTTTGGTTTAATGAATTCTGCAGCGAATTGCTCCATTGGACGGCCGTCATTCCATTGGCCCTGCATGTTCCAGTCAACGGTCAATGGCCGAAAAAGAGCACTGGCCATCGCCCGCTGCATTTCGAGCAATTCCTCTCGACTATTTATTTGTCGGGGAACTTGCGACGATGTTGTCTCTGAATTGGTTGGCTTTGAGCGCTTCATTGTGCACTTCCTCAAATGATGGAATTCGGTCGTCCCACTCCAAAAGAGTTGCCGTGTTCCCGCAAAGTTTGATTGCGTGAGCGTACATTTTCCAGACGGGATCCAAGACCGGGTGATCGTGCGTGTCGAGAATGTATTTCTCAAACTTCGAATGACCGGCAATATGAATTTGTCCTACTCGAGCGTGGGGAACATTGTTTAAATAGTCGTAGGGATCGAAATTGTGATTCTGAGAAGAGACGTAGATGTTATTTACGTCCAGTAAGATTCCGCAGTCCGCTTGCTCTACGACCTCACTAAGAAATTCCCATTCGCTCATTTCAGAAACGTGATACTCAGCATAGCTGCTGACATTCTCGACACAGATTGGTACCTCGAGATAATCGCGCGCCTCGCGGATTTTTTGCGCCGTATGCCGCGCGACCGCAAATGTATAGGGCATCGGCAACAAATCGTGGGTATATCTACGCTTCCCCAGCAAAGATGATCCGAAAGCCAGGGTGTCTGAGTGTATTTAACAAGTCGTTTCAGCCGGCGGAGATGTTCCCGGTCAAATTTGTCTGCCGAACCGAAGTAGATTGCTACTCCATGTTGGACGACCCGGTATTGTTCCAGGATTTGGTCGAGTACTTCGAGTGGTCGACCACCATCGACCATAAAGTTTTCTGAAATAATCTCGAACCAGTCTACTACCGGCTTCTGAGCTAAAATATGCCGATAATGTGGCACCCGCAGGCCGATGCCGATACCGTACTCGGTGTAACTGTTGAATGGATTTGCTGGCATAAATCGCGATCGGGTTTCTCGTTAAATCTTAGCAAAAGGGACTCGCTGCACGATAATGGTAAGATAGCGAAACCATATGGATTATTCCTGGATGGTGCGAAGACTCACCGTTCAGCCGGTTCCTTACTGAGCTTAGCATACCAGTCATGGTCACTTTCGATGGCGACAGCGCCCTGGCTTAGCGCCCAGTCGATGAAGCCGTCCGGAGCATTCCGGACGCCGTAGATATTGGCTAATGTGACGGCACCGATCTGCTGCCATTTGGTCTGGTTGAAATCAGTCTTCCGTAGATCTGTTCGGCTCAGGTCTGTCTCTCGCAAATCTGCTTCGGAGAAATTGGCTCCCATCAGATCTGCATCTTGCAAATCCGCATTTTTCAGATCCGCCTGGGAAAAGTTACTACCTCGCATGTTAGCCGAAGTGAGATTAGCAAATTCCATTTTCGCTTTCTGGAAGCTTCCGCCTCTGGCATCAACAGCGTGAAAATTGCTTCGATCAAGGCGCGCTTTATCCAGCCGGACCTGATACAAGTAGGCGTCGCTGACATCTAGTCCGACCAGGGAGACCTTATCCCCGAGCAGCTCTTGTAACGCTTCGACCCGGCCACCGCTGCCTCCCTTTCCTTGAGCGGTGTTGATCACCTGCCACGCTTGGTAGTGCCTTTGCTTGGTTCGATTACCGCTATCAACAAAGTAAAAGATGATCGCAACGAGTATCCCTAGTCTTTCGACGTATTCCAGCACTTCAATGAAAGCCCAGCCGCTCAGCCAGTACGCAACCCACTCCCAGACCCATTCCATAGCGATGAACGGCACCATCCAGCGAGCCTTCGCTCGGGCCCGATGAAGTGGCCATTCCTCGGGCCGTTTCCGTTCGGTTTTTACCAGGGTTGACATTTCGTTTAATCAATCGGCAGGTTGGCGGGTTTCTCACTGCGGTGAACGAGACACCGATTTGTGACCAGTTAACTTCGCGATGAGAGCATCGAGGGAAAACTTTCCGGGACCAAATATCAGAATGATCAGCGCAGCGAATAGGAAAGGAAATGGATCTGCTTTCACGAATTTATCGGGATCGCTGAAAAATTTGCTTACCGCTTCGAAATCAGCGGTTAGGTAAGCGACCATCATAATGACTGTGATCGGAATAGCCGTTAGGCGCGAAGCGAGGCCAACAATCAAAAGCAGGCTGCCGAAGGTCTCAAATAGGCCAGTGATTGTCGCGCTCACTCCCGGGAACGGAATATCTAAACTGGCAAAGTAATCGGAAATCTTCCCGAGATTAGTCAATTTGCCTTGGCCGGTTTGAAACAGCGGCCAGAAGAAATAGATCCTAAGCAATAAAAGGAATGGTGATTGCAGATAGTTGAGCGCGGAGACGAGCAGGCGGTATTTCGCGCCCACAGACTCAATGAAGGTGTTCATGTTAGCGGTTTGGATTTAGGACATTCGCTAGAGACACGTCCGCACCAGACCATTCCAAAGAAATTGAGAAATTCGGATTTCGTCTCGACTGGGAATCCAAGGTGTGTGTCGCTCCCGACTATGCTCAACCGCAAGGCGCGCAGAAACTTGCGAAGGCGCGACCGTGGCCGGCTTCTCGGTGACAAGTTCTCCGGCCCAACCTGCCATTTTTCAGCCCTCGATTTGGCGGCCCGGGAGCGACCCAGCTTACTTGCAGCAGTCAACCGCATCCAGAATTTAGGCTGTAGGCAAAGGTTCCCCTTAGTGATTTCTAGGCACCAGGGGAACCTTCAGATTACGATGTTATTACGCCTTCGGGGGTTTGCTGCCGTCGGTCGCGCAGCCACCTTTGCCCTTGCAAGAGTTTTTGCCCTTGCAACTGTTGTCGCCAGTCTTGCAGCCGCCCTGTCCCTTACAGTCATTCTTGCCTTTGCAAGAGTGCTTGCCCTTTTCAGCTTCCAGGGTTTGGATGGCAACGCCTGCCTTGGTTGGAGCGCTGCTCGCGGCGTAGGCGCGAGCTGCTACCGACCCGGTGAGAAGACCGGCGATAGCTGCACCGGCAACAACTGCTTTTGATGGTATGATCATTACTGATTTTTCGGTTCGATTTTTCGGTTTTTGGATTTAACGCGGGATACTATGAGCCTGTTCCAGCAGGTTCAGACTCGCAGCCAATCCTTGTTACTAGGAACGTTAGTTCTTAACTTTTATTCCCGGCTGCGACCGTTTGGCTCCTGGTTAACCTAGCCGGCGGTCGTACGGCCGGACAAAACGTTCTTCGAAAGCAAGGTGCGCCCCAATCGTGCTGAAAGATGCGCAAATTCTTACTTTCGTTGATTTGCCTTGGCCGTGCGGGGACGGAGAAGAACAACTCTGCTCCAGGCTAGTAAAGCAATTCGCACCGGACGGGGCGAGTAAAATCGAGCTGTTTGAGCCGAGTCGATCGGTCGGTAAAATGGTAGCCGCTTTGCCAGGTATGTTCCGCCGCACGCGAACTGAGCGGTTCTATCGTCCTTTTATAGGTAGTCCGAAGTTATCCATCAATCTTCGGGACGGACGTGTCTTTCTCATCATTTCCCAGCAAGAATTTGTATTTTAGCCCCAATAGGAACTCGTGGCCGTAGTAGGTATCATTGGCTTCGACATTGTAGTTGAAGCTCACCGACCAATTGCGCGTGATTTCGGCATTCGTACCAACGCCTCCTACAATGCTATCCGGACTGAAACGTGGACCACGAGTGCTGAACGTATTAACGCCTCCTTCCAGGAAGCTGCTGGCAACTGCATATTGGGTCTGAAGATATTCGTGGCGATAACCAGCCCAAATCTCGTTGTTTAGGCGGATTCCTCCGAGATTAAATACTATGACGATCTTGCCCCCAACCGTCGTCTGGAGAGAATCAGCGGAGCCATGCTTTACGTCCAAGCTGGCGATTGATCCGGTCTCAGAAGTGCCGGAGCGCCAAAGATGGTCATAGAAAATCTTGCCAAACGGCGCAATGCCGATGTTGTCGGTTACCTTGAAAAGATATCCCAGCGTTCCACCGACGCTTGCATCCCAGCCATCAGGATAACCGTGCGCTGATGTGCCAAGTACGTCGCGCTGCACGTCATAGGCAGTGTAACCAACTGCTCCAATTGCTTCCGCATAGAGGCCGGTGGCTCTTCCGTAGGTGGCAAAAAGGGCTCCGTAGCCAGAGTTTGCGCTTCCTGAACCGCTGACTAACGTCGGGTCAAGGTTAGTGTATTCGTATCCACCCGCGATGCCGATAGCGAGGTCAGGCAAGATCTTGTAATCCGCGCCAACCACTACGCCTCCGGATTGATATTTGAATCCAACGCCGTTGCCGTCTGAATCCAATTCCCCGAATTTTCCGTTTCCAATGGCGAAGAAACCCCATTTCTGCTCTGGCGTGGCAGGAGGAGGCATAATCGGATTCTTGACTTCCTTTCCGGATCCGGACTTGCCATCTGATGTATAGGTTGGTGTCGTGGGCACTACGAGCTGAATGTAATCAGATCGGATTTCGGCCATTCGCGATTCCAGGCTGTTGTACACGGTGTGCGTGTTGTCAAAGGTAATGTACGGCAGATCCGTATAGAGGTTTGGAGCGAGATCAACGAACGCCCGGCGGATCGCTGGATCAAAAAGTGCGGGATTCAGGACGTTCGGCCCCAATTCGTTGACCAATTGAGTGAGAACAAAAAGTGGAAGCGAGCCGGTTGGAGCGGTCAAGGTTACGGTGGGTGTGGTCACCAACGTTGTTTGACCGATCGCGATTTCTTGGTCAAGAATCCGGTCCAAGCTGATCGCCACCTCAGCCTGGTTATGGCTGGCGGCGAAACTTTCGAAGAACGTAATCGGTGGTGCGAGAATCGTCTGAGCCGACGCATTGTGGTTGGTCGCCAGAGCGAACAAAGACGCCGAGATCGCGACAGCCGCGAAGACATATCGGCGAAGTGCTGGCTTCTGAGCAAAGGTCATGGTTATCATATGTCTCCTTGTTTTGATATCGAGCGGGTTTCTCGATGATCTTGATGCAATCGGTCTTCTTGAATAAAGATCCGCTGAGAATGTGACTGGTCGAGGGAAGAGGACGCCGGTGGCAAGAGCAGATTTGCTCTTTGACTCAGGGCGATAAGGCAAGCAGCCATTTACTTCTCCGACTGGGTCCTTGATTTACCAACACTATTTCGCATCCCGTCGAATACTGGATGTCTAAACTTTTGTGGGTTAAAGTTTTGTGACGACGAAGCACCGAAGGGCGCGTAGCCGGTATGCCGATACGGCGAGACTTACCATGGCTGGACATCGATCCAGGTTGAAGCGGTTTCGCCAGTCGCTTTGTCTCGCACGATAATTTCGTGTCGACCTTCTCGGAGCATGACGGTCGCCTTGTCGCCATCCATGCGGCAGTCGAGCGAGGCCGATTTCCACTCGACCGATCCACTTGATTCGGCGCTCAAGACCAGCCGCTGAGCGTTCGCGGGGATATCGGGATCCAGAAAATACCGACTGCCGGGCGCAGGT
>WNFQ01011840.1_pt1 | contig 11572 bp, 13 predicted proteins | sample 5400171 | NCBI WGS metagenome assembly WNFQ01 (sample SAMN13153356, study PRJNA577476) | soil metagenome | isolation source: 20 cm soil under Madrone tree | place: USA:California | collected 2016-06-14
GCGACTACACTCCGATCACCGCGATGAACATGCCCGATCTGCTGTACGGCCACATGGAATCGCCATCGCCGTTCACTTTCAATGGCGCGAAGGGCATGGGCGAAGGCGGTGCAGCGCCGGTCCATACGATTTGCGCGGCTCTGCAGGACGCTCTCTATTCGAAGGGTGTGATCATCAATGATTCGCACAACACCGGCGATTCGATCTTTCGAGCAGTCCAGCGGGCGGGCACCGGCGGGTTTGCTTCCTCGGTTCGCATCGAACACCGGCGCGCTGCTCGGTAGGAGCCTGCACTGACAACGCCGCGGCCTGGGTCTAGGCGAGTCGGAGTTCGCTTCCGCGTGCTGCCGCCCAATGAAAATGATGAAGCGCGTTTGCATTATCGGTTGCGGATCCATCGGAAGCCTCTACGCCGCTCACCTGGCAAGAGTCACCGAGACCTGGGCGTACGTCCGCCGGCCCGAGCACGCACGCGCTCTTAATGAGCACGGCATTTCCGTTACGGGATCGCACGAATTTCATGCGAATCTTCGCGCCACAACGGACCCCAGAGAGATGCCGGAGTTTGATCTGGGAATCGTCGCGAGCAAGGCCACGCAAACCGCCGAAGCGCTCGGCCCGGTTGCACACCTCTTCAAGAAAGGCGCAATCCTTTCATCGCAAAATGGTTTGGGCAGCGAAGAAGTCATTGCCGCGCTGTCGGATACCTTCGTGATCCGCGGGACGACGTTTATGAGCGGAACGCGCCACACGGACACGCACGTGCAGTACGAACTCGACACGGCAACGTGGATGGGGCCTTTCGAGCCGACCAAAACGCCTTTCGCGCTGGTACAAGAAGCGGCAGAGCTTATCACTTCTTCCGGCCTGAAGGCCGTTGCGCTGGAAGACGCGCGCCCCGCGCAATGGTCGAAGCTGATCTTCAATTCCTCGGTCAATTCCGTTGCCGCGCTCACCGAATTGCCGCACAGTTTTCATTTTGCCGAGGAGAAAGATTTTGGCGATCTGGGTCACCTCCTACATGCTCTCATCGAAGAAGGGAAGAGCGTTGCGGGGGGTCTGGGCGTAAAACTTTACGAAGATCCGTGGGAAATGAACAAGGTTGGCGCGCAAACGGATCACCCCCCTTCCATGCTGTATGACATCCGGCACAAACTTAGGACGGAAATTGATTTTCTGGGCGGAGCGATTGCTCGCGAGGCCGCCCGCGCGGGAATTCCGGCGCCACTTCACACGGCGCTCTACCGTTTGATCAAGGGCAAGGAAGAATCGTGGGCGTACCAGGGTAAGGGCCACGCGGCCGCGAAATAATCCGAGGCGCTATGGCATATCCGCTCGATCAGGAAAAATGGCAACGCGTCCGGCAAATGCTGGAGCGGCAAGATCTTGATGCGGTCGTCGTACGCGCTCCCGACAACGTTCTCTATCTCACCAATTATTGGACCATGAAGGGCTATGACCTGGCGATCTTTCCTCGCGAGGGAGATCCCACCCTGTTGGTCATCGAACCCCAGTTTCGCGAAGCACAGCTCACCGCCTGGAACAAAGATGTTCGCTTTTTCCCCTTCTACCATCCCAAGGACCCGCGCCCGCCGATGATTCGCGCGGTGGAAATGGCGATGGATGTTTTGCGGGAACGAAAACTGTCGCGCCGCGTTGGGGTCGAGCTTTCTCAAACTTCGCAGATTTGCGACCGTATGGTTGGCGAACCGACGGTCTACTGGCAGGGCTTCTACGATGCCTTTCGCGCTGGTTGCACTGAAGTCGTGGACGCCGCGCCGCTGCTGTCCGAATTGCGCATGATCAAAACGCCGCAGGAGATCGAGCGCATGCGCCTGGCGAACGAGCTGGCGGCCATCGGAATGGAGTATGCCCGCGGCAACATCAAGCCCGGCATGAAAGAGAGCGAAGTCGCCGCGATGATCGAAGGGCACATCCACGCCGTGGGCGTCGGATACAAAGGCAAGGTTGATATGGCCCGCGCGTTCACGCTGGTGTGGTCCGGGAAGGGCATTGCTACTTTCACTGCAACCTCGCACCGCCCGGTGATCGAGAATGAACCGACGCTCGTCGAAATTTGGGTTTGCGCCGACGGGTACTGGACGGATTTGACGAAGAATCTTTGCCCCGGACGCTTGACGCCGGAATACAATCGGCTACTCGATCAATTGCTGAAGATTTTCGGCGATGCGGTGGGTTGCGTGCAGGACGGCGCTCCGCTTGGTGAAATTGACCGGATCATTCGTGCGGGGATCGACGCCGCGGGCTACCCTGGTCAACCCTCGCACCCCGTTGGGCACGGCGTGGGTGCGCGCGCGCATGAAGCGCCCTATTCGCATCAGGCAGCGCCGGGAATGATGCGCTCTGGGATGGTCATGGCGATTGAGCCGGGTGTGTACTGGGAGGGTGGCGGCGGATTACGGCTCGAAGATAATTTCCTGATCACTGCCGGCGGTTGCGAAAAGCTATGTTCGTACCCCGATGATTTTCGCCGGTAGCTGCCCGGAGAGATGGAACCGTAACTCCGAGGAGTCTCACTTCATGAAGAAAGACTTGGCCAAGACAATCCTCTCGCAAATTCGCGAGGACGAAATCGTCGCGATGTGCTGCGACGTCGTGAACATCCCGAGCCCCACGGGGGAAGAGCTGGAGATGGGCCGGTACATGCGGCGCGCACTGGAGGACGCGGGGCTCAGCGTCACGTGGCAGGAAGTCGAAGAGGGCCGCGCCAATGTCGTTGGCTTGTGGGAAGGCACCGGCAATGGGAAAAGTTTGATGTTCAACGGCCACATGGACACGTCAAACACCGGACGCGAGACTTTCCTGACTGGTCTTGGCTACAAAGCGAAAGCCGCGATCCGCAACGGCATGATCTACGGCCTGGGAATCTATAACATGAAAGGCGCTCTGGTTTGCTACACACAGGCGGTGAAGGCCCTGATGCGCGCGGGCGTGAAGCTGGAGGGGGACGTTATCATCGCCGCTGTCGTGGGCGAGATTGAAAAAACACAGTGGGGCGATGAATTCCTCGGCAAGGAATTCCGTGGTTATGGTGTTGGCTCGCACCATCTTGTGAATCACGGCGTTTTGCCGGATATGTGCATTCTTGGCGAGCCCACGGACCTGCAACTGGTGCTCGGGCACTACGGAACCGTTTGGGTCCGCATCTCGACGCGGGGCCACTACGTGCACACGGCATTTACGCGCGGGAAGCAGGAGCACAGCTCGGTCTTTCGAATGAAGGAGATTCTTGACCCGATTTATGCCTGGATCGCCGCGTGGGAAAAGAAAGCGACGTACGACAGACAGCCGGGCGTCGTGAATGTGGGTTGCGTGCGCGGCGGCCACCCCTGGCGCGTCAGCCGGACGCCGGACCGTACCGATGTCTTCCTGGATGTTCGCGTTCCGCCAACGATGCCGCTCAAAGAAGTGAGGACTTCGATCAAACAGCTTGTACTGGATCTTCGCAAGAAACATCCGGACTACGGAGTGGAATACGAAACCTATGTGTCCGTCCCCGGCGCAGAAATCTCCAAGGATCATCCGTTGGTGAAAACCATCGAAGCGTGCCACCAGCGCGTTCTCGGCACCGCGCCGAAACACGCCACGGTCTTGTGGGATTCCGATGCTTCCGTGATGACCCGTTACGGAATCGAGACGCTCAACTATGGCCCTTCCAGCGGGCCGCGCGACGCCGAAGGCGAAAAAGTAGCCATCGAAACGCTCTTAAATACCACGCGCGTGTATGCCTTGGCCACTGCGGAGATTTGCGGCGCGCACTGAGAGGAGAGCGGGATCACACCAATGACCAGTCAAAAAGAAATCGATCGCCGTTACAGCAACATCCGAGCTGCCATGGAAGCGGAAAAGGTCGACGCCCTCATCGTCTGCGGCAATCAATATGCGGGATTTGAAGGTGCGGTACGCTACACCTCCGGGTTTGAAATTGTTCACCGCTATGTTTATGTCCTCATTCCTCTTTCGGGAGATCCCACGCTGGTTTTCCCGCGCGAGGCTCGCTGGATCGGAGACAAGAAAGCACCTTGGGTCCGCGAAAAAGTTTGGGCGGAGATTCCCGGCAACTGGCTGCGTGAAGAGAGTGAAAAACGCCGTTGGAAGCGCGTGGCCGTCTATGGGCTGGACTTCGTCATGGCCGTTCGCGATTACCGCGAGCTGCAGCAGGGCGCGTTCGAACTCGTGCCGTTCGATTTTCACTTTGACATGGCGCGGGCCGTAAAAAGTGAGGAGGAACTCGAAGGCTTCCGCGACAGCATGGATATCATCCTTGACGGCTTCCACGAGCTTCTCAAGGCCTACGAGCCGGGAAAATCCGAGGCGGAAATCATGGCTCCGGCGGTCGAACGCTTCTTCGCGCGCGGAGCGGGCCCGCGCATGATGAATATCGTATTGAGCGGCAGCAACGGCGAAGCGGAGGCATTTTTCAAAGTGCCATCGCAGCGCAAAGTCGCCGCGGATGATTTGTTGCTCTATTCCCTCGAGGTGACCGGCGCCGCCGGCTACTGGATCGAATTTTCGCGCGCCCTTATTCGAGGAAAGGTCAGCCCTCGCACGCGCGCCATGAGCGATGTCTATCCACAAGCGATGGAATCCGCGCGCTTGAAGATGCGCGAAGGCGTGCTTGCCAGTGAAGTTCACAAAGCAGCAGCCGATGTTTTTGCGAAAGCTGGGTTTGCGCTGGGCCACCTTACGGGTCATTCCATCGGCATGACCATGCTGGAGCATCCCAGCATCGGCGCGTACACGCAGATCGAGCTGAAAGAAAACATGGTCGTTAGCTTTCATCCTCAGGTCGTCGATCAAGAGGGCCAGGTTTGCCTCTACACCCAGGACACTTACCGCGTTGGCAAAAAAGAAGGCGAGTGCCTCGCGAACGTGCCGTGGCGGTTCTATTCTGGAGCGGAAGAGTTGAAGACGGCATGAAGGTCAAAATTTGCATCGTTGGCTGTGGGGCGATCGGCGGCATTTTCGGCGCTCATCTGGCGCGTCTCGAAGATGTTGAGGTGCACGCGCACGATGTTTCGAAAGAACAAACGCGTGCCATCACCGAGCGCGGGCTGCGCATCAGCGGCGTCGCGGATTTCACGGCCCAACTTCACGCAACTTCTGACCCCAGGGAGATTCCCCTTTGTGATTTCGGAATCGTGGCCACGAAGAGCACGCACACGCGTGCCGCCATCGTGCAGACCGCGCACATTTTTGGCGCGGGCAGCGCGGTTTGCTCCGTGCAGAACGGCGTCGGCAATGAAGAAATTCTCGCGCAGCACGTTCCTTGCGTGATTCGCGGCACGACTTTTCCTGCAGGCCACGTGATTGAACCGGGCCACGTGGGCTTTGACATCAATGGCGATACCTGGATTGGCCCATTCGAACCCACGCATACGCCGTACGCGCTCGTCGAGCGACTTGCTGAACTAGTGGACCAAGCTAATTTTCAATGCTTCGACGAATCCGGTTGGCGCACTCACCCTCCTGCACCACGGCGCGGCGACGCGGTTCGCCCCCACTGGCGCGCTCTTCAACGCCTTGATCGCAGAAGGGGAAGCGGTAGCCAAAGCCCTGGGGATCGCGCTGCACGGTGATCCGCGCGCCCTGGTGCAAAAAGGCGCGAACGCGCCCGGCAAACACAAAGCCAGCATGTTGCAGGACATTCTTGCGCGGCGCCAAACGGAAGTGGACTTCATGAACGGTGCAATCGCGGACTTAGGCGAAAAGAACGGCGTGCCTACTCCGCTCAATCGCGCCTTGTGGCAACTTGTGAAGGGGCTCGAACATTCCTGGACCGATCCGGGCTGAGCGGCAATCGCAACGAACGATTTTCAAACGGAGAGCTGACACGATGAGCATGCCATTCAAAATCGGTGTGTTGCAGCTCAGCATGGAGCCGCTCGACGAAACAGTGCGCATGGCCCAGGCGTGCGACGCCGCCGGGTTTGACACCTTTTGGCTGGCGGAGGCTTATCCCTGGTGGCGCAAACACTCGATGGAAGCGCGTTCCTCCACGGCAGTCACCGCCATCGTCGCTCGCGAAACCCAAAAAATCGCCATCGGCTGGGGCATCATTTCTCCGTACACGCGTCACCCCGTTCAAATCGCAATGGAGGCTCGCGTTCTGCAGGAAGCCGCGGGCGAGGGCCGTTTCCTCCTCGGTCTCGGCGCTTCGAAGATTTTCATGAAAGAAATCGGCGAAGGCGAAAAGGGAAAAGAGGTCGGTCCCGCAACCGTGATGCGCGAAAGCATAGAGATCATCGAGGCGATGCTAGCCGGTGGTGAAGTGAAATACGAGGGCAAAGCGTTTCAGGCGTTTGCGCCGGCGCTCAAAGCCGATACTCACGTGCCGCGGTGGCGCGTGCCCATCTACGTTGGAGCTACTGGTCCGGTTTTGCAGCGCCTCGCCGGTTCGCATTCCGATGGCTTGTTGACGGCCAGCATCACCACACCGAAGTTTGTAGAGTATTCTCGCAAGATGATGGAAGAAGGCGCGCGCAAGACCGGAAAAGATTCTTCGAAACTCGATCTAGGTTCGGTGATTGTCGGCAGCGTTGGCGAAGATCCGAAATCTGCACGCGAAGGCGCTCGAGAGATGGCCGCCATGTATCTCGCCAACAAAGTGCAGAACATCCGCGGTTCAGCGGACACGCTGCTGGAATGCGCTGGTCTTTCGTTTGAAGAGATTCGCCCCATTGCTGATGCGATGGAGAAGGGAGGCCGGAAGGCCGCGGCCCGCGCCGTAACGGATGCGGTGCTCGAAAAAGTGCGCCCTATTGCGGGGACACCGGCGCAGTGCATCGCGCGATTGGAGGAGTATCGCGCCGCCGGGTGCACGCACATCATGTTGGAGCTTTGGGGCGACGACCGGCTCGAACAAGCGCGCCTATTCGGAGAAAAAGTCTTGCCGCACTTCAGCAAGAAGTAGATTCACTGCCATCACACCGTTTGCTGTAACCGCGCCTGATCTTGACCTTCCGCTCAGGCCGTCACCGATTTCCCGCCCTGCATCTCTTTGTAAGATGCGACCGGATTCCGCAGCACTCCGATTTTTTCGATTTCGCATTCCACAATGTCGCCGGGTTTCAGGTAGAGCGACTTCGGGTCCCCGCTGAACGCCGCAACCCCGGAGATGGTGCCCGTGGAAAGCACATCGCCCGCGGAGTAACCCATGGGCGAATAATGGGCGATGATTTCCGGAATCGTCACGGACATTTTGCTGGTGTGCGACTCCTGCCGGATCTTTCCATTCACGCGAAGCTGCATCGTCAGATTGTGCGGGTCCGGAATTTCATCCGCCGTCACGATATAGGGTCCAAGCGGGCAAAACGTGTCGATGCCCTTGCAAAAGCTGAACACGCCGGACTTCATCTCCCGCCGCTGGATGTCGCGCGCCGTCACATCATTGAAAATCACATAACCGCCGATGTACTCGCGCGCCTGCTCCGGGGAGAAGTGCTTTCCCGATTTCTTGAGAACCACGGCAAGTTCGAGCTCGTAATCGAGTTCTTCCGTCAAATGCTCCGGGTAAATAATCGGCGCGTCCGGGCCGATGATGGCATCCACGTTTTGAAAAAACACAATCCATGGAAGTATGGGATGAGAGAATCCTGCCTTTTGCGCATCCTCGTGGTGCTCGCGGAAATTTCCCGCCGTGTGGAAAAACTTTCTGGGAACGATAGGCGCCTTGATGCTTACAGTTTCCCGGCGAAAAAAAATGGGCTCTCCGGAAACTCCCTTCCTTTCCGGCCCGCCCCTTGTCGCGTGTTCGAGGGCAGTCTGCGCTGCGTCCAGACCACGGTCTCCATTCTCGAACAACCCGCGCATGTCGGAAGGCACGCGCGCATCCGCAAGCGCATAGAACGCCCCTTCCCGCTCTACGTTTCTTAAATAGCTTGCGTAGGCAGCATTCAGGTCAACAATCCATCCCTCTTCGGCCAGCGCCCCGATGCGCTCTCCTCGCGACTCCCCGTGAAAAGTAACCAGCTTCATGAACTACCTCGCATCCTTCCTGACGCCGAAAATGTTATCAGAATCGACGTGGATTCGCAGGTCCGCCCTCACCGTCGCACGGGGATGTAATCATGCCAACTGCTCTCGTCCTCAGAACGCTATGCCCAACGCGCCTTCAACAGTCAGGTGGTCCCGCAATTCAATTTCATCACGCCCGCGATTATTCGCAAGGCCGGAACCGCAAGCCTGTCCTACAATCCGACCGCGGCTTGGAACCTAAACGCTTTGTTCTGGCGTGAAAATGAAAGAGGCACGCGGCCCATCGGGTTGATCATGAACTCGAGCCCAAGCGCCACCGCCACCTCGGGTTATGGTGTCGAACTTCCAGAGGCGATTAATTACTACAATAATCTGGTGCGCGTCGGTACCGAATACGGCAAGCGAACCCGTCTGACCAACGAAACCAATCCCCTCAGCGGGCGCATGGATTTGTATCCGAGTAACTACGCGAACTATCTGAGTTTTGCTGGGGCCACCGACGTTTCCAAGTACCTTCGATTCATGGCCAGCATCACCCCCGGGTGGCTCCGCCAAAACGATCCATTCATTCCATATTCAACGAACACCCCGATCAACACTTGCGGGGATGGGACGCAACCTTGTACGTCTCTGACTACTCTACCTGTTCCCAGCCTCTCGGGGGAGAAGTAGACGTTAGCGATGAATTACACCTTGGTGACGACTGCCTGGCAAGATTTCCAAATAAAAGCAGCGTACCGCCTTTACGACTACAACAACAATACGCCGGTGCATACCTTCACCCCCGTCCAGGGGGATGCGGCTGTTCCTACTTCGGAGGAGAACACTCCATTCAGCTTTAACCGGAAAAACGTGGAGCTCACAGCGAACTGGTATTTTGCCAAGAAGAGCTCTTTGAAAGTTGGCTACGAAGGCGAGTGGATGGACCGCTCGCATCGCGATGTGGAACACTCGCTGGAAAACTCATTCGTCGCCGCCGTCGATTGGGTCCCGATCAGAGACCTGCTCTTTAGGATTTCTTACCGGCACTCAAACCGCAAGCCACATGGATATCAGGATGATCAAGCGAGCGACCCGACGACAGATCTCTCGGTCACCTGTGCGGATACCACTACGGTTTCTTTTACGGCCGACCAACGTTGCAGCCGGAGATTCGACGAAGCGGGTCGCTTGCGATATCGCGGCGACGGCCTCATCCAATACAGCCCCACGGACAAGGTCACGCTTTCGGCTTTCGGCGGAACCTTGCAGGATAATTACAATCTGCCTCGCGGGGCCAACAGCCCGACACCGCTGAACTTTCCGGGCGCGGTCGCTCCCACTGCACCCTATTTCCTCTACGGAGTGCTAAAGGATATCTCCTATAACTACGGTTTCGATGCGGATTACGCTTTTGCGCAGCAAGCGACCCTCTTCGCCGAATATTCACACGAGCGCTATTATAAACGCATTATTTCGCGGTATCGCACTGGGACCTCCGGCACGCAGACCATCCTGACCTGTGCTGGATGTGACTTCGCCAACAATGACTGGGAGAGCGTTACCCGCGAACCGGTGGATATTTATACCGTTGGCGCGGATACCTACTTCGGCAAGAAGTTTTACTTCACTGCCTACTACTCGCTCTCGGCAACCAAGGGAAATGTTCTTTCACGGCCGATGGGAGATCCCAGCATCCTCGCCGGACCGAATCAATTTCTGCTGATCGGTGCCAACGCGGCCGTTAACTATCCGGAAACCGTCAACCGCAATCACGAAGTTGTGATCGTCTTGAAGTACAAACTGACAAACAACCTCATGCCGAAGCTGGAGTACCGCTACTCCCAGTGGGACAGCAAGGACTATCAGACTTCTCCCATGACGCAATACATGGGATGCGTGAGCGCACCTCCGCCGGCCGCTCCGGTCGCCGGCTGCACCAATCGCATTCTGGATAGCAGCACATCGCCGAGCCCCAACCCGGGCGCCACCAGCCCGTTCTATCCCTATTTCGTGGTGGGCGATCCATCCGCAGCCCGGTATCTGTTCCTGGGCGTCGATCAACCGTCGTATCGGGCCCACTTTCTGTCAGCCACGCTGGAGTACCGCTTTTGAAGAGCTTGCACTACGAAAGACCGCAGAGTAGCTTGTTGCGATCTGCATTCCTGGGGAGGAGGGAGGAAACGATGTCAAATAGTGGAATCAGGCCAAGAGTTGTGATGGGTGCCTCCGTTCTTGCGGCACTCCTCGTTGTAACCATGCCTTCGCGCGCTGATGAAGCGAGCGAGAAACTATACAAAGCCAAATGCGCGGCGTGCCATGGCGCAGACGGCAAAGGCGAGACAGCCACGGGCAAGGCGCTGAAGGTGAAAGACTTTGCTTCTGAGGAAGTGCAAAAGATGAGCGACGAAGACTTGAATGAGGTTATTGCCAAGGGCAAGAACAAAATGCCAGCGTATGGAAAAAGTTTGAAGCCCGAAGAGATCAAAGCTCTCGTCGAGTACGCGCGAGGCTTCCGGAAGAAGGCCTGATCATGCGCACTCCGCCGGCCGCACCGGCGTGAGCCGAGAAATCTTAAACGAGCCATGGCGCTTCCCAGCACACTCATCCTGCTCCTGATCGCGGCCACTGCCGTTTTGATCGGCGTGCTGGTGTTTCGCCCCGGGATGACGACAACCCAAGGCGGAAAAATACTCGCTTTCTTCGTGCTATTCCTGCTGCCGCTAATTTGTTTGGGAATGGGCACTACGTATCACATCGATCGCTCCAAGCGGACGGAGTTTTGCCTCTCGTGCCATGAAATGGAGCCGTATGGCAAGAGCCTAATGGTCGATGACCCCGCGCATCTGGCCGCGGCGCACTTTCAAAACCACCGCGTTTCCGCCGATGAGGCTTGCTATACCTGCCATACGAGCTACGCTATGTTTGGCGGCTTTCGCGCCAAGATGCACGGGCTCAAGCACGTGTACGTGCACTATCTCCGCACGCCCCCAGCGCCCGAGGCCATTCGGCTCTACGACCCTTATAACAATCGCGAGTGCTTGCACTGTCACCTGGGCGCGCGCTCATTCGAAGAAGGCGCGGTACACACCGCCGATCCCGAATTGCTTCCCGCAGTCAAAGCGAACAAAACTTCGTGCGTCTCCAGCGGCTGCCATGAAGTCGTGCATAACGTCGGGTCCCTCAAAGATGTGAAATTCTGGAAGGGCGGCTCTTGATGCTGAGCGCGAACTCAATGGAACGACGGCTCCAGTTCTCAGGAATTTTGCTGATCCTGGGATTGCTGGTTGAAGCTTTGTGTTTGCTCTGGACGCGGCCACTCGCGTTCGTTTTGTTCCTCGGTGTCGGCGGACTTCTCCTGGGACTTGGAATACTCCTGTTCCTGTTCTCACTTATATCCAGAAACCAACCGGAGCGGTGATCCAGAGGCAACACCGCCTGTTGAGTGCTCGCGCCCCTCTTTCGTCAGCTCCAAACCTTCATCGGATACCTGCCCTCAAACGCCCTATTCAGCGTTAGGCAATCGCCGCTTCCAGCTTCGCCAGCGCTCGCCATTGGTCCCCCGAAGCCGCATTTTCGCCTAGGGGTCGCGTAC
>WNFQ01010918.1_pt1 | contig 11571 bp, 14 predicted proteins | sample 5400171 | NCBI WGS metagenome assembly WNFQ01 (sample SAMN13153356, study PRJNA577476) | soil metagenome | isolation source: 20 cm soil under Madrone tree | place: USA:California | collected 2016-06-14
CGCACCAACCCATCGAGGTGAAGGAGCTCCCTTTTTAAAAAAGAGGAAAAGATACATCATTCTGGAGAGGAATACCACAGTATAATGTACGGATATATCGGAGGAGCGTGCGTATGTGCGAAGCAAAAGTAACAAGAAACCAAACTCTCGGCCTAATGGTCATGGCGCAGGGCTCTCCTCGAGACGAGCCTTCTTGTCCTGCGACGTTTCTGCTTCCCCGTCTTCCGCTTTGCGTTTCTCAGCGGCACCGCCTGCCTCGGGCGCGGCGGCAACAAGTGGCGCTTTCTTTTTCTTCTTTACAACCATCGACGTGAGATCGTTCACCGGTAGGTCCCTCCGTGCCTCCGGTGCGGCATTAAGCTCGCGGTCAAGCGCACGTTGTGCCAACTCTGGTGCAGACAGCCCGCCGTCCCGCTCATCGTTAGGCGCTGACTTTAATTCGTCCACCTAAGCAACCACCCATGGTGTATAAACAGTTATGTCACGTAGCGGAAGGACTTTGGAATAGAGCATACCTTGAGCGCGAGATCCTGCTTCAGCTCGCCGAGCTCTTTAATCTCAGCCTCGATCTGTGTCTTGCTCCGGTTCTGTACCAACTCCTCCCGAGCAAGCATAACCTGCTTGCCCTTGCCCTTTCCATTCGCGTCGGAAGGTTCGGGCAATGGCGGTAACGTGCCCGCGAGACCAGCCCGCAACTCAACGAGGCGCGCCTCTATGCTCTCAAGGGCGCGCTGTGCATGATGGATTGCATCCGCAAGCCGACCCGCAGTGAGGTCGAGCGCAATGCTCAGCTTGTAATGCGCCTCTGCAAGTTGGCGAGACGAGAGAGGCAACAAGTCTGTCTTCAGCGCGAGACCAGAACCATAGTCCGTGATGGCCTGATCAAATTTCTCTGATAAGTCCGAGTCCGTCAATTGTCAGGTCGGTAGACGTAGAGGGGAAACAGAAACGCACCTGTTTCGAGAGAAATGTCACCCAGCATGATGAATGTGTCCGCCGCTTTAAGCCGCATCTCATCGTTCCCGTCCATTTGTCTCTCGTATATCGCGCGGGCAAGATCAAGCACCTCCCACGCAGCATTGAAGTCGTCTTCGGGCTCTGCCTCATCCGCGTCCGCATCCTCTCCCACCTCTGCCTCTGCCTCTGCCTCTTTGGAGGCCTCCGCGAACAAGTCAACAGCGGGATCGAGATCACCACCACCATCGTCTTCATCTTCCACATCACCAGAGAACGACAAGATCTTATTGCCATTTGGCGCTGGTTCTGCACAAGCCCCAAAGAAGCATATTATCCATCATCGGGTCTAATGGCCAGCAGTGGCCCCATACCTTCTTCTGCAGCAGCCGCGCCGCCGCCCTCTTGCTGCTGCTGCTGCTCCTTCCCAAGAACCGAACTCTGCGCAACGGCATTCTCAAGCAACGCCTTTCCATACGCGAAATAAACGTCCGCCATCTCCGGCGCGTCTTCCGCGTGCGTCTTCGATCTACGAAAAACGAAAAACGAAAAAAAAAACGAATAGTGTTTGAGCAGTTTGAGCGCGGTCGCATAATGTTCTACAGCCTGTTCGTATTTGCGCAACGCGAATGCCCGTTTCGCGTGATCGAGCGCGTCGCTGACGGTCGCGGGCGGATCGGTAGCAGTCGTGGTGGTGGCTGGTTGTTCTTGGCCTTGCTGTGGCCTTTCAGACAAACAAGAATTAAACGAATAACCTCAGTAGACTAAAAACGCGATTGAAAGCGTACGTGGACATGACAGTGCTTTACGGTGGTGTTGGGGTGATAGAGAGGAAATGTGGCTCGTCCGGCGCGTTTGGCGCGTGGGGCGTCTCTGATTAATCCGAGTCAACAAAGCAATATGGTCGCTATCACTTCACAGCTCTCAAAAGCTACGTAGCATAAAAGCTAAGAAAAATCGGACGAAAAAGGCATGTTTCAGATATACACAAGTGCAAAGGACGACGAGACTCATATAAGACATGAGAATGTAAATATAAAAGGGCCCATCCTGACGGCCGCGTGGCGTTCACTATCAACTAAAGCTACATGGTCCTTGAAAGCGGAAAGCAAAATAATCTATATCAACGATGCAGTACCATTCTGCTGCTTCGACGCATCCGTCTGCGCACCCACGAACAAGCTCTGTCCAAACGATGGAACACCAGTAGGCTGCGAAAACAAATTGGTACCTGCACTGGCATTGGTGGGATTAAATGGAGGGAGCGTCCCAGTGGCCGCGGGTCCAATGCCTGGCGTCATGACGGACGCGCGGAACGGGTTCGCCGCGCCAAAACCGACACCGAAGCCAGTTGCTTGCGGACGCAGCCCGACGCCGATCGAGGAACCCCCGCCGAGGGCAGTGAACCCACCTAGTCCCATACTGGCGGTAGGTGAACTAGTTGGTTGCGCGGAAAGGCTGTAATTGCCACCGAGGCCTGTGACTCCACTTGCTCCTGTCCCCAAACCAGTCGTTGGCGACGACAGACCACCGAGGCCCGCGCCGAGACTTGTAGCACCACTTGTTCCTGTCCCCACACCCGTCGGCGATGTTACACCGCTGAGACTCGCACCGAGCCCCACTCCCGCCGGTGCACTGACGCCATTCGCTCCAGCTGTCCAAGCGGGGGGTGATACTGTAGCCGAAGCTGCGTCAAGCGCAGGTGTGGTCGGTGCGGACTGTGGAATTGGAGGCAGCGCCTCCAAGAGCGATGCGCCAAACGATGAAGTCGGCTTGAAGGCCTTTACGCCTGTAGTAAAGCCTGTTGCTTGCGGGCGTAACGGTACGCCAGTCGGCTGGCTTGACAGCGCGGTGCTGCCCGTGGGCAGTCCGCCGAACGAGTTGAGAAGTGAATCAGAGAAAGTAGAACCCGTGGCCGTAGTCGTGGGTGTTGAAGCGCTCGTACTTGATGAGATTGACGAGCCCAATGAAGTGAACGACAAAGTAGGTTGAGGTTGAGGTGCCTGTGTAGCGCCAGTACCACCGGTAAGGAACGAGGACGCAACACTCGAAAAGGTGGTCGTTGGCAAGCCTGTCGGCTGGGGTTTGACCTGCACCGGGCTTTGTGATTGCGGTTGGGACTGGGGCACGCCATTCGCTATCTCGAATAACGTAGGCGCGCGGGGCAGTGGCGGAGGTGACGGAGCCCTGGGCAGGCCAAACGGATTGCGTGAACCAGTTTGGTGAGACTTGAGGGGCTGCGGGGGCGGGGAAGAAGGTTTCCTATGTGTGAGAGGTGTCGAGGCCGGGCGGGCGGGCACGGGTACAGAGGTGGCCCCGGTGAGAGCTGACGCCTGCGCAGGTATAGTCGAATTGTAAAGGTTCGTGGAAGGGGGCTGGCTGAGAGACATAAAGGAAAAGGGTTGGGAGACAGTCGGCGATTGGGTGGTGAATGGGTTCGAATTCGGAGATGGGAACGGGTTTGGATTCGTTACATTTGGGGTGGAATTGTTCGTCGTTACTGTGAACGGAGTTGCGTTCGCTGAGGCAGGGAATGGGTTCATTGTCTGTCCGGTAGTTGGGAATGGGTTTGTACTCGGACTTGTCGGGAAGGGATTGGTCCCAAGTAAGCCATTTTGCGACGAGAAAGGGTTCGGGGCCGTCAGCAACGGTGGTGGTGGGTTCGTCTGGCCAAATGGTGAAAACCCCGTGGCCTGCATGGGCAAGGTACTGGCACGGAAAGGATTTGCACCGGTCATCTGTGATTGGAGTGTACTAGGGGATGTTGGGAATGGGTTCGACGACTGCTGAGCAATTCCAGGAACAGCAGTGAACTGAGGTTGCAGAAAGCCAGTTGGTTGAGGCTGGGCTTGGAATTGTGGGAAGGGGTTTGTCGAGGAGCCTGAAGGCCCCGCAGCTTGGAAGGGGTTGAAAGCAGTCTGTTGGAATTGGGCGGATGGCAAGCTGGCGACAAAACTGATGAGGACCCCCGAGAAGCAATCTGCAGCAGTGAAAGGGGCGCACCTCCCGGATTGCGGACCAAAGATGGTTGTCTTTTCGTTCTCCATGGCTTCGAAAAAGTCCGTCAAAGCCTTCGCCGTTTCGACCTTGGGCGTCTCCTTCGAACCTGAACTCTCAGTAGCTGTCTCCACCGGGGTAGATGGTGCTAATGCGGGCAGTAACGTATAAACCCTTTGCCATTAGATGGCCCGAGTTGAGGTGCTTACCGTTTTCCGCATTTTTCAAAACGCTCCGACCATTCTTTAGGTTCTTATCCGCGGCATCCTTGTTTGCTTTGTACTCGATCCTGTTCTGCTCGAAATTTGGATCATTCAAATACTCCTCCAAGGACCCCACAAGAGTGACGGGTGCCTAAGTAGAAGTTAGGTGAACGATCAAGTATGTTATCTTGGGGACATTACATGTTTTAAACTTGGGATGGGTACATTGAGTATATTTTGAAGCTTTTTTGCCACGCCGAGAAATTCGACTGCATATTCCGCTTGTTTGCCAAAATGTCGGTAGATAACGAGGGCTTGTTCGGCATCGACACGCGACATCTCGAAGTAGTGCTCTAAATAAGTCGGGTATTGATAAGCGTTCCCGAGGCGCTCGGCCATAGCGCTTACCTAGAGCATTGATAACACCTTCATTAACGGCCTGAAAGAGAATAAGGAGATCCTTGACTAGCATGCGTAGTGCCGTCGTTGTTAGTTGATCCTCCAAGTCATCGAGGTAGAACTGAGTATAAGGAATGAGAAAACGAACCTCCCATGAGGTAGATATCGGAACTCACCCTGCATTCTACAAGAGCGTCCATCAACTTCTGAACCACTTTGGTCTCTCGCAGCAAACCCTTCTCTACTGTCATAATTCGGAGCTTGCGGCCCATAATTGTCTTTCTCTTCGAGCTCCCAGCTGGCTGAAAATCTCCAGGCGAATATTTACGGTTCTGTCGTGCATCGTCTTCGAGGGACATGGATAAACGTAAGTCACGGTTTGTTTCAGACTGGACGCGGATAGCATCATGCTTCAATTCGCGGTATGAACGTATGCGTGTGTCCAGGTAAAGAGCGTAATGCTGGAGATTCGTGGGTGCATTATAGCCTGAAATAAAGGATTAAGCTAGCATACGGAAATAACGGCATAAGAGCAAGCACCCAATACATACCTTCCCATTGACCGCCGACCACATTCTTTAATCGTAAAACCTCGGAAGCAGACAAATACTGAAGTACATTGTCCGTTGCGCCGTTCCGAATCATGGTATGGAGAACGATGAGCGCCTTGAACACCACCTGACGAGGTGTCAGCCCACTGGCGGGTTCGACGGCTGACGAGATGAGAGGAGCGAACTGACGATGGAATTTGGCTCCCGAAAACGGGGAGCGAGGGCCCTGCAGACGTCATGGATGGCACCGTCCTCAGACCATGTGGCAGCAATGATGGGGTCGATGTACTGTTGAGAGGAGGCTGAGGGATGAGGGAGATAAGAACAAGGAGGAGTGCAGACCTTTGATTTTGGAGGAGCAGGCTTTGGTTTGCAGGCGTTTTTGACGACCTTTTCGAAAGAGGACATTTGGCAGTGCAAACGCTGACTCGCGTCAGACAACGCCGCCTCACCGTCACTCCAACCCACCTTCCTTTTATGGCATTCCTTTCTCTGCCCCGCGCTCACGGCCAAAAACCGCTCCTCACCTACTGTGCGATGTACATTGTACTGGATAGGGAACAGAGGTGTCTATTCAAAGACTCGTAGGTTAAAACTTATCGCACAGGAGGAGACACAACGCACAATTCCTTGGAACGTAAACATACTCCTAGGGCAAGGTGAGTACGGTACAAAATTATGCCTGGTCGGGCCGCTTATGTATAAAGTGAAGTGCTCATTCCCGTAGGTGACGACAAATGTTCAATATGGTTCTGTCACGGTACAGTACGGTGAGACGTCTGAATACAATCCCGCGGGGACGTAGAGCCGAGGTGGAGAGACATTCGAAGACGTAAAGAGGGGATGAATGGAATGGAATGATCTTTCTATGTACAGTAGGACGGGACACGATCGATCAACTCGTCAACTCGTTCTATGCGGGCAACAGAGACCGAATATTGGATCACTGATTGATCTGACCTGATTTGATTGCGCGTCAAGTCAACCAGCCCGAGTGACCCACGCGTTTGAACTCAAGATAACACTCATTCCAGGCCGCGTATGGTAAGAAAAAGAGTTCCTTGTGACTCTGGAATCGAGGGCCTGGATTCAAAGCCAATTCAACAAAGTTATGTATTGGGATCAGCCGGCGAATGGCGGCCGCGCTCGCAGCTCACCTGGCCTCCATAAGGGACCGAACACGGACCGGACAATGTAGGACTTCTGGATCAACTGCTGTTCCTTACCGTCGATAATCTCAACATGCTCGACCGAGTTCTCCCTCGACTTCCACCATGTCTCGGGTAGCCGTGTCTCCCACCACCAGTCCCTCGCATTCTCCTCCGTCACTTGGCGGGCCATCTAGCTCCATCCAGCCCCATCGCGTCCAGCATCGTAGAGGCTCTGCCAGTGCTGCGGATCCCTGGGGGAATCACCTCCAGCTCAACATGAACCCCGGCCGAACAACGACCTGTAAACTAACCATCGTACGCGTTAATCCGACACCTCCAATCCAGCTCGACGAGCAGCCCCCTTCACCTCAACACCGTCGACACGTCGGATTCGGCGCCCATTCCCAGAATACACATAGGCGCCTCGGAAGCCATGGTACGGGGAAGACCGAGAACACCCGCATGAGCTTCGCTTCAGCCTCTTTTGCACCGCCGGGCTCGCCCTCGGGGCCTGGACCGCGGTCGGGAAGTCCTACTCACGGACACAATCACAGCCAGCATCGACGTCCTTCTGTTCCAAAGCAACGCCTTTCTGCGGACCAGCTCGTCTCCCTCGCCCAGCAGTCCTGTAATCCGCAGTCCGCCCCCACCTCTCCCCGCACGCCTGGTGGATCACTAGCGGCAGCGACCGGATCGGGTCGCAATTCATTCACCGCAATACCCGATGACGTGTTCCTTCCTTTTGTGGATCGCACTGAGGAAGTCCGCGCGCTCTTTACGTACCCGCAACCAGGCGCAAGGTTACTGGCTCTCCTCGCACAGACATTTCCGCCAAAGTCCGTTCCGGAATCTCCCGTGACGGACGAATCCGTGTTTCGGACAGACCCAAGGCAATGGTCGTTTGCCCAACTCGAGTACTGGGTCAAGCAAGTTGACCGTGACATTGCCCCGGATGAGGTCTGGGTTGGCCTCATCCGTCGCTGTGTCCTCTATCGTAGTGAGCTTATATGGGAACGAATCAAAGGCGCGCTTGGGGCACCACCGGATCTTGAACCTGATGGTATCGAGAGGGATCCTTATACCATCGAAGACCCTGTAATATTCAACGATCTGACACTGGAACATTCGTCGGATCCTGAAACGCGATTTACTGAGAGTCCCGTTCCCGATTTCGATGCGGAAACCCAGCCGACGCCGGATCATGTGTCAGAGTCCAACCTGTCAGCTCCCGCTGGAAGCTCTCCTCTTGTCTCTGCATTATCCATCGAACCCGTACTCATGACCACCTCGCCCGTGGCTGAACACGACCATCCGCCAACGCGCCCTGGCGGTCATCGTATGCACGATATATCCGAAGATGTCCTAGAAGAATCCAACGAGAACGAAGACGAGGGAGCGCCTGCCGCTGAGCGCGTTTCTTCCTCGCCGCCCTCGCGTGAAATAATACAGGGATTGTGCATCTCGACGGGGCCTGCCTTACCGGGACTCTTTGCGACTGAGCCCGCTCAGATAGTGCCCACACCACCATCGCGCACGGGCTCAATGTCCGCGTCATCTATGGCACAGCATCAGTCGACTCAAGTCGGCTCTTCTCCGCCTAAGAGGAGGTGGAGTCATGCGTCGAACGCAAGTAGCGAGGCGTATGATATGGCGGGTGAACGTGGACCTGGCAACCCGCTCTTCCCGACCAACTTTGCTAGGCTTGCACTTGGGCCGACGCTCACCGCAAAGTACGTATTTTATTTTACTTCTCGTTCGGATACTAGCACGCCGCTATGACGGGGTCGTTTCCGCGAGGGCGTGCTGCGCGGGCGGAAAGGTAAACCGAGTTGGGCTGATAGTTGGGACCCGACGAAACACGAATACGCTATAACTGCGAGCGAGGGCAGCGGAGGCAGCCATTGAATCTCTTCTCTGTAAGTTTCTTTTTGTTTTCTGTGGTCATTTTTGGAACGGACTTGGTTTCACTCGGAGAAAACCTCGTTACCTCTCCAATTTACGGTAATCAGGAATTACTCACGTCTGTCTCTGTCAAGTCGTTGATAACACTGTCTATCTATCATCTGTACCATTTGGGCGTACGTTGTACAAAATTAAAAGGGGTTCAATGTAGTTGGTTTCCATCTAAACATAGTCGGAACCAAGTCTCCGAGGCATGGATAAGAAACAGTTTGGTATCTTACTGGATACCTTGAATAAGGAGAGGCTGATAACGTCAACCAATTCGTTCGTCAGTCAGAGTCGGTGCCTGTTCGGTAGTCGGGCTGCTGACATCCTAATTGTACTTCATGAGTCGTGGACCCCGGGAAGGAGGAATACAAAGGCTGATGGCTTGGCGCTTGTTCGTACCCGTCCCGGTTGGCACTTAGCGTGCCGAGCGACTTAAATTAATACTTGCAAGTTCGACCCTTTGACCTTTTAAAGAATCCAGGGAAAGGAACAAGGACAAGGCGACGATGATACGAGAAGTCTCTGTTAATTTCATCCGGCATTATACATATGCAAGCGCACTCGAAAGTCACAAAATCCTGTCCAACACCGAGAGCAAAAGGGTATAAAAATAAAAGGTAAGGTAAGTAAGGCGTCAAAGTTAAACAACGAGGAAAGGAACAAATCAAACAAGGGGAGGATCGAATCAACAACAAGGGCAGGAACGAACAATACAGTAAAGAGTCAGGTCAAGTCAGCTTATGAAAAAACAGGTCGGTGACAGTCTGAAGCATCTCGTGCTAGCCATTGCGAGAACTACTGCGGCCATGCTGGCTTCATGACAACAATACCTGTCAATCAATAGTTCCCATAACAAAAGTCAGATCTCATATTCTGTTAGGTACAGGGATCTGCACACATACCCTAGAATGGCGCTAACTATAGTTGTCCTAGGCTGTCGCATATGCACTGCTCTCAAATATGCATGCGATATCCATGTCTCCCTCTGCGACCTGCCTTGAAGTTGTTCCCTGCTCATCCAGACAAGTCGCATCGGCGCCGCATTCGGCAAGAAGACGAGCGACTTCAACGTGACCTCCATGTAATGCTAGGCGCAAAGACGTCCATCCGTACTTGTTTTGGACTGTTGCATCCGCGCCATGATGTAAGAGGAATCGAGCAGCTTCCAAATGTCCCCAGCGCGACGCCACGTGTAATGGAGTCCAACCATGCTTATTTTGTGCTTCCACATCCATGTCACGTTCCAAAAGGACAGAGGCGACTTGCACATGTCCCCAACGTAATGCCGAGTGTAATAACGTTGACCCGTCCTTCCTCTGACCCGTCATATCTGCGCCACGCTCGAGAAAGGAATAAGCAAGCTCTGCATGTCCATAGCGCACCGACAGATATAATGGAGTTAGCTTGTCCCTTGTCTGGGCTGCGGCATCCGCACCGAGTTCGAGAAGAACGCAGGAGACTTGAACAGATCCATATAGCGATGCCACATGGAGTAGCGTCCACCCATACTTGTCCCGGGCAATCGCATCTGCACCGTGCTCGAGAAGAAAGGGAGTAGCGTGGTCAAATTGCCATGCTGACGCAAAATGCAGTGGAGTTGACCCGTCCTTGGTGTGAGCTGTTACATCTGCACCATGCTCGAGAAGCAACCGAGCAATTTTCAAGCTCTCCAAATACGAACTGAACACCTGATGCAATGAGTTTGACCCATCGTTGTTCTGAGCATTTGTATCCGCCCCGTGATTGTGAAACAAATAAGCGAATTTCTGGGATGCTCTTTGCGACACCAGATGCAATGGGGTTGACCCGTCCTTTGTCTGAGCTGTTGCATCCACGCCGTGTTCGAGAAGCAACTGAGCAACTCCCAGGCTTGACGCCAGATGCAATGGGGTTGACCCATCCTTGGTCTGAGCTGTTGCATCAACGCCATATTCGAGAAGCAACTGAGCAACTCCCAGGCTTGACGCCAGATGTAATGGGGTTGACCCATCCTTGGTCTGGGCTGTTGCATCGGCGCCATGCTGGAGAAGCAACTGAGCGACTTCCAGGCTTAACACCTGATGCAATGGGGTTGTCCCGTCCTTAGTCTGAGCTTTTGCATCAGCGCCATGTTCGAGAAGCAAGCGAGCGACTTTCTGGGATCCTCTATGCGACGCCACATGCAATGGGGTGGACCCATCCTCAGTCTGAGCTGATGCATCCGCGCCATTCTCGAGAAGCAACTGAGCAACTTCCAAGTTCTCAGAATACAAGCTTGACGCCTGATGCAATGAGGTCGGCCCGTCCTTAGAGTAAGCTGTTGCATTCATGACATACTCGAGAAGCAGGCGAGCGACTTCTTGGGGTCCTCTTCCCGACGCCAGATGCAATGGGGTTGACCCGTCCTCGGTCCGAGCTGCTGTATCCGCACCGTGTTCGAGAAGCAACTGAGCAACTTCCAGGCTTAACACCTGGTGCAATGGGGTTGACCCGTCCTCGATCTGAGCTGCTGGATCAGCGCCATGTTCGAGAAGCAAGCGAGCGACTTCCTGGAATCCTCTTCGCGACGCCAGATGCAATGCGGTTGACCCGTCCTCGGTCTGAGCTGTTGCATCAGCGCCATGTTCAAGAAGCAAGCGAGTGATGTCCTGGGATCCTCTCCCCGACGCCAGATGCAATGCGGTTGTCCCGTCCTCGATCTGAGCTGTTGCACCAGCACCATGTTCGAGAAGCAAGCGAGTGACTTCCTGGAATCCTCTTCGCGACGCCAGATGCAATGGGGTTGACCCGTCCTTGGTCCGAGCTGTTGCATCCGCGCCGTGCCTGAGAAGCAGCTGAGCAACTTCCAACCTCTCAGAATACGAACTCGACGCCTGATGCAATGGGGTTGACCCGTCCTTGGAGCGAGCTGTTGCATCCGCGCCATGCTCGAGAAGGAGGTGAGCGACTTCCTGGGATCCTCTTCCCGACGCTAGATGCAATGGGGTTGACCCATCCTCGGTCTGAGCTGTTACATCCGCGCCGTGCTTGAGAAGCAACCGTGCCACTTCCAAGCCCTCATAATATGACTTTGACGCCCAATGCAATGGGGTTGACCCGTCCTTGGTCTGAGCTGTTGCATTCGCGCCGCGCTCAAGAAGTAAGCAAGCGACTTCTTGGGACCCTCTTTCCGACGCCAGATGCAATGGGGTTGACCCGTTCTTGGTCTGAGCTGTTGCATCCGCACCGTGCTCGAGAAACACCTGAGCAACTTCCAGTCTTGATGCCTGATGCAATGGGGTTGACCCATCCTTGGTCTGAGCCGTTGCATCCGCGCCGTGCTCGAGAAGCAACTGAGCAACATCCAGGCTTGACGCCTGGTGCAATGGGGTTAAGCCATCCTTGGTC
>WNFQ01003424.1_pt1 | contig 11567 bp, 11 predicted proteins | sample 5400171 | NCBI WGS metagenome assembly WNFQ01 (sample SAMN13153356, study PRJNA577476) | soil metagenome | isolation source: 20 cm soil under Madrone tree | place: USA:California | collected 2016-06-14
CCATAAATCAACGCCAGCTTGGCCATGAGATTCTCCTTACTCTTTCCCTAGCGTAGCTTCCGAATGACCATCGGTCAAACCACTAGCCAGCGGAGCGGTCACTTGTTCTACGCCGCTAACGCTGTTGTCCTTGACGAGATTCCGGTAACAGAGCATCTTTGGGCGGGAGAGCTGCATCGGAGTTTCTATGCCAGGGAGCACGCGATGAAAACAAGACCAACGACCGCTACGGTTGCCGCCACAGTGCTTGGAATGAGCCTACTTTTGTGTTCAACAAACTTGCACGCCCAGCAGCCGGAAGGGCCGCAAACGTCGGCGCCGCCGCCGGTTGCTCCAGCTGCCCCTCCCGCAACGGCGCAAGGCGCCAGCTCAAATGAGAAGATATTGGTTCCGGCAGGGACGCGGATCGGCGTCGTGCTGGAAAACGGCATCTCCACGCGGAGCGCCAAGCCGGGCGACTCGGTGTATCTGCAAACGTCATTTCCGATCACGCAGAACAATCGCATCGTGATTCCGGTGGGCTCGTATCTTCGCGGAGAATTGATCGATTCCAAGCGGCCGGGAAAGATCAAAGGGAAGGGCGAATTCCGGCTGCGATTGAATACGCTGATTCTCCCCAACGGGTATACGGTGAATCTGAACGCGGCGCCGCGCAGCGCGGATTCCGGCGGAAAAGAAACCATGGATTCGGAAGGCAAGGTCAGCGGCCCGGGTGGAAAAGGGAAGGACGCTGGTACGATCGCGGAGACGACGGCGGCGGGCGCAGGGATAGGAGCCATCGCCAGCCGGACCGCCAAGGGCGCCGGGATTGGGGGCGGTATCGGCGCGGCGGCGGGGCTCGCTGCGGTATTGTTTTCGCGTGGCCCTGAAGCGGAACTTCCGCGTGGCTCGACGATGGACATCGTTCTCGAGCGCGAACTGAGCCTCGACGCCAGCCAGATTCAGTTTACAAACTTGGGACACGCGCCGGGGGTGGTCCAACCGCCCATGCGTCCGCCGCAGTAGGGCTGGTTCCAGACGCCGGCTCAGGCCGGCATTTTTTTCGAGGCTTCTGCTTCTTGCGTTTGAAAGCGCAGAGGGCTGAAGCGATCCCAATCCAGGCTGACTTTTTGTTCGGTAATCCATTCGCAGATTAGGCGCGCGGTGATAGGAGTGAGCAGAATCCCGCTGCGAAAGTGTCCGGTGGCCATGAGCAGACCTTCCAGACCGGCCGGACCGAGAATAGGAAGATGATCGGGTGAATCCGGGCGAAGACCTGCCCACGTTTCTTCGATCCGGGCGTTTGCGAGACACGGCGCGAGCTCGATGGCAGCCGAAAGTATTTTTTCGACGCCCCCGGCGGTCGTTCTCTTGTCAAAGCCGACGTACTCGACTGTAGCTCCCGCGAGAATCCTGCCGTCATTTCGCGGCACAAGATAAATGTGTTCCGACCAGAGGACACGCTCGATATTCAGGTCCTCCGCACGGAGAGCCACCATCTGGCCTTTCGCGGGCCGCACGGGCGCGTACGCCGCAACTCCCCCGATCGCTGCGGAAAAGGAACCGGCGGCGATAATCGTCCATTTCGCTTCGACTTTTTCGTCATGCAGGATCAGCCCTCGGCAGCGGTCATCTTCGCGCCAGATCGCTTTCGCTCCAGTGGCAGGAATAATTTCAGCGCCGCTGCGTTGCGCTGCATCGAGCACCGCGCTCGTCAGCGCCCGATTGTCCACCGAGCATTCATCCGGCCGAAGCACGGCAGCTTGCACCTCTTCACTCAAGGCCGGTTCGAGTTCGCGCGCGTCCTCAGCCCGAAGCGGCTCGGCTTTCAGGCCCAGGCCATGATGCAGCGCGATGATGGTGCTGAGTTCCGCCTTGGTATCGTGCGAAAAAAGAGCCTCGAGCGTGCCTTTTGCACGGAAGCCGGCGCACTTCCCGGAAATTTCCTCGACTTGCGCGATGAATTCGGGATAGAGCGAGAGGCTCGCTTTTCCCAGTAGAACCATGGCCACGGCCGCAGGATTTTCCGGCGCGGGAGACAAAATCCCGGCGCTGGCCCACGACGCTTCCTGGCCCGGTTGCTGGCGGTCAAAGAGCCCTACGCGCAAGCCTGCTCGCGATAACTCAAGAGCGATCGAGCCGCCAATCACTCCACCACCCGCGATGGCCACGTCGAACTTCTTCATGGCGCTATCTTATCGCATCCAAGTACGCGCAAGAGCAGGGGCGCGGATTCTTGGGCGGCAAATTAAGCAGATGCGGAAAGACTGTCAGAAAAGAACAAGCTAGAGTGAAGTAACAAGCTCTTCGGACAACACCTGAGCTTTTTTGGAGAGGCTGCGCGCGCGCGCCCAATCCGCGATTTTTGCTGCTTCCTGCGCATCCTTGAGGAAGCTTCTGATCTTGGAAACCAGATCCGCTTGGGCTGTGTTCAATCGCTTTCCGCGCGCGGACTGGAGATTTCTCTCCGCGATGTTCAGGCTCTGGTTCGTCTGCTGTTGTGCGGCGGCAGTTTCCTCGGCCGAGAGTTGCGGCGTAATCAGCGAGGACTCTGGCTTCTCGCTTTCGGCCCCTGCGCCGGCGGAGGTCGCTGCCGGCACGCGTGGACGTGCCGGCACGCTGCGCGTCATCATCAAATGAGAAGGCAATGCCGGAAATTCCAAACGCAACTCAGGAATGGGATCCTCCGGGATCTCCGTCGCCGTCGCCGTTTGCGGCTGAATCACCGGTCTCACCTGTATCGCCGTGGCCCACAGGATGCTCGGCCGCCTCCGCATGCTGCATCCGCCCAGCAGCGCGCCGGTACAAAAGATGAGAACGATGCTTGAATTGAAAAAGCTGTGTGGCAAGGAAGTCCTGGACCGGGAGCGATTTTCCGTCATGTCTAGGCCGCGAGGGGCAGCTCGATTCGAAACGTGGTGCCCCGGCCGACCTCCGAAGTAAAGTCTATCGAACCGTTGTGAAGCTGGACAATTCGGAATGCGCTCGCGAGTCCGATGCCACTGCCGCCGGGCCGCGTCGTGAAAAACAATTGGAAAATTTTTTGCCGGTTCTCCAGCGGAATTCCTTTCCCGGTATCGCCCACGGTAATTTCCGCCATTTCGCCGCGCCGGCTCAGGACCAGCCGCATCTGTCCGCCGTTGGGCATGGCCTCCGCGGCATTCAACACCAGATTCAGCACGGCCTGCTTGAGCAGCGCGCGGTCCACGTAGACTTCCGGCACGTCGATGGGCAGCAATTGCGCCAGTTGAATATTGGATTTTTGCAATTGCGGCTGCGCAATCTCCAGAACTTCCTTCAGCAGATCGGCGAGTTGCGTGGCTTCCAGCCGGATGTCCATGGGCCGCGTGAAATCGAGGAAACGCTTGACGACGGCGTCGAGCCGGTCAATCTCCTTGTCCAGGACTTGAACCGCCTGTTGCGAAGCGCTGTCTGGCTCGGCCGGAAGCGATTCCTTCAAGTTTTCCAGCCACAGGCGCATCGAGTTCAGCGGATTCTTCACTTCGTGCGCGACGCCCGCGGTGATCCGGCCAAGCGCGGCCAGGCGTTCGCTCACTTGGAGCTGCGTGTTGATGCTCTCCAGCGAATCGAGGTCGCGCAACGTGACCAGCGCGCCCATGCGCTCGCCGTCTTCTTGAATGGCCTGCACGCTGACGCTGACGCGCCTCGGCCCCTCGCTGGTTTCCAACTCGGTCTCCGCCGCGATTTCGCTTAGCTCATCGCTTTCAATGCGAAGCGCATCGCGCAGCGGATGTCCCGGAGGAAATATCTCCGTGACACGCCGCCCAAGAAAATGTCCCGCGGGAGCGCCGAGAAATTTCTCCGCGGCCGGACTGATCATCACGGCGCGCGCGTCGCGCGTGAACAAGAGCAAGCCATCCTCAAGCCCCGCCATGACCGAGTTCATGTTCTCCCGCATGGTGCTGAAAATTTCGTGCACGCCGCGCAGTTGCTGGCCGACCTGCGTAATCTTCCGGCTCACGAGTCCGAGTTCGTCGCCGCTCTCCGCGATGCCCTTGGCGCCGGGAGCCGGGGCATCATATTGCCCGGCGGAGATGCGGTCCAACTGATTGGCAATGTCGCGCAAGGGAGCCAGTGTTGCGCCGCTCACGATCGCAGCAAGCAGGGTCGAAACCACCACCGCCAGCAGTGCGATCGTCCCGGAAGTCCAGAGACTGGGAGAAATCTCATTCAGCAGCAAGCCGGCGTTGAGCACCACGCGCACCTCTCCGAACGGCTTATTGCCTTTGTTGAAGGGGTAATCGAGTTCGAAAAGTCTCGATGGTCCCGCCAGGACTTTCACCTGATGCAGGAAATTGCGCTGCACGAGTTGCGAGAGTGGCGTTCTTCGCGGAAGAGATTTTCCGGGCAAGCTTTCATCCGTGGAAACCAGCACCATACCGTCTTGATCCGTGATGGAGACTTCGTAAATCAGCAGGTTATCTTTCGCCGCTTTCAGTTGCGTATGGAGGCCTTCGTCGATTTCAAAGGCGTGGCGCACAAAATCGTGAATTTCCTGCGGTGAATCCGAGGCCGGCCGCAAGCCCTGTTGCGCGGCATCGGTTAGTGCGTGCTGTGCCTGCACGAAGACCTGATTCGCAAGGTCGCTGGCTCGGTCTTTCGTGGCTTGCAGTAATTGGTCCAGCAGCTGCGCCGCGAATACCCCGGACAAAACCGCGGCAACGAGCAAGACCAAGCCCGTCATCACGAGCGTGAGCTTAGTTCGCAGCCGCAGCTGCATCACGCGACCCTACTCCGCCTCGGCGCGATCGCCGCCGTATTCTTTGAGTTTGTTGTGAAGCGTCTTCAGGCTGATGCCCAGCAGTTCCGCGGCGCGCGTCTTGTTGTTCCCCGTTGCGCCCAGCGTCTGCAGGATCAGCTCGCGCTCCATCGCATCCACTGTGGTTCCCACTGGAAACTTGATTGTGGACAGATCGCTCGGACCTTTCCCCGCGGATTTTCCAAATTCTCCCGGCAGGCAAGCGCGCGTGATCAGATCCTTGTCGCACATGATCGAGGCGCGCTCCAAAACGTTGCGCAATTCGCGGATATTTCCCGGCCAGGTGTGCCCCATGAAGATGTCCAGAACTTCGGCGCCAATGCCGCGAACGTGCTTGCCGTGCTTCGCGTTGACGTCCCGCAAAATATGCTCGACGAGAATCGGGATGTCGTCCTTGTGTTCGCGCAGGGGAGGCAGGTTGATGTGAAATACGTTCAAGCGGAAATACAAATCCTGGCGCAACTGGCCGTTGCCCACTGCCTGTTCCGCATCTTTGTTTGTCGCTGCCAGCACGCGCACGTCGACCGGTGTTTCGCTTTTGCTCCCCAGGCGGCGGACTTTGCGATCCTCGAGGACGCGCAGCAGTTTCGCCTGCGTCGGCGCCGGCATCTCGCCGATTTCATCAAGCAACAGCGTTCCCGCGTCGGCAAGCTCGAAGCAGCCGATCCGGCGTTCTGCCGCGCCGGTGAACGCGCCGCGCTCGTGGCCGAAAATCTCGCTCTCCATCAAGGTTTCGGGAATCGCGGAACAGTTGATTGCCACGAAGGGCCCGCCGGCCCGCGGCGAGAGCTTGTGAATCGTCCGTGCCACAATCTCTTTGCCCGACCCGGTTTCCCCGGTAATCAGCACGGACGCCGAGCTCGGCGCAGCCATTTCTACGATGCGCATCACTTCCTGCATCGGCTTCGACGCACCAACGAGATCGCCCAGTCTGCCAGCTTCGCGAAGTTGGCGCTGCAGCACGGCGAGTTGCCGCGCGTCTCGCGCCCGGCTCAAGGCGCGGTCCAGCAGCGCGCGCAGCACTGGGCCTTTCATCGGTTTTTCGATATACCAGAATGCTCCCGCTTCAATCGCCGCAACCGCGCGCTCTTCACTGCCTTTGCCGGTGATGACGATGGCCGGAACATCCAGCAGTTCCCGGCCAAGTTGCTTCAGCAGGTCCAGCCCGTTCATGCCGGGCAATTCGACATCCGCGATGAGCGCGTCCGGCTGGTAGCTCGCGAATTTCGCCAGCGCATCCTCCGCCGTGCCCACGCCCATAACGTCGCAGCCCCATCTCTGCAGGAGCTGTTCGTAGCCCTTCCGCGCGTTGTCTTCGTCTTCCACGATCAGCACGCGGTCTTTTCGCTCCACCGTTTCGACGGCACGCGCCGCCGCCCGTGTCTCTTCCCCCATCGGTTTCAGCCTCTCTTCGGCCTTCGGCTGCTGCATGGCTTGTTCACTGATTTGCTAGACACTTCGACTCTAACAATCTGCCGCCCGCTTGCCAAGTTGTCCCTTCGCGCAACGGCATCTCATCTGCCGCAAAAAAAGGCCGGCGCAGTCCTGCGGCCGCACCGGCCTTCAACAATTTTCAGTATTACCCCTTTGCTCTCGTTTCCGTCTTACTCCTTCACGAGATACAGTGCTCGCTCCAATTCCAATTCCAGCTTTGCACCCTTCGGCAAATTCAACTCATGCCCGCGGCCGGATTCCATCAGATATGCCGTGATCGCGCCCAGGGCCGCTCCTTCGGCGGCTTCCTTCTTGTCTTTGTCCTTCACACCTTTTACCGCGCCGATCGCCGCGCCTGCCGCAGCGGCTTGCGCCGCGTCATGCTGATTACTGGAACGCCCTTCAATCAGCCCCTCTTGCGCCGCGCCTGATTTCACGCTGTGATCGCCCGGCACGCTCACCACTTCGGCTACGATGGGCAGCCTGCCGAACTTGGTATGAATCTCGTCAAACGTCAGCCAGAGTTTCGCGCGGCCCGCCACTCCCGCCGGTTCCACATGGCTGATGTGGCCGCGGATTTCCGCTCCCGAAGGCAGATAAATCCCGCTGCCCGCTTCCAACGGTTCCAGCGTCCTCACTTTGAACTTTGCATTTTCTTGCGTGCCCTTGGTGCTGAGGTCATCTTCGAGTTTCACCAGGAATTTCGTTCCCGGCGCGACCGCGTAGGTTTCCAGCGGCAGCCCGCGCCGCTCACCGTCGGCCTTCTGACGCTGTGGTTCGGGCGCTTGCACGGGCGCCTGTCTCTCAGGCTCCTGTGCTGTCTCTTGCGCCAGGCTTGGGATTCCGGACGACAGGATCATCGCCGGAATTGCTACCAGTTTGAGCACGTTTCCAGACTTTGAAAGCTTCATAGGTTCCTCCCTCGAATTGCTGAGCAGGGGAAAGATGCATTTCAGGTGCCAGGAAGGTCTGGCAGCAAGCTCCGGAAGTGACTGAAAATAAATACACTTCGAGGAGTCTGCGGACGCTCCCAGATCCCCTCGCCCCCGGCTGTCAGTCATTCACCTCAACCAACCGCAAGGCTTTCCCGACACTCCCCGACGGCCATTCTGGTGGTGAGCTGGGCTACCTTTCGAGGAAGGAACGGACCCGCCGCAGGACGGCAGCGTACATTTCAGGCGTCACTCGCCCCGTCTGGGTATTCTGCTGGCTTGGATGATAGACGCCGAACAATCGCGGCGCGCCCTTTGCCAATTCCGCTTCTGCGCCGTGCGCAAACTTGAAAAGGGCCCGAGACGCGATCGCGCCGCGCTGCTTCAAGATTTCGAGGTACCCGTTCCAGGCAATCTTCCCTAGCGCCAAGATCGCTTTCGGTTTCAGGATTTCGATTTCGCGCTCGAGGTAGCCGCGACAGTTCGCAATTTCTTCGGGGAGCGGCTTGTTGTCTGGCGGAGCGCACCGGCACGTCGCGCTGATGTACGCGTCTTTCAGCAGCAATCCATCGTCGCGGTCCAGGGAAGTGGAGTGATTCGCGAAGCCGGCTTTGTGCAGCGCCGCGTACAAGAAATCGCCTGAGCGGTCGCCGGTGAACATCCGGCCCGTGCGATTGGCTCCATGCGCCCCCGGCGCAAGTCCCAAAATGAGCAGCTGCGCGTGCGCATCTCCGAATCCGGATACCGGCTTTCCCCAGTACGTCCACTCGCGATAGGCACGCCGCTTTTCTTGGGCCACTTTTTCGCGATGACGCACCAGCCGCGGACATTTCCGGCAAGTTACGATTTCTTCGTTCAAAATGCGAAGCAAATCCAGGTTGTCCGGCATCGCGCTACGGCTTCTTGCGAGCCAGGAGTTGGTTCAGTTCGGCGAAGGGCACGGCTCCGTCCTGCAAGCACAAATACGTTCCCGCTTCCATCAATTCTTTTCCGATACGGCGCAGCAGGCCAAGAGTCGCTCGCATCGCCGAGGAGCCCGCGCTGGCTCGCGCCACCCTCATTTTTTCCAACTCGCGGAGCGGAGGACACCCCGGGTTCAAGAGAATGTTCAGCGGTGCATCGACGGCGCGCACCAGCTCTGCAATCGTTTCACGGTCCTGCACGCCCGGCGCGAAAAGGCAGTCCGCGCCGGCTTGACGATACGCACGCAGCCGCTCCACGGTTCGATCGAAGCGCGTTTCAGCCGGTCCGATGGGCATCAGATAGATATCCGTGCGCGCATTCAAGACGAGCGGAACGCCTAACGAGGAAGCAGTCTCCCGGATCGCCTGGATCTTCTGCACCTGGAGTGCCACGTTGACCTGCGAGCTCTCGTCCTCGCCGGTCACATCTTCCAGGTTCAGGCCAATGGCCCCTGCGGCGATCAGCGCTTTTGCAGTTTCGCTCATGTCTTGAACCGTTGTGCCGTAGCCTGCTTCCATATCAGCGGTAACCGGAACGCGAACGGCGCGCGCAATTCGTGCCACGACTTCCAGCATCTGCTCTCTTGACACGCGCTGACCGTCCGGATATCCGAGGGAGAAAGCAACCCCGGCGCTGGTAGTCGCAATGGCGGGATAGCCCAGCTCTTCCAAAATTCTCGCGCTGGCCACGTCCCACGCATTGGGGAGCACAAGGATACGCGGTCCGTGATGCAGCTTCCGGAATTGCTCGGCCTTCTCGGTTTGCCCTCGCACGTCCATCGGAAAGCCTCCGCCGGAAACAGTTCCAGCTCGTAGAAAATTAGTCCTCAAGCCAGGAGTTTCAGCACCTCGTCATGAATCTTGCCATTCGTGCTCAGGAGCTGGCCCGAATAAATCGATCTCTCGCCGTGAAGATTCGTCGAACGCCCGCCCGCCTCTTCCACGATGATACCCAGCGGAGCCAAGTCCCAGGGCTTCGATGTCCAATCGAGCGCCGCTTCAATCGCACCCTCGGCGACGAGCATGTGTTGCCAGAAGCCTCCAAACGATCGCGTGTTTCGCGAGGCGTCCAGCAGTCGCCGAATTCTGGTTTGGTCCTCAGCGTTCTTGCTGGGGCCCGTTCCGGTAGTGAACACCATGGCTTTGCTCAGGCTCGGCACTTCCGAAACCCGTAGCCGTCTTCCATCGCGGTATGCGCCCTCCCCTCGATACGCCCACCAGCGCGTACTTAGGGCCGGCGCGCTCGCGAATCCCGCGACGATTTCGCCGTTCGACTCAATCCCCATTAGCGTGCCAAACGTCGGAATCCCGCGCGAAAATTCTTCCGTGCCGTCAATCGGATCAATGATCATTCGCGCCCGTCCGGAAGTGTTCGCGGAGTTCGCACTAACGCCGCCCATCTCTTCGCCCAGAACATCCAGCGCTAGGCCGCTCGCCCCCACCTTGGCGCGAGCCATCTCTTCCACTGCGCGATCCGCTTGCGTTACTGCTGTTCCGTCGCCTTTTCTGTCAATCCGCAAATCGCCCGTCCGAAAATATCGCATGGCAATCGCATCCGCCTCCTCCGCGATCGCTTTCAGCAAAGCCCCGTACATTTCCCCGTATCCCATCGCTTCTCCGGATTTGACTCTCTTACCACACACCCCTAGCATACAAAGTTATCGAAATGTCTGCTCAGGCCAACACCGGAACGGTGCTCGACCGCATTCTCGAAGCGCGCCGCACCGAGGTGGACCATCGCAAACGCGTCCTTCCAGAAACGGCCCTGAGGTATGGCGTGAAAGCCGCCACGCCAATTCGCAATTTTTCGGCTGCCCTCGATCGCGATGGCCTCAATGTGCTTGCCGAACTCAAGCCGGCCTCGCCTTCTCGCGGTTTGATTCGCGATCCCTTCGATCCCGTTGCCCTGGCGCAGTCCCTTGAAGCCGCGGGCGCTTCCGCGCTTTCTGTGCTCACCGAAGCGGAATTCTTCCGCGGCTCGTTGAAAAATCTCCGCGACGCTCGCAAAGCGATCCAACTCCCCGTGCTCCGCAAAGACTTCATCTTCGACCCCTGGCAAGTCTGGGAAACGCGCGCCAACGACGCCGACAGTTTTCTTCTCATAGTCGCTGTGCTTGAGAATGACCTTCTTCGCGATCTCATCGCGCTCGGGCGAGAACTTGGAATGGAACCTTTGGTCGAGGTGCACACGAATGCTGAACTCGATCGGGCCCTGGCCGCTGGCGCGCGCATCATTGGCGTGAACAATCGCGACCTCAAGACTCTCACAACTCGCGTCGAGACTTCGTTCGAACTGATCGACCGCATCCCGCATCATTGCATCGCCGTCAGCGAATCCGGCCTGTGCGCGAACGACGATCTCGTCAAGCTTCGCGCCGCCGGTTTCGACGCCTTCCTCGTCGGCACTCATCTGATGCTTTCTCCCGATCCCGCCGCCGCGCTCATTGCGCTTCTCACCGGCACTCCGGAAGCCAAGTAGGCCGCCATGGTCCGCGTCAAAATCTGCGGCATCACCAACGCGGCCGACGCTCTCGCCGCTGTGGATGCCGGCGCCAACCTCCTCGGCTTCAATTTCTATGAGAAGAGCGCGCGCTTCCTCACGCAGAGCGCAGCCGCAGAAATCCGCAAGCAGGTTCCGAAGAACGTCGAGGCCGTCGGCATCTTCGTGAACAAACCGGCGGCGGACGTCGCCGTGCTGTGCCATTCGTTAAAGCTCGACGCGGCGCAGCTTCACGGCGACGAACCCCCCGAAGCCGTCGCCGAGCTCGCTCGCAGCGTCCCAGTCATCAAAGCTTTTCGCGTCGAGCCGGATTTTCCCCTGAAGACCCTCGACGAATATCGTAACGTTTTTGCTTTCTTGTTTGACGCTGCCTATACCGGCCAATATGGTGGTACGGGCCGCACCTCGGATTGGGACGTCGCCCGGCGCGCCGCAAAGGATCACCGTATTATTCTCGCTGGCGGCCTGAAGGTCGAAAACGTGGCTGCGGCCGTCCGCATCGTTCGTCCTTACGGAATTGACGTCGCCAGCGGTGTAGAATCGAAGCCCGGGAAAAAAGATCATGGGCGGCTGCGCGAATTCATTCAAGAAGTGCGCCGCGGCGATCGCAAGTAGAATACTCGAGTCGAAAATTCGAAATTGAACGTGAGCTCCATTCTTCAATCACCGACGACAGCGCCGGGCCGCTTCGGCCCCTACGGTGGCCGCTATGTACCCGAAACGCTCATGGTGCCCCTCTTTGAACTCGAACGCGCATACGAAGCTGCGAAATCAGATGCAAAGTTTCAAGCACAACTCCGTGACCTCCTGAAGAATTTCGCCGGCCGTCCCACCCCGCTACAATTCGCCTCACGCCTCACCGAAAAACTCGGCGGCCCCCGCATCTACCTCAAGCGTGAAGATCTGCTTCACACCGGCGCGCACAAAATCAACAATGCCATCGGCCAGGGCCTGCTCGCGAAAAAAATGGGCAAGCCGCG
>WNFQ01003425.1_pt1 | contig 11566 bp, 10 predicted proteins | sample 5400171 | NCBI WGS metagenome assembly WNFQ01 (sample SAMN13153356, study PRJNA577476) | soil metagenome | isolation source: 20 cm soil under Madrone tree | place: USA:California | collected 2016-06-14
ACATCTCGATCGTCTGGACGATCTGGCTATGTTCTTCTTCCGACAGCTTGTGTTCCAGCACGGGGCACTGTAAAAGCTAGAAACATGCCCCTGGCAGCCGCCGCGCCCCTATTCCCTCTCAAAAATTGCCAATTTTCTCAGGCTCGAGGGAGAAGAAACCGCGGATTACACCGATTCGACGCGGATTCTAATCACGAACGGAATGGCGTTTACAAGTCGAGTTTGAGTAATGCCGCCAACTGTTTGCCGAGAGCGCGGAATTCATCGCTCGTCAGAGCGCCGAGCTTTGTTTCCAACCGGTTTAACGATACAGGCCTTAGCCACATTTCTCTTCCATCGCATCCAGCATGCGAAAGTGTTCGTCAGCTCGACGAATCACAATCGCGAAGCAATCCGGCCTCTTCTTCCAAGTCGAAGATAGCGGCTGCGAGTACGACGTCTTTCTTCGAGAGCTTGGGAAGTTCAGCAAAATCTCGGACGCGCTCATGAGCCATCAAGCTGCTCGCAGTAAGGTAAATTTCAATTCGCGAATGCACCCCGCCTGCGGCGAGCGACATAGATGATTCAAGCCGAAAGGCCGCGAGCGAGAGCGAACGAGTCAACCCTGACATCTGAATTTTCGCCTTTTCGAATTTTTAATTCTTAATCTATAATTCTCCGGTGTTTTCCCGCCGCTGCATTTCCGCATTCCGCTCTCCACTTCCCCGTTCGCGGTCTTCTACTTTCTACTTTACACTTTGCAATTGCCGCGTGAACACGCGCGACGCGTTCACGCTTCTGGAGCTCCTCGTCGTTATCAGCATGGTCGCGGTCTTGATGGTGCTCGTTGCACCGGCTTTCACGAACAGGAAAAGTGCGGACGACATTACGAATGCGGCCTATGCAGTCAAAGACGTCTGCGAGCAGGCCCGAAGCTACGCGAAGGCAAATCACACATACACATGGGTCGGATTTTACGAAGAAAACGCATCTGCGCTTTCACCGACCAACGCGACTCCTGCCTATCCGGGAAAAGGACGAGTAGTTATGGCAACTGTTTTTTCAAATGATGGGACGAAGATTTTAGAAGATGCAGACCCAAGCCCGGTACTGCCACCGAGCCGGATTACGCAACTAGGAAGATTAATCAAGATCGAGGGCGTCCATATTACTGATATTGGCGCGCCTGCTGGCGGAAACTCTGACGTTCTCGATGGACGACCTAGCCTGCCTTACACGCAGGGAGCGCCATTCGATCACTTCAACCGAATAAGCAGCGATAGTGCCGACGCGACTCAGTTTGCGTTCGCAGCTCAGAACTACACATTCTATAAGACAATTCGATTCAATCCCCGTGAAGAAGCGAACATAAACAGCACATATGCGCTAAAACGTGCCGCAGAAATTGGAATAAAATCGACTCACGGAGATGTTGTCGATGCAAATAGTAGAAACATAGTCGCTATTCAGTTTGGCGGCATCGGAGGCAATTTTAAGATTTATAGAAAGTGAAGCTCTTCTCACATGCCAAGGCTTCGTTTTCACTAGTCGAGCTAACACTAGCTCTTGGTGTCGCTTCGTTTTGCTTGATTGCTATCTTCGGACTGCTCCCGGTCGGGATCCGGACAAGTCAAGACGCCATCTCGGAAACCGCGTCCGCGAGCATACTCTCAGCTGTGATCGCGGACCTGCGTGCGACACCCGAAACCACTACTACCTCACCACAATTTGGCCTCAACTTTGGCTCCCCAACGACATTGTATTTCGATAGCAATGGCAGATCTGCGACAATGACAGCCTCTCGTTATCGTCTCACGATCAGTTTTCCCGCAAATCCAACCGGTATGTACGCGGCCACATTTGCCCATCTGAAAGTAAGTTGGCCGGCACCCGTGGATCCTGCGACAACTCCACCCGCAGGCTTGGTGGAAGCCTTTGCCGCCTTTGACCGCCACTAATCACATTCATCTTGTGCGACAATCGGATCGAGCTTTTACGCTGGCCGAAATGCTGGTCGCGGTCGCTATCCTGACGCTTCTAATTCTTCTGTTTGCACGGTTTCTCAACAGCGCGTCTACCATCACCACTTTGGGCACCAAACGGATCGATGCAGATTCAAGCGCGAGACCACTGCTTGACCGAATGGGCGTTGATTTCTCTCAGATGGTAAAAAGAAGTGATGTCAGCTATTTTGTAAAGACGCAGACAAACGCCCAGGTGGGCAACGATCAGATTGCCTTTTACAGCGCGGTAACTGGATACTATCCCTCACCAAGCAAGCAGAGTCCTGTTTCACTAGTTGCTTACAGGGTTAACTCCGACTCCACTTCACCCTCTTACAACAAGGTAGAGCGAATGGGAAAAGGCCTGATATGGAGCGGCGCTTCTCCGACCTATATTCCAATCCTTTTCCTTGCGCCCGCTGGCGCCCCCACGACCACGATCGACAACATCTGGCCTGCGGCTACAAACAGTTCCACTAGTGATTCAGATTATGAACTGGTAGGACCGCACGTTTTTCGGTTTGAGTATTATTATCTCCTAACCATGGGTGCGTTGTCTCCGGGGCCTTGGACTTCTACCAACACAGTCGCCATTAAGGATGTGGCGGCGATTGTGGTGGCAATCGCAGCCATCGACCCCAAGAGCAAAGTCCTTGTCACGAATTCGCAGATTGCCACGATTGCGGGAAGTTTGTCCGATTACACGGCGTCGATGGGCCCCGGACAGTTATTGGCGGGATGGCAGAGCGCTCTTGATGGTATCACTGGAATCCCTCGCCAGGTAATTTCGAATATTCGTCTTTACGAGCGTTATTTTTATCTCTCTCCAACTCAGTAATGAAGTTCCGATTCTATTCTTCGCTTAAGCAGCCACAAAACAAAGGCGCTGCTCTGGTGCTCGTTCTGGCTTTTGTTGTGCTACTCAGTGGGTTAGTCGTTGCTTATCTATCCCGGACCAGCACGGATCGTCGGCTCGCCAAATCCAGTTTTGAAGACACCAGCGCCGATCTTCTAGCGCGAAGCGCACTGGATATTGTCGTGGGCGACTTCAAACAGGAGATCGTCGATGGATCAACGTCGGCCAGCCCTCCTTATACTCCAACAAGCAATGCCAACGTCGTACCTATGCGAAGCGGCAATCCAGGCACCGTGCCAAACTTGATCCGCCGTAGCGTCCGATCAGATGGCCTCGTCGCCCCGGCGGTTCCCAGCCGCGCGTCGGCGGTTAACTCTTCAACAGATGTTTCCGTCAATGGCCGCTCGGTCAGCTTAGATCGCTGGAACACCCACTACCTGATCCCCAAAAGTGATACGTCTAACGATGATCCGGCGCCTGTTACCAGCTTCATTGCACCAGACTGGGTGATTGTGAGCAGGGGCGGACCATCAGTCCAGACCGGTATCGGTATTGGTTCAAGCGCATTGAATAACGCAGCAAACGGAAATTCAAATTACGTGATTGGCCGTTATGCCTATGCTGTTTACGATGAGGGAGGCTTGTTAGATATCAACGTTGCGGGGTTTCCTTCGCCAACTCCAGCGCCAGTAACCTACGTGGGCAGGAAAGGTGTTATCGCTTTTGCAGATCTCACCGCTTTACCGACAACCGGTTCTAGTTTTGTAAGCAACACTGTTATAAACAGGATAATCGGCTGGCGAAATTATGCCACCGTTCAACCGACTGGCACTTTCCCCAGCTTTACATTCACTGCGGCCGCGACTTCGAACTTTGTAAATTACTTTTTGGACACAAGTCGCGATTTCAAAACCGTCGCGACCAATCTTTCATCCAATCGGACGGATCAAGGTTTCATTACCCGGGCTGAGCTAATAAAACTTCGAAGCGACACGGGAGCCGGTGCGGCCACTATGCTGCAATATTTGGGCACATTCTCGCGAGAATCCAATCACTCCACTTGGGGTAATTCCGGAACTGAGTTGGCTGGCAGATTTCCACTCAGTCGCTTCGATTTGTTCGCAATCACGCCTCCCAACAATGCTGCGGCTATCCAACAATATTTCGGCTTGAACTATGTACCGGCATCTGGGCCCACTGCTGAGCATTGGCGATATTGCGGTACATCCGGCAATACGCTGCTATCAGCAATTCCTTCGGTAACCGGAAACAGCCAAAGTCCAGACCTATTTCCGTTACTCAAGTACGCATTACCAACTGGGACGTCGATAAGTGAGATTCTTTCAATCGGAGCTTCTTTGATCGATCAGCGTGACCAAAATGACGACACAACTTGGATCGAATTCGGAGATCCCGCGGCCCCTCAGAAAGCGTTCGGCGTGGATAAAAATGCATCCACAGAACCGGGGGCACCTCCTCCGCCCCCGACCGTGTTAGTTCTAAATCGCGACTTCAGAAATGTTGGGGAGTTAGGTTACGCATACAAAAATGGCTCTACAAGCCTTGATTTCCGCACAGCAGGCAGCTCTGACGCGCCATTGCTTGATCTTTTCACTTACAATACGGCCACTCCGCGCTCTGGGATCGTCAACTTGAATACGCAAAACATTTACGTGCTCGCTGCGATTCTCATGGGAGCAATTACAACCGAATCATCGTCCGCAACTGTTCCAAGGACCGCCGCGACGCCAGCGGCGACAAGTATCATAAACGCAACGACGAGCCTGCCCGCAATTGGACGTCAGGATGTTGCACGTCTCGCGAGCGCCGTCACCCACTCCACTTTTACACCAAACGAAGAAACGAAGGAAACGACCGCCCGTGCGCTCGCTGAAGTAGGTCAAACTAGAACCTGGGGTTTGATAATCGACGTAATCGCGCAAACTGGGCGATATCCTCCAAACGCCGCAAGTCTGGCCAACTTCGTAGTCGAAGGCGAGAAACGGTACTGGCTACACGTCGCGATCGATCGTTTTACAGGGCAAATCATCGATCAACAACTCGAGCCTGTTTACGAGTAACAGCGCCGCGCTTAGTGCGGCTGGGCTGTTTTCGGTTCGGCGCGTCCAAAACCGGATGATGATTTGGGTCCCACATCCAGAACCAGATGGAGTGGGTGTCGCTCTCACAAGGGTCCTAGTTGCGGACGAGGAAATTGGAGTCACCTGCGTCGCGCCGGGTTTAAACGTTTTCGTTAAGAGTAGAAGGTAACCGGCCGCGGAACGGTTTTTCCCAGCCGAGATAGATCAGCGCAGCGATCACAAGATTTCACCCAACAGGTGTCTGAATATTTCTTCTCAGCGAGATTCTCAGAATGCGAGGACAGAGACAAGAACTTACCGCGGATTACACGGATCGCGCCGAAGGTTTTGCATGCGGCACGCCCGCCGCTACAGTTCCTGATTTCGTGGTTTCCTGATTAAGAGCTGACCCCGGATTACACCAATCACGTGGCTGAGATGAACAGATTCTGAGCACTGCCAGTTCTGATTACTAAGAAAGAAGTTCATTTCGCCGAATCGGCGAAATCAGCACGCGAGTCGTGTGCGCTCCCAGAATCAGAGCGCGCCGCCGGTTTTCAGCAGCTTGATGGCGTCGCGCAATTCGGCAGCGCGTTCGTACATTTCCTTGGTGATCGCGCTTTCCATTTCGCGCTGCATGATCTCCAGTCTCGAGAGCGGACGTTTGGCGCGCACTTCCTCGAGCCATTCGTCGAGAAAGTTAATCTCGGAACTTTTCGACGCGAGCTCGGGAAAATTTGAGCGCTGAAAAAAATCCGCGATCGCGTCGCGTCCGCGTTGAATCTCACTCATCGCTTCCGCGAATTTTCCCTGGCCGAGCAAAATGGACGCCCTGGCGCGCGTATTCATCATCAGCACGTAAGGCCGGAATTGTTGCAAGCCCCAGGCAAGCTCTTCCCGATTGGTGTGTGCGAGAACGAAGTCGAAAAGATCGAGGTTGCGCTGGGTATCGCGCACCACGCCGGCGAAATCGTTGATCTGAAACAAACTGAGATAACGGTGATAATATTGAATACCTTCCTGCTGGAGCTCGGTGCATTGCTCTGGCGACAGCTCGTAGTCTTCCGCCTGTTCGTCCGCGCGCACGGCGCGGCTCTGATGATAAGCGAGCAGCGACTCGCAATTGTGCGGCCGCTGTCCGTCGGGCCGGCCGGTCATTTCCATTTGCAGCACGCCAAGATCGATCCGCAATTGCAATTTCTCCCGACCATCGAGCCCGATGATCTTGCGCACCTTTATCGTGCCGTTCTCGTGCGGCCAATCCTTCAGGATCGTGTTCAAATCCAAACTCATCGCAAATCAAGCATCGAACATTTGCCCTTCCTTTGTCAATGGGCGGTACCCTTCCTTGAATCACGGATTACACGGATTCGCGCCGATCGTGCGGAGCGGCGAACAGCCAGGCTAGAGAACGGATTTCAGCTCCCCTATGGTGATACGTGCTTGTCCGAGAATGCTTTACAGTGTTTAGGGCGCAGGTGAGGCTGGTTTGGAACAGGTACGCGCAGACCAGCTTTCGAAAGTCCGATGTGCGACCCTTCTGGCAGCTCTGAAGAAATCCCAAGCGCTTCAGCGCGCGAACAACTTCGCGACCTGAAAGGTCACGCGGAAGTTTCAAACAATATGCAAACCTGGATCATTCTCGAAGTGGAGAGCGACTTCACAGGGAGCAGCGGACTGCTTCCTGAATCGCGGAGTAAAGTTCTGGCAATGTCTCGGCCTGCGTCCTAATGCCGCCATTCAACTCTGGAAGGGTTGATGGTTGATGGTTGATGGTTGATGGTCGCGCGTGGAGCAGGCGATCGAGTCGTTCATCCGCTTCCTCGCGGTCGAGCGCGGGCTGTCGGAAAATTATCAACTCTCCACCCAACGATCTTTGACAGAGTTCGCAAACTGGTGCGTCTCGAAGAAAAGGATCGACAATCTCCGCGGCGTCACGTTGTCGCTGATCAGCGAATATCTAGGCGACCGGAAACGCGCGGGGCTGTCCGCGTCCTCGATCAAATTAATCGTGGTCGCGCTGAAGATTTTCTTTCGCTTCCTCGCGGGGAAACGCGCGATCGACCGCAATCCGGCTGAAGCGCTCACGCTGCCGCGAATCGAGCGTTATCTACCGGAAACGCTGAACGAATTGCAGGTTGAGCAGTTGATCGAAAACATCGACACGAACGTTTCTCTCGGATTGCGCGACCGGGCAATAGTCGAGCTACTTTACGCAAGCGGGTTGCGCATTTCCGAGCTGGCGAACGCGCGGCTCGAGAATTTTAATTTCGAAGAACGAATCCTGCGCGTACTCGGCAAAGGAAACAAGACGCGCCTCGTGCCGGTCGGCCGGAAAGCGTGCGAAGCGCTCGCCGCTTACTTGTCGGTGGAGCGGCCCAAGCTAGTGAAACGCCGTAGCGGCAGCGAAATTTTTCTTTCCGAGCGCGGCACGAAATTAACAACTGCGCGCATCTGGCAGATCGTGAAAAAGATTTCTCGCCACTCCGGACTGGAAAAGAATATTTATCCGCATTTGCTCCGGCACAGCTTTGCCACGCATCTGCTCGGCAACGGCGCCGACCTGCGCATCATCCAGGAAATGCTCGGCCACGCCGATATTTCGACCACGCAGGTTTACACGCATGTCGATGAACAGCGATTAAAAGCCGTCCATCGGCAATTTCATCCGCGGGCGTGAGCGCAGGTTGATGGCTGGAGGAAGGCGGCGCGAGTTCCGATTTTTCGCTAATTGATCCCGCGTCCAGCATCGAGTATCCAGCATCAAGCACTTATGAAACGGATTTTCCTTTTACTGATTGCCGGCGCTCTCGCGGCGCTTGCGATTTGGTACGGCGTGCGCATTTCGGAAAAGACGTCGCACGCGGCCGTGAGCGCGCTTCTCCCGAGCGAAACGATTTTCGTCGCGCACGTGCCGGACTTTAACCAAACGCGTGACCAGTGGCATCACTCCGACATTTACCAGATCTATCGCGAACCCACGGTCCAGGATTTTTTGCGCAAGCCGCTGTCCAGGCTCCCGAAAAGAGATGCGACTGCGCAGACGCTACAGGAGATCGAGCAGCTCGATCCCAAAGATGCCTTCGTCGCGCTCACTTCCATCGACAATAACAATCCGAGATTTGCGGGCGGTTTTCGGTTTCGAGGAAGTCAGGATGCAGCGGAGGCGATCGTGGGCAAATGGCGAGCGAAGTTGCTCGAAAAAAATCCGACGGCGAAGCGCGAGAAGCTCGCTTACCAACAGCATCAGATCGAGACGATCGCCGCCGCTGCCTTCACATTGGCGACGGCTTACGACGGGCATTGGTTTTTCGCCTCGAGCGATGTCACGGAACTAAAAGCTCTGCTCGATCGCGCCGATCGGCGCAGGAAAGATCGGCAAGGTACGCTGGATGGGGGCGAGTCATACCGCGCAGCGGCGGCGCACATGCCGTCGAGTTACGCGGCGTTTTTTTATCTGCAACCAAAGATTTTTGCCGACAAACTCGCATCGCTCCGCGCGGCCATCGGACAGCCGGTCACGCCCGATCAACACACCATGGTTGAGAAGGTGAGAGCGATTTGTGGGACGGCCCGGTTCGAGAACGGAAAAATCCACGATGTCATCTTCGTTGGAATGCCGAAGCTGGAACAAGATGCGACGTTCGACCGATCCTCCCTGACGCTGGCGACAAAGGACACGTTTTTCTACCTCGCGATGCTGCTCAACCTCGGGCAAAAGATTGACACGATCAATCAGACGGCCGGCATTGGCGGCAGAGTGCAGCAACTTTTTCAGACTCTCTCCGCCAACGGGATTACGGCGGATGATTGGAAGGCCGCGTTCGGACTGGAATTGGGATCTTTCGCCGACTGGCCAGCAAATGCGCGCTGGCCATGGTTAATCCTGGCGCTCCCGGTCAAAGACGCCGCTAAAGCCAACCAGATTGTCGAGGCCTTCACCAAAGCGGACGAAGACGCGACCTGGACACGGACGGAGAAAGATGGCGTGCGCTATTTGTCGATGCAGTCGCCCGCCAGTTTCATCGCGATCACGCCGGCGATTGCATTGTCGAATCGGATGCTGGTTGCGGGTTTGGACCCGGTCTCGGTGGAGGCGGTAATGAAGCGTGACGGCAGCTCGGCGGTGGATTTGTCGAATTCGCAGGTTTATAAGGCCGCGGTCCGGTCCGTGCCCTCGCCGACGAACTTTTTCGCCTATGTCGATACGGCGCTGCTCTATTCGCGGCTCGATGCGACGCTGCGCCCGATGCTGCTGATGGGCGCGGCGTTTATGCCCGCGATGAATAATTATATCGATGTCAGCAAGCTCCCCTCGCCCGAGGTCATTACCAAACATCTCAGCCCGATCGTTTCCTCGCAGAGATATGAGCGCGACGGTTATATGGCCGAATCGGTTGGCCCGGTCACGTTGAACCAGGCGGCGCTAGGTTTGGGCTTGCCTGCCGCATTTTGGGCGATTGGTCGGCAGCGGGGGCGCTAGCGGCGCGCCATTTAGGCGCTACCTCTTGTTAATCGCAGCCGGGCTGAGAAATATGCTGCGTTCTCGCCAAAATGTGTTATCCTTCTCGCCCTATGGCTATTCTAAAGAAAAATGCATTCTCCCGCCGCGTCCCTGATCTCGTAACGGAAGAACTGGTAGCGGTGCTTTCCCGGCGTGCCTCATTCGAGTTCAAAGAACTTTTCGACATCGTGCACGAAAATCTCCGGGCGCGAAACGCGGCCAGTGGTGGCGAGGAAATGCTGCGGCTGCGCGCCTATGAGAAGCTGCAAAATCTGGTCGCGCGCGGCGCGGTCAAGAAGAATGGCAAGAAATACAAAGGCCTTCCCTCAGCGCTGGCGCATGCGATTGCACCCCAGAACGGGCATCTCGCCGCCAGCGTAAGGTAGTCGATCAACGGCGCGCCAATTTTCGGGTGACGGCGAATGCTGCGAGAATACCTGCCGGTTCTCTTGCAAATAATCGTGGCGATAGGTTTTGCCGCCTCCGCTTTGCTCGTGAGCATCGTGGTGGGAAAAACCGGCAAACGCACCGGGGCGAAAGACAGCGCCTATGAATGCGGCATGGTGCCGCAAGGCGAGGGGCAACCGAGGTTCAGCGTAAGGTTTTATCTCGTGGCCATGCTCTTCATCCTTTTCGATCTGGAGATCGTGTTTATGTATCCGTGGGCGGTCGTTTACAAAGAGGCGATTGCGCAGAGCAGCCTCGTCTTTTGGAGTATGCTCAGCTTCATCTCGATCTTGATGGTCGGCTACGTGTACGCGCTCAAAAAAGGCGCGCTGGACTGGAAAAAATAAGCGCGACGCGCCCGACGAATCGACATTGTTGAGAGTCGCGGGATTCACACTTGCGCCTCCCGCTGGAACCGCCTAATACCTTTAGCCTCCATGATTCACCACGTCGTCCTCTACAAGCTCAGGCCAGAAGTCACTCCCGCGCGCGTTGAGGAAATGATGATGAATACCCGCATGCAGCTTTTGAAAATCCCCGAGGTGTTGAGCATCAAATGCGGGAAACGGATCGACCCGGAATTGCCTTGGCCCTTCTTTATCGCGATCGATTTCGAGTCGATGGACAAGTACGCCATCTTCCGCGAAGACCCCGTTCACGTGAAGTTCATGGAAGAAGTGATCAAGCCGAACACGGCCGATTCTCTCACCCTGGATTTCGAGATGGATCCCGGCAAAGACGTCCGGTTCTCATAATTGTAGCGGCGGTTTTCATGACCGTCGATCTTGGCGGAAGCCGCGTTGCTATTTCACTGCGGCGCGCTTAATCATCGGGCGCGATGCGACTCGGCTATCTCTACTCGCGCTATCCGGTCATCTCGCAGACCTTTTGCGATGCCGAAATGCTCGCCCTGGAACGCTTTGGCCTGGCCCTTGAAATTGGCTCAGTTTATTCTCCGCTCACCAGTTTGCGGCACGAGCATATCTCCCGGCTGCGCGCGCCGATTCACTACGCGCCGCCGCAGCAAATTCTCCGCATCTGGGAAAAAAATGCAAAGGCGAACGGCAAGTGGCCCGGCGCACTTGTCGATCTTCACGAGCGGAAATATGACCGGCGCGTCAAGTCCGATCAGCGTGCGCGTAACGCCCTCTACTTCGCGGACCTTTTCACGCGCAACGGCGTGGATCACTTTCACGTCCACTTCGCCAACCGCGCCGCGCACACCGCGCTTTTCTTGAAAGAAATTTCCGGCATCCCCTTCAGCGTTACCGCGCACGGCCAGGATTTCATGATCGATCTGGGAAACGACGATCTTCTGCGCGAAATCTGCGCCGGGGCGGAGTTTGTCGCGGCCGAAACCGATTACAGCTGCAAGTTGCTTTGCCAACGCTGCCCGGATTCAGCGGCGAAGATCCACCGGGTCTATAACGGGATCGATCTGGAACGATTCCCGCTTCCGCTTCCGGCGACGATAAATCCCGCGGCGCGACTCCTCAGCGTCGGCCGGCTTGTTTCGTTCAAGGGATTCGAACATCTCATCGACGCGTGTGCGGAATTGACGCGCCGCGGTCTTGATCTTACCTGCGAGATTGTTGGCGACGGACCGCTGCGCGAAAATCTTCAAGCAGAGATCGAAAAGGCGAACCTCTCTTCGCGAATCGCTTTACTCGGCTCATTATCACAAGGCGCGGTTTTC
>WNFQ01003738.1_pt1 | contig 11566 bp, 18 predicted proteins | sample 5400171 | NCBI WGS metagenome assembly WNFQ01 (sample SAMN13153356, study PRJNA577476) | soil metagenome | isolation source: 20 cm soil under Madrone tree | place: USA:California | collected 2016-06-14
AAGGTGAAAAACATCGAATATTGCGATGAATAACAATCGAGATCTTTTCACGGGAAATCTCACCGCAGAGCCCGAACTTAACTGCCCACCGAAAGGCACCGCAGTTGTTAATGCATCGCTAGCTAACAACGAGCTTTACGTTTCCGAGGGTGGTAAGCGACAGCAAATCACTAATTAGTTCGATGTGAACATCTGGGGCAAACCAGTCGAGAATTTCGCAATGCTCGCAAACAGAGGTCAGGAAATCTTCGTTGAGGCCTCGCTCCGTCAGGAGAAATAGGAGGAGTCTGTGCTCAAAGGTTCTCGGCTGCTGGCTGTTTTGCCAACTCTGGGAAGCCCTTGGACTGCGAAAGTTCTGGCAACAGAGGCTTTGGTAGGAGCCGCGAAGGCACCGAGTCGGAGCACGTGCTGGAGAGTCTGGTGGCTCATCGACTGATTGATCTAGGCAGCGAATGGCACTTACACCGCCATCGGTATGAGCAAAGTGCATGGGAGATTTACTTGGCGAAGACGATGCGCTGGCATCCAAGAACATCTTATATCGTTGTTTGGACTTACTCTTAGACCGTAAAGCTGCCCTTTTCAGCCATCTCAAAAGCCGGTGGCAGGATCTATTCGGCATCGACGACCTCGGTTGCCTCCAAGACCTTACCCAGCTCGCCCAGACCGTAGCCGGTCGCCCTGAGGTCTATTAGCCAAGGAACACGGTCCGGAAGCTGCAAGGACAACCGATCGCGTCAAACTCTGAACGCTCCCTTATTGAGCAAACGCGCTTGCTAAAAGCACAGGCCGAGCAAGCAGTACGCGAATTGAAAAAATGCGTGTGATAACAAACTTGCAAGTGTATTTCTGGTGGCGAAGAGCTTGAGCCGTTTACGTTATGCCGAAATCTGATCCGTTCCCAGCGGCTCTGCGAGGGCTGTCGGGTTATGCAGTGGCCGTCACAGCTGTCGGCGCAGCGGTAGTTGGCACATTAGGCTTAGGCCCTGCCATTAAGCACACGCCGACTCTATTCTTTTGCTCTGTCATGCTCAGCAGCTGGCTTGGTGGATTATTGCCGGGAATCTTCGCGAGCGTGCTTTCCGCAATTGCGCTGGATTACTACTTCATACCTCCGCTCCACGCTCTGGGCATAGGCCTGGACGAGGCGCCGGATGTAATCGTGTTTGTATTCTCGGCGTTATTTGTCAGCTGGCTGAACGGGCAACAAAAGCGGGCGAAGGACTCGATAATGCAAGCGCGCGATAAGCTAGACGCAAGAGTTCAGGAGAGGACTGCCGAACTCAAACAAATGAACGAGCAGTTGCAGGCAGAGATCGCTGAGCGCAAGTTAGCGGAAGACAGTTTAGTCCGCGCGCAAGCGGAAGCAGCCCACGCGTCGCGCCTCGCTGTAGTGGGCGAACTTACTGCTTCAATTGCGCATGAGCTCAACCAACCGCTCACAGCAGTCCAGTCTAACGCGCAAGCGGCGCGCCGTCTGCTTGCTGCGGAAAGGCCGGAGTTGGTGGAGGTAAAAGCCGCCCTCGAGGACATTATCCAGGACAACGCTCGGGCGGCTGAAACGATCCGAAATCTTCGGGCACTCTTTCAACGAGATAGTGTGCAGATGTCGCGCGTCGATCTCCGCCAAATTCTTTGTGATGTCGAACGCATCGTTAGACCAGATGCTACGTTAAAAAACATCGCTCTGCGGCTTGATCTGCCGACCACGCTTCTGATTGTTATTGGCAACCGGGCTGAGCTTATTGAGGTGTTCATGAATCTCCTCATGAATGCGTTCGAATCTGTCTGTGAGAGTGTTGACGGCCCGCGCGAAGTAGTGTTGCGTGCAAGTCAACCCGAAGCTGGGCGCATCCAAGTCGCGGTTAGCGACTCGGGTAAGGGCATAGAGCCTGAAGTCATGCCACGGCTTTTTGATGCTTTTTTCACGACCAAATCAAAAGGAATGGGCATGGGCCTCGCCATCGTGCGCTCGATCATAGAGAACCACGGCGGCCGACTTCGGGCAACGCGCAATTCAGCCCGCGGGGCCACTTTCGAATTCAGCCTGCCGGTGAAAGCAGATTTAAAGGAAGGAAACTGATTTGAATTTGCTTGAGTCAAGCACTTAAAAAGGCGCTGTCAGCACATTCAGCTCTCCAAGGCCATGGCTTGACGGCAGCGAGAAAGGCCTCGTCATCAAAACGTTGAACGAAATAGGCGATAGCCCAGCCTGTATGGCCGCATTTTGCACTGAGTCGTGGTCGTTCGCCGTACTTATGACGACGCGCCCCTTGGGCGAAACGGCTTGGAGCTCCTTCTGGACTTCAAGGCCTTTGATGCATTTGGTTGCCCACCGATGGGCTTTAGAACTTGCTCTCGGGACGACTGGATTCGAACCAGCAACCTTCTGTTCCCAAATGGGGTCGCAGGGCCGGCTCGGGGTTCATCGGGCTCAAGTTCGTAGTATCCAAATAAGTCGTTCCCACCCGGCGGGGTGCACTTTGAACGGCGTTCCAGGGGTGGCATTGGGAAAACAGCCGTTATGTGATCCGTTATGTAATCAGCCTTTTTTCGCTTCTGTTCCGGCGTAAGTCGTTCAGTTGGAAGGACTATGGCTAGGGGTGAAATCGAACCGCCGACACGTTCTAACCTCGCGTCTCAAAGAGGCCGTCTTTACGGGCGCGAACGCTCGCTTTGCCGCCTGAGCGCAGTTCTAGAACTGTTGGCGGATTGTGGTTGGTTTGTCATGTTGCATCAATTTTAACGCGACTATTCTGTGACTGATTCAGTTTCTCGATCTGAATTGCAGAGTCCGCCAAAACTTCGTAGATCCTTTACTAAACTGGCGGAAGGGGTGGGATTCGAACCCACGGACCGATTGCTCGGTCGCCTGATTTCGAGTCAGCGTTCAACGGCTCCTGGTTGGTTATGCCGAACCGCCGCTTTGACGGGCGTCGTACAACCCAGTGATTAAGCACGGGGCATTTGCCCGCTTCAAATACCCTCAAATCTTCCTAAGTTTCATCAAATGCGTTATCCAAAGCGCTATCCATTTATGCCATTGCTAATCATAAGCTACTGATAGCAAGCAACTTGGAGGCGAGGGGAGTTGAACCCCTGTCTTTAAGGCAATCGTTACTTAAACGGGAGAAGCCGGGTTACTGCGCTTTGAAACAAGGTTCTCACCAACGCCTCGGCGCAAACGACGTGAATCTCTGCTGCGGTTCCACGGCGCGCGGCGAATCTTCAGTCCCGTTGATTGAGAGAAGCCGCCCCCCTTTTTGACGTTTAAGTGTCGCAAAGAAAGAAGGCGGCCCGCAAAGGCCGCCTCCGAAGCACTGCGAAGCGATATATTGATATGCTCAGTCACCCCAGGTGTCTTGGTACACAGATTCTTTCTGTCAAAAGGTTACGATTCACACATTTTCTGTTGCTCAATTTGTTGCTCAAAATATTGATTTGCCGGCCATTAGAGGTATTGCCGGCCAAAGGAAATCCTCTCTCCGCGAAGAAAAACGCCCGTATGGGCGTCATGATTCCATAGGTTTACGCCTCAGAGAGGCGTTCAGACGAAAAATCGGAGGACGTCGATCTCAAACGTCGGCTCATTTACGTTCGTGACGCCAAATTCAAAAAATCTCGCTACGTTCCGATTTCACAGTCCGCAGTGGATCACTTGGCCAGCTACTGCATGATGTGGGCGACGATGGGGTCAAAAAGGCCGAAAGCCGGTGGAGAACCTGCCAGAACTCCGAAAAAAGCTCTTGGCCATTTGCGACCACTATCTAAGGCTCCAACAGGACTACTGTAAAGCAGCCCAAAAAGAGTGGAGAAAACTAAAGGCCGCAAGCTTGCTCAGAAAAGTTTTAAAGCTGTGTCCTTTTCGTCCCGTCTCGTTCGTTGATCCATTGAAGGGACGCAGTGGCGACTTAAGGATAACTGACCCACGCCGAATTCTGCATCATGAGCACCAAAACCGAAACACTAACTAACCTGCCGCGGATCGTCTCACGCGCAGAGTGGCAACAAGCGCGCGATCAATTGCTTGTCAAAGAGAAGGCCGCGACACGGGGGCATGACGCGCTGGCCGCGGAGCGCCGCCGGTTGCCAATGGTCCGAATCGAAAAGGATTACGTCTTTGAGGGACCGAACGGCAAGACGCGCCTCCTCGAACTGTTCGAGGGTCGCCGCCAACTCATCATCTACCACTTCATGTTTGCGCCCAGTGTCGATGGCTGGCCGTCCGCCGGCTGCCCCGGCTGCTCGATGGTCGTCGATTACATCGGCCCCCTCGCACATCTCCACGCCCGCGACACTTCCCTGGCGCTGGTCTCACGCGCGCCGCTCGCCAATCTCGAGGCCTATAAGCGACGCATGGGTTGGAACGTCCCGTGGTATTCCTCTGCGGAGAATGACTTCAACGATGACTTCGGCCTCACGACCGACGAAGGCGAGACCTTTGGGCTGAGTGCCTTCCTTCGCGATGGCGAGAACGTCTTTCACACCTACTTCACCACCGATCGTGCTCTCGAAGCAATTGACAGCAACTTTACGCTGCTCGATTGGACCGTTCTCGGCCGTCAGGAGGAATGGGAGGACTCGCCGGCCGGCTGGCCCCAGTCAGCACCCTACGCGTGGTGGCGCCGCCACGACGAATATAAATAGACCCAACTCGCCTGAAGTAACGGATCGCAAAGACGTTCAGCCGAGCTTTTTCAGTGTGGCGTCGCGATTTGAGGAACCCACAATTATCCGAGAGGAGCGAATGATGACTAACACTGCCAACGGCATTTGTATCACCCAAGTTGCGACCGTCTTCGTCCCTGTTGCCGACCAAAAGCGAGCACTCGTGTTTTACCTCGACAAGCTCGGGTTTGAGAAGCGCGCCGACTTCTCCTACGCCGAGGGTAGTCGGTGGATTGAAGTGGCCCCGCCGGGCTCGGCGATCGAAATTGCCCTGGTCCCGCCGAGCGAGGGTAAGCCGGCCGGCGGCGACGAGACTCATTGCGCGTTCACCACGGATGATATCGAGGCTGACCACGCAACCCTCCGCGCAAGAGGCGTTGACGTGGACGCGGAGATCGCGCGTAAGGGAAAGTGCCGGACGGGGCTCGTCTCGGTCGAGGTCACTATTGCGGATCCTGTGCCGCCGCAGTTCTTTTTCCGCGACCCTGACGGGAACCGCTTTCTGATCGTCGAGCCGGTTTGACTGCGGCGTTTGAGAACCAGCTCGCTTACTTTCAATTCGGCTCGCCAACGCACTAACCACCAATCAAGAGAGAAGCCATAGTGCTATCAAGAACCCGCACAATCCCTTCCTCCAAATCCACAACCGGAATAGATCTCGTCAAATCCAATCCTAAACCAAAGCAAAATATGAATACAAATCGCAATCCCGTCGGCTGGTTCGAACTTTATGTTCAAGATATAGAACGAGCCAAAGCCTTTTATCAGAAAACCTTCCAAGTGACACTTGAGCGGCTTGAAAGCCCAGGCATCGAATTATGGGCCTTCCCTATGGGGATGGACATCCCTGGAGCCTCGGGGGCAATCGTCAAGATGGACGGGAAGGACTCCGGCAGTGGAGGAACCATCATTTACTTTTCTTGTGCCGACTGTGGGGTGGAGGCGTCCCGCGCTGTCCAGAACGGTGGACGCGTTCAGAAAGAAAAAACGTCGATCGGTCAATACGGATTCATCGCCCTTGTCTTCGATACTGAGGGAAACATGATTGGGCTTCACTCGATGCAATAAGTCGGAGGCAACACGCACTCGCACCGGTAAGTCCGGGAATCGATAAGCCTCGACGGGATTGGAGACTTAACGGTGGGGAGTTACCACGTCAATTTCGATAAGCGAGTGCGGAGCGATCATCCGCTGCGGAAAGTGAATTAAGTGCTGAGCCTATTGAAGCATTTGTAGATCCTTGACATCGTATCGCCCTTTCGGAAACTGCTCCGGCTAAAAAGCCGGAGCCACATTGAAGTCACGGAGGTTGGCCGGCATCAACCAGCAGTACGCCCGGCGATTTCTGAGCGGACTGATTGCCGAGAAGCGCATACTGGTTCAGAAGATCCCGCGAGAGAAAGGCGAAGAGCGCGCTCGGTACATGCGGGGGGCCTAGCCAGGGCATCAAGCGTCGCGCCAGGCCGCAGAAGAGACTTTCCTGAAGGTCATGATAGCGGATCGGACCAACAAACGCGCTCATATTCGATTTTAGGAAGTTTCAACTGATATAGAAGCGCTATGATCTCTAGGTCGATCAATAACCGAACGGCATCACGCTGAAGAGCCTTTTCGAAAGATCGCACGGCGCTCTTGCCTTTTAATCCTTCGGCTTGCTCTGGAGAGTCCGGCTCAACTCGTCAGTGCGTCTACTCTTCTCCGGCTGCTTAGCACGCCCGTCTGACCACTGGAGATGGAACTCAAGGTCTTGTGAACTAAGCTTCGAGCGTTCCAAGAAGCGAAACCGTTTCAACTTGAAAAATCGCTTTGCAAACGGTTTTATCTCGTTGCCGTCACAGAAGCAGCGTATTTAATCTCTTAAGACTCTGAATTTGTTCCTCAACTTCCGGCCGGTCCGAGTAGTTTGCACAAGTAACTGTGTACTGGAAACGCCGGGAGACAACGGCAGCAGTATTTTGTGGCTGCTCGGCGACGATTGAAGCTTTCAGGTTCTCCTCCGCTTCGTGGCGATTCCCTGGATAGACAGCCATGCTGTACCGATGATCTCCTTCGTCAATAATTGAAACCTGGATATTGCCGACCTCGTCATTGAATCGACCGAGATTCCAACTCCGAAGAACATTGGGCTTTCCGGCCGATCCGACGGAAAGGACAAGCGTAAGCAGACCGCGCCGTCCGTACGGCCGCATAGACTCTTCACTCTTTCGTGAGAGCGCTTCGCATATGGCCCGAAGGTTGGAGTCAAATGGCTGCGTCTTTAACACTGTAGATAGGAAGTCGATCGTGCGCCGCGGCGCTGGGACAGGCCCCGCGATTGCGACTCCGGTGAAAGCAAGGATTAGATTCAAGCCTTCGAAGCTTGCCTCCAATTGCTTTGAACCAGCGAGATCAGAGGCTACCGCGCCCGTAGTCGGACTAGTCAGCTGGTAATCGGACGACTGGTAAATGCCACGAGAATTCGCAACAGTCAGGATAAGGGTCATAAAGGTTTACGCTGAGAGATCGTCCTCCCGGCTATTGAGTGTCGAGTTGAATGCCTTTTTTTTCAACTCTTCAGGCATTGGCGGGATCCGGAGGATTGCCTGATCGTTGATGTGTACACCCACCAACTTTCCGTCCTTTACCCGAACATCTTTTGAAGGTCCTGACAAATACCAAGCGAAGCGACCGCTTAAGAAAAATATTGTCGAGCAGTGTGCGAGTTTCATTAGATTTGAGCGCATCAACCGAGGAGCCACTTTCAGAATCCACGACGTGCGCTCGAGTGGCTCAACGGCCGGATGTTCGCCCGCTCTGATGACCTCTCTGGATGGCTGGCAAGCGCGTTCCTAGTGCCCTTCAGTGGCTGAAGATTCGGCGGCTGCTGCGTCGGCAAAGGAAAGCGAGCTAGATAATCCCTCGTTCCTTCATTTTAAGTTTCACGATTTCACCCATTGCGTGAGCGATCATCTCAATATCCTTGTGCTCCATCCGGACCACAGTCAGGCCCTGAAGCGCCCTTAGTTCGTCTTCCTTGAGTGAATCGAGCGCAGCCTCGAAAGCTTTTCGTCGTTCGGGTTTCATCGCCATGGCCCATGCTTCTATCAGCTTTGAGGCGCTGATTCTACATCGTTCTTCAAGAGGCGACTACTTCGGCGCCGCAAGTGAGGTATAGGGAATTTTCGATGGCTGGACCACGAGAGTAGAAACGACCTCGAGCTGTGAGGCGGCATTTATGCGAATTTCCGGTTTGCCCTGATACATTTGAATTCGTCCGGTGATTCTGACATGCTTTCCTTCGATGCCAGAGAGGATCGGCGATTTCGCGACTGGGGAAGCGGGTGGTATCCAGCCGGTAAAAGTCTGGTTAGGATAAGTCGCGCCGATATTCAGAAACGTGTTTCCGCTTTTGGATGTGAACACTTTCGCGACAACTCCTTCAACGGTTGCCCATTCGTTTATGTGAGCCGCCGCTTCGTTGGCCGGAATCACGGTCGCTGTCTCGGAGTGCGAGTTGGACAGAAATACCGCGTGTAAAATCATCAGGAGGAGGAGAAATCGTGGGAAGCGGCACCAATAGAGGATGAAAAGTATACTTCTCTTTCAGTGAAATTCCCTCACCCAGCGAAGTTTTTCCGCCAAGCCCCTTACCTCAACGTGGTGCCATTGGTCGTCCAGATCTTTCAGGAACAGAAACCTCGGATACGTAAAAAGAACATTCTCAGCCTTAGCGATTGCATCCCGAACTGCTTCCGCAGAGATAGCCAAATTCAAATTCTGCCCTTCCTCTCATGTCCATGTTGCCATTCCGAGTACTTGGCCGTCCTCATCGAGAACAGGTGAGCCGCTACTGCCATGGCTGATTGGGCCGTGATCTGGATCAGCGTGCGTTTTTCCCGGAAGGCGGAGATGATACCGTCACGAACATTGTTACTTTTTCTTTCAGAAATACTTCTCAATATCCCTTCGGTCGGCTGCCGGATTTATGATGCGGCGCAGCGCGTAATAAATCGTGCCCGCCAAATAACCAACCAGCAATAAGCAGATTTTTATTCTGTTACCAACCCTGCGCCAACTAGCCTCCGCCGTGCTCCCCTTGTATTGGAATTTCATTTTGTTTTCTTTTCTCGGTCTTCTTCGCTCGCTCATTGGCGGTCGGCGTGCCAGCAGGTCTTTGGTCCGCCGATTTTTCCGCCCTTGCTGCCCTTAAGTAGCCAAGTGTTATTCCGTTTTCTTTTCCGTTTTCTTTTCTGATTTCGATGTCTTTTCGGGAGGATGTTTTCCGGCGCTAGGGACCTTGGCGGGCTTAGTCGAGCTGCTGACAGCCGCTTTATTTCCGTTGTGTCCGTGGCTCACCGTGGCGCTGGTCCCGTGGCTAACCTGCGCGTGGCTAACCTGTGCGTGGCTAACCTGTGCATGACTAACCGTTGTGTTGTGTTCATGCACGACTACTGTGTCGCTCTGTGCCTCACCTTGTCGGTGGTACTGTCCGTCGTACCCGCCGCGATCATAGTCGCCGCTATCACGATAGTGCCCTTGGCTGTAATATCCGTCGTCGTATGTACGGCTACCGTGAGTAGTATAGCCAGGGGTTGTATAGGAAGTGCAGCCGCCGAGCAAAACAGCGGCTGCCGCAGTCAACATTAGTTGTATTTTCACAGTCTGTTAGACGGTTCGTGTTGCTTTGAAATTCTTATTTCCTGCTTTACGAGCGGCTTTAACAGCTCGTTTTCTCGTCAAAAATGATTTACCAGACGGCACACCATTAAGCGAGAAACTCCAACAGAAAACCCGACCGCCGAGCAAGCCCTGGCAACCAGGAGTTTTTAGCGAAACCGGAGCGGAAATAATGTCAGAAACTTCCGAATTAAATAGCTGGGAATGGGGCTTAGCACGAATACCCGGAACTGTCTTAATCACGCTTCGAGAATGGGATTCGTCAGATTGTCAGCGATTGGATCAACCTGGATAACGGCCTTAAACTGCAAGCATTCTTGATGGAAGCAGCGCAGACGTAAAAAACCGGAGGCCGAGTGAATGCCAAAATAACGGGCGATGACATTAGGGGGTGGCGAGCGAGGAAGGCGCTTACCCAAGCAATGGCAGCGCGAAGGCTGGGGTTAGCCAAGGCAACTTTGCAAGACTGGGAACGCGGTCGCCGGAGGCCGGGGATTACGCGGGGAGTTGGACCGGAGCAGTTCCGGCGGGTCGTCCGAACGATATTTCACACCTGAGATCCGAAGTCTTCATCCGTGAAAGAAAGAATCACTCTCGAAATTCTTAGCGCGGGACAGCCTCGGGCGTAATAGAGTTTTGGCCGAGGAGTCGGCGACTACCGAGACAAGGATGCTCCATTTGTGCCGCGAGATGTCAGTGGAGAGGTGGTGAGGCAATAGGCGCAGTAGACTAGGAAAGAAAAGCACCCGCCCCCGAACAAAGCCGAAGCGGGTGCGAGGTTTAGTTTAACGGTCGAGATTGAGGCTTCAGCTTTGGACTTGAAGCTGCATGCAACTCTGCGCTGCCTTTACGGATAAAATCCATCCTGTCCTTGTGCGCTTGTTCAATAATTGCTGTAATCTTGATTAAATCTTGCCAGAACTCGACCGATTCGGTAAACGATGCGAAAAACGCGCCCGCGGCGAAGCAGGAACTTCCGCTGCGGACGGCTTCCACCCGCATACGCCAACTATGCCGACGGCAAATAAATCTGATCAAAATAATATCCTGGCAGCAAGCCAAGAGACCGGCAGAAACTACAGAAGCAGGACAATTACATATCACCGTGATGGCACAGTTACGCTCTGGGACGTGTTCAGCCAGGCGTGGGTCCGAACCGCTAATCCGAGTGATCAACTGTTAGGTGGACTCCCTCTCGCTGAGATCGACCGCATCCAGCGGTATATCCAGAACGGAGTTAGCGCGCTCACGGTGAGGTAAAAATCAAAGGTCCGAGCATTTTCTCTCAAGAGCGTTTAGGGAGAAGCACGCCTTTAGAGAGCGCGGCTTTGATGGCCTGTTTTCTGGTCAGAAAAGTTTTTCCAACCGGCACACCGTCTATCGAGTATGACCAGCAAAAGACGCCCGTCCGATAAATGATGAGGGAGCGGCCGAAGTCGTCATCAAATACGATCGCTTGCGCCTTCATAGCCTCCATCCCAAGAGACGAGCCAACCCGTAACTGATTGCTGCCAAAATCATCCAAGAGATGCACCCAACAGCAGCGGCAGCCAGCAACCGGCGGTATTCATAGGCGCTCCCGCTGAGACTCGCGCGCTTCTCGCTCAAGCCACGAGCGGTCGCGAGCGAGCGCTCTGCGGTCCCGATCAAGCTTGGCGCGTGCTCGGGCCAGCAAGACCATAAGAGCCAGCAAAGCGGCGCTCCAGACCCCGAGCACGAAACCGAGCAGCAGCTCATTGGTCACCTTAGGACGACCCTTTCTTAACAAAGTTAATGGCACCATTCGAGATCTTCCACTATGTCATCGCGCCCAGCCGATCGAAATTGGCTTTGGTACTTCGGCATCAAACCGTGCAAGCGGTTCAATTCTTCGCTGACTTCCTTCCACGAGGTGTGCTGGGCGTCACTACTTGGCATCTAGTTAACCCTCTTATCGTCCAAACAGCCGCGCGCCTTGGAGAACTATCTTAGATGACGAGGGATAGCTTTACTAAAGTTACTTCAGCTTATGACGAGTATAACACCTGTGGACGCCAAGGTACCAAAAACCAAGGTCTACCCTCGGGAGATCGTACAAGCCTTTAAGGAATTAGAAGCAATTCAACCGCCACCTGGCTTTGTGGAGTACCAGGAGCGCGTAAATCGCGCCGGCAAGAAGCTCGACGACGCCTGTAAGAAGCACGGGATAGACTCTTGGCGCGTCATATTGGATTTCCGATCAAGTTGAGCGTTCGGACCAGGG
>WNFQ01003427.1_pt1 | contig 11565 bp, 15 predicted proteins | sample 5400171 | NCBI WGS metagenome assembly WNFQ01 (sample SAMN13153356, study PRJNA577476) | soil metagenome | isolation source: 20 cm soil under Madrone tree | place: USA:California | collected 2016-06-14
CGCTACCCGGGAGACAAACTTCACCGGCCTACGAGGGGATACAGCAGCCCAACGCATACACACACCTACAGTAGCGAGGGACCGATCGCCATGTGCCTTTGCGAGACAGATTTTATTCGAGAATGATAAGACGGACGCTCCGACCCGACCGACAAGTGGGTCTGCGAATTTCGGCCGTTCCGGTCCGGGCTCTGGTGTTCCGAGCCGAGCCCCCGAGCCGAGCCCCGAGCCGAGCGACCCTGAAGAGCGACCCTACAGCGACTCCGCGTCGGACGAAGTCGTACCAAAAAGCCTGAAATGTCTTCTCAAGGGACGTTGACATTCAATCGTGAGTCAGGCCTTCAAAATGATTGCGAAATACGACTCATCTCCGCTCAGAGGTTGTGCAGGGTATTACTGAATTCAGTAGGCATCAAACAACACCCAGTCTATACTGTACCCTTTACAGCTTACTCCCTCAAACTTGAACCCACGTACAGTCGAAGTGGCAATTCATACAATCTTGTATGTCCGTCAAATTTATCCGGCTGATCTTTTTGTGCAACGCAAGAAGTACGAAACGCCTGTCTACCAATCACGCCATCCAGGCTTGAACGAGTATATCGCTGGCGCTGTAAAAGCGGTCGGTGACGAACTTGTGCTCGTCAGCACGTCAACTTTTTATGTCCAGAAGACGTGAAAACATTTATTTTTTCCATACTCAGGGGAACGTTGAAAAAGTGGTCGTGGTCATCAAGGACAAGGATGAAGTCGCCTTAGAGCGCTTCATCTTCTCAATTCAGACCATGATCGCCATTGAGTCATTCAATAAGGACACCAGGTCAACTTCCACTGCTTGTCTATGTCACGCGTCAACTCAATAGAAGATGGTCAACCATACTATTGTAGCGTCGAAGGTGCCATGGCCACGGCGACTTTGGGTCAATACTTTCGTTCCTTCATGGTGAAGCTTGGCATGATCGAGTCCCAGCTGGCAGAGTTGCCTCGTGATGGTGTGCAGCCCCACTAGCCTAGGAACAATATAACACGCGCTGATTGCTTGCGAGGCGAGAACACCTTCGCGATCATTTTGGAATTGCGAGAAGGCAAAGCACCCTCTGCTATACCTCACAAGGTATTTTTTTTCTGATGTACGGTCGGGAAATAGTCTGGAATGTCAAATAGGATGATCCTCCACCCTGGTTGCCAGCCGTAACTCAGCATACGACACCCGGTGCCTCCGAGAAGTCGGAGCTACATATGGTGCGCGCGGTTGATACCGGCGTTGTCAACGTAAGCAATCTGGATACCCAGGGCAGCGCTATTGTTTGCTCATGATCGAAAACACACTCAGTTGTCTCTAGCAGTTCAAGAATCTGCAGACAAACTACAAACAATAGCCAATCTTGAATCTGGATCGAAAGGCGAACAGGTTCCGGCGCAAGAAATACTCAAAGAACCTTGATAACCGCATACAGGATGGAAAGTATGCATCGCTCAAGAAAACACGATTAGATATGATCATAGGAATATGTAGTACAAAATGTGCTAAACGTCCACGCGTATGCGCTGAATAATCGGAATGATCCTATCCCACTCTTCCATAGCCTAGCATAGATAAGTAAGGAGGCTGCAGAACACGAGCAAATTGCTTATGGCTTACACTCCTATACAATTCAATCTGCCCGTCGGCGAGATTGCTGAGCATTTCCTTCATTTCCGCTTCTTTTGCGTATTGGAAGGTGGCTTGTTCACACAGAGTCTCATTGCTGAAGGTATCGGAAGTTTCATGGGCCGTTGTGACAGCTTCGTTCAGCTACTTCACTTGTCAGCAAAGTACTATACCGCAAAGAGCTACGCTTACTTCTTTGATCTTAGCATCCAGTTTCCTCATCTTTTCAACCCTGCTCCTGTCATCATCTGCGCCTCTGATTGCGTCCATTTTGTCCCTAAGGTATGCGCTGAGGCCTAAGCCTGAACTTCCTGCATGCCCACTTATGATAGCAGACAGCCTGTCCCTCTCAGCGGTCACTCCAGATAAGTATTCGGTGAGTTCCTCAAGGTCAAGCTGCTTCTGATCCCTCAACTTGAGCACAGCTCGATGGGCGTGGGAATAAGCGAGCAGCGAATGCAGATGCACGAGGAATGGGTCATTCGTATTCTGCGTCTGAAAAGGATTTAGACGCCGGGCGATTCATCCTAAACCTCTACGAGAACGCACGGTATGTCGGAGTAGGGCTGAGAATTCGAGCAGCGTATTCGAGAAATGATTTAGTTGATCCGTGATACCAGACTCGAGGAAGCCCAGCCCCTGGACTGCGACAGCGAGGTCATGATAGTCTCCCGTGAGGTCTTCACCCGGTGAATCGGGAGAGCCCGCTCGTTTAGCCTCAGATCTGGCATTCGCATATAGTTGGGGGAAAGACTTACCAGTCGTACGACTGCGAACACGATTCCAAAGGCGTTCGGATGTTGATAGGCTTTCCTCAAACTTGTCGACGTTTTCTCGCATTACGAGGAAGCGCTCATCAGGTTTGCGAACGCGTGCAAAGGCATTGAGGAGTGTGTCGGAGAGATTATCGATGACACCCTGGGACTGGTCTGGTCCAGGCGGATGCGCAACATGCTGGTGCATTATGACATGCTACGAGGATAATAGGTATACAAACGCGCAGAGAAACATTCGGCGTACCCATTCCGTGGACTCAAAAAAGGCTCGGACGAGGGTGCTGCGTTGGAGGGTAGGGTGCCTTGCTATCCGCTGTAAAAAGCGGTGCAGACTGTCATCCGGAGATTCAGTCATATATGCGTATTGTCCACTGTGACTCACTCTTGTCTGCGCCGCTCCATAAACTCTGGGCTAAATCTGTCGCCTGTTATATATTCTAAAGGAAGACGGATTCAGACAACATGGTTTGACCTCAACGAAACAACCAACCAATCCTGTGTTTGTCTGGTAGTGGGGGAACTACGCATGCAGGGAAGTCCTTAGCAAGATTATTTCTTAAGAAAACAAAGTCTTGGAAGCGTCTCCGGGAGGAAGGGTTCGGGATTGAGAAGATAGATAGGTTTGTCTGAACAAATGAGAATGGAACGGAGAAGTAGGGTGGATTGGAACTCACCTTTGCCGTGACCAAGTATGAGACGTACGCGTCCTTCGTCTCCGCCAATTCTTTGACGGGATCCTTAACCTGCGTTATGAGATACCCATACCACTTGGGATCGTGTGGACCAAGGTTCTCTTCTCCCTCCTCTATGCTTTGTTTGAAACCGAGACGCGAGGGTACAGAGGGGTTTGCAGTAGCGTATCCATAGTCAGCTGGAGACTCCCAGGTAACACTATCGAAGACATCTTCCGCGTCGTCACCGAGCATGGTGACTGAGTGTCTTTGAGAGCAGCTCGGCGATGGAGTGATGACGAATAAGGAAGGCTCAGGACAAGGCCCGGCCCGCTAAGCTTGTCACGACCCCCTCTCTTCCAACTTACATGGCACGCAGCATCCAGCTGCTCACCTGCGCTGCCTCTTTCCTCCTCTTCTTCTCATTAGCAGCTAGTTATGAGGTCCCTATCCTCGACAAAGACTACTCGAGGCAAATCTGCTCCGGAATGTGGGGCGATCAACATACGTTCATCAATGGTACGCGCTCGCTCACCGGCCTCAAGATGCTACTAAACTCAGGCTAGTCAGCTTCGATAGTACATCACAGGGACACCTGGCAATGGTGATCTATGAGTGGAAGGATTATCAATACCTCGGAAAAGTGACATCCGAGACGGATGAATACTTGCCTGTAAGCGTCTGTGCTGCGCAAGTACCCGCGATACGCTCATGGACCTTTGTTAGCAGAAGACGTATGTTTGTACAACAGACGCTGTGCGAGGTGGCTTCTGTGATACATCCGGTCTCGGTCGCTTTATTCTCGATTTGCCAACTGGGAAGTCTATTGAAAACACGACATTCTGGTCCGCGAGAGTTGCATTCCCTGGGAGCGAAAGCGGCTCTAGCAGCGCGACGGGTCTAGAGCGTTGTATCCACCCTGCGGGGGGCCCCGCATGTTCACCAAACAATTCAGCCTTCCACAGAGACCTTCAGACGCGTCAGGCTAGTGTCAACCCCAACCCCAGTCCCCCCAGTCTCTTCGTATATCATGAACCGATACAGTATCTCGTCCGAAAAACTGGATATTATTGCGTCGGTATGCCAGTATAGTATCTGTGAAAGAAGCGAAGATTGACAACGCTGTTCACTAGCTGTCGTTCCCGTCACTGTACTGCAGACGTCATCACCGGCGTTACAGGAACGGCAGTCCACGGATATACATCCGTCCTATAAAGGGACTGTTCTGTTCCGAAATGTCTTCAATGGACAACTCGCCGCGACCGATTATCCAAAAGTCAACGTATGTGGTCTTTCAGTTCGTCTGCTGTGTTGTCTGACACGGTCCATAGTTTTACTTCGTTATGTTTCTCTTATACACTGCATTGGCGGCTGCTTGGGGTTGGCTATGCTACAAGTATGTTACCGAAATTCTCCCCATACAAGTAAGTTCTATCCGAGTGACAACGCTTCTAGACTTACTCCATACAGTACTATCTCTCATTTCTCGTTGGCTTCCTCATAGTCGAGATGGTTGCCAACTTGGGTATGTCTCCCTGTGCCTTGTTCGTTGTCATTCTCAAATAATTCTCCGCCAAGCGTACTATCGGTACCTCAATGCACACGAGAAAAACACAACCTCAACTGTTTTCCTCTTCGTCGTCGCAATTCTTGATGCAGGCAGGAACTCGCTTTCATTTTTCATGCTTCTGGTCGTATCTCTCGGGTTGAGTGTCGTTCGCGATAACCTTGGTTCAACTATGCGTAAAGCTCAGCTTCTGTCGGCTGCTCATTTCATTTTCGGAGGTAGTGCCTCCCCATTACACGCGACGGAATCTCAACTGATATGTTTTTATAGTTCTATATGCCGTAGGCATCGTAGAACTTGAGTTCGAATCAACATCAGCGCTGGTGCTACTCCTCTTTGTAGTGCCACTGGCATTCACGTTGAGCGCATTCCTTATGTGGATCCTATGGTCCCTCAATGGTAAATAAACACTTGGAAACTCTACTACATGTTGATGGAAAACAAAACAGCTACGATCTCTCAGCTCAGGGCTCGAAAGCAACATTATAAGCTCCGGATGTTCCAAAAGTTACAATACATCCTGCTTTTTGTCGTCTTCGTGATATCCATCTTCTTCGTCGTGTCAACGTTGACTTTCACTGGCCGTCTCGCAGAAGGTACGAGATCTATATACTTAGGCTGCAGGGGCTCGACTTACAGCATAATATATGCAGATTATGCGGCAAACAGTTGGAGGGTCCGTTGGTGGCTCCTCGACGGTTGGCTATCCTTGCTCTATTTCTTCGCCTTTGGGTACATCGCCTATTTATGGCGGCCATCGCCCAACAACAGCAGATAAGTCCATCCTTTTTATGATTGCCAACTTTCCAGTCCTGATCATTTAACTGGGATATCTACATTGTTGATGTCTGACGAACTGGCTCAAGACGATGAGGACGCTGAGGATTACGACCTCAATGCTCTCGAGCGCCGGACTGATTCGGCCCTACGACGTCGTGAAGATGATGAAACGACACTAGTGGGAGGACGCGGCGGCCCTACTTCCATGAATGAAGATTCTGTCGTCTTTGAGATAGGCGATGAGGACGCGCATGACTTGAGCGACGATGATGATGCGCACAAGCCACGGCGTGTATCTACGGAGCATGGGCACGACGAGGGCGATGACAACGCCGATGAGCGCGTTGGTTTTTTGAACGGTGGGCCGAGGTCAAGACATCGGGACGATTAGAGACCAGTATAGCTAGCTATTTCGCTTTGTGGTAAAAACATAAACTATATCATTGTGATTAAAATACATGTGCAATGTCGTCTAGTAGCAGAATGTACGGAAGTAAGAGCAACCCATAATCAGTCTCGAATACGGCCCGTCGATGTCGTATAGAGGCGCGCGGCGATGTTCATACTTTGCAGTTCCTGACATAATGAACGGGTGTTAGTAGAAGGGGTCACGTTTACGGTAGTGTCCGTACCGGGAATAATAGCTTGGCAGCGTAAGGAATAAAAATCTGCGAACATGACGTCTTGGTTTTGCAAGCTCGGCACTAGGTTACGTTACGATGAGTTGAATTAGAGCCGGAATTTCACACGGCGACTCCTCACCTCGAAACTTTGCTTTTTCTAATCACGGTAGGCAAGGGGAGTCAGCATAGCAACAAAGAATAAAGACCAGATACCAACCAAATTTGCAATTGCCGTTAGGCCACATCTTATCAAAGTTTAGAAAGGTCACGAACGGAACGTCGAAAGTTGGGACTCACATATCGCAGACATGCAGTCGGTATGCGTCGCTTGCGTCGAATAGGCGTTCCTTAAGGAACGCAGCTACACCATGAGAAATCATGCAATCACGTTCCATTTCACCAAACCGTAAACCACCGTCGCGACTACGACCCTCCACTGGTTGCCGGGTTAAGATCTGCACGGGACCACGTGCTCGAGAATGGATCTTGTCTTCCACCATGTGCTTCAGGCGTTGATAATATGTGGGTCCGAGATAGACTTGTGCCTGGAGCTTTTTCCCAGAATGGCCATGGTACATGACTTCAAGGCCACGCGAGTGGTACCCTTGCTGCCTGAGGAACGTCGATACCGACTCAACCGTGATTTCCGTAAATGGTGTCGCGTCTCCTTCGTTCCCGTTGAGTGTAGCAACCTTTGATAGCAAACATTCGACCAAGTGACCAATCGTCATACGCGAGGGGATAGCATGCGGATTGATGATAATATCGGGGGTAATGCCTTCGCAAGTGAAGGGCATGTCCTCCTGGCGGTAGGTGATGCCGATCGTACCCTTCTGACCATGTCGGGAAGCGAATTTGTCTCCAATTTGGGGGATGCGAGATGACCGCACACGGATCTTTACGAATTTTTGCCCTTCAGCATTGGTTGTGATAAGAACTTGGTCGACAATGCCATTTTCCGTGCTCTTCAGTGGCGTAGAGACGTCTCGTCGACTGTGTGTGCGAGTTCGTTGTCCAAGTTCTTCGTTGTCTGGAGGCAGAGGCGCCGTCTTCCCGATTATGATGTCCTCACCAGTGACACCAGTGCCAGGAGCAACGAGGCCGTCGTCTTCGAGCTTGTCGTATGTTCCGTGTTTCATACGGAGAGTTGTTTCACGCATCGGCTTTTCGAATTCCTCCAGAGGCGTGACTCCGCTACGCTTCTCCAGGTCCATATAGCTCCGGTAATAGATCGAACGGAATAAGCCTCGATCGATGGCACTTTGATTCATGATGACTGAATCTTCTTGGTTGTATCCACTGTAACACAAAATAGCCACAATTGCGTTCTGGCCAGCGGGGAGCTCGCGGAATTTTAAATATTCCATAGATCGCGTAGTAGCGAGCGGCTTTTGAGGATAATATAAGATATTGGCCATGGTATCCATACGGACGAGGAAGTTGGTCAAATATATACCCATGGCTTGTTTGCCCATAGCTGACTGGTATGTATTTCGAGGGGACTAATTCCATGTTAGTACTAGCACGAGAGTGAGTGACGAAACGTGCCTGGTTGTGGTCAGGGAACGGAATGATACTGGCGCAGATACCCAAGATCATGCTTGGGTGAATCTCGCAGTGTGTCCATACATGGGGTTGACTGTCCTCATTCCTCGGCTTTTTTCGGACTGATGGGTCCTGATTAGCGGGGTCATCCTTGGGCTTATCGTTTAAGGGCAACAGTCCTCGTGCTGCAAGCCGTGCGTGTTCCAGATCTTCTGGCATCATGCAAATCATTACGGTTTCCTCTTCTTCGGCATCCAGTAACTCGATAACGCCTGATTTGGCCAGGTGCTGCCATTTGAAATCTTCACCATCATCCGTAGTACCTCGAGTAAGCCACCTCACGTGCTTCTTCTGCAAAACAAGTTGTTGGCCCTCAACAATGAACAAAGGCCTGCAAACACGGCCCGGGTCGGTGTACAACCGGAGCTCTCTTTCTCGGATGTCGCGTACAATAGAGACCTCTGGATGGACATCATCCTTGCGGCGAAGTTTTTTCAGAGTCTCAATGAGATTGGTGGGATCACGATGGACGCCCATCCAGACACCGTTGACGAACACCTTCGTTGTGAGTGTCGATGAATGAGCGTTCTCTTCTAGAGATTCGAGACCCCACTCCTCGAGGAATTCGATAATAGGACCCGACATCGACCCGACAGAGATTGTCGCCATGAGAGCCAAGTTCTTCACCAGGCCGCAGGCTTGGCCTTCTGGTGTTTCCGCGGGACAGACCATGCCCCAATGAGTGTTATGGAGTTGGCGTGGTTTTGCGATCTTTCCCTCACGCCCAAGTGGTGTGTTGCACCGGCGCAAGTGAGATAACGTAGATGCGTAGGTGTACCGATTGAGTACTTGCGACACTCCGGCTTTTGAAGACATCGCCTTCTTTTGATCTCCCCAGTTTCCGGTAGCAAGAGAATATTTGAGGCCGTTAGTAATGGTGTTGTGCTTTATGGATAGGTTTAGATTGAAGTCCTTGTGCGTCTCCACGCACTGGAAGCCCCAATGAACGATGCTATCAATGTTGGACACAGCGTTGCTTACCTTCTGCAGATGACGGTAGACATCACGGGTCATTTTTCTGAAGAGCATCCTGAACAGGTTTGCCAACAGAGGACCGGCGAGGTCCAATCGCTTCTTTCCGAAGTGGTCACGGTCATCCAATTCCCTCCGTTCCATGGCGGCAAGAAGGAGTCTGTGGATCATGTACCCAAAGAAGTAGGCCTTCTTTGACTCGGACCCTTCAGACATCGATACGTGCGGAAGCATCTCCTTTTGAAGGATCTCCTGCGCGTATCGAATACGACGTTCTCTTGAGAGACCTGTTGTGGTGCCACGATTTCCGATAAAGTCCAGTGCAATCTGAGGTAGGCTTTAGCTACACACGACAGTAAAACCCACTGACAGACATACATCACGATCCTGAATTACAAAGCCGTCGTCAATACAGGGTTTAAGCATTTCCAACATCTGCATGTCTTGCATGTCGTAACAAATGTGTTCAAGAATATCGCGGTCTGACATGACGCCTAAAGCTCGGAAGACCACCCAGATAGGAATGTCGACTTTGATATACGGGATGGTCGCTTTCATGACGTTCCCAGCCTGTGGTGAAGTAAGCACGCGCATGCCAATCTAAACACGTACGACCTGAACTCACTGTCTTTTCTTGGTTCCGGTGGAACATCTTGACCTGGAATTGACTGATGGTCTTTCCTCCTTTCTCAACTGCGGAACGGATCTCCGCAAGGAAATTTATAGGAGAGGGTTGCGCCTTCGCGAAAACATACACATGATTGGTGGCCATGCGCTCTTGCGCGATGAGAACTTTTTCGGAGCCATTGATAATGAAGTAGCCCCCCGAGTCATACGGACATTCATTCAAGTCGTATAGCTCCCTCTCCCCCAGGTCCGACAGGATGCAAAATGATGAACGGAGCATTATAGGGAGCTACTGAAAGTTAGGCTTTGATATCTTAAAACCCAAGTGGATCACGCACCCTTCCTATCCACACCTTGTTACTCTCCAGTGACGGTCTATCCTCCAACTCTGTCTCCCAAATCATATCTCCGGGTTGGCCATCGGGATCCTCACGCCCAATAGAGAATTTCCGGTACACTTCCAAATATATGGGGGCAGAGTAGGTTAGGTTGCGGAGACGCGATTCCTGCGGAAAAACAGGCACGACAGAGCCGTCCATCTCCGTGACTGTAGGTCGAGAGAGGTAAATTTGCCCAAAATGCAATTCGAAGCGGCGCGTCACATCCGAGTCATGGCCCGTGTGTTGATCAGCCTGATCCAGGACGAGGTCTGAGTTCTCTTCGACCAGTTCTTGCATGCTATTTTGCACAAACTCATCGAAAGAGTCGAGCTGCTGTCTGACCAACCCCTTCTCCATGAAGAAACTGGAGATGACAGTCCAGCAATCTTCTTGTGTGACATCTTCATCCTCGTCCTCATCGTCCAGGATGGTATCATATGCTGGATCCTCATAGGATACAGGCTCTGCTGAAGGGGAGGCGGCTACGATAAAAAGTGAAGCACATCGAATTCATAGAGTCGAATACGACGCGTACCCGCACTCATTTCAAGACGGGATCCCAACAATGCTCAAGAGAACTCCCAGTTGAGGTAAGTCTTGGTAAGATAGTGCTGAGCACTACGAGGAAGACGGCAAAGAGGGGGCGGCAGGCAACAAGGTCGAGCCAACTCTGACTCTGACTCTGAATGGTTATGGATCTCTGTTTGGCTATGTTTACAGTAACGTACACACGACTCAAGGCCCACACCACGACTCAAGCCAACGCGCCCAACAGTTTCTCCATCTTCCGTTGTGCGACTCTTGCGTATCGTTCCTGCATGGTGTGAGAATACCGACTTACATCAATCGCAATGCACTCACCCCGAACAGTACAGTATGATTCAGGTGGTGGAATAACAAGTACAAGTCCAACCTTAGCTCGTATTGCTCCACCGGTTCTGTCTTCGGCATATGTTCATGGTACGCCTCGAAAAACGACTCGGGCATTCCTTCGAACAAGTGGGGTGTCGCGAGGCTTAGGAATTTTTAGTAAAATGAAATGCGACGGATGTATCCAAGACACTTACTCGGCTTCGTTGTGCCCGTAGACGCACGATGCGTCAAATATAACGGGCTCGCCAGTAGTCGAATCGGTTCCAGCGTTCCCGCTCTGTGCCAACATCGGTATGAGGGTGTCACATGTGCTAATCGACGTACCCATAACCCGCCGTGCAGTAGGACAGGTCTGATCCGAAGTGGACGAAGGAGAGCGGGTATTACCCTGCTCGAGATTTGAGCGCTGTGGTCACTGGGGAAAACTGGAGACCTACCTCGCTCTTATGACCTGCCCCTTTCGGCACAGATCGGAGTATCCACCTCTTCCCTCTAAGGTGGATAGTAAATCCCCCACAAGCGCATCGACATACTGTTCCCACGTCCTGTACCAGCCGTGGCGAAGCCGCGTTACACCACCATAATACGGTGGTACCTCGGACCCGAATCCCTTTGGGCTTGTGTAGTTGTGTACTTCCGTGGCCAACCTCCTTCCCAGAATTGCCCCCGAGCGTTCCGTCAAGGGGGTCATGTACCTGTATTCCGTGATAAAGTATGGGCTACCCTTGCTACTATCGGCTTCCCTCCCATCGTCATCCGCGAACCCGAAAGCCAGTAAAGTAGGTGCTAGACCAGGGGCAGCATGACCTATGGCTTTGAGCGACTCTGCTTCTGTCACGTATGCCCCTTTGTCCTTCTGAAGGCCTGTTTTTGCGTAATAGCTTCTCCCTGATGAAGACAGGACCTGGGGTAGTACACCGCGAAAATGGGCACCTGGCTCGATGCGAGCTAGCTGCTTTTGTACGTGCGGTGGAAGGGCTGAACGGACCATTGGTATGACTGAAGAGGCCGGGGTTGGGACGTTGAAGGGTGGTAGGGGG
>WNFQ01003428.1_pt1 | contig 11561 bp, 10 predicted proteins | sample 5400171 | NCBI WGS metagenome assembly WNFQ01 (sample SAMN13153356, study PRJNA577476) | soil metagenome | isolation source: 20 cm soil under Madrone tree | place: USA:California | collected 2016-06-14
CACACAGCGTGATGGCTTTGTCAGGCGTCATGCCCTGCAGAACACTTTCCTGATGCTGTTCCTTCGCCTTTTGCTTCCAGCGCGGCGACTTCATCACCACGGCCGCTGCGGTAATCATGACGGCCACGACAAGGATCACCGCCGCAACCATCTTGTTCTCGGGTTTCATCATATGACGAGAGAATATCACTTCCGCAAGACGCTATGGTCAGGGGACAAGCCAAGACGGCTTCCCGCGCCGCTACTAGGAGGCGGCAGGCGGGTGCGCTAAGGGCAAAGGGGTTGTTGGGGAGTGGCCGAAGGTCTTTGCAGCAATGCTAGCTGACGTTCCAATGGGTGAAAGACCCATCGGTGGAGATTGCTCAGTAGCCACCGTAGTCATATCCGACCGCGGGAAGGGTGACCGACCCGATGGAAAGCTCGGAAGTAAAAGTCCTGGTTGGCTGGGGGAAACCCCGGTCAGATCCGCCAGGGGGACAAGCAACTCGACAGGCCGTAGCGAAAGCGAACCAGTGAAGCCGCGAAATCCCTCCGCCCATCTGAAGCGGATGATGGGCAACCTTGGGAGTGCCGAGCCGGTAGACCTTCGGCGAAGGCCCATGTCATCGGCGAAGGACTGAGCAAGTGCAGCCGATGGACTCTCCGTGGTCCTAGTGGACGGCATGTCGAGAAGGAACGCACAGCGAAAGCATGGAACCACTCGCGGGTCGCCTAGGCGCACCAGCACAGCGAGGGCATTCCGTATAAACCGCCATGCGGCGAAATCGGGACGTGCCTGCGAGTGGGACGGATGAGGTCGATTAAACGTAGATGGACTGGGACAATAGAACCCAGACCGGAGCGAGGACCTCTGGGGTAGAGGAGTTGACTCCTCGAATGGCAGCGCACCACCGAGTCCACTGTTCCGACACAGAGCGGGACGCAAAGTGGGGCCGCGGAGTGCACGAAGGGTAGATGCAAACCTACGTGTTGCGCAGGGTATGCCTGGTGCTGGCTTAACCAGAGCGACATGGGGGAAGGCACTATCTGAAAGGCCAACCTTCCAGCCGTACTGGGGAAAACCCGCCGTACGGAAGTGCGACCAGGAAAAAGCACGTGTGTTCAGTGGGAGGCAGACCCACCGAGGCAAAAGTCAGAAGCCTCGTAGCTTGGATAGCGGGGAGGAGGGAAATCGAATTTCCGAAGCCTATCGACAAAGCCATCTTTCAGGATGGTGAGCAAGTCATCGGGCCGTAACGAAAGTGCACGCAGATGTGGCCTCGAAAAGCGTAGCCCCAGGGGTCGAGCTCACTTCCGTAGAGCGAAGACAGCAGGGATCGTCGCAGACTGACTGACGCGGCGATTCACTCTGGCGGGGTTAAAGCGACAGCACGATGACAAGGACACGCTGAGCAACTGGAGAGACCCTCCTCGTCCCGACGAGAAATCGGCGGAGCAAGGAAGCCACATAACTGGGAATACCGGGAAGGTGGCGGAAGACGAGAGGGAGTAGGAGGGGTTCATAGTATCGATGAAGCGGGGTAATGCCCGTGGAGAGAGGGAACCCTGCTGTTTGCAATGGCTCAAACAAAAATGGGAGGCAAGGGTGATATGACAAAGACACCCAGCAGTTTGCAGGACCTGAGTAAGAGCCTATACGACAAGGCGAAGGCCGAACCAACCAAGCGTTTCTGGGGACTGTACGTCCATGTCTGCAAAATGGAAACCCTTCAGGAAGCCTATGAGATGACGAAGAAGAATGACGGGGCACCGGGAATCGACGGGGTCACGTTCGAGGTCATCGAAGAGAGTGGAACGGAGAGTTTTCTGCAACAGATCAGAAACGAACTGATCCACAACACGTATCGACCCATGCGGGTACGGAAGAAGGAAATACCCAAAGACGGGGGCAAAGTCAGAATGCTCTCGATCCCTTCCATCCGGGATCGCGTGGTCCAGGGAGCACTCAAGCTCATTCTGGAACCGATCTTCGAAGCGGACTTCCAAGCGGGATCGTACGGATACCGACCGAAACGAACGGCACATGAAGCGATCAACCGGGTAGCACAGGCAATCATAGAAGAGAAGACCAAAATCATCGATCTGGATTTGCGAGCCTACTTTGATAATGTGCAGCATTCTCTGCTGTTAGAGAAGGTGGCCAAGCGAGTGCAGGATGATGAGGTGATGAGGCTGCTCAAGATGATCCTGAAAGCGACGGGGAAGAAAGGGGTTCCGCAAGGCGGTGTGATTTCGCCGTTGATCAGCAACGTCTATCTCAATGAGATAGATAAGATGCTGGAAAAGGCGTGCGAAACCACGCGCTACAAACAATACACGGCCATCCAATATGCAAGGTTTGCGGATGACCTGGTGGTGTTGGTGGATTCCCATGCGCGGCATAGCTGGATCGTAGCGGCGCTGAAGAAACGACTGCGGGAAGAATTCGAGAAACTCAGAGTGGAGATAAACGAGGAGAAAAGCCGAATGGTGGACCTCAGGAAGAAGAAGGAAAGTTTCGGATTCCTGGGATTCCAGTTTCGACGTGTCCGGAGTCTAAAGGGACGCTGGCGACCACAGTACACGCCCAAGCTGAAAAAGCGAACAGCGCTACTGGAGAAGCTACTGGAGATCTTCCGGCGAAACGAGAGCCAGCCAGTAGGGCGGGTGATCGAACGGATCAATCCGATCTTACAGGGATGGGTAAACTACTTTAGGGTAGGACACTCAGCTCGGTGCTTCGCGATGATCCAAGACTGGGTGGAGAAGAAAATTCGGCGACATCTGATGCGTGCGCGGAAGTGCAAGGGGTTCGGCTGGAAGCGATGGAGTAGGGAGTGGCTCCACAACGTGCTCGGGCTATTTAATGGCTATCGAACACGGTACTACGAGCCACAACGGAAAGTCGCTCCAGCACGATAGGTCCCATAAACCTTGACAGGAAGCAAGCAGGAAAGCCGAGTGCTCGAAATGGGCATGCTCGGTTTGAAGCGGCGGGGACTGAAAACCAGCTTACGATTCGATTAGTGAAGCACTCCCAGAGGAAACGGGGAGCAACAGATAGATCGGATCTAAGGAGCTTGGCGTCAGTCCTCGACCCTACTGATAGGGGAGGTGGTGGAAACGTCGGCATCATGCGAAGCCCGCTTCCGCGCCACCACCTTACCCGACGGGAAGTGGCGGAGCTTCATGGGATCAAGTGCGGCGCCACGATAGCAATAAACTCGCGGGGAGTGATGATCTTGGTTTTCTTCCAAAATTTGGGGAAATGGCGCTGGTTGCCGGTGACGAGATAGTCCGCGCGGGCAGCATCGGCGCATTCGAGAAAGATGTTGTCGCCGGGGTCGGTGGTGAGTTGAAGCGGACGAGAGGGAGAGACGAGATGGGCACGGTTCTTGATGAGTTGAAGGAGCTGAAGCCGGAGACCTTTGCGGATGCGGAGTTCCGGGCGCGCTAAGACGGTTTGGTATTCCGAAAGGATCGGGGGTGACACGTATAGAGGCGCCGGTTTCGCGATCGCGAGCAGCAGCACGGTGCGCTGCAAACCATCCGGCTTGAGCGCCGCGGAAACCACGATGTTGGTGTCGAGGACCAACCGAAGAGGAAACATTGGCTTCTGATTCTTGAGCTTCTATTTCCGGGGCTTGATCTTTCGTGATTTGGTTTTTCGGGCACGCGCGGCCTTAATGATGAGGTCAATCTGCCGTGACGTCAGGGAGTCGGTACCCCTTTGCTTTGATTCTTCCCCGATGACTCTTAGAACTTCCGGTTCAGGAGAGGCCAGGCGCACGTAGTCCCTGATGCTGAGCAGAATGGCACGAGGAGTTCCGCGCTTCTCAATGACCAGGCCACGTTTGTCGTTTTCGACTCTGCGCAGGAGCTGGCCGAAGTTTGACCGGGCATGTAAGGCGGAAATCACGATGCCGTTATTTCTTGCAGTTTTCGGAGCGGACATACACTCTCCAGTTCATCTATTTGAACTGTACAGTTGGTCAGAAAGGTCTGTCAACTGAAATGCTGGCGCAATTCAACATCCGGCAATGAGGGTGGCTGGTACAGGTGGACACCACGGAAGGCCTCTACAAGGGCAAAGGATGAGGAGATTCCGCCAGAAGCGAGACGTTAGAAATGCAAGGCCCCGCCCGGTCTCGCACGGCCAGGACAAGCTGCGGGAGCGGCTGGACGGGTCTTCCCTACCATCTGTCCTACCATCTTGCCTCGCGGCACGGAGGGGTATAGGCTTCTCCCTCGCAGCATGCTCGCGCCTGGCGGGGCTCGAGGGGTCTTGCTCCGCACCCACCTTCTGGCAGAGCAGCATCAAAGGAGGAGTTCAAAATGGCTACAGCAACGACTGTGTTGGAACGGAATGTCAAGATTGGTCCGACAAAACTGCTAATCAATGGAAAATGGGTTGACAGCGTATCTGGAAAGACTTTCTCCACGATCAATCCGTCGACGGGTGAAGTGATCACGCAAGTGGCGGAGGCCGATGCCGCGGATGTGGACAAGGCCGTGGCGGCAGCGCGGGCGGCGTTCGACAAGGGCCCGTGGCGCAAGATGAGCGCTTCGCAGCGCGGGGTCTTGATGAACAAGCTGGCCGATTTAATCGAGAAGCATGCCGATGATCTGGCGCAGCTTGAGTCGCTGGACAACGGCAAGCCGTACCACGTGGCACGGGCGGCCGATCTTGCGCTGACCACCGCGTGCTACCGCTACTACGCGGGGTGGGCGGACAAAAATCAAGGGAAGACGATTCCCGTTAACGGCAATTACTTCACCTATACCAAGCATGAGCCCGTGGGCGTGGTCGGGCAGATTATTCCGTGGAATTTTCCGCTGTTGATGCAGGCGTGGAAACTTGGGCCGGCGCTGGCAGCGGGTTGCACCGTGGTGATGAAGCCGGCAGAGCAGACGCCGCTGACGGCTCTGCGCGTGGGCGAATTGATGCTGGAAGCGGGGTTCCCCGAAGGCGTGGTGAACTTGCTGCCCGGATACGGGCCAACGGCCGGGGCGGCGATTGCGCGGCACATGGACGTGGACAAAGTGGCGTTCACGGGATCAACGGAAGTGGGGCACTTGATCATGCGCGCCGCGGCCGATACCAACCTGAAGCGCGTGACGCTGGAGCTGGGCGGAAAAAGCCCGAACATCGTGTTTGCGGATGCGGACATGGATCAGGCCATCGAGGGCGCGCATTTTGCGCTCTTCTTCAACCAGGGACAGTGCTGCTGCGCGGGGTCACGGCTGTACGTCGAAGAGAGAGTTTACGACGAGTTTGTGGAGAAGAGCGTGGCGCGCGCGAAGAAGCGCACCGTCGGCAATCCCTTCGACAAGAACACCGAGCAGGGGCCGCAGGTGGATCAAGACCAGTTCAACAAAGTGATGAGCTACATTGACGCCGGGAAGAAGGAGAAGGCCAAGCTGGTGACCGGCGGCAACCGCGTGGGCGATAAGGGCTACTTCATCGAGCCCACGGTGTTCGCCGACGTACAAGACAACATGAAGATCGCGCAGGAAGAGATCTTCGGGCCGGTCATGACCATTCTCAAGTTCAAGGACCTCGACGAGGTAGTGGATCGCGCCAACAAGAGCATGTATGGACTCGCCGCGGCGGTCTGGACCAAGGACATCACCAAGGCGCATGCCATCGCGGACAGAGTGCGCGCGGGAACGGTGTGGGTAAATTGCTACGACGTGTTCGACGCTGGAGCGCCGTTCGGCGGCTACAAGCAGTCGGGAATTGGGCGCGAACTCGGCGAATATGGATTGGCGAATTACACCGAGGTAAAAACCGTCACCATCAAACTATGAGCGAATCAACGGGTCGCCAAGTACGCGTAGGGGCACGATTTATCGTGCCCCTTCGTATTCTTGCAGGAGCCGGAGTGGTGACGAAACAAAACGGCCAGTTCCACCCTGACGAGTCGACGATAAAACCATTGGGGCGCAGCTATCCGCCACCTGAAGTGTAGCGAGGGGGGACGGCAGCGGATTTCCGCTCCCTATTCACCGGGGCAGTTTTCGGCCTAAAATCCCGCCATGGCGCTTACGCTTCGCTCCTACGAGCCGCACGATTTCGCCGCGCTGCATAAACTGGACCAATCATGCTTCCCGGCAGGAATTTCCTACTCGAAAACGACGCTGCGGTACTTTTTGAAGCTGGCATCAGCGGACTGCGTCATCGCCGTCGAGGGAGACCACCTCGCTGGCTTTGTCCTGTCGGAAGAGAACCCGCCATTGGCGCACATTATTACGCTGGACGTCGCCGAAAAAGAGAGACGGAACGGGGTCGGGACTGCCCTTCTCCGAAAGTTGGAATCGAATCTTTCCGCGCGGGGAGTTCGCTCGGTTTTGCTGGAAACGGCAATGGACAATGAGGCGGCGGTTGCCTTCTGGCAGCGCCACGGCTATCGTATCGAAGCGACTTTGAAGCGCTACTATCTGGCCCGTCTTGACGCTTACGAGATGCGCAAGCTCTTGCAGCCGCCAGCGTCTGAAACCAAAAAGTATCCGGGAGAAAAGAGTTGAACGACTACGTTGTGTCCCTGCTGTTAGGAATCGTTGAAGGACTGACGGAATTTTTGCCCGTCAGCTCGACGGCACATCTGCGGATTTCCGAAGCCCTTTTCCACGTAAGCCTGACGAGCGGCTACTGGAAGATGTATACGATCGTGATTCAATTGGGCGCGATTCTTTGCTTGCCGGTTTATTTTCGTGAACGGATCGCGAAGCTCTTGGCTACTTTTCCGAAAGGCGATCGCGGCGACCGCACATTCTTTACGCATCCTCTGAGCCTCGTCATGGTGGCCTTTGTGGTGACGGCGATCCCCGCTTTCTTGCTCACCAAGGTGATCGGGAAGCATTTGGAAAGTTTGTACATCATGGGCAGTTCGCTGCTAATCGGCGGAATCGTTATGTGGATCGTGGACGAAATGAATGCCACATCGGAAACAGCGGGGCTGGGGGCTACCGGAACGCGCATTCATACGTGGCATATGGAAGACATGAGTGTGTGGCAAGCGGTCTGGATCGGGGCGTGCCAGATTCTTTCGGCGGTGTTCCCGGGGACGTCGCGGTCGATGTCCACGATCGCAGCGGGGCAGTTGGCGGGAATGTCGCGCGCTTCGGCTCTGGAGTTTTCGTTTTTCCTTTCGATACCGACGATGGTGGTGGCAACTTGTTACGACCTCCTGAAATCCCTGCGCGGGAAGGGAGAGAATGCAATTGGAGTGACGCACATTGATCCGCACGGCTGGGTGGTCCTGGCGATCGGCTTTGTGGTTTCGTTCATCGTGGCGTATGGTGCGGTGGCGTGGTTTTTGGGGTGGGTGAGGAAGCACGGGTTCGCGCCGTTTGCGGTGTACCGGATGATCGTGGGCACAGCGGTTTTGTATTGGGCGCTGCGACTGGGCGTATAGCCGGCTGCGGAATTTACCCTCGCCTTGTCGCGTTATTTGCGAACACGCACTTTGAAAGTATTTGTTTTCGAGGGGCTGCCGTTTGGTATCATCGACTTGTTCGGGAGTTCCTCCAGGCGGGTTTGCGCTAGCGCCAGCGCCCGCCGCGACACTCAGCCTTCCCCAAAAAGCTGAGGAGACTTTGTGCGCTTTCTGACTCCAACTGGAAATAAACGGCTCAATGAGCTGGTGGGATTCTTGTGTATCACGCTGGCGGTGCTGATCGCGCTGGCGTTGCTTTCGTATTCCCCGAAGGACGCGGCGTTTAACGTAAGCGCTCCAGGACCCGACGGTAGCCCGGCGCGAAACTGGATCGGACCCGCCGGAGCGTATAGCGCGGATTTCCTTTTCCAAATTTTCGGGTTTGCGGCGTTTCTCTTGCCGGCGGCGATCCTCGTTCTGGGTTGGCGGTGGTTCCGCAGCCGGGCGATCGATTCGCAAGCTGCCACGGTTGCCGGCTTTGCGTTACTCCTGCTCTCGCTGCCAACGCTGCTTTCCTTGTGGCATGTGTGGGATGTGCGTGGCGCGGTTCCGCCCGGCGGATTCCTGGGGACGCTCATTTCCAGCGGGCTGCGCACCGGGTTCAACCTGTGGGGCGCGAATCTTGTGGCCGTGGCGCTTCTCGTGACTGCGTTGTTTATGACCACGCGTTTTTCTTTTTCCGGCGCGCATGCCTGGGCCAGCGGACCGAATGGACCGATTGGAAAAGTGGAAAAGCTCGGGATTCTGCAGAAGGCCCAAGCGCGCTGGCACGCCTGGCGCGAAGAACGCGAACAGCGGCGCATGCGCCGTCGCGTGGAAGAGTCCCGCCTCTCGGGAAGAAAACCTGTTCCACCGCAATCGATTGGAAAAGCTGAAGTCTTGAATGAACCCCCCAAGACAATTCGAATCGCCGACGAGAGCAACATTTTCAAGGGCAGGACCGAAACCGAAGAAGACGACGAGAAAGAGACAAAAGAGACGTCCCACAAGACGCCGATCTTCGTCCTCAATCGCGACCCTGAGAAGGCCGCGGCTAAGAAAGCCGGCGAGCCTAAAATTGCGAAGGGCAGCCCGAATTACAAACTTCCTTCCGCTTCCCTGCTGCGCGAGGGCGAACGCGGCCAGAAGCTCGATGAAAACGAGCTGAAACTGCGGGCGCGCGCGATTGAAGCAAAATGCCTTGAATTTGACGTGCAAGGGCGCGTGAGCCAAATCAACCCCGGGCCGGTGGTTACGACCTTCGAGTTCAAGCCGGATGCAGGCATTAAGTACAGCCGGATTATCGGGCTTACCGAGGACCTTTGCTTAGCGCTGCAGGCGGAATCGATCTTGATTGAACGTATCCCGGGAAAGTCCACCATCGGCATCGAAGTTCCGAACGACAAGCGGCAGACGATTGCGCTGCGGGATATCATCGAGGCGCCGGAGTTCATCAATTCCCCGAGCAAGCTGACGCTGGCAATGGGCCGCGATTTGCACGGCCGGATTCGCGTGACGGACCTCGCGGCCATGCCGCACTTGCTGATCGCCGGTTCCACCGGCACCGGCAAGAGCGTATTCATCAACTCGCTGATGATGTCGATTCTCTATAAAGCGAGTCCGGACGAAGTGAAGATGGTGCTGGTGGATCCGAAGCGGCTGGAACTCAATCTTTACGAGAACATTCCCCACTTGATTGCGCCGGTGGTGACTGATCCGAAGATCGCCTCAAACGTGCTGCGGAATGCGACGCGGGAGATGGAGAATCGCTTAAAGCTGCTGGCGCAGCGCGGTGTTCGAAACATCGACCAGTACAACCGCACGTTCAAGAAGGAGCAATCGCTCTCGCTCTTCGACAATCTTGAAGAGACCGAGCACAAGCCGCTTCCCTACCTGATCATCGTGATCGACGAGTTGGCCGACTTGATGATGGTGGACACCAACAACGTGGAAGAATCGATCACCAGGCTTGCGCAGATGGCACGCGCCGTGGGAATCCACTTGATCCTCGCGACGCAGCGGCCCTCCGTGGACGTGATTACCGGTTTGATCAAAGCAAACTTTCCGGCCCGCATTTCGTTCCGCGTGGCCAGCAAAGTGGACTCGCGCACCATTCTCGATTCGAACGGTTCGGAATCGCTGCTGGGAAGAGGCGACATGCTGTATCTGCCCGCCGGTTCGGCGCGGCTCCATCGCATTCACGGCCCGCTAGTTAGTGAAGATGAGATCACCTCCGTGTGCGATTTCTGGCGTGAACAGGCTCAGGCGAAGTACCAGGAAGAGCTCCTGGCGGCGCCGAAGGATGAGAACGCCAAGACCGAAGGTGCGGCCGAAGGCGATGCCGACGGCGGAGAAGATGTTGACGACGATCTGTACCAGGACGCGATTCGCGTGGTGTGCGATGCGGGCCGGGCCTCGACCTCCACACTGCAACGCCGCTTGCGCATCGGTTATGGCCGCGCCGCGCGGCTCATCGACCTCATGGAGAAGGACGGTATCGTCGGCCCGCCCGACGGCACCAAGCCCCGCGAGGTTCTGAAAAACCGGAGCTGGATGAAGGAATTCGACGATTCCGCACATTGATTTGCGGATAGTTTTTCGCCGAATTGACACAACTCCGCATCACCCCTACAATTTCTAAATCATCTGTGCCGGGGTAGCTCATTGGTAGAGCGCCGCCCTGAAAAGGCGGGCGTAGCCAGTTCGATTCTGGCCCCCGGCACCATCCGAACGTCCGCCGAGTAGGTTCCAATCTCCCGCAATTCGAAAAGTCGACCCCTCCGGCGTGAGCGTGATAGCCGTGCAGTGTTTCGACAATTCACCTTTTGCCCGGGGCACGTCGGCGAAGAGGAGCCCCCGAATATCCTGCAGTCGTTTCTGAACGAACTCCTCAATCTCCCGGAACCGTGCGTCGAGCCCGCGGCCGTCAGCCGCGAGGAGTTCTTCGCTGATAGAGTCGAGTTCCCTCTCGCGCTTCCCCAACTCATCGAGCAGCGCGGCCGATCTGTGCCCTTCCGCAATGGCGCGCGCCAGGTTCGATATCTCTGTTTTTAGCTTTTCCCGCTTGTTCCGCATGGTGGCCAGGTGTGATCGCGTGTCATCCAGACGCGCGCGCAATTGGCGTTTGAATTCCTCGAGGGCAAATGCGGCGACATCTTCGCGCAGCACTTCCCGTTGCAGTCCTGAGATTAGCTCTTGCTCAATCCTGTCCCGGCGGACCACCAGCTCATTGGCGCACATTCCGCGATTCTGATGTAGCGGGCATCCGTACTTTGCCCACCCCGCTCCCCCGCGTCCTGAAATCAGCACGATGTTGGAGCCACAGAGACCACACTTTAAAAACCCGGAGAAAAGATATCGTGCCGTGTGCGACCGCGAGCACAGGCCAGCGCCAACCCCGCTTGAGAATGCGGCATTGACAGACGCGAGGCGATTCTTGACCGCCTGCCAGATTTCATCCGACACGATTCTAAGATGAGGAGCGTCCACGACGGTCCATTCCGTTCGCTGGCGAAGACGCTGAACCCGCCGGCCAGTTCGCGGATCGCGCACGTTTCGCGTCCGGTTCCACACCGCTATTCCGCACTGAAGTGCACTTCTGCTGGCCTTTCGGAGTGCGCTGCCGGGATCAGTGTTTGTTTACGACGTAGCGACTGAAGGCCGCTGCTGTCGTGATGCGAAGTTTTGTAAGGCTTTCGCCATGGAATTTTGCGCCGCGGACAGAGGGTTCGCTTCTTCGCTTGCAGAATTGGGACCGGGATCGGACGATGCTCTGATCGACTCAGTCCTCGCCAGCGGCAAGAAAAGCAGCTACATTTTCATTCTAACGGCTGCCCCTCCCGATTCCCACGACCGTATAGTTCGATACGGCATCACGGCCCGCCCGCAACATTACGGCAAGACCAAGCACAGCTTCTTTACTGGCGAATCCGGCGTTCTCCGGTTCACCACTGAAAACCGCGCCGCTACTGCCGAAGATCCCGTACTCCAGTAGGTCAAACGGTATCGCATCCCATCCCAGGTCCTGCCGGTTTGTGAGTTCCGAAAACAGATGTTTTTAGAACGTGACACCACTTGGGAGTTGCTCAGTTTCGTATTTTTCCAGTGTTGCGCCAACTTACGTCGAATGCGAGCAATTAACGGGAACCAAAAAGGCAAGGACGT
>WNFQ01005733.1_pt1 | contig 11559 bp, 8 predicted proteins | sample 5400171 | NCBI WGS metagenome assembly WNFQ01 (sample SAMN13153356, study PRJNA577476) | soil metagenome | isolation source: 20 cm soil under Madrone tree | place: USA:California | collected 2016-06-14
CTATGTTAAATGTTCTGGTCGAAAAGTCGCTTGCGAAGACGCACGAAAGGGCACCTCGACACTTTCGCGCGCGTTGAACTGGATCGTTGGGTAACCCTGAAGACACAACCAACGCATAATCGGAAGAACCAGGCCGAGCTAGGTAAACAAAGTCGAATGTCTGTGTCAGCTATCTCGAGTGAGTATGTACTAGTGCGTGAAGATACGAACAATGTATGGATTTTCGTCGAGCGGGACTGATTATCCCTCGCGGGGCACAGTGAGCCAGTCGTTGGGGAAAAGAATGGGGATAGAAGCGAACCGCAATCGACGATGGCGCACTTCGTCACGCCGAGGGCCGTGTCCGTCGTCATCTGCATGGGACCCAGATGACGCGTTGGGAACCCATCATCGTTTATTGTAAACACCAGGCGCCGCTCCAGGTTTCCTTTTGCTCGCATATACTGTACGTACCGAGGATACCCTTTACTATCCAACCGTCCGACCGATCAAGCCAAAGAAATGAGACGGGGGCGCGAGTGCGAAGGGAAAGAAAAGGTACGCACACCGAAGAGGAACCATGTAAATCGTGTTTTACTACCCGCGTCGCCGTCGGACGGTGTGAGCGCCAATGACGCCTTGGGGTCGAGTAGACATACGCGCTCGAGGGGGATATCGAGCGGTTTCATTAACCCCAGGACGTCCTGCTCGTGGCATTCTACATGCACATGCGCGGGAGCAGAAGGTAGAATCGGAGATACTGGTAAAGGTGGCGGATAGGGAAGCAATCGTCGCGCGTGCGCTTGAGAGATTCGTAAATGCTATGGACGCGTCCGGTTCTGTAAGCCTTGTGATCTTTCTTCTCGCCGATAGTATACGTGAACACCATCTTGTAACTTGGAAATTGGACGCATATGGAAGGAATCGGGGGGCTATTTTCGATGGTCGATTGAGGACGCCAATAGTAATCTAACACAGCACGCAAAAACAATGCCATTTAGTTTACACAGGACAAGAGTCACCGGTTTCATATAGAGCCCGACGGAGACAGAGCTGACCCGGGTGATAGCCTTTTAGTGACGGCACCGCCTCATTGTGAAGAACACGTTGCATTTAACTTATTCGAGTCATGGCTGTGCGGTTTCCCCACTTCCCCTACCACCCCAACGCCGTATCGTCTCAGCTGTACTGAGCTGTATGTCAAGAGAAGCCCACCTACAGCATTGATGAAGTAACTAACGAAATCTTGAATAGCTCTTAAAGGCGTGTCCCTCGTTAAGTCTTCTCGGACCATCCTCGGCTCTCCATTAGTTCCTACTGGTAGCCGCCGTTGGTCATTGATCCCAGTACGTTGTCATTCCGAAGGCCGGCTGACAGCAATGACTGGTTGTCGGACTCGAAAGAGACCAACCAAGCAAAGTCGATGTGCGTCTTTTGATGCACAATACCTTGATAGCTGCTCGTTGACCTGATGCAAATTTGCAGCAGTGCGTGATGTAACTGATGTTGAAGCAACCAGTCTCCCCACTTCCCCTACCACCCTAACGCCGTATCCTCGTCGATGGTCCCTTAGCTGTATGTCAAGAGAAACCCACCTACAGCATTGACGAAGTAACTAACGAGGTATCGAATAGCTCTACTCAAGGGCTTGTCCCTCACCGACTCTCCTCGCTGTACTCCAGCACCGCCCTCAAGCCCTCAGCTGAAATGGGCCATACCAATCGACGTGTTACCCGATGAAGTCCTACTAGCAATTTTTGATTTCCATGTGGTAGCTGCGCTGTGGCGCTCTCATGTTATGCCAACACGAGACGGCACGGATACCATACACACACGTGGCAACCGAATTCCCAAAAAGGGGATCGAGGCGTGGCTATCGCTGACACACGTGTGTCGACGATGGCGAAATATTGTTTTTGGATCACCGCGTCGCTTGAACCTGCACCTCGTTTGCACACCAAGAACACGTGCGAAAAACACACTCAAGCTCTGGCCAGACTTACCTCTCCTCATTCAGGGCTCCATGTCCGCAGTATCACGTGTAAATAACATCATTGTTATGCTTGGTCACGGCAATCGCATATATACAATAAACCTCTGGGAGCTTGAAAGTCGGCAATTGAAGAAAGTCTTGGCAGCGATGCAGAAACCACTTCCGGAGATGACACATCTGCAGCTTCAGACGTCCGACAAATCGGCGCCAGTTGTTCCCGATTCCTTCTTGGGTGGATCTGCCCCCCATCTACGACATCTCGAATTGGAACGCATTCCATTTCCGGGATTACCGAAACTACTTTTGTCTGCCATCGACCTCGTCACTCTTCGGCTTCATAACATTCCTCATTCCGGGTACTTTTCACCCGAGGTGATGGTCACTTGTCTCTCCGTGTTGACCAGCCTCAAAGAAATCTGTCTCGAATTTGGATCCCCTCTATCTCGACCTGATTGGGAAAATCGACGTTTACCGACACGCACGCGCGTTGTCCTCCCCGCTCTCACATATTTTGGATTCCAAGGTGTCAGCGAATATATGGACGACCTCGTGGACCTCATCGATGCCCCTCGACTCAACTATTTATATATTGTTTTCTTCAATCAAATCATTTTCGACACCGCACAACTTGGTCAATTCGTCAGTCGAACACCAAGGCTGAAGACGCCCTACGAAGCACACGTGGTCTTTGATCATTATGTCGTCCTGGTCGAACTTTTATCACGGACATCCGCATTCGGTTACGGAAACCTCAAAGTGAAGATCTTCTGCGGAGAGCTAGACCGGCAGCTGTCAACCCTAGCTCAAGTCTTTACCTCGTCTCTGCCTCCCCCTTCGACGGTGGAGACCCTCTACATCGAACGTCCACATTCACAACTAGATTGGAAAAACAATATTGAGAACACCCAATGGTTGGAGTTTTTGCGTCCATTTGTCGCCGTGAGGAATCTGTACGTGTCGAGGGAATTTGCACCAGGTATAGTATCTGCCCTGCAACAGCTCGTTGGGGGCAGAGTAACAGAAGTGTTGCCCGCCTTGGAGAGAGTTTCGTTGGGGTTGCCCCGCCAATTGGGACCTGTCCTGGGCGACATTAGGAAGTTCGCTGCTGCGCGACGGCTGTCCGGTCATCCTATAGCCATTTCCGAATGGTAAGAAAGTAGTAGGAGGGCAGCGCTTAACAAGTATTCAGTGTATTCTATCTCATTGATATTTCAGAGTCATTCGAGTCTATTTACTGCCTCCCATTCTCTTTCGGGCTCGTTGTTTGCTTCCTGGGACATCAGCTACACTATTTTTTAACGTCACCATAATATGATCCCATTGTCTCGGTACGATTTGCATGTTGTGTTGAATAAATGCAAATTTATAAATGTGCAGCAACAGTGGCAGCTCATCTTGACCATATGCACAAGCAGCACAATTGCTTGTCGCTGATTGACTGAGTGAGTCCGACCAAACCTCGCTGGGGCGGCTCACTAGCGCTCACTGCTGGCAGATCCCGCGGTTCACCTTCGCTTTTCCCGCTCCGATCCGAGTCCGAAGCACTATAATCCGTCTCGGAAAATGGAAAGGAGAGTGAGATGAGTATGATGTCACGTACCATATTTGGAAGGGTCGAGTGTGGGATAGGCGGCGGCACGCCACACAACCCTTTCTCCCCAACCAACACCGAATTCTCACCGATCGATTGACCATCCAACCACGGTTTGATAAATCGACCAACGAGGTCTCAAATAGCCTCACTTGAAAGTGTACCCGTCTTCCGGTCTCCCTGTCATACTCCCCGCACCGCCCTCGCCTCTCCACCATTTCCCAGCCACCTGGGACGTTGATCAACATATCAGTCTTGAAGCTTGAAGGCTTGCAGATGGCAAATAGTCGTCGCCAGACTCTGGAAAAGCGAAACGAACCAAATCAAGGCATGTCTTCCTTATACAACGTCACGCAATGACTGCTGACTGACTTGATGTGATGTAGGCAAGGTGATACGAATCGACATACTCCCTGATGACGTCCTACTAGAAATATTTGATTTTTATATAGATGTAATTCCATCATATGGACGCACGCAGGAGATGGAGCTATGGCAATCACTGGTTCATGTGTGTCGACGATGGCGAAGCCTTGTCTTTGGGTCACCACGTCGCCTGAATCTGCGACTTTTTTGTACAGGCAGAACACCTGCAAGGGACACACTGGACGTTTGGCCAGCCTTTCCTCTCCTTATTTGGGGGAATGTGACCTCATCATCAGACGCGGACGATATCATTGTAGCCCTTGGGCAGAACAATCGCGTATGTCAAGTCTTCCTCTCGGGCATTGCAGATCCACAATGGGAAAAAGTCTTGGGAGCGATGCAGGTGCCATTCCCTGAGCTGACAGATTTGCGGCTCACCTCATTATATCATAAAACACCATCTGTCGTTCCCGATTCGTTCTTGGGTGGATCTGCCCCACGTCTGCAACACTTCGACCTGAATGGCATTCCATTTCCAGGATTGCCAAAACTGCTTTTGTCCGCTACTCACCTTGTCTACCTCTCCCTTATACGTATTCCTCATTCCGGGTACATTTCACCCGATGCAATGGCCGCTCTCCTCTCCGTCTTGTCCAGCCTCGAAAAACTTTTTCTTCAATTCCAATACTCTCAATCCCGCCCTGACTTGGAAAGCCGACATCCACCTCCACCTAAACGTTCTGTCATCCCCGCTCTCAAATGTTTTGTTTTCAAAGGGGTTATCGAATATTTAGAGGACCTCGTGACCTCCATCGACGCCCCTCAACTCCATGACTTCTATATAAACTTCTACAATCAAGTCGGTTTCGATGGCCCACGGCTCGCCCAATTTATCAGTCGTACACCAACATTTGGGGCACATAATGAAGCACATATGACGTTTGGTGATACCATCGTCAGCATCGAACTTAAATATCGGGCACCCGACAGATCTCCTCTTCTGATAAGGGCCCCATGCGGTGTACCAGTTTGGCAGCTTTCGTCTGTCGCGCAGATCTGTGACTCCTGTTTGCCTTTCCTTTCCAGGGTAGAGGACCTCTACATCAAGGAGTATCTATATTCGCAACTGTTTTGGAACTATGACGCCATCGAAAACACCCTATGGTTGGAGCTCTTACTTCGATTTCATGCGGTAAAGAATCTCTATCTATCCGAGGACTTTGCGCCAGTTATCGCGACCTTCCTCCGAGAAATCGTTGGGACAGAGGTGTTCCCCAGCCTACAGAAGATTCTTGTAGAGGAGCTCGAGCCATCGGGACCTTTGGAGGTTTTCCAGGAAAACATTGGGCAGTTCATTGCAGCACGAGAACTCTCCGGTCACTCTATCACCATTTCTGTCAGGAGAAGACCCTGGTATGAACGTGAACGCTGCAGTTGGTAGGAGGTCTAATGATTGACGGGTCCCCTCTGTTCTCAATGCCCTGTCCCATTGATGTTTCTTGTCGCCTACTGATCTCGTACTATTTTTGTTTCCACTTCTTAACTTGTTTCGAAATATCAATTGTGCTATGTAGCGCGGTCGGGTCGCGCAAGTGAATTCGAGAGGAGAGAGATCAAAAGAAGGGAAAGGGTCAGTGTTTGACAAAGGGGCAATGCGTGTGTCGGCTCGTTTGCTCCTGCTAACGTCCTGCACCCTTGGGCCGAAGAGACCGACAAGTAGGGCATGGTGGCACACTGAGAAAGTGAGACTGAAAGGGGTCTGTATTGTCCAGTATCAGGTAGCATGAATATATACATATTGCCACTACCTAAGGTGCAAGGGAGGACGAGAAGACAGGAGGAAGTCGCGTACCTTCATCAAAGCCATCAGAAAGCGCAAAGTTCCCTGTTTTTTACAACCGCAGAGCCGTACAGCGGCGCGTAAAGAACTACTCGGTCCACACAAGTCTCCCGATGAATGCGGGCGCCTATACGAAGAATTGCTGTGGTGTTTATACACGCTACGGGCACCTGCAAGTCCCATGACATCATCAGGATCCTACTTCTTGATCTTACGAAGTCAGCCTAGACTTTCACCATACATTGCCTCCACCGGTGTTTCAAACGATGCATAGTTCACATACGGCGCGGCATTCCTCTGTCCTGATCCCGGCTTCGACCAACGATGGAACCATACGTAGTGTCAGCTATGAACCTGTCGGCAGAAGCTTTCGTCCAAGCAAAGTAGATGTTAGACGGGAGGACGGTAAGAGAGCGATCTGGAGGGTACGCAGATGGCGAGCCGTGGGTGAGGAATCCAGGCTCGAGTGGTCCTATGGTATAAGCGAAGCGAGGAAGACGAACTGCGGTTGAAAACGATGCGCTAAGTGACATTCTGTCGTCATCTGTATGGGACACAAATGACGCCCTGAGCGCGCTAAGTTCTGCAATATGGTGTTGCAGAGTGTGGTCACCTGTTCACCATCTTTATGTATCAGGAACCTCCATCAAACATCTGAGCTCGCGTGTATACGTACCGAGGATGCCCTAATCCCAACCAACCAAACCAAACCGATCGACCAACCAACCAATCAGAGAAAGAAATGAGATTAGGGACTAAAGGGTCAGATGTTCAGAACGGCCCAAGGGAGAGGGAGAAAAAGAGGGAAGGGAGTGAAGGGAAGGCGAGGTACGCTGGAGAGAACCCCACGTGAATTTACTTTACTGTGCCGCGTCAGACGGCGTGAGCGCCACAAGACGCGTTAGGATCGAGTAGACATTCGCTTTCGAGGGGGGAATATGGCACGATTTCATTAACACCAGTACATCCTGCTCGTAGCATTCGACCTGTATTAGCATGCGGAGGTGGGAGAAGTACATCGAACGCAGCGGAGAGAGGGGTGTTGCGCTCGAGAGATTCGTAAAATGCTATAGATGCGTCTGGTCCTGCGAGCGTGCGCGGGTGTTAAGATTATTATAAGGCATTTTTCACTGGCATCATGACGTTCGAGAGAGTGCTGCTCACCTTGTACTCCGAGTCAAGGCCCTGAGCTCCACCCGACGTGGAAGGGGCAGCATGCGGCATCGGGTCATCCTCTTCCACACTACATTCTGCAAAAAACGGATCATTCCAACCCTCCCAAATCCTTCACCTTTATCTCTTCTCATAGACGACATACATGAACACCATCACCCAGCGATTGACTGTCGGCGGACGGTTTACTGCCGTGTGAAGATCACGTGGCTATTTACAGAACCTGGTCGCCTGGCCCTAACCTGACCCGGAATCCCATCATCGATGGCCTTTCAATTGTAAGTCAAGAAAGTGACTCACTGCCTCGATCGATTGACTCACAAAATTCTCAATCAGTTCCGAGTCGCGTAACCCCCAAGTCTCCCCGCCCTCCAGTACCGCGCTCGCGCCTCTAACATTTCTTGGCCATCCTGTGCCTCCAATCTCAACAGACCACCATTCCAAAGGCTTGCCGGTGGCAAACAACCGCCGTCGGAATCGGAAGGTAGTACGAACGAAGAGGGTCCGACGTACGTCTTTCGTTGGGCATCGTCTCGCAATGCCCCTGACCAAGTTGATGGGATTTAGGCCAGGTGATATCAATCGACGTACTTCCTGATGATGTCCTCCTAGCAATATTTGATTTCTATGTGGTCCCAGATAAGGACTCATGTGGTCAGATAGAGGTGTGGCAATCACTGGTACATGTGTGTCGACGATGGAGAAACGTTGTTTTTGGATCACCACGTCGCCTCAATCTGCGACTGGTTTGTGTTCCAGGACAACGTACAATGGAAGCGCTAGACATCTGGCCAGCCTTGCTTCTCGACATTAGGGACGTTTCCCTCAAAACATCCGATGAAGACAACATCATCGCTTTGCTCGAACGCAACGACCGCGTGTGTTCCATCGACCTTGAATACCTTAGAAGTTCGCCATGTGAAAAAGTTTGGGCAGCGATGCAGGTGCCATTCCCCGAAATGACATATCTGTCGCTCAGGTCAAGGGCTGAGACACTGCCTGTCATTCCCGATTCGTTCTTGGGTGGATCTGCACCGCGTCTGAAAACGGTTTGGTTGGATGGCATTCCATTTCCGGAATTACCGAAACTTCTTTCGTCTGCCATTCATCTCAGCCAACTTCGTCTTCGAGAAATCCCCCATTCAGGATACTTCTCACCCGAAGTGATGGTCATTTGCCTCTCCACACTGACCCGCCTCGAATCGCTTTATCTTGAATTCGAATCACCTCGATCTCACCCTGACCGGGAAATCCGAAGCCTTCCTCCACCAAAACGTTTTGTCCTCCCCGCTCTCATGTATTTTCGTTTCAGAGGGGTAAGCGAATATCTGGAGGACATCGTGACTTGCATCGACACCCCCAAACTCAAAAACTTTTATATGACTTTCTTCAATCAAGTCGATTTCGATAACCCACAACTCGCCCAATTCATCACACGTACACCAATATTCAAGGCACCTGATGAAGCACGTGTGCAATTTCACGATGGCACCGTCAGCGTCGTACTTCCATCCTGGACATCTGGATACGGAAAGACCCTGATCGAGATCTCATCCAGGGAACCAGATCAGCAGCTTCCATCCATCGCGCAGATCTGTACTTCGTCTTTGCCTCCCCTTTCCACCGTGAAGAACCTCTACATCGAACATCATTATTCGCAATTAGTTTGGGAAACTGATGCTGTCGAGAACATCCAGTGGTTGGAACTCTTCCTTCCGTTCACCGGAGTGAAGAATCTGTACCTATCCGAGGAATCTGCACTAGGTATCATCCGCGCCCTACGAGAGCTCGTTGGGAGCAGAACAACAGAGGTATTGCCCGCCTTGCAGAAGATCTTCGTGGCACGGCACAGGCTATCCCGAAGTATCATTAGGCAGTTCGTTGCCGCGCGAGAGCTTTCTGGTCATCCTATAGCAGTTTCCCGCTGGTAAGAAAGTAGTAGGAGGGTGACACGGTGACGATTGACAAGAGCTTTCCGCATTCTATCCCATTAACGTTTTGTGACAACTACTTATAGCACATCTCTCTTTCTCACCCCTTTCGGCCTTGTTATTTGATTCCCAGGACATCAGTTTCACTATCTTTCTTAATATCACCATTACTACCCGAGTCTACTCAACCCTCTGGTTGGTGGCATCGTTGCGACTTTCATCTTTCACAGTGGATAATCACGCCTTGCCGCAGTATCGAACGACCCAGGGCCATACGTTTTCCTTAACAATGAAGACCCCAATACAGTTTCCAAAAGAGTAACCCTTCGCGAAAAACACTACGAGATTACACCACAGCAGCTGGTCCGACGCGAATGTGAAGGTAGGAACGCCGTCTTTACAGCTTACCACTCAGGTTCTTCACGATGACATCAACGAACTCGGTGCTTCCTGTGTTTGATCTCGGTCGCCTCCGCTAATCTTTGTGCAGGTAGTCTTTCACCATATCCCCTTCTCACTGATGACATACAGTATGTAAACACCATCTTGTAGCTCGGGAATCTTAGCGATTAGCTGCAAGTGGAATGAAAGAGGATTTACTGTATTAAAACCACGAGGAAGAGGCGTAGATCATTGACGGGAGGCGTTGTAACAACGCCTATCCTTGTCAGAAATGAAATGGGAGCTCTTTGAGTGATCAAACGTTTTTACAGCGATCTATAGCACGGGATAGAGCATGTTGTGAACAGGATAGGGGCCACATGTCTGGAGTCACATACTACCTGCGCCCGCGCTGGAGCGGAACAAGCGGGATCAGAGGTGTTGGTAAATGCGGCGGAAAGACTGGCTCTCGTCACGCTCGAGAGACTTGTAAATGTCATGTATGGATGCACAGGGCCTGCAAGCATGCGCGTCTTCTATAATTATGATAGGACGCGTTGCTGGGTATTTGTCAGGTTCAAGAGAGTGCTTATTCCCAACGAGAAATGGGGTGATGCTATCTGATGAGAGTCGATGGTGACCGATTGGGTGATGAGAAACTGACGTGAACTGATGTCAGTTGACTTTGGATAGTTTTTTCTTTCTTTGAATCTCCTTCAATATACCATTTACCGCTGCTTGTCAATCAATCCGGCCTCTCTGTCTCAACACAACCATGACGCTACCTTATATACCCCTTATACCTCGTTCACCACCGCAAATTTTCTTCAAGCATACCCATCCGCAAATTTTGCCTATGGCTACTCCTCATCCTCGTCGCCACCGACTTCCAAAGTATTGCACGAGCGACACCGTGAACGTTCGGTTGACGCACCGAGGCGTGCCACGCCATCGTAGCCGGACCCGTGCTGATACCACCACTCGTCTTTCCCTCCCGATCCACCCGCGACATAATGCACACACTCTTCCACCACCATTTCTCAGGCTACCTTTCGCTCCAGGTTTAGCGGAGAAAAGGGTGGCCGGTCGCCACCTAACATGCCTGCACATGGGGTGTTTGTCAATACCATTGAGTAGAAATACCGAAAACCGAGAAAACAAAACGGGGCTGACTGTATTCCTTCTCTTTGACCCTGGTCTCGAATTGGACGTTCTTGACGACCGTGAACAACGTATGCGTCATGAATATGGATGCAACGCTCAGAGCAGAGACGAGGACGGTGAGTATGTTGGTCTGCATGCGGATCATCTGGGCGCGTACCATAGCATCAGTAAGACCAGCTATTTCTTCTTCGGTTCTCAATTGTCGACTTTTTTTAGCGTCTATCATTTCCTAACTCAGGTGGCGAAAATGGTGCAAGGATGCCGACGATGAGGATCGCTACTTGGTACTCACGGCGTTTGCCAGTGTGAAAGTTTGATTCTGGGCAGTGACTCCTCTGCTCGCCGACTCACGGTGAGTATCGTATGACTATTTCTCATCTTGGGTTCTTCTTATCCTTGTACCCCATAATGCATCAAGTTGTCTCGTCTGCGATCGTCTTCCCCTCTCCGTGACCTTACTTGCGCTATCATGTACCTTCACACACGGTATGTCGTTCTGGCCTCGCTATGCCTCATCATGAAGCTTGGAATCATCCACGTACATGGGACATTGGGTATCTCCCTCCCATCCGTATGAATATCGAGCCCACAAAGCATTACTAACTCTCAGGCTACAACGCCGATGCAGAATGGGCCGCGCTCACCGCCCACAGTGGGATCCTCCACCTCGGGCCACATCGACAACCATGTAGCATTTCTCTATTCCATCAACTGCATTGCCTCGACACTATCAGGTGCGACATGGTTGAGTCATTTCCACCTGAGGATAGCAAGCTAAGTCGCCACTGCTTGAATTATATGCGACAGGTGGTACTCTGTCATGACAGCCTTGTGTTGAATCTCATAAAAACGATCTCCGAGTACGCAAATCACCCTCACAAACAGATTTGCATTACTTAACATCTCACAGGAGTCTGTGCTCGCAACACAACAACAATTCCATTCTCACACCAAGCCACTCGTAACGCGGAATGGGACGAAGGTAGGATGCGGGGAGAATTTTGGATCTGTGGCAGACGAAGAGGGAGGGGGAACGGGGAATAAAGTAGAGTTATTACGATCAGTAGTCATCGGAATACATTGGATTTTGATGACGCTATGTGATGTGATTCGACGTATCTAAGGTCAGTCAGATACCATC
>WNFQ01003431.1_pt1 | contig 11556 bp, 12 predicted proteins | sample 5400171 | NCBI WGS metagenome assembly WNFQ01 (sample SAMN13153356, study PRJNA577476) | soil metagenome | isolation source: 20 cm soil under Madrone tree | place: USA:California | collected 2016-06-14
TTTCTTGACGATTTCCGGTGGTAGTGCAGGCGGCGGCGATTTCATATCCCACGGCAGATTGAGCAGATAGTCGCGCACGAACTGCTTGTCGAAACTATCGGGTGTTTGTCCCGGCGTGTATCCGTCCGCCGGCCAAAAGCGGGACGAGTCGGGAGTAAGCACCTCGTCGATCAGCAGGATATTGTCGCCTTCGATGCCGAATTCGAGCTTGGTGTCGGCGATGATGATGCCTTTTTTTTCCGCCAGATCACGCGCCCGGCAATAAATCGCGATCGTCGCGTCGCGCATCTTTTCGGCTCGTTGCCGGCCGATTTTGCCGATCATTTCGTCGAACGTAATATTGACGTCGTGGGCTCCCACCGGCGCTTTCGTTGAAGGTGTGAAGATCGGCTCGTCCAGCCGTGATGCTTCTACCATTCCCTTCGGCAGTGGTATGCCGCACACCGCACCAGTTTGCTGGTAATCTTTCCAACCGGAGCCGGCGAGATAACCGCGAACGATGCATTCTGCCGGCGCCGGCAAGCTCTTTTTTACCAGCATTGATCGGCCTTCTAGTACTGCTTGGAGCGGCTGGCAGACGGCGGGGAATTCTTCAACGCGTGTTGTAATTAGGTGATGGGGCACAATGTCTTTAATGATGCCGAACCAGAATTCAGACATGGCCGTGAGTATTTTGCCTTTATCGGGGATCAGCGTGGGTAGGATCACGTCGAAAGCAGAGATACGATCGCTCGCGACTAATAAGAGCTTATCTTCTAGATCATAAATATCGCGGACCTTACCGCGGTTAAAAAGTTTCAGTCCGGATAGGGTTGCTTCAGTCATGATCCTGAACCTTTCTTCTCATTTCGGCATGCATGTTATGTTTGGTAGCGTGGAGGCTGCACCGAGACAACTTCTATCCAGACCATATCGTCGTGTTAGTGTCAATTTATGAATGCTGGAATCTAAGATCTGAGGAGCGAGAACTTAGGAAGCAAAAGGCCGACGCGGAGTTCTTCCGCCGCGTCGGCACACGGGGCAAGTCCGCGGAAAGCGCCACATGGAAGGAACTGCGTCGCCGAGGGCGGGCGCCTCGACGACGCGATCTCGGTTTGGCAGGAGCAATGATGGAAAACTTATTTTTTCTCGCTTAATCTTGAGCGAATCCACTCCGATTATCAGCGCAAGAAATCCAACCCCGGAAGCTAGGATCCAGACGAAGTTTCTTAGGTCGGCCTATTTCCCAACTGGTTGAGGTCAGTTAACGCCAACCCTTCGGGAGATCGTCAGACAGATACTTTAATAAAAATTGCAGCCGCGGATGTCAAGACTCCCGTCGACGCCCCAACAGCTTCTCGAGATTGGATTCCAACGTGAAGACAAAGACCCGTTCGCCTGAAGCGGTGCTGATGTCGGTATGCAAGTCCAAGATCTTCGTGCCGGAAATGTCGCCGACGACCTGATAGAGAAGCGGCTTGGCTTTTTCGATGCGGATCGTGCGCATTTTCTTAACCAACTCGCCGCCGTCGGCGGTCTTCGTCAGTTGTTCCTCGGCCGGGGTCAATACACCCTTGAGTCTGACGACGAGCATGTCCTCGATAATATAGGTGCGCGCTTCTTTTGGACCGCGCCCATGTAATCGATCTCAAATTGGACGAGGGCTCGGCTGATCTCCGCTTCGATTTTCGCCTTTGGTTTTCATGCGGAAGCGGTGGGCTGCAAGAAACCGGCGGAGGTTATGGCCGTCCGGCGCGAGATGGTCATTTAAAGAAGTGCTTTGACTGCGGCTTCGTTGAAGCCCGTGAGCTTCTGCTTGCCCTTGATGATGACGGGGCGTTTGAGCAAATTGGCGTCTTTGAGCATCAGCTTGATCGCCTCGTCTTTCGAGGGCGGCTTTTGCTTCATGTTTTTTTCCCGATAAAGCGGCGTTCTGGTATTCAGAAAACGCTCGATCGGTTCATCGCCGATGAGCTCGCGCAGTTCCTTTTCGGTGAACGGATTTTTGCCGTATTCACGCTCCTCGAAATCGCCTTTTTTTGCTTGCAAGAAACTTCTTGCTTTGCGGCAAGTCGTTCACGTCGCCTTATAAATAAATTTGATCTTATCTGCCATTGGGCGTTCCTTTTACTTAAAGAACTTGGCGACCCGCTCGAACGCCGCCGACTCGATTTCGTTGCGCACCGGCCATTCGGCCTTCGAGTTCAACGGTATCGTGGCATCGATGATCGCGACGGTGTCGCCCAGCCAACCTCGGAAGCTCTGCACTTCGCGGATGATCTCGATATCCTTGTCCCAATGCACGCGGGTGGCAACCGCCCACATCACTTCGCGTTCATTGAAGACGTCGACGTCCTCGTCGACAATGACCGCGAGTTTGAGATTCGGCATCTCGACGAACGCCTGCATGCCGGCCTTATTGGGCTCGTTTTCGAATTCCTTTTTGATCGAGATGTAGCAGATGCACCGGCCGCAGCCCGAGGCTGGTAGATGAATCGCTTGGATCCCGGGGACATTTTTCCTGATCACGTTGTAAGTGCTGCCTTCTTTGGGAATGCTGCCGAGATTCCAGTGGTCCATGTGGCCGGGCCAGAAATCTTCGACGATGCCGCCGCGACGGTGGGTGATCGCGGTCACTTCGATGACCGGCACGTCCATTTTCGGTTGGGCATAACCGAGAATCTCGCCAAAGGGGTTTTGCGACTTGCGCACGCCGGGTAAAATCTCGCCTTCGATGATCACTTCAGCATCCGCCGGAACCATGAATTTATCGCCCCAGGTCGTTGACGGGGTTAACCGAAGGGGCTCCTTCAAAAACGCCGATGCGGTTAGATAATCGTTGTTCCCCATAGCGGTCATGGCACAGGAGGAGAGGTAGAATGCCGGGTGGTGTCCCAAGATGACGATCACCGGCGCACGCAGATTCTTTTCTTCATATTTGCATGCCATGGCTTCCAGATGGTGATGTTTGTGCGCGGAGAAGCTCATGTGCTGTGGATCGTGGAATTTATTTTTCGTGAACGTGATGTCGTAAAAATCTGCGTTCAACCCCTTCATCGCGCAGGTCATCGTGTGATAAGGACCGGCGTCGCCTTTTTGGTGCATCGGCATCGGCAGAACTCTCAGATCGGCCTTGTCACCGGTGAGCACAACTTCCTTGACGGGCGCTTTTTCAGGCGCAATAACTTCGACCTTGCCTTGCTGTTGTTCGAGCTTGGCGACTTCGAGGCTGACTTCCATAGGCGACTTAATGTCGCCCATGTCCAAGGAGTCGGCGACGTATTGCCGCGTGACCCACGGATTGTAAAACATCGGGAACCCGGATTTCTGGCCGTTTAAAGCGGGAACATTTTCGAACAAGACCATTTTCGGTTCATTGCGGACATCGAGGTGTTTCAGATAGGCAACGGTTTCATAATTGTTGGCGTCGATGAAATTCTTCTCACGAATGACTGAGCCTTCTCTCTTCGCGCCTTCTTGGGCGATAAAGCTCGGTAGATCTTTGGCCATGAAAATTCTCCTCTGATTGAATCACTGGGAACGGTATCACACTTTTTTAGATGAATCGCTTTATGAGTTCAAGGGCGCCTAACTGCGCATTAGCCCCCTTAGCGCGCGCCATTTGTGGCTTAAGCCGGAGTGACACAACAGGTTGAGGAGATGACGAATTTGCTTCGCTTTCTTTTCTGTTGCAGGGTACCAGGGGAATTCCTCCTTGAGTCCGAATCTGTCGATGACGACAGTTTTTTGCTGACAAAACTTGCGGATTCCTTCGGCGCCGTGGCGATAACCGAAACCGCTGTCCTTACAACCGCCCATGGGCGCGTCGGCGACGATGAAGCTTACTAAACTATCGTTAATAGACACGGAACCGCATTGAAGACCGTCGGCGAGACGCCATGCGGCGGCTTTGTCGCGGGAAAAAATGCTGCCGCTCAATCCGTAGCGCGAATCATTTGCCAAGCGCAGCGCTTCGTCGACGTCATCAACCTTGATGATCGGGATAACCGGTCCAAAGGTTTCCTCGCTCATAACGGCCATGGAATGATTGACATCGACAAGCACGGTCGGCTCATAATAGTATCCCGCTAAACTTGGATTGCGGCGGCCGCCGGTGAGCGCCTTTGCTCCGTTGGCAACCGCTTCGTCGACCTGCGCCGCGACTTTTTTTAGTTGTGCTTCCGAGGTCATACTGCCGACATCGACTTCGTCCCTGCTCTGTCCTTGGCGAATCGCACGAACACGCTTCACGACTTTGTCGACGAACTGTTCATAGATCGGCGCCTCGACGTAAACCCGCTCGATGGACGTGCAGATTTGGCCGCAATTCATCAGCGCGCCCCAAACACACGCGCCCACGGCGCGGTCCAGATCGGCGTCTTTCAGGACGACCATGGGATCTTTGCCGCCGAGCTCCAATGAAACGGGGATCAATCGATCCGCCGCTCGCCGCATTACCTGTTTGCCGGTTTCTACGCTTCCGGTAAACGCGATCATGTCGGCATGATCAACCAGGACATCGCCGGTCGCACCGTAGCCGACGACGACTTGGACGAGATTCTCAGGGAAGCCGGCCCGGAGCGCGATGTCAGCGCCAAAAATCGCTGAAAGTGGCGTTAGCTCGGAAGGCTTGATGACTACGGCATTTCCCGCCATCAGCGCCGGCAGCGCTTCTCCCAGGGTCATTGTCAATGGAAAATTCCACGGACTGATGATACCGATCACACCGCGCGGCGCATAGACGGAAACCACTTTTTTAGTTTTGAGCAGAGGAAAATGCGGACGGATTTTTTCCGGCTGCAGATAGTCGGCACTCCTTTTTGCCCAAGAGCCGATGGCGTCGCAGAGATAGAAAAGCTCGTTGCCGTAAACTTCGGCGCGCGGCCTGCCGGTTTCGGCGGTCAATATATCGGCGAGTCGGTCGTCCTCGTCGAGCAAGAGATCCCGTAACCTGTACAGCAATCCTGCGCGCTCAGTAAAACTGGTTGTTTGCCAAGCGGCCTGCGCTACGCGAGCGCGGCCAACGGCAGCGGCGACATCCGTCGCTTGCGCGACGGGCAATTCGGCAACCGTCTCGAGAGTCGCAGGATTGCGGACAATGATCGTGTGAGCGCTCACGATGATGTTCTTTATTCGATGAGTTGCAACACTCGGCGTTTAGACGGTTAGTTAAAGGAGATCGAGGATGCTTGTGATCCGACCGGTTGGTCAAGAACATTGATAAGATACGTTCATACCATCGTCTGACCGCCGCAAATGTTGATCGCCTGCCCGGTGATTCCCGAGGCAGCGTCTGAGGCGATATAAGCAACGAGCTCGGCTACTTCGTTTGCTTCTAGAAATCTTTGGATGGGGACGGCGGCGATTGCCTGTGCCTTGAACTCTTCCGGCGTCATTCCCTGGAGTACAGCCGTCTCTTTTATGCCGAGCGTCGCCATTTCGGTGTCCACCCACCCGGGACAAATCGTGTTGACCGTTATTCCTCGGCCGACGACTTCCAAAGCAAGGGCCCGGGTGAAACCAATCATGCCATGTTTCGTCGTGCAGTAAGCCGTATAGCCCGGCACTCCGAATTTTCCTAGGACCGAGGAAATGTTGATAACCCGTCCGCCGGCTTGTTCTGGCATGTGTCGAAGCACCGCTTTAGTGACGAGAAACAAACCGTTAAGGTTTGTGTTGACAATGTTGAACCACTTACCGTCGTCGGGGTCATCGATCATACTGAGTCCCGATACGCCGGCATTGTTAACGAGGATGTGCAATGCGCCCCATTGAGATACGATTGTGGTGATCGCACGCTCGACATCAGTTTTTTGGGTCGCATCCATCGGCAGAGCGAGAGCCGCCAAGCCGCGGTTTCGGAACTCTTCAGCGGCTCTTTCGACACGGGCCAAGTTCCGTGAAGCTATGGCCACTTTCGCACCGTTTTGTGCCAATCGTAGCGCGATCGCCTTTCCAATTCCCGAACCGCCACCCGTTACCAGTGCGACTTTGGGTCCAGCCATAGTTACAAGCAACCGTGAAAAACATCCCATAAGTATCTGCTTTTAAATATAAAATCAATATTTTTCCAATTGACAAAGACGTCCACCTCTGGTCGTCGTAAAATTTTATTTAGAACTGGTACTGTAATTGCTGATATGGTCGGCGAACAATAATCTTTACAGTTTTCAAATCGATATCGTAAAATCATTATACCAGTCGTCGGGAGCCGGTCGTTATGGATATCACCCAACTCTTAGAATTCGGTGTGGAACATGGAGCATCTGATTGCCATCTGAGCGCCGGCGAGCCGCCGCTCATACGTATCGACGGTGATCTAAAGAAACTTGAAAATCCTCCTTTGACCAAGGAGGAAGTCCACGCGCTGATTTATGACATTATGAACGACGCGCAACGGAAAGTCTTTGAAGAGACTCATGAGTGCGATTTTTCATTTGAACTAAATCAGCTGGCGCGGTTTCGCGTCAACGTTTTCAGACAAAGAAAGGGCGAGGCCGCGGTCTTTCGAACGATTCCGACAAAAATCCTGACCCTCGAAGAACTCGGCATGCCGCCCATACTCAAGCAGATGTGCGACAAAGAGAAAGGTTTGATTCTGGTGACTGGCCCAACCGGTTCCGGCAAATCAACGACTCTGGCCGCTATGGTCGACTATCTGAACAGTTCGTTTGAGGGCCACATATTGACCGTCGAGGATCCGATCGAGTTCGTGCACCAATCGAAGAAGTGCTTAGTCAACCAAAGAGAACTCGGTCCGCACACTCACTCGTTTGCCAATGCGCTGCGGGCCGCCCTCCGCGAAGACCCTGATATCATCTTGGTTGGTGAAATGCGCGATCTGGAAACGATACAGCTTGCTTTGACGGCGGCTGAGACGGGTCACATCGTTTTCGGCACGCTACACACTTCCAGCGCGCCGAAAACCGTTGACCGTATCATCGACGTGTTCTCGCCAAGCCAACAGGCTCAGATTCGCGCTCAGTTCGCTGAATCGGTCGAAGCCGTGCTCACGCAAACTCTGCTCAAGAAAAAGTCGGGAGGGCGCGTCGCGGCGCTGGAGATTCTGACGGGAACCACAGCGGTGCGCAATCTTATTCGAGAGGGCAAAATCCACCAGATTCCCGGCACGATGCAGGTGAGCCAAAAAGACGGTATGCAAACCATGGACATGGCCTTGACGAACCTCGTCACCCGCGGGTTGGTGACTCGGGAAGAGGCCCAGTCGAAGAGTATGAATCCGAATCTTTTCGGCGCCGCCGGTCCGGCCGCGATTGTCGGTGGTCGCGTGTGAGCTTCCACAGAGAGCCTGACTAGGATGACCCAAGTAAATATTCAGGATTTTTTTAAAACGATGGTCGAGATGGAGGCGTCGGATCTTTATCTCACGGTGGCCAAACCACCGATGTACCGTGTGCAGGGGAAAATCGAGGCGAGAGGGGATCATGCATTTTCTCCCGACGAGGTTCGAGAAATCGCCCACGCGATCATGAATGAAAAGCAACAACGAGAATTCACCGAGTCGCTGGAAATGAATATGGCGATGTCGCTTCCCGGCGTGTCCCGTTTCCGCGTCAATATTTTGCAGCAGCGCGGCTCTGTCGGCCTGGTGATTCGGCGCATTAAGGCTGATGTCATGTCGGTGGCGGAGATGGGCTTGCCCTCTATTCTCTCGGACATCGTCATGACCAAGCGCGGCCTAGTTTTAGTTGTCGGCGCCACCGGCTCCGGTAAATCGACGTCATTGGCGGCGATGATCGATCATCGAAATTCCCATGAGGCCGGACACATCATAACGATCGAAGATCCGATTGAATTCGTGCACAGGCACAAGCAATCGATTGTCACCCAACGCGAGGTCGGATTCGACACCCATTCATTTCAGTCGGCGCTTAAGAATACCTTGCGCCAAGCACCGGATGTTATCTTGATCGGCGAGATTCGCGACACGGAAACGATGGAGGCGGCCATCACCTTTGCTGAAACCGGCCATCTGTGCCTCGGCACACTCCACTCCAACAACGCCAACCAGGCCATCGAGCGAATCATGAATTTTTTCCCGATCGAACGCCATTCGCAGATTTACTTGCAGCTTTCGCTGAATTTACGTTCGATTGTTTCGCAGCGGTTAATCCCGTCGGTGGATGGCAAACGGGTGGCGGCATTGGAGATCTTGATGGACACGCCGCGCATCAAAGATCTGATCAAAAAGGGCCAGGTCGATATCTTGAAAGAAGCGATGGAGCAGGGCATCCAGGAAGGGTGCCAAACTTTCGATCAGGCGCTCTTCGCCATGTACAGGGACGGGAGTATTGTTTTAGATCAAGCGTTAATCAACGCGGACAGTGCCAATAACCTGAGATTAAAAATTAAGCTCGCCGGACTTAAGGTCGATCAAGAGCCAGTGCCAGCTCAAGCTCCGGGTCAGGATGCTTCCAGGCAGGAGCCGGTTCAAGCCGCCGCGGGTTTTCGCTTGCGGAAAAACTAGCAGGCCATGCCCGCGGACCTTTCATCAAAAATCCGCATCGATTCATCAAAAACCCGCATCGATCGATTTGATCAGGTCGCCGTCCATAGCCAAATTTTGCGTGGTGCAAGCTAACTTGTTTTTCTTAACGACTTGATTTGGGCCGCATGTGGCGATTGTGACCCGGTACATCACTTAAGAGCCTTTTGCTAAATTTGGGATTTTTTGCCTATCAAGCGGGATACAGACCGCAATTCGGCTGATCAAACACTTTCGAGTTACTTGCTATAAGGTCCTTAATTTTCTTGACAATTTGCGGATTGAAGGGTAAAAACCAGTTATACAATCTTTCTAGCCAGCCAAAATCGGGGGTAGCGGATGTCACTTATTCAGGATGAAATCACCGCAGTCGGAGGGGGTTTGATGAGTGGGATGACAAACTATGCACAGCCTCTGCGCGCTATAGGCCAAGCTTTGGAGACGTTGAACTTGCAGAGCTTTGAGCTGGAAACGGTAGAGGAAGGTTTCTACGTCCGAGGTATTTTAGTGAACGCGCACCCGGAACTTTCTCACGATCTCGTCACGGCGGACAAATTAAATGCTATCTGGGGGGCAACGCCCGATGCCACCAACTCCAGCGATCGTTCCCGTCACCAGGGGAGCAACACACAGGTTCTGTCGCCAATCGAATTGCAGTATAATTTTAAGGATGTCGATCGTCTTGAGGAAGAGGGACGGGCTAAACGAGTCGATCCTCATAGGATGCCGGATGGCGCGAGCTTGTCACAAGTGCTGCGTAGTATCGGCGCGTATCTCAATCAGAAACGTGCCCATCTGCTCCGTCTTTCTCGCGACGCCGACTCCATTTCCGTCGAATATAAGACATCCTTAGGGAGTATTCTGAAAGAAACGCTTGCGGTTGGCGAGTTGTATGATCTTTGGGTGAGAATGTACCTGCAGAGAGCCGAACGCGTAACCCAGTAGCGTCGTTGGGTGGCGAGCGGAAAATTCGCGAGGGATAGCCGATGATTGAAGACTTTACGTATGCGGCATTGCTGCGACCCATAGGACAGATGCTCGAATCATTGCGCATCGATTCCTTCGCAGTTAAACCCGACAGCGACGGCTTCGTCATACGAGACAAGACCAGAAATCGTGCCCAGTTGACTCCGAGAGAAAGGGCTTTTCTCGCCGAGTTGCATTTAGGCCACGCTGCATCCTTGGATAAAGAAGATGCGCTTCGATTGGCTGCCGGTGTATTTGAATGGCATTTGACGCCAACGGATATCGAACGGCTCGAAATAGAGGGGCGCGAGCTGCGGCGAGTCGACAAACGAACTCCGGACTCACACTCGGTATCGCAAATTCTCCGCGTTATCGGAAGTATGCTAGATCAGAAGCGCGGCTCTATGGCTTCTGTGTCGAAGGAAGATCAAATGGTCACCGTGGAATACGCCTTACCAGACGGTAAGAAAGCGACTGAAGAATTTGCTATGCCCCTGCTTTATGATCAGTGGGTACGCATGTATAAAAAACGAACGGTCGACTGCCAGGCGGGCCCTACCACAACGGCTTAACCCATCCGCGACCCTACAATTTGATTAATAAATAGACCAGCTCTCCATGGCGCCGAATTATAGTTTTTCTCAACTACTTCGCCCAGTCGGCCAAATGCTGGAAGCGCTTCAGATTGAGTCGCTTTCTCTCAAAGTCGAGGACGCGGGCGTATCTGTACGCGCCCAAAAACGCCAGGAGCGGCAACCCCCCGCGGCCAATATTTCGCTGCATGTGACGTGGCAGATATTTCGCCGCAAAAAGTCGGCGCCCGAATCCCAACCAATCTCCGGGGTTTTGGAACTTCATTATTCGCATGACGATATCATGCGCATGGACTCAGAAGCCCAAATCCAAAGAAGAGGGACCGGGGGAAGCCCGGAAGCCAATACTCTATCCCAAATTCTTCGTGCTGTAGGAGCATTTGTGGATCAGAAACAGGGCCGCCTGCTGGGTGTGACGATTCAAGGACAGGATATCGCGATCGAATACGAGTCGGCCCTAAAAAAAGCATTAACCGAGAAATTTACCGTTTCCTCGCTCTACGACTATTGGGTCAAATTGTACCTGCGGCGGCGCGAGCGCCATTAGATTCTGGGCCGACTCACCCAGCGATATTCGACAGGCTAGCCGAGTACGCCGCTACTTGGCTAGTCTTTGGTGGATAGAGTCGCAGCAGCTTGTAATAGAGATTAACAACTCCTCCTTGAGCGGATCTAGCTTAGCTAGTCCCGCCTATAGTCGATCAACCCCAAGGAGAAAGGTGGTAGCGACAGCTCGTTGAAACCGGGCAACTCCGAGAGGATGCGTTGTCTGGTGGGGTATATTAAAGCTATTTGGCAAGACCGGCGCGGCTTTCGATCTCTCCGTGATTGCCCATCCGTGTTGCCCGTTGGTTTGTTTAGGTCAAATCTTTAAAAGAATCCATGCCGTAACAAACGTTCCGACGATCGCTCCGCCGTAGCACAGCACGGCGAGGAGTTTATTGATTGCTTTGAGCCCCGTGTCATTGAGAGTGAAGTAGAAGCGATGAGCCCAATGATAGAGGGGCAGAACGATCAGGACAAAGAGATAAAGCTTTACCCACCAGAGGCGGTACAACGCCCCGGTGTCGGTAGTCCAGCCCAGTGGCACCGCGAAGCCAACTAGAATGATGTGAATGGGAACTAAGAATGCGGCTACTACGCCACCGGCGGAGAAGAGCCCCCACCAGAGCGGTTCGATGGTTTTTTCTGTCGCCATAATTCAGCTCTTAAGCGCGAGGAATAGAACTAGAACAACGACCGAGACGATCGCCCAGGCGCCGACGTGCAGCGCCGTAACGATCGGCCGGGAAATCAAACGCTCGCCGATGCGCAGCGGCAGGACAACGGCGCTCGACTGAAACCACGTAAAGCTGTGGTACAGCGCGAACAGCAGCGCCACCAAGTGGAAAAGAATCCAGCCGGGCGAACTGAGCTTTTGCGTGAAGGCGCTATACGCGCCGGGTCCCTGCGACAACTGATATAACTGACAAAGGTAGACAACGAGGAAGAGGGCGACAAAAACACTTGAAA
>WNFQ01003432.1_pt1 | contig 11555 bp, 7 predicted proteins | sample 5400171 | NCBI WGS metagenome assembly WNFQ01 (sample SAMN13153356, study PRJNA577476) | soil metagenome | isolation source: 20 cm soil under Madrone tree | place: USA:California | collected 2016-06-14
GCAGCCGCGATTTCTCCCACGCTATGGCCGACGATGGCTGAAGGCTGAACGCCCCAAGACTTCCAAAGCGCCGCGAGAGCCACTTGCATGGCAAAAATGGACGGCTGTCCAATCTCCGTCCGTTGCACCTGGGATGTTTCTTCGGAGCGGCCGAGTTCTTCGAGAAGTGAAAAACTCGCCCAGGGACGGAGCGCAGCGTCACACTTTTCGATCGCTTTGCGAAACACAGGCTCATGTTTCATCAACTCGCGACCCATTCCCCACCATTGCGGACCCTGCCCGCTCAGGATGAAGCCAATACGCGGCGGTTGTTCCCGGCGCGCTGTGAAAGCCGCACGGACTTTTTGGCTTTCTTCTTTCTTCGCAAACGCGTCGAGTTCCTCGGCCAGTTCCGCCCAACTGTCAGCCACAAGAGTAAGCCGGTGCGGGTGATGATTACGCCGGGCTCCCAGGGTATAGGTGAGATCCGGCAGGACCGGCGAGCTGCCGTTGGCATTGGCGTGTTCCTTAACCCATGCGCTCAGATTCGTCGCCGAAGTCCGGAGCGATGCTTCCGAACGAGCGGAAAGCACCAGTGGCCATGGACGGAAACTTGGAATCACCAAAGATTTTTCCGGTTGATGCGGCGGAGGTTCAGCCAGGATGACATGAGCATTCGCGCCGCCGAATCCGAACGAGTTGACGCCTGCGATGCGCTCCGCCGTCCCATTCGGGAAGGGCTCGAGTCGAGTGGGCACGCGTAACTTGAGCTTTTCAAAATCAATATGAGGATTCGGCGTCGAAAAATGGAGACTGGGTGGAATCTGGCCGTGTTTAAGAACCAGCATCGCTTTGAGAAGCCCCGCGATCCCCGCTGCGGTTTCCAAATGGCCAAGATTGGTTTTTATGGAGCCAATCGGTAGTGGCGCGTTGGCGGAGCGATTGCCACAGAGAGCCGCCGCGAGGGCATGCGCTTCGATCGGATCGCCCACCGCCGTCCCAGTACCGTGGGCTTCGACGAAACCGATCGCCTCGGGCGCGATTCCAGCATCCCTGCAGGCATCTCGCATCAGTCGCGTTTGCGCCTCCGGGCTGGGCAAAAAGAGGCCGTTGGTGTGTCCATCTTGATTGATCGACGTCCCCAAAATCACGCCCTGAATCGGATCGCCATCCTCGATGGCCCGCGAAAGTCGCTTGAGCAGGACCATGCCCGCACCTTCGCCACGCACAAATCCGCTGGCGGATGCATCAAAGGCGGCGCACCGGCCTTCGGGCGAAAGCATCGCAGCCTGCGAAAACCCGATAAACCCGCCCGGCGAAATCATCACTGTGACGCCTCCCGCCAAGGCAACGTCTCCACGCCCGGTCCAGATGTGCTCGCACGCCGCGTGAACTGCGGTGAGCGCGGACGAGCACGCAGTATCCATCGCAACACTCGGGCCGCGCAGATTCAAGCAATACGAAATCCGGTTTGCGGCAATGCTGTGCGCGCTCCCTGTCGGCGTATAAGGTCCGATACTGAAATGATCAAAACTCGTGCTTTGGATTCCCTGATAATCATTATGCGAAATGCCGACGAAAACTCCGAGATCAGTTCCGCGGTCGAAATCGAGCACGAGTCCGGCATCTTCAATCGCCTCCCATGCGGTCTCGAGGAGGAGACGATGTTGCGGGTCCACGTACGGCGCTTCCCGCGGCGAGATACCAAAAAATTGCGGATCAAATTGATCGATGGCGTCAATAAATCCGCCCCGAAAGGCGATGGATTTGCCACCTACGCCCGGTTCAGCATCATAGTATCGCGCCACGTTCCAGCGATCGGGTGGCACTTCAACGATGCCTTCCCGGCCTTCGATGAGAAGCTTCCAAAGGGCATCCTTCGAACTCACGCTACCGGGGAAACGGCAGCCGACTCCAATAATCGCAATACGCTCTTTTTGCATGGCGGTGAGTTGCTCCGCACGGGCGGATTGATTAGCGCTGGCTGTGACCATGTCAAGTCAGCTACCAATCCGGTCGCGGATTTATGACGTCAACGGACGGTAAAACATTCACTTATCCAACATCAATTCGTTTCTAACATGCTCGACACACGTTACCATTTTTTCTTGGTGCTGCTTTGTTTAATTGTGTTGGCCGTCAATTATTTCACAACTTTTCTCTTCGGCGTCCTCTGCGATGTTGGCAGCAAGATGCCTTCCAAGAAATTTCTTACGTTCCAAAGGATCTTGTCAACAGGCCCCCGCGAAAAGGTAGTGAGGGCCGTTAATCTATTCGAACGAAATTATGTGCGGGATCGCGGGAATAATTGATTTGATTGGGCAGCGCCCCGCTCCAGAAGGCGTCGTGCAACGAATGGCACGTGCGATCACTCACCGCGGTCCGGATGAGGAAGGTTTTCTCGAACAACCAGGGATCTCACTCGCTTCACGACGCCTGAGCATTGTCGACCTCGCCGATGGGCAGCAGCCGATGACAAACGAAGACCGCAGCGTTTTCGTGGTTTTTAACGGAGAATTGTTCGACTACGTCGAACGCCGCGATGAACTTGTTAGGCAAGGGCACCACTTCCGCACGCATTGTGATACGGAAATCATTCCGCACATTTGGGAAGATCATCACGAAGGGATGTGGGAACGACTACGCGGCCAATTCGCCATCGCCTTGTGGGACGCGCGGCAACGACAACTTCATCTCGGCCGCGATCGCTTCGGGATCGCACCACTTTTCTGGAGCCGGCAAGGCGACTGGCTGCTTTTTGCTTCCGAAATCAAAGGCCTGCTCGCTTCAGGAATGGTTCCGCCGCGACCCGATCGCAGGGGACTGGATCACGTGTTTACATTCTCCGCGGTGCCGGGGCCGAGAACTTGTTTCGAAGGAGTTCAACTCCTCCCCCCGGGACACTGCCTGCGCATTACGCCGGGAAGTGCGGGCACGAGTCCGGTCATTACCGAACGCGCCTACTGGGAAATGGATTTTCCGGCGCAGGGTGAAGAGGAGTGGGGAAACAATCCGAATGCACTGGTGGATGAATTCGAGCGGCTCCTTTTGCAGGCCGTCGAAGAGCGGTTGCGCGCGGATGTTCCAGTAGGATCGTATCTGTCCGGCGGTGTGGATTCGAGCATGATCCTTGCGCTGGCCTGCCGTCTCAAAGGTCCGGCGATAAATACATACACCGTGCGAGTGAATGAGCCGGAGTTCGATGAACTCAGTGCAGCAAGTCTCTCGGCGCGGCACATCGGAGCCAAGCCACCGATCGTACAAGAGTACGGCGATCGCGAAGCGCTCGAAAGTTATCCACGACTCATTGAAGCCGCCGAAGCTCCTGTGATCGACACGGCCTGCGGCGCTTTACTGAAACTTGCCGAGCGCGTTCATGCCAATGGCCAGAAAGTCGTCCTGACCGGCGAAGGCGCCGACGAATGGCTGGTCGGTTATCCATGGTACAAAGCGGCCAAGCTCATGGGATTTCTCGACGCCGTGCCGGGAGTGAATCTGAGCGACCTCGCGCGCCGCTGTTATCTACGCATGAACAAAGTGCCGCATTTCCCGCCGGAATGGCGCGAGCGCGTTGAAACTTCCGTCGGCGGACCAAATGCGTGGATCGATTCCTATGGGCTGCTCGCAATTTCGAAGCTCCGCTTCTACTCCGAGCAGATGCGCGCGGTAATGAACGACAGCCATCCGTGGGGCGAATTGGGATTTCCTCTCGAAAAAGCCAAACGCTGGGCACCACTCAATCGCGGTATCTGGATCGCGGCGCGGGTCCTGTTAGCGGGCCATCTGTTGCAGGCCAAAGGCGACCGCGTGGCCATGCACTCTTCGGTCGAAGTTCGTTACCCGTTCCTGGATGAGGAGGTCTTTGATTTCACCGCGAAATTGCACCCGCGCTGGAAGCTGCGTGGATTCCGCGACAAGTATCTGCTGCGCCTGCTCGCGGAACGCTGGATTCCGAAATCGATCGCTCGACGCGGCAAAGTTATCTTTCGCGCACCACTCGACAGTTTTCACATGGACCCCGAACCGCGGTTTGTCGCACAGCTTCTAAGTGAGGATTCGCTGCGCCGCACCGGTTACTTTGATGTCAGCGAAGTGACGCGCTGGCGCAAAGGCTTTCGCGAAATGCGGGCCGGATCGCTCCCCCGGCTCTCGGTGGAAATGGGGCTGACTGCGGTCGTAGCCACCCAGCTCTGGCACCATCAATTCATGGGCGGCGGCCTGGCAGATATGCCTGAGTGGTCCGGCTACGAAGCATGTTTGCAAACGGCGTAGCGCCCTCGCATTGACCCCATTATCACAGCTTTTGTAACGTCTGCTGTCCGATCTCTCTCATCTCCGGGTCATCTTTTTCTTTGTTCGGCATAGCAAGCCCCTTTTTAATGAACTTGCGCGCCTCGTCTTTGCGCCCCATCGCCGCATAGATGCGCCCTAGTTCGATATAATGCATGAGCCGGTTCGGGTTAATTTCGATGGCTTTTAAGAGACATTTCTCCGCCGCTTCGTTGGTCGTGACCGGCAGGTCGCCATAAAGAGCCTTCGCCATCACCCGTTTCACCGCGCTAACATTTGCAAGCACGCGATTCCAACGGCCGAGAATGTGCCACGCATTGTCGTTGGTCGGATCAAGGAGAAGGGTCCGGTCCACCGCCGCCTTAATCCGGGGCGAAGCATTAAACTGATCCTTGCTGCTCATAAAGGGGAGCATTTTTCCGAGGCTGATCGCGGGCGAGAGTTGGGCCTCGGCATTATTCGGAGCGAGGGTCGCGGCCCGACTGGCGAATTCGAGCGAGACATTTCCCAGCCGCAGCTTTTCTTGTTTCGATGACGTGTCGCTCATCAGATGGCGGTACTGTCGAGCAATACAAACGAGAAGCTTCACGTTGTCCGGTTCCAGCTTGTTCGCAGGCAGATATACTTCGAGCGCCTCTTTGGCCTGGAGTTGTTTGTCGAATTGGTCGCCTGCCGCGATCAATTCGCTCACACTTTTGCCGCTTCCTTTGTATCGCCAATTTCGTGAATTGCCTCGATCAGCGCGTGACTGAGGCGCCGGCTCCAGCTGGTGATCCTGGCTTATGCCGCGGTCTTCTGCCCGCGCCGCCAGGCCGCAGACGCAAAGCACCGCACAAAGCAACCTGAAAGTGCGAAGGAGATGATTCGGATTCACGAATGTAAATAGTTGGCCGGGTGTCCTTGCGATTCGCCGCTGGTCACAATCTTGGCCGCGAAAAGTCTGTCAACGCTGATCTCCTTCCAGCGTTCCTGGCCCTCGCGCGCTGGAATCATTTTTCGTCGCGCGGAGCATATTCTTGCGTCGCCTCCGACGCAGCGTTCCGTGAAAGTAGATTTGGTTGCGGGGGCGGGATTTGAACCCGCGGCCTTCAGGTTATGAGCCTGACGAGCTACCAGGCTGCTCCACCCCGCGTGTTGAAGATGCCGAAAGACGAATCAAAATCAATCTCAAAAGTGACAAGGGGCATTAAATTAAGAAATTTCTTGGCTCGCTCAGAATAAGAATATGGTCGGAAGAAAACCAAATAGCGGCTCTCACGATTCCCATTCGGGCAGAATTCTTGTTGGAACAGCTAGTTGGTCCGACCCGGGGTTTGTTCAGCTCTGGTATCCAAAGGGAATGCGTGCGCACGAACGGCTCGGTTGGTATGCGCAGCAGTTCGAGATGGTCGAAGTGAACTCGACTTTTTATTCCGTGCCCGATCTGCGGATGGTTGAACGCTGGTGTGCTGCCACGCCGGATGAATTCATCTTTGATGTGAAACTGCACCAGCTCTTTTCGTTTCACTCCACGGCCGCAAAATTGTTGCCGCCCGAATTGCAACGGCGCGCACAAACCGATGAGAAGGGAAAGGTAAAACCGACGGGGGCTCTCCAAGAAGCAATGCTGAACACATTTTTGCGTTCGATGTCGATCTTGCGCTCGGCTGGGAAACTCGGTGCGCTTCTTTTGCAGCTCTCGCCTGCATTTTCGCCGCGCATGCACAAACTGGAAGACCTCGAATTTTTAACCGACAGACTGCGCGAATATCGTCTGGCGATCGAACTGCGAAATCGCAATTGGGTGATCGGCGACCAGTTAAGATCGACAATCGATTTTTTGAAACAGCGCAAAGTAGCGTTTGTGAACGTCGATGCTCCGAGTGCGGAACACTTCACGATCATGCCGTCGAATCTGAATGAGATCACAAATCCGCGTCTGGCGTATCTGCGGCTGCACGGACGAAATGCGCGTGGCTATCTCTCCGGGAAAACCGTGGCTGCGCGTTTTGATTACGATTACAGCGACGACGAGGTTGCCGAAATCGCGGAGCGAAGCAAAAAGCTCGCCCGGACAACGAGCGAGTTGCATGTGATTTTCAACAACAACAATCTCGATTATGCACCTCGCGCGGCTGCGCGTTTGCGGACGGCGCTTGGCCAATTGATGCCGATTCCTCCGCAGACACCCGAGCTGTTTTAGATTACGCTTGGGAAGTGCACGAATCACAGCAAGCGCCTGAACCGGTTTACCAGCCGCGATTGCCTGGGGCACTGGCGCGACTCAAACGCTGGCTGGTCGCGCATCACATGACGCTGATGACCATCGCGGACACGCCGCACTCCATTGCACTCGGTTCGGCCATCGGAATTTTCTTTGGTTTTACTCCGCTTTATCCCCTCAAGACATTGTTGTCGATCGGGGTCGCATGGATTGCCCGCTGCAACAAAATCGCCGCTGCCATTGCGGTCACACTGCACGACGTAGTGATTTGGGCGATGCCTGCGATTTACATTGCCGAATACCATTTGGGGTGCTGGAGCCTCCGCCGCCCGGCGGCGCACCGTATACGCTTCCGGCAATTCGGGTTGCACGATTACGTAGATTGGCATGTTTTTTCACGAGTGGTTTGGCCCACTTTTTGGCCCGCGTTTGTTGGCTCACTTTTCCTTGCCATCCCTTCGGCGATAACCGTCTATTTTCTAATGCGCATGCTGGTGAGTCGCTCGCGACTACCTCATGGAGTGAGCTAAACGACAGAGCTGACCGTGGCCCGGAAAGATTTTTCTCATCCGGCCGTGTTGCCAATCAGAACGCGCTGATTAAGGTGCTGCGGTTCGACGCTGTCATGCACTTTTCACACCGATTTCTCATCGTCTTTTTCGCGTTTCTTGTCAGCGCAGCTCTTCTCCGTTCGGCTGCCGCAGCTCAGGCGTACGTTATCGTCGATGCACAGACCGGCTACGTCTTTGAAGAGCAGGAGCCCAGAAAAAAGCTGCAAGTCGGCAGCCTGACGAAAATTGCAACCGCGAGTGTCGTACTCGATTGGGCGGAACAAAAATCGGGTAATCTCAACCAGGCAGTGGCAATTCCCCAGGCGGCGTTCGTCGGAGTCTTGGAAAATAACATCGGCTTTCAGCCGGGAGACAGCATCACGTTGCGCGATCTTCTCTATGCAGCGCTCGTCGGATCGGATAACATTGCTGCCTACACGCTGGCAAACCACGTCGGCTCCCGATTGGGATCGTCTTTGCCTGGCGATGTTGCATTCGTCGCCCAGATGAACGCGTTGGCCAAGCAGCTGAAGATGGAGCGCACACGCTTTGTCAATCCGCACGGTATCGATTACAAGGTGCGGCCCATGCCGTTCTCAACGGCGGAAGATATGGCGCGCCTGACCCGCTACGCGATGAATAAAGCGAGTTTCCGTTTTTATGTATCGCAAAAGGAGCGTCAAATTTCATTCGATCGCGGCGGCCATCGATTCAATTATGTGCTTCGCAATACGAACGAACTTTTGGGGAAAGACGGAATCGACGGAGTCAAGACTGGTCGCACCGCTCGGGCGGGAGACTGTTTAATTCTCTCGTCTAACCGCGAGCCGGAAGTCGTGACACAAGGGCAAATGACAACGGTGTATCCGCGTCGCTTGATCCTGGTGCTGCTCGGCAGCACGAACAGGTTCGGCGAGGGCGCGGGCCTTGTGCAGCGCGGCTGGCAGCTTTACGACCAATGGGCCGCCGGCGGCCGTGTTGCCGATTCAAAAAGAATGCTCTAATCCCGCTCTTATCAAAATGAAGCCGCGGATTGGTGTGCTGACCAGCGGTGGCGATTGCCCCGGACTAAATGCGGTCTTGCGCGGCGTTGTCCTCGCGGCGGACAAACTCGGCTGGGAAGTGGTTGGTTTCCGGGACGGATTTGAAGGACTCCTTCCCCCCGGCGATCATCTCATTCTCGATCGGAAGAGCATCGATGGAATAATGCCGCTGGGCGGCACGATCATCGGTACAACCAATCGCGGTCATTTCGTTGCCAAAGTCGGGGCGGGGGAGCGCACCATTGTTCCGCCAGAAGTAATCGAGCATGCGCGGCAGGTTTTGAATGAGCGGGGCGTGAAAACCTTGATTATCATTGGCGGAGACGGTTCGATGGTGACCGCCCAGCAGCTGCAGGAGGCGGGCATCAATTGCATCGGCGTTCCAAAAACGATCGACAACGATCTCGAAGCGACAGCGATGACGTTCGGGTTCGACTCCGCAGTCCATGCCGTGATGGACGCATGTGATCGGCTGCACACTACCGCCATCAGTCATAAACGCGTTATGGTCATCGAAGTAATGGGACGCCATGCTGGCTGGATCGCGTTGCACGGCGGGATCGCCGGAGGCGCCGATATCATTTTGATTCCAGAAATCCCGTTCGATTACGACCGAATCGCAGCCGCGATCAAAGCGCGCGAGGCTGCTGGCAATCTCGGCTCTCTTGTCGTCGTCGCAGAAGGCGCTCGACCCAAAGATGGTCAGCAAGTCAAACGCGAGACCAAGGACGGCGAATTTCGGCTGGGAGGAATCGGCGAAATTGTCGCACGCGAGATCGCCCAGCGTACCGGCAAAGAGACGCGCTGTTGCGTGCTGGGGCATTTGCAGCGCGGCGGGGCGCCGACCACACTCGATCGCATTCTTGGTACACGTTTTGGGGTGAAAGCTGTGCAACTAGCCAACGAAGGGCATTTCGGATCGATGGTCAGTTACCAAAATTATCAGGTGCGATACGTGCCAATCGCCGAAGCGGTCAATCGATTGCGCCTGGTGCCGCCCAACGGCGAGATGATACAAACTGCTCGTGACGTTGAAATCTCCTTCGGCGATTGATTTGCTGTAGCGGCCGTCTCTGACTGCCGAATTTTCAATGACAGAACGTCCGACGGTGAGACAGCATCGCTACAGTTGAGATAAGAATCGTTTCGCGTATTCCGGCAGCCTCGACACGTGGATAATTTCTCTGGTGGCTCATGCGATATCAAGGCGAGTAGGGTAGTATGCGGCTGCTCAATGATGCAAACTACCGCGCACGCGCAAAGCACCAACTCGGTGCTGATGATCCGCCCGGCCCGGTTTTATCCCAATCCGGAAACGGCGGCAGATAATGCGTTCCAACGTGATGCCAACCGCGACTTAGATGCGTTGACGCTAGTCGCGAGAAACGAATTCGACGCAGCCGTGCAAACGCTGCGCACGGCCGGGGTAAACGTGCATGTCTTTGAAGACACAGCTGAGCCGGAAAAGCCAGACGCGGTTTTCCCCAACAACTGGATGTCGATGCATCACGATGGGCGAATCGCGCTTTTCCCGATGTATTCAAATCTACGTCGTCGCGAGCGTCGGCAGGATATCGTCGAGGAACTACGTAAACACTATCGGGTCACCGACGTGATCGATTACTCGGCGTTCGAGGATGAAGGTTGCTACCTGGAAGGCACAGGCAGCCTTGTGCTCGATCACCTGAAGAAAATTGCGTACGTCTCGCTCTCAAATCGTTCCAATTCCGAGGTGATCCAACGCTTTGCCGATGATTTTAGCCACGAGCCGGTCACCTTCACCAGCATCGGCTCTAATGGCCAGCCGATCTATCACACCAACGTGATGATGTGCATCGGAACGGCCTTCGCGATGGTTGGTCTGGAGATGATTCCGAACAAAGCCGCGCGGCAACAGGTGCGAGCGCGCTTGGAGAAGAGCGGAAAGGAGATCGTTGAGTTATCGGCAGATCAAATCGCGAATTTCGCCGGAAATGCCATTGAACTACAGAACAGGCGTGGCGAGAAACTGCTGGTGCTTTCCAGCCGCGCAGCTCGAGCATTGACTGAGGAACAACGCGAAACGCTGACCCGCTACGCGCGGCTCCTGCCGCTTGAACTCCCTACGATTGAACTTGCTGGCGGGAGCGCCCGCTGCATGTTGGCGACGATTCACCTGCCGCCGCGGTTGTAGCTGTGCTCGCAAAATTCGCACGAGCAATAGCCTTGGCCTGAGAACAGGCCATCATTCCTCACTTGCCCGAACTCGCTAGCATGCGGCGCAATACTCCATACACTCCAACGCTTCCCTATGACCCCCCAACTCCTAATGAGACTAACTACCAGATACACATTGCACTAGCTATTGGTGCGCTAATCCGAACGAACCGCTGAACAACCGACGAATAAAATCTCGATGAAAAATTACATGGTCACGATTGCGCGTGTGCTGCTGACAGGAGCGGCAGTCTTACTGACTGCGGACGGAGTCTTATCAGCAAATCCCAAGTCGCTCCGCGGCGTGGTTCAAACGGGCGGCACCAGTTCCAGCCAACCGCTACCTGATGTTCACGTCACATTGTTCGAGGCGACACCTGCACTCCCTACAACACTGGGCGAGGCGACCACAGACGCTTCGGGTCGATTCACCATTTCCTACAGGAAGGCGAGCTCAACGAGTATCTTCTTTGTGAAGGCAGACGTTGGCGAAGGCGTGGAGTTCGTCACCATTCTTGGGTCGAACCTGCCCCAATCGGCGACCATCAATGAGCTAACCACCGTCGCCGCGAGTTATTCGATGGCCCAATTCTACAGGAGCGGCGTGATCTCGAGCAATTCCTTCGGCCTCCAGATCGCCGCTGGGATGAACGACAACATCGTCGCCTCCGCGACCGGTCAATCGTCTCCCGTCTTGTTGAGTTCTCCCAATGCCGACCAAACCAATTCGCTGCGCTCCACGCGATCGCTCGCCAATTTACTGGCAGCGTGCGTAAGCGATCCCAACGTCACAGCGAGCCTTTTCGATTTGACCACGCCGCCAGGCGGTCTCCCGCCACACAATACTGCTGAAGCGTTGGCGAACCTCGCTCGCGATCCGGGGCACAATGTGGATGGGATCTACGCGTTGACGTTGCTGAGCAACTTGTATGCGCCGCCGCTTGTCGAGATCCCCGATGCCTGGACGGTGACGTTTAAGGTCAACGATTCGGGTGACGATAGCATTCTGATTGGCGGCCCCGGAAATCTCGCGTTCGACGAAAGAGGATACGCGTGGGTCACGAACAACACAGTCCAAGGCACACCAAACTCCAGTAATTACGTGCTGGCGCTTAAGCCCAACGGGCAGCCGGCGGACGGCAGGCACGGGACGCCCAGGTCGCCTCTCACAGGTGGCGGCATCCTCGGCACCGGTTTCGGTGTGACGATCGATCCTAGAGGTTCCGTCTGGTTCGGCAATTTTGGATGGGGCATGTGCAGCGGATGCGATCCGTCCCCCAGCGGAAATGGAAG
>WNFQ01003433.1_pt1 | contig 11555 bp, 15 predicted proteins | sample 5400171 | NCBI WGS metagenome assembly WNFQ01 (sample SAMN13153356, study PRJNA577476) | soil metagenome | isolation source: 20 cm soil under Madrone tree | place: USA:California | collected 2016-06-14
CCGTACGCCTGCGTTTCTAAAGACGACCTGCGAAAAATCATCAAGAGCCGCAACACGGGGACGGAGCTTGAAATGATCAAGCAACAACGAGCCTATTACCTACTACAGGGAGATATAGTGAAGGTGGTTCGAGAAGACGTTACGTCAGGGCTGGCACTGATCCGGATGGCCGGAATTCCGAAAGAGCTTTGGACTCAGACTAAATTCCTCAGCAAGCGCCCCGTAGAAAACGCGTTCGGAGTGGTCGAAACCCCCGAAACGTCGGGGCTGATCCTCTCGGGTCTTACATCGATTACGGATTCCGCCGAACCGTCGGGCGCAACACCCGCACCCAGCACAAAGCAAACTCCCGCCAAGACGCTAGAGATTTCACCCAAACCAAAACTTCGCCAAGGCTTTCGCCTTCGCTAAAGCGAATAAACAAGAACCCATAGCGAGCGTGAGAACCAGAGGCTCTCAACACCCCGCCAGTTTCACCCTACGACCGCGCAGCAAAGATGCGAATTTTCTTCTCCATCCCAACTTTGCCTAATTCCCAACCGTTCATACTTGCGACCCAAAGCCACCGGCCGGATGGCGTTCTCGGCGGCATTAGTGCTCAACTCCAGGATCGGATGAACTAGGAAGCGAGTCAGCCGGTTCAACAACGCCCGCGACGACGGCGTTGGCTTTGACGCAGCTACCGCCAGGGAGCATGCCGAGCAAGGCGGCGGCCTAGGCTTGCTCGGAATGGAAGAACGAGTCCGACCCGCGAGTGGTAGGTACTATTGCCGATCTGCTCCTGGGCCAAGGGACGGAAATTCGTGCGATCTTTGCGCTGACAAATTCAGATGATCGGGCTGGCTAACGGCAAAGTTTGCCCCACCGACGCTGATCGTCCCGCTATAGTGCGAGTGTTCCATGAGGATTCAGCAGCTCACGTCGAGTTCATGGCATAGCCGATGGTGGCACATTCGATTTGACTAAGTAACTCAGGTTTTTCGGACCCCTATCTAAGGAATTCCCCTATTGCCGACCGGCAAATTGCGCGATCAGATTAGACCTACGCGCGGAGAGAGCTATATCCGCTCGTGACGACGCGACTTCGCACGAATAAGGAGAGCCCTGCAGCTGTCTTACTAGTAATCAATTTTGCTCACGCTTGTGACTGATTAGTTTAGAAAGAGAGCAGTTATGACTGAAAGTTATCAGGCGGATCTAAAAAATATTGCTCAGAAGCTCAAAATGATTCACGACGAGCTACTTCACCTAGAATTGGCCACCGGCGACCCCTGTTTTCAGCAGGCCGCGCTCTCAGCGGCAATGGCCTTGGCCTGGAGCGATCTGGCCGACCTGCCGTCTAATTAACCCGATCAGCGTGATCAGCGTTCATTGGCTTTAGCGAAAAGAGGACTAATGACCGAGAGAGATCGCGCCGATCTAGAGAGTATTGCGCAGAGGCTCAAAGCCATTCACGATGAGCTGCGTGGGCTGGAATTGCGTACCGGCGCGAGCGCAATTGAGCAGGCCAGGCTCTCGACCGCAATGGCTTTGGCTTGGATTGAGTTGTTTTGGAAGATGGAAGGGAGCGACGGCTGAACCCTAGTATGCGGTTTTTTACTCGGTGCGGTTTCGGGCGCCAGGTGAGATCGAAAGCGAGTAGGCGCTTTCCCCACCACGCGCCGAAATAGTCGATTGAATTGAGTCAGCGACTGGAAGCCTACGCTGTAAGCAACCTCACTAACGGTTCGGATTTAAAAGCATCTTTTTGGCTGATTCGATTCTCAGTCGGTTTCGATACTCGACAAATGTAAGACCGGTAGCTTTTTTAAAAATTTTGCAGAGGTAAAAAGTGCTTACGTGCGTCGCTCGGGCTACGTCGGCTAAATTGATGTCGTCGGCCCGATGGTTGGATATGAATGTGCGGGCCACCCGCACCCGATACGGTTCGCGTTGATCCAACCTGATTACAATCTGATTGGCGTAGAATGAAAGTTGCTCCGCAAATATTTGTAACAGATGCACCATCGCTTCGTAACGTGATCGGGAAAAAACCGGGACATGCCCATTAATCAGCCGGTTCGAGTTTTCGACTACTGCCGCGTTTGTAACCGGTTTTTCGCCGTCAGCTAGTTGGCGACTCATCGGCTCTTCGAGAGCGGCTCGATCGGTTTGGAGCACTCCAATTATGTCCTCTCCGAGCCATACCGGCACTATCGTAATGCTGTAGAACCGGCCTTCTTCATTTAGAAGGGCACAAGCTAAGTTCCACATACCGAGCGTTCTTAACCGGACCGACAATTCTGTTACCTGATAGAACGCTTGTTCAAAATCGCGGTATACCCTCAGACATGACAGTTGTTCGACTAGTTCGGCTTCCTGCAGCATAAACATTCCTTGTTTTTACGAGACTCTTTCGGCTCGTTGGGTTTTAAATTGAGTTTCGCGTCCACGTTTCGGAGCGCCGTGTGCAGCAATGGTTTTTTGGAATTGCGTTGATCAGAGATTGTTCACTGACCGGCTTACGCAAAAAACCGATTGCACCCGCCTCCAGGGCTTCTCTTTCGTCCTGGTCACTTCCACTTGCGGATACGAATATTATTGGAATCTGATGGGACCGCGACGCGAGCAGACGTTGTAGTTGCAGACCGTCCAATTCCCGGCAGCCGCAAATCAAGGATAAGGCACGCCGTGCCCTGGGCGCAGCCTGACTTCAGAAATTCCTGAGCTGACGCGAAAACTTCGGCTCTGAAGCCGAGCGAACGAATCAGCCTCTGGGTAGAGATCCGTATAGATGTGTCGTCATCTACGATCGCCAACAGGGGGATTTCTGGGGAGCAACCCGCGGTTGCCATAGCATTTTCACGCTAGCACTCCAGGAACCGAATCCTACTGGACCTTGGTCCAGGGGGACCAAGTCCTTTGGTCCCATTAGCGCTCTATCCCGAGAGCGTCATCCAACCCGTGATTCGAGTAATACCGTCACGGAGACGCGCGATCCACCGGCGTGCACCACGGGCTGCCGGTGGGGCTGACGCTTGCGCTCGTGGTGCCGGCGCTGTTTTTTCGGCCGACATGACTTCTTCGTCGTGAACCAGACGACAGTTGCCGGCTCCTATTGGACCAACAAAGGCCTCTACGGAGGAAGCTTTCCAACTCCGGCTCTCTTCCGAAGTTTTGCCTCGAGTCGAACGAGCAGGGCCACATTAGCCATGCCTTATGTCGTTCCGATGCGGGCGCGTGGATTGTCTCCGGTGGACCGACGTCAATCCGATCCTCTTCGAACGCGGGCTGGAATTTCCGCCGCTCCTTCCCTATCACTGCTCGTAGTTTTCGACTATCTCGGGCGGCCGCACATGCGCCTGATTTGGATCACGTCCGGTGTCCCGCAATGCCTGACGCTGCCGCAACAAATCCCAGCACTGATCTAATTCGATATTGATTTTCGCTAACCGCGCACGATCGGCATTAGTGAGCGCCTCGTGTTCATAAAGACGGTGCTCTTCCGCCGCGAGCTGCTGGATAACTTTGAGGACGGATTGATCTTCTGCTTCGTCTTTCATAATGGCTTGCTTTCAGCTAACGGATCCGAAGCACAATTTTGCCTAAAACGTGGCCAGCCGCCAGCCGCTCATGCGCCCTCGCTGCTCCGGAGAGCGCAAACGATGCGGCGATCGGGACTTTGAGTTTTGCTTGCTCCACAGCTCGACCGACGCGTTCGAACTCGCGAACTCCCGGACGCGCGTCGTAATGGATGATCTTTATGCCGCGTCGCTTTCTCGGTTCTGGCTCAATCCCGTTCGGATAACCGAGTCGAACTCCGGGTCGGAGCGTGTCGAGACAACGGGTGAGCGCCTCTCCGCCCGCTAGTGCAAACACGGCGTCGACGCCATTGGGCGCGAACTGACACGCAGCGGCCTTAATGTCTCCTTGTCGTCCGTCTACGGCGGCATCGGCGCCCAGACGGCGCGCCAATGTTAGGCCGTCCTCACCAGACGCAGTGGCGAGGACACGCGCACCGCGCAACTTCGCAAACTGGAGAGCGAGACTTCCCACGCCGCCGGCCGCCCCGTGAATAATGATAGACTCGCCTCGCTTGACGCCCAAAGCGTCATCGAAGCTTGGATTGCAGTAAGCCCAGTGGTCGGTATTGCTCCGGCGTGTTCCAGGTCGATTGACTTAGGTATTGGCGCGACGTTTTCTGCCGAGAGAGCGACATACTCAGCGTAGAAACCCCCTTTCGGGTTGAGGAAGCTGTAGGCATAGACGCTATCCCCTTCTGGAACCGCCGGATGCGCGAGCCGACTGCCGCGATCGTACCCGCGCCATCGGTGCCAAGCACGAGTGGAAAGTGCGGTCGACCGCTCGGGAACCAGCCCGCTCGAATGTCAGCGTCCCAGCTGGCTGCTCCAACAGTGTGGAGCGCGATCAGCACTTCTCCAGCCTCAGGAACGGGCACCGGTAGATTGTGGATTGAGAGCACCTCTGGTCCCCCAAAGCGATCGATCGCCGCCGCGCGCATAGTGCGAAGGGTCAGTTGATCTGCGGTATCCTTCTTCTTGCTAGGCATGCTTTCGCTCCTGTTCTGCTCGCGTTGCCTCCCGTTAACCGCATCGCAGTCTTACCATGGGTTATTGACTCACAATTTGGCTTCTAGATAACTTCTCGTCTGGATCATCGCAAATCTGATCCTGTCAAAGGATCGGCTGATGTTGGCCAGCACAGTTGGGCAAAATGTGCGGAAGTTGAAAAGCTTTGCTGCCCAACCTATGGTTTTTGCCCTGCCGGCGGCTGACACGCTCTACCGAAAGTTTGCTTGGTCAACTCACCTTATTCTGTTCGCGCCGATAACACTCCTGAGCAGATGTTATGTCGGAAGCTGAGCAACACGACCTCCCGGCGGAGAAGAATCATGAAAAATCTCAAAGGACCGAAACTTGCGAGCGACAGGGGTAATGCCATAGAACGACGTCGGTTTGGTTCCACGGAGCGAGAGGTAGCCGTCATAGGTCAGGGCACTTGGTACATTGAGAACAGCCAAGGTGGGCACCTGCCGCGATCGCAGCCTTACGCCGGGGACTCGACCTTGGCATGACTCATATCGACACTACAGAAATGTACGGTTCGGGCACTGCCGAAGAGATAGTTGGCGAGGCGATCGCTGGACGCCGCGACGAGGTTTTTCTGGTTTCTAAGATCCTCCCCTCAGCATGCTTCGCGTGAGGGAACACTTGCTGCCTGCGACGATTCACTCGTTAGGTTAAACACCGATAGACTCGACTGTTATCTTTTGCACTGGCGTGGCGCAGAGCCGCTTGAAGACACGATCGCTGCATTTGAGCAGCGTGAGGGGAAGATCCTCTCCTGGGGTGTGAGCAACTTCGACGGTGCTGACCTCGCGGAAGCCTGGCCTACCAAGATCAGACCCGCCGTTTCAGGGGGTATCAAAATTCACTGGCGATCACCTCGGCTAAATGCGGACCAGACAGCGATTGCGAATCGGGCCCCTAATCGCTGATTCCCCAAAATGCGCGAGCATTTCTTTCCGACCTCAAACCAGGAACCAAAACGTCCGAATCCAACACGCTCAGGGCGTTCCCTAAGTTGACGATCAAATGGGAAATTGCAGGGATTATTCGCTCCAGGCGGTTGAACAGATCGATGAAGGAACCGGCTGCAGCATTACGATAATATTCCGTTTCAATATCTTCGACGTGGTAGCGGGTAATCCAGAGATTGTTAGCGGGGTCGAATTGTTCGACCTCCCGTGAAAGATTCAGCCATTCGTCGGAAATCGCTTCTATCAGATGATCAAAATCCGGCTCTTGGCCGAGACGCGTTTTCATCTTCTCACGATCCGTTCTGAGCTGCGAAAGGACTGCTTCAAACTTGCTGCGATTAGCAGGCAAAAACGGACGAAAAATAGTCCCTAGCGAGCGGGTATCGTCCTTGGCGTCCTTAAACAGGCGGCGAATCGTAAGGACACAATCATTGGAGAGCGCCTCGAGAACAGCTCGGAATCCGGGACCCCGCGGGCCTTTCAAATATCGGTTGCGAAGCGATTCACTAACGACCATCGGTCGCAGCAGAGAAAATTTGAGAACTAACCCCGCGTGGTCGACTTCAATGTGGCTGTATAAGTCTCGGAGCCCGTCGACTGTCAAATAGCTGCTCATTTTGACTATAACTGGGGCGGCCCCCCTCCCTTTCGCCAGTCTGCTCCTTCAAGTCTCAGCGGGACCTTCCCATTTTTGGACCGAAACTTGGTTCCCTCCGATTGCCAGTACGGCACTATGTACGGAGGTGCCGTCGATTCGACCCTTCCGCGGTCACCGGGTTTCATGTACACCGCCAAATCATAAAACGACGGGGCAAGGATCGCTCCGCCAATTTTGGTCAAGCCTTTGCTGAATTTGCTCCAATTCAGCGCTAGGAGGATGTCAGTTTGTTTCGAACCGATCCGATCGTCGGCACTGGCCGTAGCGTGGGCCAGACTTTAGTCGAGCCGTCGTAACCTCCCGCTTTGAGAGCCCGCCCGGCGAAACGGAAATTTTAGCACGACCAAAAACTTTCTTGTGTGGGTGCGCGTAAGGGTCGAAAGCGCCCTTGAGTGACACGTTTATTGGAGTGCCAGACGTAATCCCCGGTAAGATTTATATGTTCCCAACCCAGTGGCGACAAATGAGCCAGTACGTCTGTCCCGATCTCTTCCCCCGGCACACTAAGACTCACGACAGCCCGTTCGAGCTAAACCGTGTTCCAGGCGACGATGGCGGCAACCGCGAGGTTGAGCCCGCTCGCTCGATAACGCTGGTTTTCGAAGTTGCGGTCACGCAACTCGCCCCAGCGATTGAAGAAAATCGCCCGAGCCAGAGCATTCTTGGCTTCGCCTTTGTTTAAGCCAGCGTTAACCCGTCGCCTCAGCGCGGGGTTCTGCAGCCATTCAAGCAAGAACAGGGTTCGCTCGATGCGGCCCAATTCACGTAAAGCGAGGGCCAGACCATTTTGGCGGGGATAGTTACCGAGCTTGCTCAATATGAGCGACGCGGTCACGGTTCCTTGTCTAATCGACGAGGTGAGCCTGAGCACTTCCTCCCACTGGGAGGAGATTTGTTTGAGATTGATTGTTCCACCAATTAGACCGGACAACGAGGATAGATGCCTAGGTTGGCAATTCTCCCCTTTCAAAAGCTCTAGCCATAATCGAATCCCCGACTTTAAACGGTGATTCCCCCGCTCCTGAAATCGGAAGTTTGTGCGTACCCGCTTCTACATCCGAGAGCGTAGGTGCGTGAGCTTCGGGACAGATTTCGTCTATAATGAGTTGAACGTGAGTTACGTTTTCAGGAACGACGATTTCCGCTTCTGCGTAAAAACGATTACCTTCTTCGGACTGAACGTGAATAATTTTTGCTGTAATTGGTTGCATAGCGAAATCAACTTTGCCGAAACCGTGGAGCGGTTGCAAATGGGTCGGTCAGAACGAATGCAAACGAGAGCAAACTGATCCTTATTAGCTTGGATTCGAATCCGAAAAACAGCAGAATCGGGAATGGCAGAAAAACCGGTTTTACGTAGTTCGAGAACCCGAGTGGACCGTTCTCGTTGATATGGACAAGGAGTTTGTTGCGCTGGAAGTAAGAACGCAAAAGGGAGAGTTCAGAAAACTGAGTTCATCAGTCCACCGAATCCGGTTCGGGAAATGATCGATCCGCACTTATTGGGAGATCCGCAGGAGTATCAAGGAACAAGTTATTGGGCTATTTAGAATGCCTGGAGGAAGATCGCTTTACCAACGCAGACCGGGACGCTTCGCACAGCAAAGGGAAGAGTTTCGCCGACTGGTCCGCCAAATAAAAGGTGCGCACCGCTAGGTCACGAATGTAATGGCAGCAATCAACGGATTCGTCTCCGCGCGATCTTGAGCGGTCTGGCGGCACACGGAGTCGGGGAACTGCCTAGAAACGGCTATTCCTTGCCCTGAGCACTTCCTGATGGCTGCGCCGTACCGGTCCCGTCGCTCCACACTTCAGGCAGGCGCCGTGAAATAACGTGGTGCGTAGCTTCCGAATCTTGCCCCGCGCTTTTCGGCAGAAAGGGCAGAGCCGAGCGTACCGCACTCGTTTAGAGGGTTTCACGATTCTTCGCGGCACCGGTTCAGTTGGCTTGATTCCATTACCAGCAACGCTAAAACGTTCAGTGCTCTCCGATACTGATTTGCCAATTCCTGCCTTCCCAGCGCTGAGCCTCAAACCAGAAAAATGTAAATTCGACAACGGAATCGCTTGGAAGCTCCTCGGTTTGCAAATCAGCAAACCACAAATTTAGGCCGTTGCAGTTTATTGTGTCAGACTTGTTGCTGGTTGCCCAGTGATCTCCGGACCAAACAATCGTTGCCTTTGCGGCAACGATAACCCGCAATGTTTTTCGACGACGCATGTGGCGGAGCTGATGGCGGAAGCTCCAAATCTCGTGGCGATTTTGCACCCGGTTAAGTACATAGCGTTGGAACGCCGAGTCGACTCGATTGAAGCAGACCCCGTCGTGACGACTGCGTACGAGCCCGATATATTCGGCATGCGACCAGCAGAGCGGCATCGCCGCGCCGGTGGGTTCTCCGCGTTTCAACCGGCCATCCGGCAGATCCGGAGCGTCCCACAGTTGTTCCGTAATCATGCCGCCAGCATTGGCAAACCCTTCAATCGCTTTGATAAACGGCATAGGATCGCGTTGAGCAGCGAGTTCATAATGGCCGCGCTCGCCCGTCAGTATGGGCCACGAGCGTCCGACCCCCAATCCCATCAAAAGGACTACCATCGTCTTTTTGCCCATAGCGATCGTGATTATAGCGGCGCCAGCACGGACCTCGGGGAAGATCGCGTTTGATCACACGATCAATGACTTCGATTGAATCACGCACGATCGGATCATTGGGATCGCGAATGCCTAACCTCGCCAGTTGAATGAAGTCTCCGCCGACCAGATTCCGCGCCGGATATTGCCACCGCCATTGGCAATCGAGATCATCGCCGAATTCGGATCCGGATGCGCGTCGGGCGCCTGCGCATCGGTTGGATTGAGCCGGATATAATGTCGAGGAAACCCGTCAACTAACTCACCGCGGGTTGTAACCAACCATTCCTCCAGGTGTGCCACCAGCCAGTCGGCATATTCCAGCAGGAAATCGGAGGTTCTCATTTCGCCGCGCTCTTTCGCGAACGCTGCGGCACAGACCAGGCTGGCGATTACCGTGGCCAGCGTCGAGGGTGAGTAACCAGCGTTTTCCTCCCAGCGTTCCTGTCCTGTCACTGGTCCCTGTAGAATCAGGTAGGTTGCTGCGCGCGAAATCATGACCCACGGATCAAAAAAGCTGGCGCCCGAGCGATGGACGCGGATGTAAGATTCTCGATGGAGATCGAACGGTATTGCAAGAGATTGCAGCAAGTTGGCTGCAGCGCTCTGGTAGCTGTGCCCCAGCGCAATTGCGATTGTGAATTCATTTCCGCGCTGAAGATCGATTTCACCGGTCAGCGCAATGTTTCCATCCTCAGCGGCGCAGAATTCCCAGTCCATCTTGAAATTATTCATCAGGTCTTGCCAACCGTCGCTAGAGCCGACATAGCCGACAGAACGGCGAGAAAAACCGGTATTGCAGCCGATTACGAGGTGAAAGCCGCCTCGCTCCGCGCGAAGCAGTTTGTTCGCGCCGATTTCACAACACCATCCGGAATTACCCGCGCCATACTGGGCAATATGCGGCGCCAGCAGCGCGTAGAGGTTCAACCTGCCGCGCAGCGATTCGTCGCGCACCTCAAGCTTGGTATGCATGAGTAGCACGGACCCCTCCGGGTCAGCCAGCACCTGTTTGATGATCTGGTAGCGACCGTTGCGCTCAGAATTTGTCAGGCGATATAAAAGACAGTTGCGTTCCGGGTAATCAATGCGGTGGCCCAGGTCACGTTTTTCCTCATGGCAAAACGCTTGGCCGTCACTGATGAGAAATTCAAAATCGCGAGTGTTCGGCTGGTCTACAGTGGGATAATAAATCTCATTGATGATGCCATGGCTGAGAGTAAACCAGAGTCGGCAGCTTCCAGAGTAGGCGGTTCCGAGGCCTTCCTTCGCGCTGGACGTCCAACGCGGCGCGATTCCGGGCGCACCAAACGCCATACCTTTTACTCCTGTACTCATGGTGCGATTGCGCAGGCGATCCTCATCAAATCTGATTTTTTCGCGGGAGCCGCATCGATGCCGCGATCATCGAACTCGGAAAGGTCTGATCAAGATCTAGAGTCAAAGAATCGCGCGGCGGTGAGTTGCCTTTGGTAGTTCCTTCTCTATCGATCGTTCAGTTTGTTCACTCACTTTATTCTGTTGGCGCCGATTCGGCTCTCAAGCAGATGTTAATGGGTAAAGTTCAGAAAGGAGAAATCATTATAGCGGCTAAGACGCAAACAAGAAGTGGTGATTTTCGCTGGCGCGCTGGAGCGGTTCCTGGCTCACGGTTCGCTCTGCGACCTGTACGAAGCAAATGCGCCTTACCTGCCGGTCGATAAGGAGGAGAGGAAAAATGGAGCCGAGACCATTTCATGATCGAACCGAAGCGGGCCGGCTACTCGTCGGGAAGCTGGCGGCTTACGCCAATCGCGCCGACGTGATCGTGCTCGCCCTTCCGCGCGGCGGCGTGCCCGTCGCGTATGAAGTGGCCCGCGCACTCAACGCACCCCTAGACGTCTTTCTTGTGCGCAAGCTGGGAGTTCCAGGTCACGAGGAGTTCGCCATGGGCGCCATTGCCGCGGGAGGGGTCCGCGTGCTCAACGATCAGACTGTACGCGCACTGCGCATCTCGGACCACGTAATCGAGGCGGTCGCTGCAAAGGAACAGAAGGAACTGGACCGGCGTGCGCGCCTTTACCGCGGCGATCGACCACCTCCCGACCTACGTGGCAAGACCGTCATACTTGTGGACGACGGCCTGGCGACCGGGGCCACGATGCTTGCCGCCGTTAAGGCGCTGCGACAGCAGCAGGTAGGACGCATCGTTACGGCGGTGCCAATCGCATCACCTGAAACCTGCGAACAGCTGAGGGGGGAAGTTGACGACATTATCTGTGCAGTCACGCCGGAGCCGTTCTACGCGGTGGGATACTGGTACGAGGATTTTTCACAGGCGACCGATGCAGAAGTTCGCGACCTACTGGCGCGGAGCGCGCGGGCAGGTGGAGAGGCGAAAACGCCTGAGTGATCACCCAAAAGGAGAAAAATTATGCCAACCACGACTGACGCAACGCTGACGGAAAGTTTGCGAGTGACAGCGCACCGGCTAACAGGTGCCTCCCAAGACTACGACCCGCTCATGGATCGGATCGACAACGCGCGCTTCGTGTTGCTCGGCGAAGCATCCCACGGCACGCACGAGTTTTACCACGAGCGCGCCCAGATCACGCAACGGCTTATCGAGGAGAAAGGCTTTACGGCCGTCGCGGTCGAGGCTGATTGGCCCGACGCCTACCGCGTCAACCGCTACGTCCACGCCGCGAGTGACGACGTTTTTGCCATAGAAGCGCTCGCCGACT
>WNFQ01003434.1_pt1 | contig 11555 bp, 5 predicted proteins | sample 5400171 | NCBI WGS metagenome assembly WNFQ01 (sample SAMN13153356, study PRJNA577476) | soil metagenome | isolation source: 20 cm soil under Madrone tree | place: USA:California | collected 2016-06-14
CCTGTTCCAGCCGCTGGATCAACTCCTGCCTGTTCTTCTGCTGCATCTCGCGCACTTCGATTCGTTCGAACACCGCCGCTTGCGCATAGCTCGTCGGCAACAGACCCCCCGCCCGCCGCAACAGCGAACTGAGCCTTTCGCCGGGCTGTATTCCGTACACCCCGGGCTTCCCTACCTCGCCTCGCAGCGTCACCGCCGCGCCGATGTTTTTCCATCCGGTCTGCTGCGGCACGGTCAATACATCGCCGTCCCGAAGCGCCAAGTCTCCGCCTTCCTGCTCCGCCAGTGCCGCCGCCAGATTTACCGGTTGCGATTCGGTGGCTTGCGCCTGCGGCGTTCCGCTCGTCGCCGCATAATGTGTTAAGTCGCCGTTCGCGGAATTGGCGCTTCGCAGAAATCCGCCGGCGGAGCGCACCAGATCCGAAACTCGCATGTTCGCTGCCAGCGGATACCGCCCCGGCCGGGCCACATCACCGCGAATGTATACGCTCCGCGGACTTACCCTCTCCGGCTGCCTATGCACCAAAATGCGGTCGCCCCGCTCCACACGAATGTTGTTCAACGGATCGCCCGCCAGCGCCTCGTGCAGCGAAATGCTGAAGACCTTTGTCGTGCTGTCCGGCATCGCGCGGAAAAGCTGCACCGTTTCCCCCCACGCTTCCGCCGTCTCTCCCCCCGCCTGATAAATCGCATCCCTTAAGTGCGCCTGCCCCGAACTTCGGTAGCGCCCCGGATGCCGCACTTCTCCGAGCACCGTAAACTCCGGCGCGGCCTCAAAATCGTAGCGGCCAAAAATGCGCACGGTATCCAGCGGCTGCAGCTTCGGCGCGCTTTCCGGGTTCCCGACCGCCGCAGCCAGATTGAAACTTTCCACTACCGGCCGGTTCTCCGGCGCAACAATGCGGATAATCTCCGCGTAGCGCTCCGAGGGCTCCGGCAGTAGATCTTTGTAAGAAGAAATCAGATCCGTCACTTTCATCCCTTCGCGATACGAATAGCGTCCCGGCCGCAAAACGTGCCCCTCGAGGTACACCGCTCCGGTGTTGTAGGGCGCAATCGGAAAAATGTGAATCTCGTCGCCGTCTTGCACTCTGAAATTCTCGAACTTGCTCCGCAGCGCCTCTTTGTCGCTGGTTTCCCCGATTTCCAGGCTCAGCATCGTCTTTTTTTCATGCGCGTCCAGTCGCTGCACTTCGATGTGCCGCAACGCCGCTGCCGGCAGGATGCCTCCCGCCAAATCTAGAACCTCTCCTAGACTTTTCTCTTCGCGCAGCTCGTACTGTGCCGGCCGGCGAACCATTCCTTCCACGGTCACCGAAATTCCCAGCGGCGGCACGCGCAGCGAATCGCCGTTTTCCAGCCGCTTCACTTCTCCGCGAATTCCATGCAACAGCAAATCGTAAGCGTCCACCTCTTCTACCAGCTGCTTCCCGCGGTAGTGCTCCAGCCGCCGCAACGATCCGCGCCCGGTCACTCCGCCCGCTGCAAACAACGCGTTCAGCGGCGTCGAAAGCGAACTCACGTCGTATGCGCCCGGCGACGCGACTTCTCCCACCACGTACACCCGCACCGTCCGTAGCTTCAGCAGTGAAACATCTGCCGACACATTCCGGAATTGTGTCCGCAGCACGCGCTGCACCGCATCCTGCACCTCCCCCAGCGATTTGCCGGCCACCAGCAGCGGCCCCGCTTCCGGAAGCACCAATCGCCCTTCGCGATCCACCACGCGAAACAGCCGCTGCGATACGCCTCCCCACAAATCAATCGACAAACTGTCTCCCGGCCCCAGCACGTAATCCGGCCCCACCGGCAAATCCATCGGAAGCACTTCCGAATTTACCGCCCCGCGCCGGAAAACTTCCGCCCCAAAGCGCGTCGCGCCACTGGCCGGCCAGCTTGCTTGCACATACAAGTCGTAAAGCGATGGGGCATCCGCGTAGGGATTCGGATGATGCACCATGCGCACAGGCTCGCGGTCTGCCGGAAATCCATTTGTAGCCTTGCGTTCTTCATACATCCGCTCGAATTCCCTGGTGCCCGATGGTGTTGCCCCGCCGTTGCTGCCGCGCTCTCCCGTGGAATTCCCGCTCCACGCCGCCTCGCTCGCCGGCATCATCGGCGCGATCGTTTCTCCCAGTGAAGCTCCCGCGGAGCTCCGGCTCCCCGAAACCGTTCCGCTGGGATTCGCCTGCAAGGAAGAAGCCAGCAGCGCTTCGGCCGGACCCGTTCCTGCGGTTTCCACGCGTTGCTCCTGCGGCGAGCTCAAGACGTCCGGTCGCAAAGGCTGCGTGGGGTATTCTTCGCGCGGAGAATTCGGGTACGTGGGCAAACCATCGCTTGCTCGGGGATCGCTAAGCCCTCGCGTTTTTTGCAAGGCACGCCGCTGCGGCTCGCAATCCGTTTGCTGCTGTGGGTCGCATCCCGCGTTCCGTTCTCCCGCCGCTGCGCCGCGTCCTTCGTCGCCCTTCTCTGCCGCACGCGCCAGTATCTGCGCGCGTTCCTGGAAAACCAGTTTTTGTTCCAGCGCCATCCCGGAATCGGGATTCAACTTCGGGAGAAGGTATCCGTAGCGCTGTAAGAGTCGTGTCGCAAGCGCCCGCGTCCGCAAATCCTCGTGTAATCGCTCGGCCAGCGTGCTCTCATTTAAGTCGGACTCTTCCAGAAGCTGCCCGCCGGCGCTGGCGTCCTGCGCGATCATGCGCTTGAACTCCACCATCAACCCTGCATCACTGCTTAAAATCTCCCAAATTTGTCCGGCTGTCGCTGCCACGCGGTCCAGGTTGTCTGCCGCCAGGTCTCCGCCCTCGCTCGCGGTGCGCTGGGCTGCTCGCTGCGCCACGCCCCCGCCGCGCTCCTGCGTTCGGCTGCCGCTCTCCTGACCGGGCTGTTGCGCCCGCGCTTCGCCGCTACAAACAAGAATCGCCGCGCAAAGAAGAATCTCCCCGTGCTTCAACCCGCGCCTCCCTTCGCTGGAACCGCGCCGCTCCGCACCGCTCCCAGCAACGCTTCCTCGCTCGCTTCCATCGTTCTCGAATGGATCTCGAATGATGCCCAGTAGAAAATCCCCACATTCGTGTTTGGGGCTACCGCGATGATTCGCAGCGCCGGATACTCCCGCAGCAACAAATCGCATAACGGCGGGCGCCGTCGTGACTCTTCCAGCGCGATCAGCAGAATATCCGGCTTCGTCGCCGCCACCAGCGAAGGCACGTCTTGCTCGTTTTCCGCTTCTCCCACCACTTCAATCCCCGCTTGCCCGGACAGCGTGGACAGCACCAGCTCGCGCAACAGCCGTGGTCGATTGGCCACTACCACGCGGACACTGGCATCCATGCGTTCCTCCGGGCAGTTGACACTAACGGGAATTGCAACGCAGCGACAGGTTGGAAATGGTACGGGTTCGGTGGTACTGCGGTGTTTTGCTTCAGTACCTGGAAAAGTTGGCGAAGGTGTAGAACTAAATTGGTACCCGGCTACTTGACCGGCGTGGCTTCCACTCGTTCCATTTCTCTCAACAACGGTCTCACGGTGAAAAACTTATGCCGGCACGGTTCACATCGCAACGCTGGAATCCGCAGCACCCGCCAAAAAATGGAACTCATCCCCGGCACGTGTTCCCCGGAAATTCGTCGCAATTCCAAATTGCCGCAAATCCCGCAATGCGCATGTAAATGATGGAGCACCGGCACGGCGCGCGCATAAAACCGCGCTTCACACGCTCCGCAGCGCCATGGCAACACGCCCGCAAATCCAAATAAATAATCCAGCGCCGTCCGGCGCTTCGACCGCCGCGTCTTCGATCCGCGGCAAATGGGGCAGGCTAACGGAACTTTTCCGATCGGCGTTCTCCCCGCCAAGCATAGGCGAGAAACACAACCTGCCGCAAGAGGCAGTCTCTCTCCGGGCGCGATACAATACTCCCCAGGAGCATCCATGCCCGACTACACCGCAGAGCACGCCCGCGCCGGCATCCAAACCAAATTGCCCGCGCTCGAAACCTGGCCCAATCAATTCCCCGGCTACGTCATCACCACGCGCTTCCCCGAATACTCCTCCGTCTGCCCCAAGACCGGCCTCCCTGACTTCGGCACCATCACCATCCAATACATGCCCAAAAAAGATTGCATCGAGCTCAAATCCCTCAAAATGTATCTCCTCGCCTATCGCGACCTCGGCATCTTCTACGAAAACGCCGTCAACAAAATTCTCCGCGACATCGTCGCCGCCGTCCGCCCCGAATGGTGCGTCGTCCGCGGCGAATTCACCCCCCGCGGCGGCCTCTCCACTTCCATCTTCGCCCGCTGGCCCGCGCTCTCTTCCCGCCCCTCGCACAAATCCGTCAATCGCCGACGCTCATCCCACGCTCCGTAACTGCTCGTAACAATGATTTGCCTTGAAACAGCGGCAGACAGCGGCCTCGGCGCTCAAACGTTCAACGACGTCACACTGTCAGGCACAGTCCGCAGCATTGCCAGTTCCGACGACACCAGCGCAATCGGATTCAAAGCGCTCGCGTCAGGCACAAGCCGCACGTACCTCAGCAAAGCCCGCGCTCCCTGAAGCCGATGGGTCATTGCACCGTGAAGGTGACTCCGTTCCCGGCCTGACCGTTGACTGTGACGACGACAGCACCCGTTGTTGCTCCAAGGGGGACAGGAACAACGATGCTTGTCGCGCTCCAATTTGTGGGCGAAGCTAAAGTTCCATTGAATGTGACGGTGCTTGACCCTTGAGTGGAACGAAAGTTGGATCCTGTGATGGTAACTGAGGTTCCCACTGGCCCCGATGTAGGCGACAAGCTCGCGATCGTCGGAAGTAGCAGCGTGAAGTTCACACCGTTGCTGGCAATGCCATCGACTAAGACCTTGACTGTTGGGTTGCCGCTACCCGAGGTGCGTATGGGAACGGTCACGACAATCGTCGTTGCGTTCCAACTTGTCACGCTCGCGGGATTGGAGACCGTCACACGTCCCAAGGTATAATAGAGTCGTACAGCATTAGATCCTTGGGACGAGCCGAAGTTTGCCCCCGTAATGGTTACTGAATCTCCTACCATGCCCGAGGTAGGTGACAAACTTGTGATGCTGGGTGGGGGCGTGGGTGTAAAAAAGACTCCGTTGCTTGCTACTCCGTTGACCGTGACTATCAAATTGCCGGCGGTAGCACCTGAAGGAATCCTCAAGATGATACTGCTTTTATTCCAGTCCAAGAACGATGTCGCGGGCGTACCGTTGAAGGTGACCGTGCTTGTTCCTTGTGAACTAGCAAAACCCGTTCCTGTGATGGTCAGTAGTCCCATCGTCGGCGCCGACGTGAGCGAGAGAGTACTGATGACGGGGGCGTCCGTGAAATAAACGCCGTTCGAAGTAACGCCGTATGCTGTGACCACCACATTGCCAGATGTCGCGCCGACGGGCACCGTGACGATAATGCTGGTTGGATTCCAACTAGTGACAGTTGCCGGTGCGCCGTTAAAGGAGACTACACTTGTACCCTGCGAACTCCCGAAGTTCTGTCCAGTGATGGTTACGGATATATTGTCGGTCCCCAACGACGGAGAGAGGCTTGTGATGCTCGGCGCTGGCGGCTGAGAGGTGACGGTTATGGTCGTTGCACCGCAAATGGAACCGGCACACGCCCTGATCGTCGCCGACCCCGGTGCCACCGCCAATGCATTGGCATGATTCTTCGAGTCATTGGTGATCGTCACCACCGACGAATTTGAGGAACTCCACTGCGCAGAGGCCAAGGTTTGCGTACTGTTGTTGCTCAATGTCCCGGTAGCTGAAAAGCTTAGTCCGCCACCGGCGGGAACGGAAGGATTCACCGGCGCCAGCGAAATAGAGGTGAGGCCGGAAGGGATGAGGCCGCCAGGGGTAAAGAGTTCAGCAGAGGAACCGGCTGACGTGGTGGTTGTGCTTCGCAGGCCGGCCGCCACCAGGATTTGTCCGTTGCCGAGAAGAGTTGCAGTATGGTAGTCGCGAGGCGTGCTCATATTAGCGACCAGGGTAGAGGTCGAAGTAGCTGGGTCGTAGATCTCCGCACTGGCGAGCGCGGTCGTGCCGTTGTCACCTCCAGCGAGCAGAACCGTGCCGTTATTGAGGAGTGTTGCCGAGTGGGATTCGCGCGCGGAAGTCATATTTCCGCCCGGTGTAAAAACTCCCGTCGTGGGGTCATAGACTTCTGTACTGGCATAGAACGTCACAAGACCGATGTTTTTCGATCCCCCGGCAATCAAGACCTTTCCGTCATTTAGCAACGTCGCGGAGCTGAATTGGCGCCCTGAATTCAAGCTGCCAGTTAAAGAGAACACGCCGGTCGAGGGCGTATATAGTTCCGCTATAGTATTACCGGTGGTACCGCCGCTGATCAGGACCAAGCCATTGTTCAGCAGCGTTGCTGTGTGGTAGGAGTGCTCCACATTTGTATTTCCCGTGGCGGTGAAAACTCCCGTCGCCGGGTTATAGAGTTCTGCGCTGCGATAGAGGTCGCCTCCAACGATCAGGACCATCCCGTTGCTCAGCAACGTCGCTGAGTGGCCTCCGCGTGGCGTGGCCATAATCCCGGTCGCCATGAAGGATCCCGTTGCGGGGTTGTATAGTTCAGAGGAAATGCCCCCGTTGGCGATCAGTACGAACCCATTGTTCAGCAGCGTGGCGGTGTGGACGTCGAGTGCGGTGATTAGGCTACCCGTTGATGTGAAAGTCCCCGTGGCTGGATTATAGAGTTCTGCACTCGCGGTTGGATGATCGTTGACGTCGTCGCCGCCCGCAATGAGAACTATTCCGTTATTTAGCATCGTCGAAGTGTGGTTCCAACGCGCGGTGAGTAGACCTCCGCTAGGCACGAATCCCAAAATCAGCGTGACTGTGACGTTCGAGCTGTGGACTATGCTTCCGCTGGTACCCGTGATCGTAAGCGTGTATGTTCCTAAAGGAGTTCCGGGACCTGTTGCGACTGTTAGAGTCGACGACCCCGAGCCCCCACTGATCGAGGACGGACTAAAGCTAGCCGTCGCGTTGGCTGGGAGGCCACTCGCACTCAGTGTCACGGAACCATTGAATCCACCCTGCGGAGAAACAGACACTCCAAAGCTGGCGTTCACCCCTGCAGATACCGTCTCCGAACCAGGCGTCAACAACAAAGAGAAACCCGGTGGCAACGTATTGATCGTCAGGGACACGCTGAGATTCGTACTTAGGGTCCCGCCGGTCCCCGTGACAGTGAGCACATAGGAACCTACGGGGCTTGATGTCAGAGTTGAAATTGTAAGCGTCGAGCTACCGGAAACGTTAACCGAAGTAGGGCTGAAGTTCGCCGTAACGCCGCTCGGCAATCCATTCACAGCAAATGAGATCGCACCTGTAAACCCGCTATACGAATTTGTAGAGATGGTGAACGTAGTAGCGCTTCCAGGAGCGACTGTTTGCGCCCCTGGTGTGGCGGAAATGAAAAAATTAGTCGTGCCGCCTCCGCCGCTCGGCTGCGGCATGTTTACGGGAATAGAAATCTGAACCTTATTGTTCGAGAGAGCGTAGGTTGCGGTAATAAATCCGCTCCCCGGGCCTGCCGCAGTCGCTTTACCATTTGCGTCAATCGTCGCAACGTTGGTATTTGAAGATGTATATGTCACGTATGAAGAAGCGCTGACATCCAAAATGCTCCCATCGGAGAATGTGGCGAGAACCACCAGAGGGAATTCTTCTCCTTGATTCCGAAAAGTTAGGCCTCCTAAAGGCGTTGACAGCGAAATGGGCAAATCTGGCCGTTCCACGTCGACCAGAATTGTTGCGGATTCAACAGATTGGCCCGATGTCGTAACTCCCTGAGCGGTCAGCATAAGCTCTCCGCATGAGATGTCCGACGGAATGGTTAAGGTGAGCTGGGCTGGTACAGAGGTTGCAGTGCTACTAAGACCGACCGGGTCCCCACCGATGACAGCGACCTGTCTAAATGTGACGTTTGCGGGAGATGTGACGGTTACCGATATCGTTTGCCCTGGATTGATAATGGTGCCGTTAGCGGGCGAGGTGATCTGAAGCTGCGGCGGGACTTGCCGAGCCATAAGCGGCACGGCGATAGCAAGAGTTGCGATCGATATTTTGGCTAGGAGTATACTTGAATTTGAGAAGATGCTTAAGCTCTTTCGGTTTGCCATTGGCTGCCTCGGGTTCCCTTATGGGTTCAACAAAATGAACACGGTCTGGTTTGTTACCGGTGTATTTAGTAGGTTGATTACCTGGTTTGGAATGCTGATTGTCTTAGGCGGAACGATGTCCGGATCAAGTACACTGGGCCCTGTGAATCCTAGGTCCGTTGTCCCCTGCGAATGCACGTATCCTGTAAATTGGACTCCGCTAGAGGGAGCTAGACCGCTCAATTGGCTGGACACGTCAACTATCGCATCGTTCTGATTGTTTGCGAAGTTGCCGGGCCACCCGTCGGACGTAAGACTATTCGTAAGAGGATCGTTCGGGCACTGGGTGCGAACCCATCCTGCTTTGCCGACCGTAGAATTCAAGCTGGTTAAGTTCGTGTAGATCCCCACAATAAGAGCCGTAGGCAATTGGTGGGTAATTGGGCCATTAGCGATGTTCGTGAGCGCTATGCTACCAGGCACTAGGTCACCTACTGCGCCACACACCGAGTTAGTCACTGAGCCACAGGTAGAAGTCGTGTTACCTGACAGTGTGACGTAACTGAAGGAAAAATCATTGTGGTCGGCGAGATACAATGCGGTGCAGGCGTTATTAGGGTTCAGAAGTAGGGTGGCGAGGGGAGTGCCCAAGTGCGGAGTATCAATTGTGACCAGCTTGTGAATGTTCCCCTGCCCGAAGGTGGGATTCATGGGGTCGTTCAGGAATTGCGGTAGCGAGGCGATCGTGCGCGTGATATCGCCTCCTAGGCTGTGTGCCACGATATCGGCCTGGACGGCTGCCACCGGGATGCCCAAAGGGTTCTTCCCGTTCTTAAAGTCTCCCATATATTTGTTTATCTGGCCTAACACTCCCGGTGCGTTGTACTGAAAACCTAATGAGTTTCCAAAAGCTTTTCTCAATCGATCGTTCGGATACGTCGGCGTGGACGCCGTTATGACAATGGGATTCCTATAGTTAGGCCGCTGTACGGTAAACCGGGAATCCACACCGTTCGCGGTCACAAGAGGAGAAAAGTTCTTCCAAGCATCCTTCCAATTCGACCAAATCCCGTGAATCGCGCTCACCATCGGACGAAGAATAGTGATTGGCATTGTTACCGGAGCGCTGTTAGCCGTGATGTCTTGCAATTGAAGAGAAACCGCCCTACAAGCCAATTGGTCGTCGCCGGTATTGGTTACACCTTGACAGCTTCCGGGCTTGAAGCCATTCCCCAAAGGCCGCGCGAAGTCCTTGGGAGCGCGATATACAGCGAAAGCATACGCCAGTCCATTAGAAATGATATTTCCCGCAGTAACAGTTAATTGGCTCTGCGTAAAGCTAGTGGCGCCCGGGTTGCCAAGGGCTCCATCCTCATCGGGCAAGGTACTCTGGGTTTGCTGATCGTTCAACAGCGTTAACCTGAATTGTTCACCGGGACTGTTGGTCGATATTCGTATGACAACTTCAGTTACGCCGTCTGCTGAAACACCTTTGACGGTGCGACCTTTGGTGAGCAGAGTTGCCAGCTGTGTACTGTTCATCACAGCATTTCCGCTCACCAGATCGGGAGCAGGGTCCACGAGACTGAGGTAGAAACTGGATGTCAGGTTGACGTTTATCTGGCCCTGATTAATGCCCCTCGATGTGCATGTCGTGGAGCCGGTCCCCGAGCTCGGCGTGCCAAATGCCGGGTACTCGCAAGAACCTGAGTAGCCAGTGTTGGGATCGTACACGCCCCAAGGACAGCCCCGAAGATTAAAATTGACGAAACTGCCTGCAATGCAACTGGTTGGGACAACTTCCGTAAGTGGTATTCTGATATTGGCACAACTCAATCCCGGAGGTAGCACAGCGGGATCAATCGTCCAAACGACAACGGTCGGCATTATGCTTGTGGCAGTTGTCCAAGACTGGTCAGAGGTTGCACCGTTGATGGTGATAGTTACCCCTTGTTGCGCGAATGCAGAACGAAAGGTAACAGGAGGTGACTGGATTGGAAGTGTCACCAGATTAGGATCATTGGCGTTACAAGCGGCGGCTTGTGCCATAGGAGCAGTAGCGCCGCCGAGACTCATAATGAACAGAGCAATAATGCCTAGTGATGGCACCCGAATCATTACACACCGCCCCGTGCACACCTGGACCGCCCACTGTGCCGCCGCAGTAGTAGCCCATATAGACCGGAGCTGTTCTATGATGTTGGTTAATGTTCTTACGATTATTTCTAGACAATTCATAGCCGCCGCTCCTTCAGCAGGGACAATCTGGAAGTGCTCAACTGACATGCCCACCATTTAAGTTTTCAAAACTAAGATGCGGAGATGGTGCGAAAATCAAGAGAAAAAAAGAAAGAACGAGCCGAGCCATCGGCATTGGGACCTCCGGATCATGAGTCCACGGACCGTTCGGGTCGTAACCGGTAAGACGTGGGCGATCCATCTCTAAACACACGCCGATTTGATTGGTGGGTGTCTTATATGGCTGAGCACAATGGGTGTCAACAACTTTCTCAACAATTAGTCAAAATAAATAGTACTAAGAGTTTACGACTCTTCCAGCGTCTGCTACGCATCCTTAATGCTGGGTGCCCCATACGCCGGTTTTGCGTGTGGGGGGGGTTGACTTTTCCGCTTCCTTCTTGTTCCGCCATCGCTTTTGAAGGTTTTCCGCTCCTCCCTTTTTTCCCCTATTCCGCACCAGCAAACCACTTACAAGTAATCATTGGGAACCGGTGACAGGCTGGACGTTTCCACCTTTCAGGGAAATTGTCCATCGCGAATCAATGCTATTCCTCGAAAGCCAGCTCTTGACCCATCCTCGTTCCTCTCGCTCTTCAAGCTAACTCACGGCAGACAAGCCACTTAGAAGTAATTACTTGACAATAGGTACCCATATGCTATAATCCTCGTGTTGCGCCGGCACCCGCCATGGAGGGTGCCTCGCCTTTTATGCGCGCCCGCCCGGTAGTCCTTTTAGCTCCTTCAAAACCGCCGCATCCCGAGCAGTTACTTTCTCGCCAACAGTCCACCCCCATAAGTCCTTTAACTGCAACACTTATGAACCTCCCCACAAGTGTTGCAAACAAAAGACTTACGCAAAAGCTAAGTCCTTTAGATTCTGCACTTACAAAAAATAGGGGGTGGGGGTCCCCGCCTTGCGCATCCGACAAGGATGCGCATCCTGAGTCCTCCAACGGCGGAGGAGTCGACTCACGGTTCCGACCATGTCAGAAAGGATTCTTCTCCCGTCCCGCTCTTGGCTCGCTCTGCGCATCCGATAAGGATGCGCATCCTGAGCGACCATCGGGAGTCGAAGGATTCTTCTCCGGCCTCATTCTTGGCGCGCTCTTTTCACTCTTTGCACCAAGAGTGTTTCACAACTCTCTTGCATCCAAGCGCTTCCGCACTCTTTCTCAAA
>WNFQ01043126.1_pt1 | contig 11555 bp, 10 predicted proteins | sample 5400171 | NCBI WGS metagenome assembly WNFQ01 (sample SAMN13153356, study PRJNA577476) | soil metagenome | isolation source: 20 cm soil under Madrone tree | place: USA:California | collected 2016-06-14
CCGAATCTCGCCTTTTCCATCCTTCGCCCCGGCAACTACAAGATCGACGTCAACGAAGCCGGCGATACCACCGTCGTCGTTGTTCGCGACGGTCAAGGCGAAGTCACCGGCGGCGGTTCCGCTTACACCATTCATTCTCGAGAAGCCGGCACGTTTGCCGGAATCGACCAGCTCGACGCCGACATTCAGCGCTTCGGCAATGACGATGACGACTTTGACCACTGGTGCCGGGACCGTGACCGCCGCGAGGATCACTCTGAATCCTCCCGCTATGTCTCTTCCGATGTGATTGGCTATGAAGATCTCGACGAATACGGCGGCTGGCGCCAGGTGTCCGAGTACGGCACGGTTTGGTTTCCACACACGACTATCGTCGGCTGGGCGCCTTATCGCTACGGCCACTGGGTGTGGATTTCTCCCTGGGGCTGGACATGGGTAGATGACGCTCCCTGGGGCTTTGCGCCATTTCACTACGGCCGTTGGGTTGCGGTTGTCGCTTATGTACGCCCGGTTTACGCTCCCGCGCTGGTCGCCTGGGTCGGCGGGCCGCACTTCAGCGTTGGCATCGGGGTGGGCGGCGGCGGTGGAGTCGGCGTGGCCTGGTTCCCGCTTGCGCCGCGTGAAGTCTACGTGCCCTCGTATCGCGTGAGCCGCACCTACGTCAACAACGTGAACGTCTCCAACACGGCGGTGAATACCACCGTGGTGAACAATTACTACAACACCGTCGTCGTCAACAAAAACGTCACCAACATCCGGTACGTGAACCAGACCGCGCCGAATGGCGTAACTGCCACGTCTCAACAGAATTTCACGTCGGCGCAGCCTGTCGGACACAACATGATGAGGGTGGATCGCCGTGAAGTTGAGACTGCGCAGGTCAATCCGACTACGCCAACAGTGGCGCCGCAGCAGAGAAGCGTGATTGGGGCGGGCGCTACGGTTTCGCCAAGGTCTCAGGCGCGGTTCCAGGAACGTCCTGTGGTGGCCAAGACGCCACCGCCTCCCGCTCCGGTATCCTTCGTGAAACAACAGCAGGAGATTCGAGAGAACGGCGGCAGGCCGCCGGCCGTCTCCGAGATGCGCCGGGCTCGCATGGAAGACACCCAACAGCCTCGTTCCAACATCAAGATCGCTCCGCCGGTACAACCTGACACGCCGCGAAACGCTCAGACGAATCGGCCCGTCGACAACGCGCCGAACAATCCGGCCAACGGGCGGAACAACCCCGGCAATGTCCAGAACAATCCGGGCAACGCGCAAAACGACCGCCGGGACATGAGAAACGATCGGCGCGACATCCAGAATGATCGGCGTGATGTCCAGAACGATCGCCGCGACGTGCAGAACAACAACAGCCGCCCATCGTCGGTGGAGAATACTCCTCCAGCGAATCCTCCGAACCGGCCACCGAATCAGCCATCGAACCAGACAGGTAACAGCGGCAACGCTCCCGGTAACTCCGGCAATGCCCCTGGCAACAGCGGCAACGCGCCGGGCAACACGGGCAATGCGAGGGTGTACAACGATCGTCCACCTACGTCTCGGCCGAACAACTCCAACAGGCCGGACGACGCCAATCCGCAGCTTGACCAGAGGCATCAGCAGCAAATGGAACAGCTCCGCCAGAAGCAGGACCAGGAGCGGCAGAAGGTCGAGCAGAAGCAGGTCAAGGAGCAGCAGAAGATTCAGCAGAATAATCCTGATGACGGGAGAAGGCAGAGAGTCGATCAGAACCAGCCGCCGCAGCGCCAGCAGGTTGAGCAGAAGCCTCAGCAGGAGCAGCAGAGGCCCCCACAGGAGCAGCAGAGGATTCAGCAGAATAATGCTGACGACGCAAGAAGGCAGAGAGTCGAACAAAACCAGCCGCCGCAACGTCAGCAGGTCGAGCAGAAGCCTCAGCAAGAGCAGCAGAGAGCTGTTCAACAAAACGCTGACCGGCAACGCCAACAGCAGCGCCAACAACAGGTCGACCAGAGACAACAGCAGCAGCTCCAGCAGCTCGAGCAGAAACACGGGCAGGAGCAGCAGAAGCTGCAGCAAAGACAACAGCAGGAAAGCCAGAAAGCGAAGCCTGCCGACAAGCCAGCGAAGGAGAAGGACAAGCCGAAGGAGGACAAACTGAGCAACGACATCGGCGTTGCGAAATTGGGCAATGCTGGCCACTATTGGCCATGCCCAGTGCGTAGCGCCGCCTTAAACTATTTTCGTCGACGCGATTTCCAGCTTTTTAGCTGCCAGTTGCCTTGGATTGGACGTTACGCTGCGAAATCTTCTCTCCATCTACTTTGTGCTCGCCATCCTCGCACCCGCGGGTCGCTATCTCGCGCGCGAATCGTCCGCCATGCAATCGCCCGCCCACACGCCTCCCGTCCAGCAGAGCGCCTCGAGTAGCAACGACGATGCCGCTGCAAAGGCCGCGGTCCGCAAGAAGAGGTTTGAGGAAATCAGGCACCGGCTCGAATCCGGCGAGGGTGGTCTCGATTCTTCCTCCGGTGATTTGCAGGACTCTTCGCCTATGCGCATCGTCTACCTCACTCCCTATGTCGGCACCACTAAGAGCAACCGGCTGACTACGGATTCCCTTCGCGTTGATTACGAGCTCGACCAGGATTTTTTGCAGGGTTTCCTGGAAGTCGTCAGTGCTGGCAGCGTCACCGCCCGTTATCCTCTTCCTGCCCTCGCCCGCGGCCGCCACTCCATGAACATTCCTCGTGGCATCCCTCTCGCCAATGATCCTTACACCTTTACATGTAATCTTCCTGAGTCCCGTTATGGCGGCATCACCCAGCGCGTCGATTTTCTCTGGGACAATCGCAACATGGACAGTGTCAATCCGCAATTCCCTAAGGAGGACGACGCTTCCATCTACAACTATCAGCCGCCGCCTCCCGAAGACCGCGACGTCGATCCGTCCGACAGCGCAGCTGCCTTCCGCGGCGATGAAGTCGCCATCATCTCCTCCAACATCCCCCATAAGCGCAACCGCATGCGGCTCAGCACTGGCCGCCCGCCGGAAATCCAAATTCTCGGAGTCAATTTTAGTGAAGGCGACGAAGTCGTCTGTACCAAGGAGTCTTACGGCAATCCGCCGATCGAAGCCACTACTCGCTTGCACGACGTTCGGACTGTCTCGACCATTTCCCATCAGGTGGACGACGCAATCCCTGTCTTGCGCGCCGGGCGATTCGACGTGCCCGAACGTGTCGCCGCGCATGGCACCTTCGTCCGGCTCGTCGGCGAACCCAGGTAGTCTCCTCTCCCGCGGATTCTCCTCGTTCGATCCGCCTGGAGTTATCACAGGTGAAAGGTTTCGGCCTATCGCGTAAGATTTCTCTTCCGCGCCCATGGCCAAGCGTTCCACATCCCGCTCATCTGTAAAGAAGGCTCGCACTGCGAGTTCGGATGTGCGCCTGATTCGCTTGCCCGGATTGCCCGAGATTCACCGCGACGACGATCTCTCCGAACAAATAACCAATGCCGCTCGCAAGGCGCGTCTGCATTTTGAGAACGGCGACGTTCTCGTTGTCGCGCAGAAAATAGTTTCGAAGGCCGAAGGTGCGGTCGTCCATCTGGAATCGGTTGAGCCTTCGACCGAGGCGCAGGTCATCGCGGAGCGGCAAAAGAAAGATCCCCGGCTGGTGGAAGTAATTTTGAAAGAATCGCGGCGCCTCGTTCGCACGGATCCCGTGCTGATTGCCGAAACACGCCTTGGCTACGTGTGTGCCAATGCAGGCGTCGACCATTCGAACGTGCCCGGCAGCGATACCGTCACCCTGCTCCCCCGAGATCCCGACGGCTCGGCCAAAACTCTTGCTGCCGCTCTCCGCAAACGCACCGGCAAACGCATCGCCGTCATCATCAGCGACACGTTCGGCCGTCCCTGGCGCCTCGGTCTGACAAACGTGGCCATCGGGGCGTCGGGCATTCCCGTCCTCCACGATTTGCGAGGCACGCGCGATCGTGACGGCAAGCCTCTCACTGCCACGATTCTAGCCGTCGCGGACGAACTAGCCGCCGCCGCCGGCCTCCTGATGGCCAAATCCGAAGGCTTTCCCGTAGTCCTCATTCGCGGCTATCGTTACAAGTCCTCCACTGAGCCCGCCACGAGCATCATCCGCCCCGCCAACGAAGATTTGTTCCGGTGATGTTCTCTTCTCTGCGGTCCCTGTGTCCTCCGTGTTCTCTGTGTTAAATTCCTTACGTAACCTAAGCTAGCTTGCCATGCAAACGACACTCCATCCCCTGACCCGCGAAGAAGCCCTCCATCAAGCCGCGCAAGCTCCCCTTGCGGACCTCGTGAGCGCCGCCACCGAACTGCGTGCCCAAGGCAAAGGGACCGTCGTCACCTATTCAAGAAAAGTCTTCTTCCCGCTGACGACTCTCTGCCGCGACTATTGCAGCTACTGCACCTTCCGCAAAGACCCCGGCCAGCCTGGCGCGCATTTCATGACTCCCCAGGAAGTCCTCGCCCTCGCCGAACGCGGACGCCAGGCCGGCTGCAAGGAAGCGCTCTTCAGCCTGGGCGACCAGCCCGAAAAGATTTTCCCTGAAGCCCGCGAATTCCTCAGCACGCAAGGCTACTCGCGTACGCTCCACTATCTCGCCGCCATGTGCGAACTCGTCCTGGAAAAAACCGGCCTGCTCCCGCACGCCAATCCCGGCGTGATGGACCGCGCCGCCCTCGTCCATTTGAAAGATTCAAACGCCAGCGTCGGCCTCATGCTTGAAAACGTCAGCCCGCGCTTGATGCGCGATGGTTTGCCGCATGCCAAAGCGCCGGACAAAGTTCCCGCCCTTCGCCTCCGCACCATCGAAGAAGCAGGGAAGCTCTCGATCGCGTTTACCACGGGCATTCTCATCGGCATCGGCGAAACCATGGAAGAACGTATCGACTCGCTGTTGGCCATTCGAACGCTCCACGAGAAATACGGCCACATCCAGGAAGTCATCATCCAGAATTTCCGCGCAAAACCGGATATTCCCATGGCCGCGCATCCGGAGCCCTCTCTTGAGGATATGCTGCGCACCATCGCCCTCGCGCGCCTGATTCTCGGCCCGCAGATGAACATTCAAGCTCCGCCGAACCTGAGCTACGACGATTTCCCCCGTTTGCTCGATGCGGCACTAAAGATTTCATCAATCCGGAAGCCGCCTGGCCACAGATCGCCCTCCTGCAAGCCGAAACGGAATCCCGCGGCTTCGCTCTGCGCGAACGCCTCGCGCTCTATCCCGAGTTTGTCCGCCGGGACGAATTTCTTTCGCCGCGCGTGCGCGATCGCATCGCGGAGGTAGCAGATGCCGATGGCTTCGCGCGTGACGCTGCTCACGCCGCTCGCATCTGACTTCTCTATGCCCGCAAACGTAAAACTGAAGATTACTGCGCTTGCTGGTGGCGTTGGCGCTTCAAAACTCCTGCTAGGTCTTTACGATGTGATGGACTCCGCCCTTTTAACGATCATCGTCAACACCGGCGACGACATCGCCCTTCACCGCCTGAAAATCTCGCCGGACCTCGACATCGTCACTTATACACTTGCTGGAATTGTGGACCCATCAAAAGGCTGGGGATTTCGTGGTGAGACGTTTTACGCTCTGAAGCGCCTCGCCGTCTATGGCCGCCCCGATTGGTTCAATCTCGGCGACCGCGACCTCGCCACGCATATCCATCGCACCGCTATGCTCGGCGAAGGAAAAACTCTCTCGCAAGCTGCCGACTCCATTCGAATCGCCCTCGGCGTCAAATCCCGCATCCTGCCCATGTCAGACAATTCTGTCCCCACGATCATCGATTCGAACGAGGGCCCGCTGCATTTCCAGGAATACCTCGTGAAGCGCCGCGCTGAACCCGTCGTGAAGGGGATTCGTTTTGCGGGCGCAGAGTCCGCGCTTCCGGCTCCCGGCGTCCTCGAAGCCATTCGCGAAGCCGACCGCATCCTCGTCTGCCCCAGTAATCCGCTGATCAGCATCGGCCCGATTCTTTCCGTCCTTACGATCCGCGATGAACTCCGCGCTCACAAAGAAAAAGTCTTCGCCGTCTGTCCCATCGTCGGCGGCAAATCCCTGAAAGGCCCCTCGGACAAAATGCTCGCCCAGCTCGGCCACGATCCCACCGCCCTCGGCGTAGCCAAACTCTACGCCGACTTCACCGGTACATTCATCATCGACCCCGCCGACAAATCCCAATCCGCCGCCATCTCCGCCCTCGGCATGCAAGTCGCTGTCCTCCACACCATCATGAAAACGCGCGCCCACAAGCGCAAGCTCGCCCGCGCCCTATTGTCCCTTTCTTTGTAGTGGCGCAGCACCGCTGCGGCCTTCCTTCAAGCGGAAAAGCATACGGGAGTCGGGCGCAAGCTTCGCGCTGAGGTAAACGCTCATTCTTCCATCCACGGTTTTGCCTAAGCCAGATTTAGGGATTTTTGTCGCTCAATTGGAGTTTACGCCGGATTGTGCGTGCTGCCATCCATTCATAAGCTGCCCACTGTTGTGGCCCCGGAAGCGTTGCAGGTTCGCTGGTGAAGTTGCACGCCCGCGTCCCCAGGTGAGCCAGGAGAAAAACAGGAACTTCCGTGTCCGCTACAAGTGTGCCCGGAATTCTCAAGAGCGGGACACGGCAACACGAAAAAAAAAAGGAGTCAACTATGGGTCAAACAAAACATGGCCGGTCAGCTTTGGTTCTAGTCGCCGTGCTAATGGCTGGCCTGCTCGCCTGGCCTTCCGTCGGCCTCGCGCAGCTCGGCGGCCTTCTGCCGCCAATAGGCAGTTCAACAACAACAACAACCGCGATCACAGGAGATGCGGCTGCCGTTCGCGCAACCCTCTTCGGAGCCCTGGGCCTTCTCACAACCACCACGGCACTCGCCGATACCGGGACACTTAGCGGCGTCAACGACGCCCGAGATGCGTCCATGGACACAGGGACGGTGCCCTCGGTGCTTACTGGGGAAGTCCTCAGCGCGGGCACGATCAGTTGGCCCGACGAGGTTGACTCCGCAGTCTCGCTCGCGAACTTGAATATGAACGTAGCCGGGGTCGGCATTACCGCCGATTCGGTAGTGGCACAGGCGTCGCAGGTCGCGGGTGCCGCGGGTACAGGCAGCACAACAATTGACAACCTCTTGGTCAACGGGACGCCCATCGCCATTACCGGGACCCCCAATCAGATCGTGGGCATACCTGGCGGGCAGATAGTCATCAATGAACAATCCATTTCTTCCACCGGCACGGCGGTGGTTAACGCGATCCACGTCACCGTCACGGGCGTAGCCGATGTCGTGATCGCTTCGGCGACCGCGGGCATCGCCTAGGACTGCGCCTTTACGCACAACGAGGAAAAACAATGAACAAGAGAACAAAATCAATTGTACCGATGCTAATCACCGGACTTTTAACAGGGGTACTCCTGGTAGCGATGCTGGGTTTTAAGAGCACCCCCGTATACGCTCACGTAGTCCCGAGCCCTTGCGACTTCACGACCGGCGGCGGATTCGTAATCACCGACAATGGCAACCACGCGAACTTCGGCCTTGTGGCTGGATGTAAGCATGGCGGGTTCTTCGGTCATGTGAACTTTGTGGACCATGACACAACCGGGACATTCGCCGGGTTGCACGTCAGCAGCGACCAAATTACGGCGTATGTGGATCCTTTCCCAACTTCTCGATACCGCGATATCTGCGGCACAGCGGATACGAACCTTTTTGGAAACGTGTACTTTCGAGTGAGGACTTTGGACGTCGCGGAGCCAGGCTCCGGGTCGAATGGGCCCGACAGGTTCGGGATAGAACTTACCGGTATCAGTCCCCCATTCACTGGTCTCCATGCCGTGGTTGTTTCGACGCGCTTCCTGAGGGGCGGTAACATGCAGTTGCATAAACCCAACAACTCTACCACGGGGCCGAACCTGACCGACGATCAGATCACCGCCGCCTGCGGTGGGCAGACAGGGGATGACTTGGGACCCTGATCCCCCCGGAGTTCGTCTGAAACCGCGCGCATGCGTCGTGGGGGCTAGGCTGGCCAAACAGCACTTGGCGTTTTCGGATGGATGGACCCGCATCGCTTCTCTTCGCCGGTGGCGATGCGGGTTTGCTGTCCAGGCCGCCAGTGGCCCATCGCAATCTGACTCGCGAAAGCTCGGCGAACAAGAGGCGTCACTTCAAGGGAAGCCCGGTAAAACGTATCCCGCATATTTAATCCGATCAGCAGCGCCGTGAGCGATTCCACGATGCGCGCGTTTTCCAGTTTTCCCCCATTCAGCGCCCGAGCGCCTGGAATCTTGCCGACCAATTCGGACGCCACTTGCTTGGCCTTCTCATCGTCGCTACACACCAGAACGTCACAGTCGACTGGCTCGTCGCCCGAGAGAGTTTCCGCGCCAAGATTCTGAAACGCCGCCGCCAGGCTGATGCCCGCAGGCAATAGCTCTTGCGTCTGTTCCGCCGCCGATCCTTGCCACACTCCAAGCACGCGTGTCGCTGCCCCGCCGACTGTAGCCGCCAGCGGCACCGTCGTATCAATCACAATCGTTCCCGGCTTCCACACACTCTTCAATTGTTTGAGCAACGCCGCGGCGCCGGAGAAGGGAACCGTCAGCACCGCGACGTCGCACGCTGCCGCCGCCGAAGGATTGTCCAAGCCTTCGACCTGCGCTCCACCGCCAATCCGCTCCCGCAAAAGTTTTGCGGTTTCTTGCGCGCGCGCTGAGTCGCGAGAGCCTATCAGGATGTGCTCACGCGCCCGTTCCGCCCAGAATCGCGATTTTTCGCGCCATGAATGTTCACCCCGTTTCCGACTCCGCTGCTCAAACGAATTGCCGGCCAGACAATTCCGATACGAACTGGCTACTTCGCTTTTCCCGCAGCCAGTATGGTATCTTCAAAAACTTCCAAGATGCCAACGTCCTCACTCTCGTCCTCCGAATTCCGCAAAGCCCTGGGCCATTTCACCACTGGCGTGACCGTCGTCACCGTCGAGCGAGAGCCCGGCAAAATTCACGGTATGACCGCGAACTCTTTCACATCCGTTTCGCTCGATCCTACAAAATTCACGGTATGACCGCGAACTCTTTCACATCCGTTTCGCTCGATCCTAAGCTGGTTCTCGTTTGCGTCGACCACCGCGCAAACATGTATTCGTTGTTGCAAAAGAAAAAACAGTTTGGCGTCAGCGTCCTGAAACAAAATCAGCAGGCCATCTCCGAATATTTCGCAAAACGCGAACACAACGCCGAAACGGAGCAGCGGCTGGGCATTCATTTCCGGCGGACGCCCAGCGGCGCTCCCGTCATCGAGGGCACGCTGCTCCAGATGAGTTGCAAGGTGATTGCGTCGCACGTCGCCGGCGACCATACGATTTTTATCGGCGAAGTGGAAGATGCGGAACTGCACGAAGGAGAGCCGCTGCTGTACTTCTGCGGAGAGTACCGGAAAATCGCGCGTCACTCCTAGCCAGGCCGCTTCGTTCTTGAGAAAAACTTTCTAGCGTTCGGGATTCCCGGAAGGCCGCGTCGATTCGGTAGAATCACCCATTTCTTTGCGATGACTTTTCACTTCGCGCAACGCGTAAATCGGCTTGTTCTGCGATTCGTAGTAGGTGCGCGCGTTGATTTCGCCGAGCAAGCCCATGGAGAAAAACTGCACGCCGCTGATGAACAGCGCCACTGCCAGCATCATCAACGGCCCGTGTTCCGCCATGATAGCTTGGTGCAGATAAAATTTTTCGTAAGCCAGGAAGCACGCGAGCAGGGAACCAAGTCCCATCCCGGCCACGCCGAGCAAGCCGAAAAATTGCAACGGCCGCGTCGAATAATCCAATAAAAATTTCACGATAATCAAATCCAGAAAAACGCGGATGGTGCGCGCGATTCCATAGTCGGACTTGCCACTCTTCCGACGGAGATTCTCGATGGGCACTTCCGCGATTCTCGCGCCCGTCGAACTTGCCAGCGCGGGAATAAACCGGTGCAACTCGCCGTAGAGCTGAATTTCCTGAATAATCTCGCGCCGGTATGCCTTGAACGTGGTTCCGAAATCGTGCAAGTCGATTCCTGAGAGCTTAGCCATCATCCAGTTGGCGGCGCGGCTGGGAAGCTGCCGCATCAACCAGTGATCCCGCCTGTTGTGACGCCAGCCGCTCACCAGGTCGTAGCCCTCTTCGATTTTTTCAAGGAACCGAGGAATCTCTTCGGGGTCGTGCTGTAGATCGCCGTCCATCGAAATGATGACTTCACCCCGCGCAAAATCAAAACCTGCTTTCAGCGCCGGCGTCTGTCCGAAATTCCGCCGCAGCCTCACCAAGTTCACGCGCCGGTCGTGCTCGTAAATTTCCGAGAGCACTTTGAACGAGTCGTCCTTGCTGCCGTCATCCACAAACACCAATTCGTAGGGCTCGCCAATACTGTCCATCACTTCCGTGAGCTTCATGTAGAGAGGTGGGATATTTTCCTGTTCGTTGTAGAACGGAACGACGATGGAATACTGGATGGGAGAATCGCTTGCCATTCTTTTGCGCAAAGTCCTCTTTAGACTTCCTGGGCTACGAAGCCATAGTCTATCAGGCGAATCCCCAGCGATGCGACAAGATTTCGGATCCCCGTGTCCGTCAGGATCTGCAACTCGGACTGCCGCGAATCCTGCAGCCGCGTGGGGGATTTCTGGAGCGCCGCATCCGCATATCCGGGGTGGCACACGAGCTCGGTCGTTCCGTCCGGAAGACTCCTCATGAATTGCTCTACGCCCTCGCGCGTCAGCTCTCCGGTTTGCGCAATCCCGCAAAAATAATCGGAGCTGGAAATGCCCGCGCGCTCGGCTTGCTCATGAGCATCGCGTGCCAGCAGTTTCAAGCCGCGGGCCTGCACGCCCTGTTTCATGATGACGCCGGCGTGCCTCGTTGAGCCGGAGGAAAGAGCTTTGCGCAGGCTCGACGCCTCCAGCGAAACTCGAATTGCTCCGATGCTGTGACGCTTCGCAAGCCGTAGCGCGATTTCAAAAAGCCCCGGCAGCATGTGCACGTGTTTATGCCCGTCGAGATGCGTCGGCGCAATCCCAGCGTCGCGGACCTTCTGGATTTGCGCGTCCCACTCGGTTTCCACTTCGGCCAGCAAGAGGCCGCGCCGCACGCGCCGCAAGAGCAGGTTTTCAGGTCCGCCCGCGAATTCACCGTCGTCATTCAGAAGACTCGTAACGGTTTCCCGGTCGGCTACCGGCGAGCCGTCGCTCAAGTTCAAATGAACGCCAACGCCCAACGCAGGAGCGGAGCGCGCGGCCTCCACAGCCCCTGCATAGGCCGCGCCATTGGCCAGCAACGAAGCGCTCGTGACAATCCCGTGATGGAACGCTTCAATGATTCCGCGGTTTACGCCATCCGTCCATCCCAGGTCATCGGCGTTGACGATCAGATTCTTCACTACCTGTCCCACTCCTTTGTTTACCCCTGCCCATTAGGACAGCTACTTGTTTGCGCGACCGCGTAAGCTCGTACCATTGACCCTTTTCGCCCTCAACTTTAGCATGGCGAGGTAGAGGCGAAAATGCAGGTAAATGTGCGTGAAA
>WNFQ01016370.1_pt1 | contig 11554 bp, 10 predicted proteins | sample 5400171 | NCBI WGS metagenome assembly WNFQ01 (sample SAMN13153356, study PRJNA577476) | soil metagenome | isolation source: 20 cm soil under Madrone tree | place: USA:California | collected 2016-06-14
CAACCGATTCGCATCTCAGTGTGGCCCAGGTCACCGGGGATCGGGCGCGGTTAGACTCTGTCGAACTGGCACCCTTCCGCAAGGCCATCGAGGCCGGAGTCGATTCGGTGATGGTGGCGCACGTCACGGTTCCGGCGCTTGAGCCGGATGTCAATCGCGTGGCCACAACTTCCCCGGTGATCGTCAAGGACCTGCTCAAAAGGCAGCTCGGATTTCAGGGAATTGTGGTGACCGACGCGCTCGACATGGCCGGCCTGACTCGTCTTTACTCGGCCAATACCGGACGGGCGGCGGTGGACGCATTCAAGGCGGGTAGCGACCTGCTGCTGATTCCCGCTGATTTGGATGCTTCCTACAAAGCCGTTCTCGAGGCCGCTCGCAGTGGGGAAATTCCCTCTGCCCAGCTCGACGCATCAGTACTCAAGCTGTTGAAGGCAAAGGCGTCAATGGGATTGCACAAGGCCCGCCTGGTGGATGTGAACGCCCTGCCTGACATGGTTGGCAGACCTGAGAACCTGGCCATCGGCCAACAGATTTCCGACGACGCCATCACCCTGGTGCGCGATAACGGCAAACTGCTGCCGCTGAAACAATCGGGAACTGTTCAGACCGGGCTTCCGTATCAACAAGTGGAAGAAGCGCGCAACGGTACGGTGGTGGTGGTGCTTTCCGAAGACGTGCGCACCGACGTGGGCCGCGTTTTGGAACGCGCCATCAAGGTTCGCGTGCCCGATGCCAATGTAATTTACGTCGATCCACGCATCGCCGCTGCCATGTCAGCAGACATACTGAAGGCGGTTGACCAGGCCCAGGCCGTGATTGCGGCGGTGTATGTGGTGCCGACTGCCGGTAAGGCAATGCAAGGCGCGAACGGTTTGACCAACTCGGTTGCCCTGAACGACGCTAGTGGTACGCTTTTGCAGGCGATTCTGGACCATGCCGCGGAAAAAACCGCGGTTCTGGCCATGGGAAATCCCTACGTGGCGCAGGATTTCCCGGCCATCCAGAATTACCTTTGCACATTTTCCAACGCTAGCGTCTCGGAAACCAGCGCGGTCAAAGCGCTCTTTGGAGAAATGGCCATTCATGGCCACTTGCCGGTCAGCATTCCCAACATCGCTCAGCGTGGCGCCGGCATTGAGAGGGCGCCCCAGACGGCAGAGGAGGGATCGCAACATGCGCATGCTCAGATGGCGGGACGCTAGTTCGCTACTAATTTTGACCGCTGCCGTTGCGTTCAGCGCCCTGGTGCTGCCCGGCTGCAACGTCAATGTGAAGAAGGGCAGTGAGGGGCAGGACAAGAAGGTGGACATCGAGACTCCCATCGGCGGACTGCACGTCAGCCAGGCTGCCAATGTCCGCGACACCGGCCTTCCCGTTTACCCGGGCGCGCGGATGAAGGAAAAAGACCAGGACGATGACGGCGATAGCAACAGCGCCAACGTCAACATCTCCAGCAGCCTGTTCGGCCTGAGAGTGGTGGCCGTCGAATACCTGTCCAATGATTCGCCGGAAAAGCTGATCGCCTACTATACAGATCAATTGAAGAAATACGGAAGCGTGCTCGAGTGCCATACCAACAAGAATCACGCCGGCGCCACGATGGACTCCAGCGACGATTCCAGCCCGGCCAAACAACTCAAGTGTGAGGGTGACAATGGAGGCAAGATTGTCGAACTGAAGGTTGGAACCAGGCAGAGCCAGCACATCGTCTCTATCCGCCCCGCGGACTCCGGCAAAGGGTCAGATTTTGGTCTGGTGTATGTGCAGGTGCGAGGTGGCAAGGACACGATCTGAATTTAGGAATTGTCGAATTTAAGGATTGACGAGTTTCAAAAACGATTCCCCTCCTCAAGTATTGTGTAGGTTGCAAATCCAACGATTTAAAAATCCGTCAATCCGTCAATCTTTAGTTCCTCCTTCAGGCGAGCCGAGACCTGGCTTCCTTGCCTCTGCTCGCCGCACTGCTGTAACTTGAAACTTAGTGGAGTATCCCTGTTATCAATGTGGCGCTACGGTGCAAGAAGGCATCGCTTTCTGCCCGCAGTGCAACGCGCCGCAAATCCGGGTCGCGGTGGCGGAGCCTCTAACCCCTCCCGTAGCGACCTCCGATCAGGGAGCAACCTCGCCGTCCTACCCGTATTTCATTTCTCCGCTGGCCACCAGAATTGACTGGTCGCAGGCGTTGCCGGCGACCGCTCTGGCTGGCCTGATTGCGGCGGTTCTTATGATGACCCCGTTTGTAGTCTTCGGCCTGGGAATGCTGATCGGCGGGAGCCTGTCGGTGGTCTTTTACCGCCGCCGGAACCCGGTCGCCAACATTACTCCGCGAATGGGCTCGCGTCTGGGGATGGCAAGTGGAATACTGGGGGGCTGCATTTTCACCGTGTTGCTCTCTGCCCGCACGATCATGCTCCATGAATGGGGTCAGATCCGCCAGAAGGTCATCGAACTGGTCGAGCAGGCAGCGGCTCGCAATCCAGATCCGCAAGCACTGCAGGCCCTGGAATTTCTCAAGACTGAGCAAGGCATCGCCTTGCTGGTAACGTCGGCTTTGGTTGGGACAATGGTGGCTTTTGTGATTTTCTCCGGCCTGGGCGGCGCACTGGGCGCTGCCTTGCTCCGCCGGAAGGGAAGGCTCTAGCGAAATTCGGACCTCGGACCTCAGACTTCGAAACCACGAAATGATCGACCAATGCAGGGCCAGAGCCCAGCGGAGCCCACAATACTCGAGTTTGATCGAGAGTCCGAGGTCTGACACCGACGCCCGAAGCGCGTTACCTTTGTACCGTATGGCAGAAGACTGTAAGGAGCTAAACTTAGGCCCGCTGAACTGAATCTCTTGGAACTGGGCGTGCGATGCATCGGCAAACTGAAGGGGTTTTGGCGCAGGTTAGCCAACAACTCTCGCAACTCGAAAAGCGAGATGGAGAGCTGTGGCTGATTGTGTCTCTCGCCGGGCTGCTGGTCGGCGCCGGGCTGTTGGCCGTCCTGTATCCTGCCGCCTTTCTCAAGCAAGGCAACATTCATTTTGAAATAACGGTATCCCGGCCGCTGGTACTCGGACTGGTGGCTCTACTGGCCCTGCTGAACACCTACCTGTTAACCAGGCGTTTGGAAATCCGCCGGTTACGGGAAGAGTTGATCTCCCGCACCATTCAACAGGAACTTATCCAGCAGCAATCCTTTACCGATCCCCTGACTGAGATCTACAACCGGCACTCCCTTGAGGATATGGCGGGCCGGTTCATGAGTCAGGCCAGGCGTTCGAAGAAGCCGCTCACCTTCATGCTGATTGACGTGGACCAATTCAAACAGGTCAACACCAAATTCGGCCACCTGACCGGCGACGTGGTATTGGCCAATACGGCGGCCCTGCTGAAACATTCTGTGCGTGGGTCGGACGCGGTCTTCCGGTATGGCGGGGATGAGTTTCTGGTAATTCTGGCGGACACATCAAGCGTCGATGCCAGGCATGTAGTGGACAGAATCAGAGTAGGACTGGCCGAATGGAATCGGGCGGGGCATCTTGAGCATTTCGAATTAAGCCTGAGTATTGGCGTTGCGGAATGGGCGGAAGGCAAGACCGTGGCCGCTCTTCTCGATAGTGCAGACCACGAGATGTACGCGGTGAAGGCAGAGCAGAAGTTGAGCAAGGGAAAAGCGGCTGGAGTTTGAACCGCTGCAGTCGATCCGCTTGAAATACGCAAGTACCTATAGCGACATTCACGAATCACTACGCCAGCAGGTCATTACATCAGGAGTTCATTGGCGCGCTGCGCCAACGGATGCTGCATTTCCTGCAGATCGTTCTTCACCAGATTGAGCCCGTAAACACACTGCTCGAAGTGCTGCGAAAGGCTGGCGAACAGGGGCGCAACCTTGGCGTATTCGAAATGTTCAAACTTTGAAACGACGTAGTAGCTCTCCTTGCCGGCTTTGATCCAATCCACGAAATTCTCCAGACGGTGGCGGCGGAGGCGGAAGTGATTGATGCTCTCGGGAAACATTCCGGTGAAGAAGAGCGTGTAATCGCCGATATGTTTGCGCACCTGGCGTTCGCGGTCGAAAGAGGGCGCGGGTCCGAACACGGGATTCGATTCCACCAGCATCTCGCCGACATCGGTCAGCGGCCTGCCTCCGGCATTGCTGATCTTGAATAGCTGTTTCGTATGGCAAAACTCGGCCATGAGGTGGGCGACATAATTTACGATCTGGGGATCGCGGAGGCCGATTTCTTCGGCATAATGCCGGCCCACAAGCTCGATGAAGAGCTGCTGCAAGGGATGCGATTCCGGAATCATCGTGGTGCTCACCTCCTCCAGAAACCCCGAGTGGCACGGGATCTGTAATGCCACCACTCTATCGGTCTACTTAACCTCAGCTGAACCGCCAAGGCAAGTGACTTTTGTAAGTCACCCAAATCAGTATTTCCTATTCGGTTAGAAGATCGAACCGATCGAAAGGTTTTACCCCGCGTTTGTTGGCAGACTTCACGGTTGGCTGCCAATTCCAGCATTTTGCAACCCGCTACAATGAGTTATGGAGGCAATCATGGAGCGCAGGAACATCTCCAGCGGCACACCGTGGGAGCCGATTGTGGGTTACTCTCGGGCTGTCAAAGTTGGTTCACAGGTTTATGTGGCCGGAACCACAGCCACGGGCTCAGACGGCAAAGTCGTTGGAGTGGGCGATCCCTATGCCCAAACCATTCAGGTCTTGAAGAACATCGAGTCGGCACTGCAGAAGGCTGGCGCCGGCCTGAAGGACGTGGTACGTACGCGGATATTCGTCATCAATATTGCCGACTGGGAAAAAATCGGCAAGGCCCACGGAGAGTTCTTCCGCGATATCAGGCCGGCAACGGCCATGCTGCAGGTGAGCGCACTCATATCGCCGGAAATGCTGGTGGAGATCGAGGCCGATGCGGTGATTACACGATGATGGCATAGCCGCAACGATCTAGAGAATACAGCCGCCGAGCTTCGCTCGGCTCGGCCGGTCCCTTCGACTTCGCTCTCCCGGGCAGGCTCCGACCCGCCCCCGCACGGCCAGATCCGAAATCGACAAAAACTCAGGACCATGATGTATCATGCCCACCCGAACTAAAGAGGTGGACATGCGCTATCTGGTCAACTTTATCGTTGCGGTTACTGTCGTTGTACCAGTCCTTTCCCAAACCATGCCCCCGGCGGTGATTGTCATCCGCGCCGGGGTGCTCATCGACGGCAATTCTGACCAGCCTCGCCGAGATCAAGTCATCGTGATTCGCGGCAACCGCATCGAAAGCGTTTCCGACGCTGCGAACGCCAAGATTCCCGCGGGCGTCAGCACCATCGACCTGTCTCACGCCACCGTGTTACCTGGACTGATCGATTCCCATACGCACATCTTTCTACAGGGAGCACGGTTGCCGCCCGGCGGGCGCTGGAGCAGGGTTTTACCACACTGCGCGACGTGGAAACCGAAGGTGCGGGCTATGGCGACGTTGGCATCAAGATGGCGATTGAAGGCGGCTACATTCCCGGGCCGCGCCTGTCTGTCGCGACTCGGGCGATTTCTACGACCGGCGGCTACAACCTTGAAGGCTATGCGCCCGAACTCGACATGCCCAAGGGAGCGCAGATCATCGACGGACCGGTGGAGGCGCGGAAGGCGGCTCGCGAACAGCTTGACCACGGCGCGGATTGGATCAAGGTTTACATGACGCACCGTTCCTGGGTGGGAAAGAATGGCGAGCTGGTTTCACAGCCGACACTCACGGTGGAAGAGCTCAGGGCAATCGTGGACGAAACCCATGGCTGGGGCAAGAAGGTGGCGTGTCACGCTTACAATGGCATCGGCTTGCAACGCGCCCTGGACGGCGGTTGCGACTCCATCGAGCATGGTCTGGAAATCACGGATGCACAAATCGCGCAAATGGTGAAGCAGGGCACGTGGTATTGCCCCACGCTTGCCGCCTACTATCACGACTGGGCTCCGGCCGACACGCCGAGCGGACGGCGTGACCGCAAGCGCGTCTCGGAGCATGGAGTTTCTTTGCAGAAAGCTGTAAAGGCGGGAGTGAAGATTGTTTTCGGCACTGATATGGGCGGCATTCCCTGGACGGAGCCGATGGCGCAGGAATTTCCCCGCATGACGGAGTTCGGCATGTCGCCGATGGATACCATCAAGAGCGCCACCTCGCGTGCGGCCGAGATGCTCGACATGGCGGGCCAAATTGGCGTGATCGTGGCTGGGGCATATGCCGATGTGATCGCCGTCAACGGCGACCCGTTGCGCGACATCAAGGTGCTGGGCGATGTGACGTTTGTTATGAAAGACGGTGGGGTATTTAGAAACGACGTCAAGTGATCGGGATCAGGGTAGGGTCTGGACCGCCTGTGACTAAATCTCCTTGACACCGGCTGCGCACAGGGCATAATGCCGGAATCTCTTTGATCCTGCAGGCCCGATCTAGGAGCAAGCTTCCCCTACCCGGGCAGGCGAGGAGAGCTTATGGGCATTCTGGAACTTTGTGATTCAGATGTGGCTGCGGTGGGAGTTGAAGTCAGCGCCGCCGCCGCCATCCGACTAATGCTCGACCGGCATGTCGGAGCTGTAGGCGTGGTCGACAGTGAAGGCCTGGTGGCGGGCATATTTACCGAACGCGACGTGCTGCGCAAGCTGTCCCTTACTGGGCGCGACCCTTCAACTACGCCGGTGCGAGAATTGATGACCACTCCGGTGGAACTGGCGACCATGTCGACGGGGCCGGGCGAGGCGTTGGCCATCATGCTGGAACGCCATTTTCGCCACCTGCCGGTGGTGGACAATTCCGGCAAGCTGCTGGGCATGCTTTCCATTCGCAACCTGCTGGAACAGCGGATCGGTGATCTCAGCCAGGAACTGGACTCGCTCGAGCAATACGTCACCAACGATGGACCCGGCGGCTAGCGGCGCCGGTGATGATTTCTCCACCGCGCTGTGGGAGAATGTTGCCCGCTGTCCATAGCCATTCCGAGCCCTTCGGAGCCGCGCTCTCGGGGCGAGAAGGTTAGGGAATCTCCTTCTTCACTCGGACCCGTACAGGACCTGATGCGCAAAATTTCCGGCGCCCTTCCCAAGACCATCGCTGCGGTTCGCATTGCCACGGCTGTCTTCTTCTTGCTTTTCGGGCAGTATAAGATTTTCGGTCCCGAGTTTACCCATGGCGGTTTTCAGCAGTATCTTCAGAGCTTTGTCCAAAGCAGCGCTGTGAGCTTCTACCAGCCGATTCTTAACGACCTGATTCTACCCCACGCGGTGTTTTTCGGTTACCTGGTGGGAGTACTGGAAATGTTTGTCGGGGTGTGCCTGTTGCTGGGGATCTGGGTGCGTCCGGCTTCGGTGCTGGGGGCGGTGCACATGGTAAGCCTGATGCTCGCCACCTGGTGGGGACCCGGTCCCGGCATGCCGGTGTGGCGCTACTTTGGTGCGGAACTCGACCACCTGCCGCTGTTATTTCTGTTCATCATCTTCTTCGTCGCCGACGCCGGGCAGGAGTGGGGACTGGACGGACGCAAGCGCGGGTAAAGAGAAAAATAGCATTAGAGTTGAAGTCCTGGGCAGAGCGTCTGTGGTCGTACATGGGTTCGTGCACGGACGCCATTTCCGCGTCGTCGAACCAAATTTAACGAGGAGCGCATGAGGAAAACAGCCAAACAGGTTTTTCCCACGATCATTCTGTTGTCGTTGGCATTGTGTGCCCTGGGGCGGGCCCCGGAAGCTGGAGCGGCGTCGCAGCGGGTCATCGTGCATGCGGGAAAGTTGCTGGATGTGCGCACCGGGAAAGCTCTCACCGATCAGGCCATCGTGATCGAGGAAGGCAAAATTGTTCGGGTCGGCCCGATGGGGCAGACGAATCGCTCGTCCGGCGATCGCCTCATCGATCTTCCGAACGCCACGGTCCTCCCGGGGCTGACGGATGCGCACACGCATCTGTCCCTGAGCGGCGCTCGCAATGCGCGGCTCACCCTGGAGGCTGGGTTCACTACCGTGCGCAACGTGGGAGCGGAGGGTTATGGCGACGTGGCCCTGCGGGATGCCATTAACGCCGGGGACGTCCCTGGGCCGCGCATGTTGGTGAGCGGGCCGGCGCTCGGGATCACGGGAGGTCACTGCGACGAGAACCTGCTGCCCTTTGAGTACCACGTTACGGCGGAAGGCGTGGCTGACGGCGTGGAAGGCGTGCAGCACAAGGTTCGAGAGGTCATCAAGTACGGCGCTGATCTGATCAAGATTTGTGCAACGGGCGGCGTCCTTTCCCACGGCGACAATCCGCAGGCTTCGGCATACACGCTCGAGGAGCTGAAGGCGATCGTGATGGACGCGCACCGCCTGGGGCGGAAGGTTGCCGCTCACGCTCACGGAGCCCAGGGCATCCTATGGGCCTCGCAGTCGGGCGTCGATTCCATTGAGCATGGCTCCTACATCGACGATGCTGCCATCGCCGAGATGAAGAAGAACGGCACCTATCTGGTGCCCACCCTGTATCTGGCTGACTGGTTTATGGCGAACGCGGAGCGGCTGCGCGTTCCCCCGGAACTGCTGGCAAAGGGTAAGGAAGTAGTGCCCGCAGCCCGCAAGAACATCGCCCACGCCTTTAGCAGCGGAGTGAAAGTGGCTTTTGGCACGGATGCAGCCGTCTATCCCCACGGACTCAATGCCCACGAATTTGCCGTGATGGTGAAGCTGGGACTGACCCCGCTGCAATCCATTCAGGCGGCCACGATTGACGCCGCCGACCTGCTGGGCTGGTCAGACAAGATCGGCGCCGTCGAATCCGGCAAGTGGGCGGATATTATCGCCGTGGACGGCGACCCGCTGCAGGACGTGACCACGCTTGAGCGGGTGAAATTTGTGATGAAGGGCGGAGAAGTGGTGAAGAATGAGTATGGGAAGTGAGGATTATGCACCCCTCGCACACGCCTATTTGAGACCGTCTACTACCCAGAGATCAGAGAGAACCCGATAGTACGAATAGGCGTAAGACTTGCCGTCGGCGCTGAAATAGATACCTGAGACCGACTCCACGCCTGCCGGATCGGAAGGTGCAATCTGGCGAACTTCTTCCCGGCGACTGGTGTCGATGGAGAGGCGAAAGACCCTGGCAGGAACACCGCGCTGGTAGGCGAGTATGCTCTTGCCATCCGGCACAAACTTCATGAAGCGATCATCACTATCAAGCTTGACCGGGAAGGGTTTGGGATCGCCACCTGCAAGCGGATAGTAGAGATAATTGCCCTCGGAGTCGCGCCCGAGGAGGAATCTGTTGTCCAGGGTGACTGCAAGTCCGGTGGTTCCCGGCGGGGCGATGGCCCGACTCTTCCCGTTCAAGTCCATCCAATAGCAGCGCCCTTGCTTATTCGGCTCGGTGGCGCTGAAGATCAAGCCGGTGCCGTCCGGCACCCAGGCGATAACTTGATGATCCATGCCGTCGTTGGTTAAACGACGCGCCTGCCCCGCTCTGGTGGGAAGAAGCTGGACCTGGCCCGGTGAACTGAGGTCGGTTGTGGCCACCCACTTTCCGTCGGGTGACAAAACACCGTATCCTGCCCCGTCGCCCAGCCGAATAGCGGGCGATCCATCGGTCCCGCGGCTGAAAGTCCCGTATTTTCCGCCCGTGGCTTCCCCGGTCTCGGAAAAAATCACAGTCCGGCCATCGGGAGAAAAGTCCGAACTGGTGGACCAGTCGAACCAGGAAAGGTTCCTTTCCTTGCTTTCACCCGGCGGCATAGCGATGATGCCCGCTTGCGCATTGTCCTCAGTGAGCAGCACACGACCATCGCGGGTGATGTCCTGCACCGACAGCGTCGCGGGCACCCGCATTACCAGCCGTTCTTTCCCCCCCATGCTGAGCGCGTAAACGGCGCGTGCAGTCCCGCCGGGGGAGGCGGTGAACCATACTTCTTTTCCGTCGCTCGACCAGGCGACGCCCTCCACCGAGGTGCAGAAACTGGAAGCTGCCTTGCGGTTACCATCACGATCTGTGATGACGACGCGGCCATCGTCGCCTGTAGGTACGTGGTCGGCGAAAGCCAGCAAATCACCGCGGCGGGAGAAGCGCACGTGACTTACCCATCCCTGCGGTCGGTAAATGATTCTGCCAGTAGGAAACTCGAGACCATTTTCGAGAAATATGCCACGCGAGTGGATCACTGCAAGATCTGAGCCGTCGGGCGTCCAGTCCGCGCCTTCAACATGATCCAGAACTTCGCGGGGAGCTCCTCCGGCCAGCGTAACCCTCGCGAGAGTCCCGGTTTCGTAAAAGCTGCCGGTCGGGTGCGCATCCTTAAGTACGGCCATTTCCCCGTTGCTGGAGATGGACAAAATATCTGTTTTTTGCATCCCCAAGGGTCGCGAATCAGTGCTGTCAAAGCGGGTGGTGAGCAGTTCTACGGGCCTGCCCTCCAGGGCTGCGCCGTAAACAATGGTCTGCCCGTCGGGTGAAAAGCGCGCAGCGAGGATAGTGCCGCGGCGGAAAGTCAGGCGATGGAAGGTAGGGGCGGCGAACGTTGCAGACCGCCTGGCAAGGAAGTAAATTCCCGCATAAGAAGCCGCGATCATAAGCGCGGCCAATGACGGAAGCAACCAGCGCCGGCGGGGAGGAGTGGCCACAGCACGCAGCCCGCCTTTACTGGGCGAGGAGGTTTCTGTCAGTGATTCCAGGTTAAACGCCACATCGCCGGCGGACTGAAAACGCTGGCTCGGATTCTTCTCCAGGCAATGGTTCACGATCCGCTGCAGGGCTGGCGGAATGTCGCGTGCTGTCTCGGAAAGCTCCGGCGGATCGTCCTTCAGGATCGCGCTCATCGTGTCGGCGGGAGAATCCCCGTGGAAGGCGCGCTTTACAGAAAGCATTTCGTAGAGGATGGAGCCGAAGGAAAAAATATCGGAACGATGGTCGGCTGGCTTCCCGCGAACTTGCTCAGGGGACATATAGCCGACCGTGCCCATGACCACCCCAGGGTCAGTCGCGACCTGCATGGTAGGCGCATCACCGGCGCTGGAGTGTTCCTCAGGGCGAGTGAGCTTGGCCAGTCCGAAATCCAGAATCTTCACTCGATTGTCGTGGGTGATGAAAAGGTTCTCAGGTTTGAGGTCGCGATGGACGATTCCCTTTTCATGCGCCGCAGCCAGCCCATGCGCGATCTGAAGCGCGAAGTCGATGGCCTTTCGGGTGGACAGGGCTCCGCTGCGCAGGCGCTCGCGCAAGGTTTCGCCCTCGAGCAACTCGGAGACCACATAGGGCGCGCCTTTGTCTTCGCCGATGTCAAAAATGGCGAGAATGTTGGGATGGTTCAGCGCGGCTGCGGCCCGTGCTTCCTGAGCAAAACGCTGCAGGCGGTCAGGGTCGGAAGAGAATATCGCAGGCAGCACCTTGATTGCGACATCGCGTCCGAGGCGCGGGTCGCGCGCCTTGTACACTTCGCCCATGCCGCCCGCGCCAATCTGCCCTGCAACTTCATACGGACCGATTTTCTGTCCCGCGACTACGGCCATGGGCGAGCATTATAGCTTTTTGCCGCGGTTT
>WNFQ01003942.1_pt1 | contig 11553 bp, 7 predicted proteins | sample 5400171 | NCBI WGS metagenome assembly WNFQ01 (sample SAMN13153356, study PRJNA577476) | soil metagenome | isolation source: 20 cm soil under Madrone tree | place: USA:California | collected 2016-06-14
TGGGCGGGAACCCGACAACCTGGGTGACGCTAAAGTTACCCTTGTCGACCTGAACCGCGTTCGGGCTCAGGTCTGTTCCGATGTAAAGGAATCGCTTGTTGGCTGCCATCGATGTCTGCGCCGGAAAGTCACCTACCAGAGGCAGGCTGATTGTTTGGGATAGAGTAACGGTAACCGTATCGGAATCGGTGGTAATCGTGTCGACTTTTGTATAAACGTACAGCACGACCTCGTTCTGATTGGGGCCACTTTTGTAATCCAAGACATAAATGGCGCGAGTGACAGTATTCGCAATGCGGTCTGTCTTTGGCTCGCCTTCCAAGAGTGCGCCAATCTGTCCGAACGGGCCCAGGCTCCCGGAGCCATAGCAGCCGCTTGAGCCCGGCAGAGAACCGCACACATTCCAGTTAACGGTGGTGTGAGCAATGTCTGTATTGTACTTGGTATACAACGCCGCGTCGATTGCCGCAGTGGGCGCGGTCGGAACGCCGCCTTCCTGCCCGTAGCTGAGGCTAGCGCAAATGAGTGTGGTCGCCACGACCGTTGGAAATAGAATTCTTGTTTTCAACGGATCACTCTTTGCCAGCTTTGGGAGAAGTGGCAAGGAAAAAGTTCGGTTAGGGAACATTGTTTACCTCTGTCATGTTGCCAGGTGCTTCGGCGAAAAACATGTTCATACCGCCATGATGCTCAAGAGTTTCTCAAACAGCTTCGAAGTGAAGTAAGGAAGTGATCCGCAAACCTGGATCCGCAAATCTGCAAAACAAGTTAACGCCGAATCCATTTCCACTGGCCGCCCGTAGCTTCTTGATAAAGTGCGTAGCGATGCAAAAGCTCGTACTGTGCCTGCTCGAAGTCTTCCTTCTTTTCAAGGAGTTTTAGCTTGGCACTATTTAGTTCGCTCAAAAGCGCCTGGTCAAGCTTGGCCTGTTCTTCAAGACGCGTGACCACTCGTTGCGCTTCGACAACTTCACCGCGCGCCCTTCCGAGATTTCCGGTGGACTGGTTGATTTCCACGACGGCATCCACCAACTCCTTCTGCAAATCCTGCTGCACGGCCAGACGGCGTTGGGTCTCTGCCTGCAGTTTCATTCCGGCTGACTTGGTCGCGAAGTAAGCTTCTCCAAAATCAAAAATGGGGACATGTACTGATAAGACCGATGTCCACTGATTCGCAGCGTCACCATGAAAGTCCCCGTACTGAAAGTCGTAGCTGTCGGCTGTCACGCTCGGCAAAAGCCGACTCCGTTGAAGCTCCACATTAGCTCGCGCCCCTCGTACAGCAGCCTCTTGCAAGCGCACTTTTGGATGTTGTACGGAGCTAATTCCCGCGATTGTTTCGAAGTCCGGTAACGGAGCCGCTTCTGGATAGCTATCTTGGATCCTGACCGTGTCCGCATCGCGTCCAAGGAGGGCTGCAACGGCTAAAAAGGAATAAACCGCCTCCCCTCGCGCCGCCGCAAAAGAGGCACGGCTGCTTTCCAACAGAAGCCTCGCCACTCCGAGTTCTTCTGCGGTCGCCAAGCCACTTGTGGCTCTGTTCTCGACTCGCTCGGCTTCTTCTTGCGCCAGAGTGAAGTGTCGCGTGCCAAACTCCAGCACGTGTGTGGCCTTGATCGCCTGGAGGTAAGCGTCGGTCGCCGTAAGAATGACACTTTGCTCTGTCAGTGATCCTTTGAACTTAACAAACTGCGTCTCAGCGCGCTTGCGCGCCACTTCCGGTGGGACGTTAATGCCCAGGAAACTGCCATCTCTGTAAACTGGGATGCTCAGCGATGGGCCCTCTTGTGTGAACCAGAGGTTACGGTTGTCGGTTGATGACGGCAGGCCGCCGAAAGGATTGATGAATCCTTGCAGGGTCCTGCCGTGAATGTAGCCGACTCCCGCATTGCCGGACAGGTGCGGCAAATAAGCGGCGTAGGTGGACCGGGCTTCGTAGTAAGCGGCGGCCTCATCCAGGCGCGAGGCTACAATCTTTGGACTTACGGCGGCAATTGTCGCGAGGTATTCTCGCAAGTTCAGGAACACAACTGGCTTGACCTTAACGGTTGAACCGCGTTCACGACTCCGAACGGCGGCGGTTTGCCCGGCGCAGAGCTGGCGAGGAATAGGCAGCAATACGAAACAAGCGACCAGTGCTAGTCGCACAGGCGAGCAGATCGCTGTGAATCTGAGACTATTGAGACGCCTTTTCATCCGACTCGAGCTTCTCGGGTTCGCGGGGGGGTTGAAGTGGCTGCACTTTCAGCTTCGCGTTCACGCGTGCCGGATCGCGTTCTGGGACTTCTTGACGCGTCCATTCGGGGTAAAGATTCGATTTGGTGACCCGCGGATAGGACAACGGTTGCCCACTTTGTGCCCAATTGTTCACTTCCGTTACGCGATCCTGCGGGGCCGCTTCCTCAGGCGGCATAGCGGGTTGAGGTGGCAATGCGGGATTAGCAACTGTCTGTTGTGCAAGAGCGATAGTGCCGTCCCAAAGGTAAACCCTCGCATGGGCCCTGCTGTAAACGATCTTCGCGCGCTCAGTGACAAAATCGATTGCATTCTTTAACTCGCCTGGCCCCTCAAGTACCGAACCACCGCCGATATACCAGAGTCGGCGGGCCTGGCCGAAAATGCGCTGCATGTCGCGCAAATTCACCACCATCGGGATGCCAACGAACTTATGACGATAAGCCGCGTACTCGGGCAAGTAAATCATGCGCGCAGCCAACACTGTGTTTAGTGCGTAATCCGGCATGCGTCTCCCATACAAGTAAAAAGCTTGCGTAAGATTTGCCAGCACAATATCGCCTGGCCGTAACCGCGAGGCGACAAACTCCGCTGGGCCCCGGGTGTCCTGTCTGGCAACGTCGTAGCGCTCGTTGGGATCGATGCGTGCGCGGCCCTGCGCTGTCTCCTGTGAGAGCCGAAAGACCTTGAGACCCGTCTGCGTTGCTGTTCCCAAAACCAGCAGCAGAGCCGCTATCCCGCTTCCCCAGGCGAGCAAGCGGGCCGTTCGCCATTCTGATGTTAGCTCACGGATGCGGTCCCAAACAATAAAGAAGACCGCACATGCTGTGAGGATCAAAAGCGTCTGGTAAAAATAAAAGTAACGAATGGAGTAAACCGGCAACAAAAGAGAAAAACAAAGCAGCAACCCTAAAAAGACAAGGAAACAGTATCGCACCGCCAAATTTCGCCACAAAAACAACGCACCGGCGGCGCAGAGAATGGTGAGAGGCAGATGTGGCTGTGTTAGGAGAACGGTGTCTACATAGTACAAAGGCCACGATTCCGGGTTAAGGAAGTACAGGGAAGGAGTCAGTGGGGCCATTCCATAACCCAGAAAGAGGTAGAGGGGCACCACCGTCGATCGCAATGAAAGTTGGATGAGAACAATCGAACCTACAACGATCAGCGCCGTCCATAGGTGCGGTTCCCGAAGCCAACTCCAGCGTCCGGGGTGCATCAAAAGCAGTGTGACGGCAAAGACTGGAAGCAAATAACCTGCGCCTTCCCACGAGAGATAGTTCAGGCAGAAACAGAAGCAAGCGGCACAGAAGTATTTTGGGGCCAGTTTGCCCGGCTGACGAATGGCTAAATAAAACAACCAGATTGTTAGGATCGCAAAGAACTGATCCTGCGACGGATGAAAGCAGTGTTGCGCCCAGAAAACATTTAATGGATCAAAGGCGTGAATCAGCGCCGCCAACAAACCCGTCCGCCAATCGAATAAGTTGCGACCCACCACTCCCAGCAGCAATGTGGTTAGCGTTCCAAATACCACTGACGGCAGGAGAACGGCCCAGTCGCTCCAGCCAAAAATTAAGCACGAAATGGCAATTGGATAAGGCACTAACTCATACGTCGTAATTCGTATTACGTGATTGTAAAAGTTGAGTGATGGGTAGCCGCGATCGAAAATTCCCATGGCATAGTTGCGGATCAGAATATCGTCCTGATCAAGGGGGAAGGCGGTTAGATTATGCAATCGCATTGCTAACGAGCCGAGAACGATGAGGCCGAGCGCAAGCCAAAACCCGTTTTGATTGGCCCATCCACGCCATCTCTCCCAGGCCGAAAACCGTGATAAGGCTGGCTTTTCTCGCCTCGCCCACACGAATAGGCGCGGGAGAATAAGCAGTGCGACGAGGCCTATGAAGAACTCAGCCCTCACCGGAGACTCCGGCCTAAAACGGATATCATAACGAAGCAACAGCAATGTCGCGGTAGCGACCAGCGCGGGCAGATGCAAGGTGGCGTCTATAGCAAGCGCTCGTGCCATCTCCCATCCTTTTGTTTTTGCCAGAAGCCTGGCCGATTGCATCCAGATCAGGAAAACCGAGGCTGCCACCAGAAGCCTGAGAACAATACTCAGTATGCCCTGGCGTGTTGCCTCAACGCTGGATAATTCTACCGGCACGCTTGTCTTTGGCGGAAGGCCCCAGTGGTCGCCCGCATAATTGTAGGAACCAATAATCGTGGCGCGGCGCGAACTCGGCAGCATCCAGTTCTGATCTGAGACGATCGAAGCCGCCTCGTCGCCACCGGACAGAAAAGATACCTCTCCGATCAGAGCTGGTAGAGTACCCACCCCTCGCACCTGGATGGATAGGTCATTTTCCAAAGCTTTCACCCATCGCTTGAGATGCAGGAAGTGAGTGACCGGAGACGAATCGGTAAAATCTCCAAGAAAGTGCCCGTTAAAAATTACCGAGAAGTTGCCATTAGCTGCGATTTGAAGCCACGCATCAGTAATTCCGTGTGGCGCGTCGAAGCGTCTTTGGAACGTCGTATTTCCGGCGGGTCCCGGGCGTTCGTCTACTATCCATTTTCCTTTCGCCGGTTGCTGGAGAAGAATTGGCGGCAAAGTGACAGGCTGCGTAAGCCCGGTCCGTTCTGCCGGTGCTACTTCGGCGTGAGCCCATGACCTATCGTCCATTGCCCGATCGGTCCACGAGATCAGAGAGGGAATCGTTCCAGGTGTTAAAGCAACTCTCCAACTCTTGTCAGAGGAGAACTCACTCAATTTCCCCGCCTGGTCGATTACGCCTCCCCGACAGACTAGTTTGGATCTACCGGGAAAACTGCCCCGAGTGACATTCACGGCAATAGTGTTTGTCCCCGGCAGAAGACAGCGGGTGATATCGCAAATAACCGATTGGTTGCCACCTGCGGTCAGGCTAAGGATTTCTGACTCGTTCTCTGATTCGTTTTGACCGACGGTTGCCTGTTTGCCATTGACGGACAGTCTGAACCCATCAATCCCGGCCATTTGTAACCAGGCGTATTTCGGTGTTTCGGGCAGATAAAGGTTCTTACGAAAGCAAACATTGTTACTCGGTTCCGAAGCCTGAATCCATGTGGCAGCGCCAAAATCGAGGTTATAGGTTGGCGGTGGTGGCGCCACGAGCGCGAGCGAACCGTAATAACCAACTAAGGTACCTGTAGTTAAGACAAGCAACAGGGCGATCCCGCCCGGACCTGACTGACACCATTGGAAGAACCGAAAAGGCTTCCTCATTTGTAATAGCTCTCCGTCAGGGTCTTGAGCGCTCGGTAATTCACTCGGTCGTGCCATTTGCGGGAGGCCATGTAATACTTTCGAGCCGTATCGGAATGACCTAACTTGTACCAACAATCGCCCAGCTCATTCGCTATGTCGGCGACGAGACACGGCTGTGAGGTCTTGGTAAAGATTTGCTCAAAGTATTTTATTGCTATCCAATAGTCTGCCATATCGTGGAAGGCGCGGGCAGCTCCAAAACGTCCATTGATCTCATCCGGCTTAGCTTCGATACTGACCAGCCAGTACCGACACGCGTCACCTGTCACCCCTTTTTCGTAAAGGGTGCTTGCGTAGTGAGACGCCAACCGGGCCTTTTCCGTGAGCGCAACCCGACGCAACTCTAGATCACCTCCATTTGCCGCCCGGCCGTATTCAAAGAGCGCCTCGAGGACCAAACCGCGCGCCTGAAGGTCTGCGGCGCGGGAAAAAAAAGTTTCGGGGCGATCCGCCAGACCCATTTTCTTATACAGTGTGCCAAGCTGTACGTAGGACGCGGGTCGCAAGCGCTGCCATTCGTCAATCGCCATCGCACGACGCACATCTTTTTCCGCATCTGTAAAAGCTCCGCGCGTTTCGGAGATTTGAGAGGACGCGAGATACCGCTCCGCAACTATGGGCCGCCAAAGCTGTAATGCTCCAAGAAGCAGGGCAAGGACCGCGAACGTGGGTAACACAAACCTCAGTCTCGCCCAGTCCCTGGTTTGATAAGCACCAGCAACGCAAATCCAAATGGCCCCGAACATGAAAATTGTCCACCCAGCGGCGACCGATGCCACGCCGGCCGAAAAGCGATCAGCCAACGCTTCAACGGGCGCGAGCAATCCGCGTGCTGGCGAAAAAACGACAGCGTTTGGAAGGCTGGAAGCCACTTCCACGTGGTAGCAGTGCTGAAAATCATCTCCACCGTCGAGCGCCGCCTTGAGCCATGTCGGTTCCCACGATGTAATCTGCAGAAAAAACGTCATGCCGCCCAATAACAACAGCGCCCCTGCGCAGAAAACCGCGAGTCCTTTTTCAGTCCACCAGGCGGCAAACCCCAGCGCAGCAATTACGATCGCGGCACTTCCGTAGGAAAAAAACACGAAATGCCGTGGCCAGAGATAGGCGGAGTGCGCGAAGGGGAAGTTCAGGCCGTTAAAGCGCGGCGTCGTCACCGGGTCAAACCAGGGGAATAAAAGACCGACCGCGACCAACGCAAAACCGAAAGCCCAGTAGAATCTTCTCAACCTTGCTTCTCCAGTTGATGCGGCGATCTACGGAAGTAAAAGCTAACAAAACTGAGACCATCGCGCATAAGATGCAACTCCTCGTTTGAAAAAGTCCCTAGCAAAAAGAGAGCACCGACATACACGATGCCAGCCACCGCGGCCACCGACAGCGCCGGTAACAGCGTAAGCTGCCCCACGGGAAGAAGCATCGCGGCCATCAAAAGACCAGCCAAAATCGGCTTCACCAGGAAATCGGTTACGTGGAGTGCATAACCCTTTCGCTTGAGAAAGTAGATCAGAATCGCAAACGCGCCAATCTCACTGAACACAGCGACCACACAAGCACCGATGTAACCCATACTCGGAACCAACGCCAATTCTGCGCCGACGCGCACCACCAAGGCAAGTGCCATAGCCAGGCAGAACACGCCCGGCAACTTCAGTGCTGTAAAGATGAACGGGAAAAGCGACGATACGAACATCGGCATGAACGCTATTCCAAACCATTGCATAACCGATCCAGCGCTGATGAATTTTTCACCCAAAAGTCCGTCGATCAGTAGCCGCGGCCAGATTATAAATAGGACTGCGCCTGGCACGCTGAGGCAGCAAAACCATTTCATCGCTCGATTATAGAATTCGCCAAACTCCTCCTTTGTGCCCTGGCCTGAGCGAATCATTGCGGGGTACAGCGGGAGCGCAAATGCCATGGAAATCGTTCGTATGCCGAGCAAAATCCGATACGGCCCGCTGAAAAGGCCTAACGCGCTTGCATCGACAAGCCATGCCAGGATTAACACATCCGCCTGCCAGGCAAATTGCCGGAGCACCAGGCCGCTGCCCAGCGGAACCGCCTCGGCCAGCATCGACTTCCAAAGAGGTAAATCTATCCTTGGCGAAACACGGGCAATGCGCCGACTAACAATCTGCCAGTTGAAAAACCAAAAGATCAAACAAGATGCCATATATGAGATCACCACTCCCCATAATCCCCAGTGACGCCAGAGACTGAGTGCCACGAAGCCGGCAAAAAGTCCCTTATGGAAGGTGAAAGCGATCGCATTGAACTCCATGGCTTCGAGCGCCCGCAGCACAGCCGAATAGCTAATAGCCTGCAGGATTGTCAGACTGGCCAGACCCATGACAAAGGATTGCGCCTTTGTTGAAGCCGGAAGCCTCAGTAGCAACACCACCCCGAGGAGAAGGGTAGTCGATAAAAAAAAGAGAGCCCACATCAACCCCTTAGCGCTCCCGAGCAAGTGTGGGATGTCATTGGGATGCCGGGCCACCTCGCGCGTAAGAATATTGGTGAGACCGAAATCGGTTAGGAACTGGAATACGATGGCGAAGGAAAGCAGATAATTAAAGGTGCCGAACTCGTTGAGCTGTAATCCCCGCGCGGCGAGCAGAACGGCCAGCATCTGTAGCACGGCCCCCAGTCCGCCTCCCACCAGCATCCACGCTACGTTTTTGCCGACGCGTTGGGCGGGGTTCATTGAGAGCCTTCCACTCGAACTCGGTCACTATCCACCAAATCAACGGTTCCTGCGGTTGCCACGAGGCTCCCTTCTTTCAACCCGCTGAGGATCTCTATCATTCCACCGGCTTCCAAGCCGACGCGCACCGGCGTGAGAACTGCACGACCGTGGGAGTCAATCGCGAAAACACTGGCGTTCTCACCGAATGGATTGATGACGGCCACAGTGGGAACGGCCAGCGCGGTTTTTTCTATCCGGACGCGCATGAAACCAGTAAGCCCCGGTTTTAACTTCAAATCGGGATTGTGAACGGTCACGTAAGCTGTGAAGGCACGAGTCTTTGGGTCGATGCGGGGATCGACATGCTCGATCGTGCCCTTGAATGTGGTGGTGGGGTATGCTGAAAAGAACACCTCGGCTGGCTGTCCATCATGGATGCGGCCGACCGACTCGTCCTGCACCTGGGCCAGGAGGTAGATTTTGTCCAGATCGCCTAATTGCAAAAGTACTTGATTGACCTCGATCCGCTCGTCGGAATTGACGAAGCGAGCAAGCACGATGCCGTTGACAGGCGAGGTAAGCCGCGTGGCTTCGAGATCGAGTTGTGCCTTAATCAATTTTACATTCGCCTCCTGGAGCGCAGCTTGTTTGGAAGCCAGCGTCACGCGTGCGTCGTTCACTTCCTTTTCGGTAGCCATTTTTTTGGCTTTCAAAACTTCCATCGACTTTTCCTCGGCGGCAGCTTTCTGCTCCGCAACGTGCGCCGAATCCACCTCTGCCTGCGCAGACTCCAGCGCAACTTCCAAGGGCCGCCTGTCATCCTCGATGAGCACTGCGCCGGATTGGATTATATCTCCGACATTTACCAAAACCTTATGTATCTTCGCAGAGATACGGGAGGTGAGCGTGACTGTCGTGTACTGCAACACTTGCCCGGCCGCTCCGACAGTTGTTTCAAGCTTGCTGACTTTTGCGCGCGCCGCGCCAACCGGGATTGGAAGTGATGCCTTTCGGGCCTCAGCGGCGGTGTAGCGTCTCTGGTAATTTCTGGCTTTCCACACCAGCACGAGCGCAACGAGAAGAAGTGCGATGAGCAACAGCTTTCGAAATGAGGATGAGCGGGTTCTGGGCATGGCGGACTATGACAACAAGCAAGCAGATAAGTCCACCAAATTTTACGGAAGCGTTTTCAGCGCTTTTTGAGCGTCGCATCGAAGAAGACTTCCGCGTCTTTGACGGCGTCCATCAGTACTGCCTGGTGCCCTACGTGGGGCAGGATCTTCAACGTGGCGTCCACTCCGGCTTTTCGCAGCTCCTCGTAAAGGCGCTGGCTCTGCTCCACTGGTATCACTCTATCACCCTCGCCATGCACGATCAGAAAAGGCGGATCATCTTTTGAGACATAATGGATGGGGCTGGCAGCTATCGCCTTCGCTTTATCTTTTTCGACGGGCCCGCCGAGCAACCCTTCAATGGCAAAGGTGCGTTTGGGACCGAGATTCGTCATGGCCAGCAGATCTGCCGGGCCAGCCGAATCGCACACTGCTTGAACCCGGCTCGAATACTGCATATTATCCCCACTCCCCTCCAGCTCCGGCACCCCACCGGACGTGCCGAGCAGCGCCGCCAAATGTCCACCCGCGGACATTCCCCAAACGCCGATCCGGTCGGCATCGAGATTGTCCTTCCCCGCGTTAGCGCGAAGCCAGCGCACGGCAGCTTTACAATCTTCGATCTGCGCCGGAAAAGGTTCCGTGCTGCTAAGGCGGTAATCGATGCTGGCCACAGCGTATCCATCCGGCACCAGAGCAACAGCTGGGCATTTCCTTTTCCCGCCTCTGCGCCAGGCTCCGCCATGGACCCAAACGATCACTGGCGCCGGACCAGAGACCTTCTCCGGGCAATAGAGGTCGAGCGTGAGGACTGCGCCGTTGACGGTATTGTATACCAAATCTCGGTGAATCGTGGCATCGGCAACCTCCATCATTCGCTGACCAAGCGCCGTGCCGGGTCGCGCCGTCGCTCCACACAGCGCCGCGATGGCGAGTGTGTGGATCAGCCACCCATGCCGCTGCCGCATAAGCCATGTAACATGTTGGTGTTATCGTCCAGATGCAATCTTGCTCAATAAAATCGGGCGCCCCGCGCTCAATTGTTCAAAGTTCTTCAACGTTCCCGGCATCGGGACTGGTACGCCGAGCCCTCAAACCTTCTAACTGCGTCCGTCTTTTTGCATCGGCTTTATTCAAACAGCTTCTTCCGTTACGAGGTCGGCTCAACTTGGGTTCTACGATAGGACGCCTCGGGCACTTCCTCAAGATTTTTGATCGTCATAAAACGACACTTAACGGATCTTTAAAACTTTTGAACGTGAGGCCGCTGTGTCCGTGCGTAACCGGCTCTGAGTTTTAACCGTGCGCGACGCGGTGGTTTGGTGAAGAATTGATGGCTGTCATCGAACGTCGGCCTTCGGTTGGGTTGCGGCTCCACAGCCTCAGGATACCTGTGAACTACTACTTGGCGGTCGGCGGTTGAGAAGCAGCTCAGCGATGTCGAGCACCTTCACGTTTTCCCCTCCTGGCACGCCCGCCATCCCGTCAGTCATCATGTTCAAACAAAACGGGCAGGCCGTGGCAAGAGTGCGGGCGCCGGTCGCGAGCGCTTCCTTTGCACGCAAAACGGAAACACGCTGTGACGGTGCCTCCTCAAACCACATTCGACCGCCGCCCGCACCGCAACAGAAGGTCTTTTTCCCACAACGCGGCATTTCGCGATACTGCGCGTCGTTAGGAGCGCCGATCACCGCTCGAGTCGCATCCACTTCCCCATTGACGCGAGCCAGGTAACACGGGTCATGCAAGGTGATCGACTCGCCGTCACTGCTGCCATTGCTCAACCGTCCTGCCCCGACCAGTTTCTGACAGCAGCGCCGAGTGGTGTTGCACTTGGTACTGCCCACCGAACTGGGGGTATTCATTCTTGAGCGTGTTGTAACAATGCGGGCATGGTGTGACGATCTTCTTCACTTTGCGGCGGGTAAGCGTCTCCACATTGGTCTGGGCGCGCTGTTGGAAAAGGAACTCATCGCCGATTCGGCGCGCGGGATCGCCGGTACAACTCTCCTCTTTGCCGAGCACGGCGAAGTTCACTCCTGCGTCCTTGAGCAACTGCGCTGTCGCACGCGCCACCTTTTGCGCGCGCGGATCGAATGACGCGGCGCAGCCTACCCAGAACAGATATTCAAAGCTCGGATTCGATTCGGCCGTCGGCACTTCGAGGCCCTCCGCCCAAGCCAGGCGTTCGGAGTTAGAAC
>WNFQ01007052.1_pt1 | contig 11552 bp, 11 predicted proteins | sample 5400171 | NCBI WGS metagenome assembly WNFQ01 (sample SAMN13153356, study PRJNA577476) | soil metagenome | isolation source: 20 cm soil under Madrone tree | place: USA:California | collected 2016-06-14
AAATTCGGAACATAGGCTTATAGTCCGCCACCGGACGGACTCGCCGTGGCGAGCCTGTGCGGCCAGCGGGTTTGATACACGCTGAGTCTTGGTGTAAGCGGAGTGCAACTCCGCTGGGCGCACAGACCTCGAAGTCTATGTTCCGACTGTGCAAACCCGGCGGGATTCAGCCACAATGATTTCATTCGTCATTCCAGCGTACAATGAGGAGCTGGAGCTTTCCGCGACAATCGCCGCGATTCACGCTGCGACTTCTGCCATTGCGCAGCCGTGCGAAGTCATCGTAGTTGACGATGCGTCGACCGACGCGACAGCAAGGATCGCCTCGCATGCCGGTGCGAAAGTCATCCGAATCCAGCGACGCCAAATCGCGGCTGCCCGGAATGCAGGTGCGCGCGCTGCGCACGGAGAATATCTGTTCTTTGTTGACGCCGACACGCGGATCAACCGGTCGCACGTTACGCAAGCGATCGCCGGTCTAGAAGCTGGTTACTCGGGTGGCGGCGCGCGCGTGGCGGTCGATGGACTTGTTCCTCTGTGGGGACGCATTCTCTTGCGTGCGTTTTGTGCGCTTTACTTCGGGCTCAATCTCGGCGCAGGCGCATTTCTTTTCACCACGCGACGCAACTTCGAAGAAATCGGCGGCTTCGATGAGCAATACTTTGTCGGCGAAGAAGTTTATTTCAGCCTCGCATTGAGGAAGCTTGGACGCTTCAAGGTCCTGCGGGAACCCATCCTCACGTCCGGCCGGAAATTGCGCATGTACCCAGCGAAACAAATTTTTAGCAATTTCTTCAGTGTGATCATCGGCGGACGACGTGTGGCGCGCTCACGCGCGAAATTGAACCTCTGGTACGACGGTAAACGCGAAAAGCATGCGGCATAGGATGGAACGGATGCCGCAGGACTCCTACGATGCGCGGTTGCTAAAACAGGTTCTTCGCCTAAAGTAGGCGCTTCGTTATGGCAGAGAGCAACGAAACGGTAAGTCTTAAGGAGTTCCAATTGCACGATAAAGACACCGGCAGCGCGGATGTGCAGGTCGCACTTCTCACGCGCCGGATCGAGCATTTGACCGGACACCTCAAGACCAACCTTAAAGATCACTCCTCGCGCCGCGGCTTGCTTAAAATGGTCGCGCAACGCCGGAGCTTGCTCGATTATTTGAGCAAAACAAAAACCGATCGTTATAAACAGCTGCTCGATAAACTGAACCTGCGCAAATAAGCGTTCGGGAAGTTAGAGTCCAATTGTTTAACTGCTCAAAGCCAAGGTAAATTAGAAAACAACATAATCAGCAGTCCAGGCCGCAGTAACACCTCGGATTTTAGGTTTTAGTCCCGCAGTAGCGGGGTTAAAACCTACAGTCAGGGTGACCGGCCTGGAACTTGCACATCCAGGAAAAGTACAATGCAACAGAAGGTCACGGCCCAAATCGGGGCCAATCAAATCTCCATCGAAACCGGCAGAATAGCCAGACTCGCCGACGGGGCAGTCGTCGTCTCATGCGGCGATACCATGGTGCTGGCCAGTGCCGTCTCGGCTCCAATTATCAAGGAAGGTCAGGATTATTTCCCGCTCACGGTCGATTATCGCGAAAAGGCGGCAGCCGTTGGGAAGTTTCCCGGTGGCTATTTCAAGCGTGAAGGCCGACCAGCGGAAAAGGAAACGCTCACTTCGCGCATGATCGACCGGCCGCTTCGGCCGCTCTTTCCACAAGGATACTTTTACGACACCCAGATCATCTCAATTCTGCTCAGCGCCGACGGTGAAAACGATCCCGACATTCTTGCGCTCAACGGCGCATCCGCTGCGCTGTACGTTTCGGATATTCCATTTGCCGGTCCAATCGGCGCCGTCCGCGTCGGGCGAGTAAATGGCCAGTTTGTCGCCAATCCAACACATACCGAAAGGGCCGAGAGCGATCTGGATCTTGTTTACGTCGGCACCGAAAACGATGTGATAATGATCGAAGGCTCGGCGAACGAACTGCCGGAAGCCGAATTCGTAAAAGCGCTCGAGTTCGCGCATGAACATGCGCGCGAAATGATTCGCATTCAAAAGGAGCTGGCGGCGATGGTGGGCAAACCCAAGCGCGAGGCCCAGTTGCTCCAGGTGAACCAAGAACTGCTCGATATCGCTTATCGCGTCGCGGGTGACCGGATCGAAGGCGCGCTTTACACCGAAGGTAAGATTGCGCGTGCTAAAGCGGTCGATGCACTGCGCGACGAAGTTAAGATGGCGATCCTAGAAAAGAATCCCGAGGCCGATCCTTTTGCGATCTCGCAGGCATTCGATTACGTCCAAAAAAAGGCATTTCGCGTCAGCACCTTGGAAAAGCACAAGCGCGTCGATGGCCGCGGCTACGGGGATTTACGGCAGATCAGTTGCGAAGTAGGCGCCCTGCCGCGCGCGCATGGCTCGGCGATTTTCCAGCGCGGCGAAACCCAGGCGGTCGCGCTCGCCACGCTCGCGCCTATCGAGGAAGCACAGATGATTGATGCTTACGGCGGCGGTGAACAATCGAAGCGGTTCATCCTGCATTACAATTTTCCGCCGTTTAGCGTAGGCGAAACGGGACGAACGGGCGGACCCGGGCGTCGCGAGATTGGTCACGGTGCGCTTGCGGAGCGTTCGCTGGAACCCGTTGTACCGAGTGAACAGGATTTCCGTTACGCCATGCGTATCTCGAGCGAAATCATGGAATCAAACGGATCTACATCGATGGCCAGCGTTTGTGCTGGCACGCTGGCGCTTATGGATGCGGGTGTTCCGCTGAAAACGCCGGTGGCTGGAATTTCAGTCGGGCTCGTGACGGAGTTTGGCGATGATCAGCAAGTGAAACGCTACGAATTGCTGACCGATATCATCGGTTCCGAAGATCATTTTGGGGACATGGATTTCAAGCTTTGCGGAACAGACGCAGGCGTGACCGGCTTTCAGCTCGACCTGAAGCTCCCCGGTATTAGTCACAAAATCATGGCGGAAGCGATTCAGCGTGCAAAAGATGCGCGCACGAAAATTCTCGACATCATGCGCGCCACACTCGACAAGCCACGGCCGGAGCTCTCGAGATACGCGCCCCGGATCGAAACGATCAAAATTAATCCGGAGAAGATCGGTGCGCTCATCGGACCCGGCGGGAAGACCATCAAGGGCATTGTCGCCGAGACCGGTGCTGAGATTAACATTGAGGATGACGGCTCGGTGCACATCTACGCGACCAGCGGTGAAAGCATGGCGCGCGCGAAAGAAATCATCGGTGGCATGGCGCGCGAAATTGAAATCGGGCAGACGTATCAGGGACGCGTTGTGTCAACGAAGGAATTTGGCGCGTTTGTGGAAGTTCTCCCAGGCAAAGACGGCTTGGTGCATATTTCGGAGCTCGCAGATTTTCGCGTGAAACGGACCGAAGACGTCGCCAAAGTGGGCGATATGATTTGGGTCAAGTGCATCGGCATCGACGACAAAGGCCGCGTAAAACTTTCGCGCAAGGCAGCTCTGAAAGAGCGCGGACGTAACTCCCAAATCTAGTCGATCACGCAAACGCAGCAGCTTGCGTCAAAGCGTGGAGATTCAAACCAACACTGACAAATAATACGGCAGCATTTCTCGCCAGTAGTTCCAGTCGTGTCCGCGCCATTTTCCGTCATCGAGCCAATGCTTGATGCCTTTGGAATTCAAAATTTCGGATAAGCGATAGGATTCATGGCGCGTATTGTCCCATTCGCCGGTGCCAAGAATGATGCCCATGTGATTGTATTTCCAAGGGTCGGTCGTGTTCGGGAGATATTCATACGGACTGTTGAAGTAAATGTTGTCGTCGTGATAGCCGTCGAAAAACGAGCTGATGTCGAATGAGCCGCTCAAGCTGATGAGATGGCTGACGGTGTCGGGATGACGAAATGCAATATTCGCGGCATGATATGCGCCCAAGCTGGCGCCACAGACTGCGACGCGGTGACCATGGCACTCGCGGCGTGCGAGATCGAACACGTCGCGCACGATCACATTTTCGTACGCGTTGTGGGTCCGCATCCTGTCGGCCGGGTGAATCGATTTATTGTAAAAGCTTTCCAGATCGATCGCGTCCGGGCAGTAGACCGTGAGCTTACCCGCATCGACATAGCCGCTCACCGAACCGGTCAGGCCAAAATCCTTGTTTTGATGATAACTGCCAAAGGAAGTCGGAAACAGAATGAGCGGCAGGCCGCCGCCGTTTCCGAAAGCAAGCATTTCAAATTCACGGCGCAGCCAGGGCGTGTACCATTTGATGTAACGTTCGTTCATGTTCTTGCTGCCATTTCGAGCGAAGCCAAAGGCGAAGTCGAGAAATCTCTTGGAGAAATCACCAGGTGAGGGATTGTTTTCGTGTCCAGGCGAACGCCATGTGTTGGACAAAATCGGCATCTTCGGCGAAGCATCTCGTTTTTCGATGTCCAAGCATACGCTGACCGGAAACATCAAACGCCACCGCGCATTTCCATCGAAGATTCTTGGAAATCGTCGTGATATTCTGGTTTATCTGCCGCGCGGCTACCGCCGCTTCTCGCGTCGGCGGTATCCGGTGCTCTATTTGAACGACGGTCAAAACGTTTTCGATGCGGCGACTTCGTTTTCAGGAGTGGAATGGGGCGTGGATGAAACTGCCGAACGCCTGATTCGCGGAAATCTTATTGAGCCGCCCATCATCGTCGCAGTAGCAAACACGGGGGAAAACCGGATTCACGAATATGCTCCGACCCGCGGAGTGATCGATACCAAAGCAAAACGCAAGAAACGCAGCAAAGGATTAGCGCGACAATATGGACATTTTCTCATGGACGAACTCAAGCCTTATATCGACCGGAAATATCGAACTGAGCCGGGTCCGGAATTCACGGGATTGGGCGGCTCATCCCTGGGCGGTCTTGTCACGCTTGCGATTGGAATTTTGTACCCGCAAGCTTTCCGACGGCTTCTGGTGATGTCGCCCTCGATCTGGTGGGACAATTTCGCGACTTACCGGCTCATCGATTCTATCGAGCAGAAACCACCGCTAAAAATCTGGCTCGACACCGGCACAGCCGAACCGGGCTGGGAACAAGGGCGCGAATTGCGTAATCGCCTGATCGAAAAAGGCTGGAAACTGAACAAAGACATTCAATACATGGAAGCTCAACGCGCCGATCACAGCGAAGCGGCGTGGGCAGCGCGCGTCGAACCGGCGCTACGATTCTTGTTTCCGGCTGCGAAATAGAATTTTCACCTCCCCACCGGCGGAACCGGTGGAGGATTAGGCGGCAACGGTTCAGGAGGCGGCGTGGGTCTCGGCGGGGCTGGCTTGGGCGGCGATGGACTCTCTGGCATGGGGTGCTCCCCTTAGAGAATCGTTCTCACTGCAGCCACTTGCCGTAAATTTGAAAAACGAGAACGAAGCCGCCGATGAAATCCCAATCTTTTTGATATGCGAAAGCACCGTCGCGGGAGGACCAGGTGAGCTCACGCGGCGATTCCGGATGATTGGGGTCGTAAACGAGATAACGGTCAATTCCACTATTCGGAGAGGCAGGTTTTCGTTTGTAGACCAAGACGGCGTGATTGATGCTGAGACGAGGATAGGTTGTGAGAAAACCGACGAATAACTCGCCGCGCGCCAAAGCTGCATTGAGGTTGGTGTGGGTTTCCCTGTGGTAACTAGAGTCGTGCTGGATGAGCATCCGGGCATTTCCGAGCCGAAAGTAAGTCGGCCAACCAAGGCCGATATTTGCCCGCAAAACTTCGCGACGCACCTCGCTCATTGCGCGCAAGTTGGCGTAGCCCGGGAAGACGACGCGCTGATCCGCCGGCAACGGTTTTCCCCAAGCCGCCCGACGAGTGACACTACGAATGCGAGCGGCCAACGCCCTGTCGTCCAACGGAACGGCATGCGGATCGAACCGAGCGAACTTCTGAAACTGCATCGTCGTACGGCACAGGACAAAACAGCGGCGAGTGTACCTTTTCGGCTCTCCTTTCTTTCTTTGCCGCAAATAGGGATGACCTTCGCGATACTCGAAGACAGTTGCGTTGGCGAAGCCGACCGTATCGCGGTCGAAACGAAAATCCGACGCTACGGCGCTGCTTCGTAGAAGGACGAGAGCTACGAAAGCGCCGAGGTGCCAAAAACCTGCCGCTGTGCGCGAATAGCTGGGAATCACGTCAAAAAAGGCGTCGGATCGTTTTCACTGCAACGGCTTGCCGTAAGATTGGTAAACGCGAACGAATCCGCCGATGAAGTCTATGTCTTTCTGATAAGCAAAGGCGCGCTCACGAGGCGACCAGGTTAGCTCGCGCGGTGCTTCGGCATGGTTGGGATCATAAGCAAGATAATGCTCCAGCTCGTCTCCGGAGACACTTTTGTTCCGGGCATAAACCAGCACCGCATGATTAATACTTAGCTTCGGATAAGTGGAAAGGTAACCGATGAAAACGTCACCACGCGAGAGGGCGGCGTCGAGACTGGCGTGAGTTCTCTCCTGATATTTGTGACTGTGCTGGAAAAACATTCGGCCATTGCTGGGTCGAAAGTAAGTGATGAATCCACTGCCGATATTTTCTTGAAACACGCGGGCGCGCGCGTTGCTCATCTGGCGCAGATTTGCATAGCCGGGAAAAACAATTCGCTGATTTTCCGGCAACGGAGCAGCCCAAGCCTGTCGTCGGGTAACCGAGCGAATGCGAGCGGCCAACGCTTTATCATCCAACGGGCTCCCTTGCGGATCGAAACGGGCGAACTTGCAGAATTGCATCGCCGTGCGCGTCATGACAAAACAGCGGCGGGTATATTTGTTAGCGGGATCGTTGCTTGCCGATCTTGCGCGCAGAAATGGGACCCCGTCCTTATACTTCAGCACGGTGGCGTTTTGAAACGCCAAGGTGTCACGATCAAAACGAAAATCCGAAGCCGCCACGCTCGCTTGCACCGTCGTGGCAGCAGCGAACGTGCTGAGCCAGCAAACACCCACTGATTTACCCCAAGTCCCAAACATCACATCAAACGCGAGCCGCGGCGGTGACGGTTTTGCCGTCGGAAAAGACACCCAGCCGGCGAAATTTTTCATATCGCTTCTCCAGCAGTTGAGCAATGGGAAGCTGAGAAACCTGCTGGAGAGCCTCGCGCAATGCGCTGCCAAGTTTCGCAGCAACGAAATCATAGTTCCGGTGCGCGCCGCCCTCCGGCTCGGGGACAATTTCGTCCACTACTTCGAGTTTCAACAAATCCTGTGCAGTCAGCTTGAGCGCTTCGGCCGCTTCAGCCGCGTGCCGCCGATCTCTCCACAAAATCGCAGAACACGCTTCGGGACTGATCACTGAGTAGTAAGCGTTTTCAAGAATCAGCACATGATCTGCAACGCCAATCCCCAGCGCCCCGCCGGAGCCGCCCTCGCCGATAACCGCGGCGACAATCGGCACGCGTAGCCTCATCATTTCACGAAGATTTACGGCGATCGCTTCCGAAATGTGACGTTCCTCCGATCCGATTCCGGGAAAAGCCCCCGGCGTATCGATCAATGAGATCACTGGCATCCCAAATTTTTCGCCCAGGCGCATCAACCGCAGCGCCTTGCGGTATCCCTCAGGATGGCCGCAGCCAAAATTCCGCATCACATTTTCCTTGGTATTGCGCCCTTTTTGGTGAGTGATGACGACGCAACGCTGGCCGCCGAGCATAGCCAAACCACACGGCATCGCTTTGTCGTCGGCAAAACGGCGGTCGCCGTGCAGTTCAAGCCAATTGGTGAAACATCTTTCGAGGTAATCCAGAGCGAACGGCCGTTGCACATGTCGCGCGATTTGGACACGTTGCCAGGCCGTGAGTTTCCCATAGATGCTGCGGCGCGTTTCGCGAAGCTTTGCCTCCAGCTCCTTTATGGCGGGGTCGAGATCGACGTCGTGTTGGTCGGAATGATTCGCCAAATCCTCCAACCGCCGTTCCAGTTCAAAGATCGGTCTTTCAAAATCCAGCGGTTGCCATTCCATGAGCGGTAAAGCGTTAAAGCGTTGAAGGGTTCCAGCGTCAAGTAAGCCCGTCCGGTTGCCCGCTTCAACGACTTCAGTCGATAATGGTGACAGGGGTACGGTTGTTTACAAGGCTGCTTAGCTCCTCGACATCAGTGGCCGCCAACCCAAGGCCCAATGGGGGGGGCGGTTGGTCAAGGTTAGGATGTGCCGCATCCGGCACCGAATACAGAGTGTACGCCGGAGCGCCGGCGAGCCGAATCCATCTAGTGCTGCCAAGATAGTCTTTGCTGCCGATACCTACACGTTTGCCGCCTTTCCAAGCCATTGTTTCGGCGACTTTTGCCGTGATTTTAGCCGCCTGTTTGGGCGGAAACTTTGCTTCACGCACGTGATATTGCTTGAAAAATGCGCCGTGATTGAGAAGCACAACCAGGTTCGCCTTTCTCTGAATTACCATCGCGAAGTCGGGGTGCGAAATGAGCAGATGCTCCCCAATGTGCAACATTGTGCTGCTCATATTGTTCATGCGCATGATCAGCTCCGGTGTCGTCTTCAGCTTTCGCGAAATCTTCGCCAGCACGTCTCCCGATTTCACCACGTACTCGATCTTTTCCGGAGAGGGATGGCGCGATAGCAGGATGTCGACATTTATTTCTCCGAGCACATCCCGCGCTTCTTCGAGATGTTTTCCAGAGGGATACTTTTGGATAAACGCCGCGAGCGCGTCACGAGCTTCGGCCAGTTTTCCCTCCTGGCGGAGTTGGAGCGCCGCCTGAAATTCCGGCAGGCTGACGTCTACCGCAGGTGGCGGAGTAACTTCTCCACGCTGCTCCTTTTTCACCGCGATTTCTTCTTTAACAAAGGTGTTGTAACCGAACCACGCGGCGCCGCCGAAGATGGCCAGTGCGAGCAGTAATACGAAGAGCCATCTCATGGCCGGCAACAGGCGATTGTGACTGCGACGTAAACTCGAGAGTCGCCCTGAGCCACGCCAGCCCCGAAGGCACAAGAAATTTCCATAGCTCCGGGCAAATGAGGATCCATCACAAGAAGAATCGTGTGCGGACGAATCAAGCGGCCGGACAAGAAGACCGATCGCCTACGAGGTTTCCGTGCTCGATTCACTTCCGGGAAAGAACCTATGCCACAGCCGTCCGATCGTAGGCTCTTCCCGATTGCTCCAGGTAAAGTGGCAATCCTGGCAATAAAACTCCTTGGGAATGATCTTGATAGCGCAAAGCACAGCGACGAGCCCTGGAGTCATGAATTTTCGGGTCATCTGCGGGTACTCGATATTTGAAGAGCCGCATTGTGGACAACGAATGAGAGCGGCGGAGATGTCTGGATCGGTGGCCTCCCACTCGATCATCAGCTCCTGGGCCCTTTCGAAGTCGTTGTCTTCCACCATCACCTTCGCATTCGCCTGCGGACGTGACATGAAGCCCATCTGTTGCAGCGGCGCCTCATTGTGAACATCGGCATTGATGCCGGCATCATGGAAACGTCGTTTCAGCTGTCGCGCTTTGGCCGGCTCGTTGAACGTCGCAATGGTCACCATAAATTTTCACATGCGCAGCACAGCGCATCGGTGTGATCAAACATCAAATCACTGCTGTGCGCAAGATTTGGCGTGTTTTACAATTTGTGCCCGCTGCGGGTGAATCCGCTGAGGACAGCAGAGCCCACAGCAACCTTTACACTCCTGGAGGGAACCATTTGTAGAGCATCAAATAAACGAGCACGCCTGTGACGGAGACGTACAGCCAGATTGGAACTGTCCAACGTGCGATGCGCTTGTGGCGGTCCCATCGGCGACGAAAAACCTGAACAAGCGTCACAATCACCAGAGGTAACGTCACGAAGGCAAGCAAAACGTGCGAAGCCAACATCGGGAAGTAAACGGCGGCGATCCAACCTGTGTATCCTGAAGATTTTTCACCGACCCGGGCGTGATAGATGATGTAGCCAACCAGGAAAAAGGTCGATGAAATCACGGCCGTGATCATGCACATCATATGACGCCGCCATGCGCCATGCCGGATGAAGTACCAGCCCATGGATATGAAGATGGTGCTGATCAAATTTAACGAGGCGTTGATTGCAGGCAGATCGGAGATGGACATGGTTAAAAGGTTACATGGTTACATCGGTACAGGCCGTGAAACGATTTAACATTGTAACTTTTCTAACGCTTGTAACGTTGTAACCCTCCAACAATTCATGCCCGCCGTCCTTGAACCACCGCAGGTCCGGACTTCCACACAGTATCGAAAACGTACGTGGCGGCGCCGAATCGCCCTGAACGTGATGCGCCTGGCGGTTCTCGTTGCAATGTTTGGCAGTATCGGTGGCGGTTACTATCTGGCGCGGCGGGGATTTGGGCGTCAATGGCGGTACCGGGTCGTGGAGGAATTGCACAGACAAGGTGTTGAAGCCGATATAGGTCGCCTGACTCTGGATCCATTTCGTGGTTTGATCGCAAGAAATGTAAGAATATTCGACTATAAGAATCGCGAAAACACGCTTGCCCGTATCAGCGAGGTCTCGCTCGATATCAATTACGCTGCGCTTATCCATCGTCAGCCGTTTCTGAACGCTCTGGATGTGCGCGATGCGCAAATCACGCTTCCGCTCAAGGCGGCGGAAGGAAAAGCCGATAAAGTGCAACTCACCAACTTTCGCGCACACGTTTATTTTCCGCCGGAACAAATTTATGTCAGTCAAGCCGAGGGAATCCTTTGCGGAATTCGGATTTCTGCGACCGGACAATTGATCAAACGCGAGAATTACCAGCCGTCGCCGGCGATTTCACCCGAAGAATGGCAAAAGCGATTGATGATCGCTCAGCGCGTATTGAATGAATTGGGAAAATTCCAGTACGCGGCTGCGCTTCCCTCGTTGCAATTAAAATTCAGCGGAGACGTCGCAGAAATCGAAAAAGCGCACGTAGAGGCGACGCTGCACGGCGACCGATTGGAACGCGGCGGTTACGAAATGCGAGACTTGTCCGCTGCTGCCGAATGGAATGACCAGCACTTGAACATCGCGCACTGCGAGTGGAACGATGGCAAAGGCAATTTTGCCGGGCGCGCTGATTGGAACCGCGAAACCGATACCGCCAATTTCCAAGTACGCAGCAACCTTAATTTGAGAGCCTTTCTTGATGCTTTCGGGCTGGGCGAACCGCTCGCCGGTATCGAATTTTATTCGCCGCCTCTGGTTGAAGTCTCCGGCTCGGTAACTTTTGCGCCAGATCGATTTCGGCCTGATATCATCGGGCACGCAGCTTTTGAGCGGTTCAGTTATAAGACCATCGCGTTCTCCGATCTTGCTGCCGATTTCTCGTGGGACGGCGAGCGCACGTTCGTTCGGGACCTGCGCGTGCGCCATCAAACCGGCCAGCTGAGAGCTGACTTCTTCGAAGCGCCAGCCGATTTTCGCCTCAACATTGAGAGCACGATATCTCCAGAGGTCCTCCGTCCAGTCGTGCCGCGGGAGCTAAACGAATTTCTCCGTGACTGGGAATGGCAACGTTCGCCCACGGTACGCCTGGCAATCCGGGGCAAGGA
>WNFQ01003442.1_pt1 | contig 11542 bp, 7 predicted proteins | sample 5400171 | NCBI WGS metagenome assembly WNFQ01 (sample SAMN13153356, study PRJNA577476) | soil metagenome | isolation source: 20 cm soil under Madrone tree | place: USA:California | collected 2016-06-14
CGCGCCGCGTCGTAATATTCTGTTCAACGCCGGTGGAAATGGGCCTCAGGTTCGCCCGTGTCCAGTCCGGCATGCGCACGATGCGCGGGATCAATACGATCAAGACATCGTTTTGTGTGACATCGCTGTTATTCGTTGCAGTCAGATACTTGATGAATGGGATCTGGGCAAACCCTGGCCAGCCATTCACGGTTTTGCTATCAATGTGTTCAAACAATCCGCCGAGGATATTCACTTCGCCTTCACGCAAGCGAATCTCGTGTTCAATCTTGCGTTGTCCGATCACCGGCTGCTGAATGCCGCCAATGGTTTGGAAACTATTGACCTGCGACACTTCGATCGATACTTTCAGGCTGACTTCGTGGTTCGGATGCACGCGCGGCGTAATATTCACGTTTACGCCGACATCCAGGTAAGTAAATTGCGTATTTACCAACGGGTTCACGGATGTGGTCCCCACGCCCACGCCGGCCTGGAAGCTACCGGTGGCGATCGGCACGCGGCTGCCCACGTTCAACTTCGCGGGTTGCCCATCAATGGATCGGATTTCCGGATTCTGAATAATCTTGGTAGCCGTATCGGTCAGAAGGAAGTTTGCCGTAGCGCCAGGCAATGTCACGTTATAGTCTTCAGCTCCAAAGTGAAAACCTTTGAGCGGAATTGAGTTGGGAGTAGTGGTGGTGGTTGTGGTGGAGGTTGACGTCGTGGGCGTAGTGCCAGGCGTCTGAAAGTTTATCGAGGCCGACTGTCCCGGCAGTATTCCCAGATTCCGCATACGATCGGTGCTTGCCGAAAGCACTTCCACTTGAATCACAACTTCCGGCTTGGCCTTGTCGATATCCTTCAGCAGCTTGCGCGCAATCGCCAGCTTGTCAGCCGTATCGCGAACGATGATCGCATTCTGCGAATTCAGCTGCTGCACTTTGGTCAGGTTCAACACCTGTCGCAGTCCGTTGGTAATTTCCGTCAAGTCCTGCGACTGCACGGTATTTGCCAGATAGAACGTTTCCACCAGTTGTTCGTCGTAGTCCTTGTGTTTCTGGGTCGTATCTTGCGCAATGAAGATAATATTCTCGGTGACCGGCTTCCAAAACGTTTTGCTTTGCAGGCAGACGATGTCCAGCGCCTGCTGCAGCGTAAGGTTGTTCAAGTCCACAGGAATACGCCGCGCCGGAAGATCCGGGTCGTAAGTGATCGTAATTCCAGCCAGTTTACCGATGGTGTCAAAAATGATCTTGACGTCGTTGGTCATTTTCAGGCTGATCGAGGTATTTGGAAGGGGTTTGAGCTCAGGCGGTGCCGAAGCCAATTCGCCGCCGCCACCCTCTTCCATGTTTCTGGCTTGCTCGTCCTGCTTGCGCGCAAGCTCATTGATTTGATCCACTGTCCGGCGAAATTCCTGCAAAGCAATTGGGCTCGAAGGATCAATCGTCGAGGCATGCTGAAATTCCGCGGCTGCGCCTTGCAAATCGCCCTTTTCCCGCAGCGCCAAACCCTTCTTGATGTGCGATTCGCCCGCCTCGAATCGCATCTGGTCTACCTTGATTCTCATCGTCGCGTTACGGGGGTTGGCAGCCAGCACCTTCTGGTAGTACTCAAATGCCGTATCGTAGTCCTGAATATTTTCCGCTTTTTGGCCTGCACTATATTGCTGGGTGGTTTTTGGGCAGCCTGCGGCCAGCAGGCACGTTCCGACGCACAAAATTAGTTTCCACCAACTCCGCATGCACTCTCCGTGATGTACCCGAACCTCGACGAAACCGGCCTTTACTCTAACATCGGCTTAGAGGCCGGACAAGAAGTCTTGGGTTGGCTGCCCTGCAATCAGTAACGACTTTTAATCTAATGCTATAGTTGAAGGCTGTGGCCAAGCCCGTTAAAAAACCGGTGCAATCCGCCAATAAAGCAGGTGAACTGGTCGTCGCGCAAAATCGCGCCGCCGGCTACAACTATCACCTGTTGGAGCGTATGGAGGCGGGGATCGTCCTTCATGGCACCGAAGTGAAGGCCCTGCGCGAGGGGAAAGCCAACATTCGCGATGCGTTCGTGGATTTTAAGCCTAGTGGCCCCTGGCTCGTCAATGCCCATATTGCCCAATATCTGGCAGGCGGCCCCTGGAACCACGAACCCCTCGGCAACCGCAAACTGCTGCTGCACAAGAATGAAATCCACAGATGGGCTGGCCGCACCCAATCCAAAGGTTTAACCGTCATTCCCTTGCGGATTTACTTCCGCGATGGCATTGCCAAATGCGAAATCGCCCTGGCGCAGGGCAAAAAAATATGGGACCGCCGCCAGGACGAACGCAACAAGGAAGCCCGCAGGGAAGCGGAAACAGCGATGTATCGCAACCGGAGGCGATAACTCAGTCATGGAAAAAGCCGTCATGCAAGTCAGTCTTGAAAGCAAGCCGTTCGCAGCGCTCGAAACTGATGCGCTCGTTACCTACATCTTCGAGGAAACCGACCCCATCCAGGGACGCGTTTCCGAAATTGATGCTGCCACTGGCGGGTTGTTGAAGAAAATCGCCGGCAGCGGCGAAGCCACCGGCAAAACACTTGAATTTACTCTAATTCATGCGCCTGCCGGGCTGAAGGCGACTCGCTTATTGCTGGTCGGAGCAGGGAAGCGCGCACAATTTACCGGCGCCACTCTGCGCAAAGTTGCCGGAGCCGCGCTGCGTTATCTTAAGTCTCGCTCTATCAAGAATTTCGCGTTTCTCATGCGTGAAGACGCTGGCAATGCCGATACCACGCAGTCGCTCGCCGAAGGCTTTATCACCGCCAACTTCGAAACCGACAAATACAAGACCGAAAAGAAGAACGGCAAGGAAATTGAATCCGTTCGAATCGCTGGCTACGCCGAATCCGAAAAATCGGCCGGCGAAAAAGGCCTGGCTATCGGAAGAGTCATCGCCGAATCCCAAAACTTTGCCCGCGACCTGGTCAACGAGCCTTCGAATAAGCTGACGCCAAAGATCTTGGCTGAGCGCGCTGAAGCCATGGCCCAGGAAGCCGGCCTCGCGGTTGAAATTCTCGACGAACGGAAAATTGCCGACCTCAAAATGGGAGCTCTGCTTAGCGTGTCACAGGGCAGCGTCGAGCCGCCTCGCGTCATCGTCGTTACCTACACGCCTGCGAACACCAAGCCCGGTGCTCCGGTGATCGGTCTGGTCGGCAAAGCCGTCACCTTCGACACCGGTGGCATCTCCATCAAGCCCGCCGACGGCATGGAAAAAATGAAGTACGACATGGCCGGCGGCGCCACGATGTTAGGTGTGATTCGCGCGCTCGCTGCGCTCAAGCCCAATGTCAAAGTGATTTGCGTCGTGCCATCCACGGAAAACATGCCCGGCGGCAAAGCGCAAAAACCCGGCGACATCCAAACCGCGATGTCCGGCAAGACCATCGAAGTCTTGAACACCGACGCCGAGGGCCGTCTCATCCTCGCCGACGCCATTCACTACGCCAAGCAGCTTGGCGTAACGCACATTGTTGATGCCGCGACCCTAACCGGCGCCATCGTTGTTGCTCTTGCGAACATCAACGTCGGCGTATTTGGTTCCGACCAGGCCTGGACCGACAAACTTCTCGCCAGCGCCAAAGCCGCCGGAGAAAAGATGTGGCAGCTCCCGATGGATGACGAATATCGCGAATTCATCAAAGGCGGCTTCGCCGACATTCAAAATATCGGCAGCGGCAAAGGCGGCGGCTCCATCACCGGTGCCTGGTTCATCCGCGAATTCGCCGGCGACACGCCATGGATTCATCTCGACATCGCAGGCACCGCCTGGAACGACGACGCCAAGCCCTGGCTAGCCAAAGGCCCCACCGGCGTCGCTCTCCGCACACTGGTCCACTTAGTCCAATCGTTCTGACACGCCTAGTATTTCCGTGTCGTTTCCCGTAGCGGCGCAGCCTGCTGCGCCTCTACACACGCGCGGTTTACATTTTGTCTGGCGCTTCAATCCCCAACAACGAAAGCGCCTTTACCAGTTGCCGCTGCACCACTTCCGTCAACCCCAACAAAAATGCGCGCTTCTCCGCGTCCTGCTCCGACAAAATGTGGTGCTTGTGATAGAAATTGTTGAACGCTTGGGCCAACTGAAACGCGAACTTCGTCACAAACGCCGGCTCTTGTGCGCCACTCGCCGCGTCGCTTGCATAATCCAGCATCTCGGCTTGCAACAACAATTCCCACAATCCGGCGCCTTCTGCTCCGGATAGAAATTTAGCCGCTGTCTCGGCGCTCGCCTTCTCAACCGCAGTTTCCGCCCCTTTGCGCCGAATCCCGCGAATCCGCACCACGGCATACTGGCAATACGGCCCCGTCTCCCCCTCAAAACTCAACGCGTCCTCAAAATCAAACGCGATAATCGTATTGCGCGTAAACTTCAGCAGAAAAAATCGCAGCGCTCCAATTGCGATCTTATGCGCTGTCGCCGACTTCTCCTCCCCGGCCATGTCCACGTGCCGCTTGCTCACTTCCGCCAGCGTAGCTTCTTCCAACTTGGTGATCAGGTCATCCGCTTTCACACCGAATCCCTTGCGCCCGCTCACTTCCACGTACGGCTTCTTGGCGTCCTCCGCGTTCAACTCGTAACCAAGTTCCGCGGCGCAGCGCGGTGTCAGCGCCACAATCTCGTAGGAAAAATGAATCGAATTTGCCGCAGCTTCTGCATGCCCCAGTCCGCGCAAGCCCTGTGCCACCACGTCCTGCAAATACGATTGTCGCGTATCAATCACGTTGTAAACGCGCGCAGCAGGCTTCCCAAAGTGCGGCGCAGCAGGATCATCGACGTCCGTAGTCGTTGTCCACACAGTCTCGCCAGCAGGTGCATCCAGCCACCGCTTATAATGAAAATCCTTCCCCAACAGTCCAAATTTCCAAAGCTGGTAAGCAATATCCTTTCCAACGTAGGTCACCGTCCCATTCGAACGCACAATAATCTTGTCCTGCATGTTCTCTTCGTCTTTTTCTTCCGTCTTCTCTGCGCCCTCGGCGTTAATCTTTGGATCCTTTTCGGCCCGCATGACCCAGCAGCCCGCCATTTTTCCGCCGGTCGCCAGCTCAATCGCGCCTGCATCCTTCAACTTCGCAAAAGCCGCATCCCAAAACTTCAAATGCAAAATCTCGCTTTCCCGCGCTAGCAATTCGTAAGAAATTTCGATTCGCTTCATGGTACGCAAATGAAAACCAACAATCGCGTCCGCAATAATCGTACCCATCTCCGCCGCTTCGCCCTGACCTTCTTCAATCGCTCGCAGCGTCGCGGCACGCAATGCCGCGCTCTGCGCCTTGTCCTGCTCATAAAATTGTGTTACCCGTGCATACAAATCCCAGCACAAATAATCGAATCCCGGCTGCGCTGACATCGCCCGCACTTCGGCAACATTCTTTTTCTCCATGTGCAGAAACCCAATCACCACATCCGCCACTTGCACGCCAGTATTATCAATGTAGTTCTGCACCTGCACCCGCTCGCCCGAGTCGCGCAAAATCCGCGCAATCGTATCCCCCAGCACTGCATTCCGCATGTGCCCAATGTGCGCCGCTTTATTCGGATTAATACTGGTGTGCTCGACGATGACTTTCTCGCTCGTCGGGGTTTCTCCGCGCAACTCTGCGCCCTCTGCGTCGGCGTTTACTCCGATCCCGGCGGAGCGTTGTCCTTTCTCTTGGCCTTGTGCGCCCGCCCAAAACGCCCCACGATCGAAAAACACGTTCAAATATCCAGCTCCCGCCACCTCGATCCGCGAAACTCCAGCCACTGCCGGTAAACCATTAGCAATCTCTTGCGCAATCTGCCGCGGCGCACGCTTCAGCCGTTTCGCCAATTCAAAACAAACCGGCGATGCCGCTTCTCCCATCTCCAATTTCGGCGGCTTCTCCAGCGCAATTGCAATCTCCACGCCATACTTCTCGCGAATATGTCCGGCCAGCGCTTCCTTCAGCCTTCGCAGCAGAATTAGGTACACGTCGCCTCAGTTTTCGAGTGGATACGAAAAAGCCAGTATAGGGAATGCGCAACAAGCGGTCAAAACGCGGTACCTGCATCGCTTGGCTTTCCTCGTGGTTTGACACTGTTTTCTGCCGCCGATAGTATCAACAAGGAACGCTTTTGTTTCGTTTTCGAAATCGCGATGAAACTTGCTTATTTTGATTGTTTTAGTGGAATTAGTGGCGACATGACGCTCGGCGCACTCGTCGACGCAGGCTGCGACATTGCACTCTTGCGCTCTGGACTGCAAGCCCTGCAAATCCCCAGTTGGACCATCTCCTCTGAAAAAGTCTGGAAAAACGGCATGTCCGCCACGTTCGTCCGCGTTACAACTGAAGACCAAACCAAGCACCGCAGCCTTTCGACGATTCTCGAAATTTTCGATAAATCGCAACTATCCGATTCCGTCAGAAAGAACGCCTCCGCTATTTTCCGCAAACTCGGCAAAGCCGAAGCCTCCGTCCACGATGTTCCGCTCGAAAAAATTCATTTTCACGAAGTTGGCGCAGTAGACGCCATTGTGGACATCGTCGGCGCCTGCATCGGCTTCGAAGCCCTCGACATTCACAAATTCGCGTGCTCTCCCCTCAATGTCGGCGGCGGCACCGCGAGGATGGCCCATGGTATTTTGCCCGTGCCCGCTCCTGCCACCGCAAAATTATTGCAAGGCAAGCCCACCTATTCGAACGGCGTGCAGCGCGAACTCGTTACGCCAACGGGAGCAGCAATCGTCGCAACGCTCTGCGATTCGTTTGGCCCTCAGCCGCCAATGAGCGTTTCGTCAATCGGCTACGGCGCAGGCGCCGCCGATCTCGAAGGCCAGCCCAACGTCGTTCGAATCATGGTCGGCGAAGCCGCCGAAAAGTTCGTCCCCGGTTTCGACGAAGAAATTTCCGTAATCGAAGCCAATCTCGACGACATGAACCCGCAAATATATGGCTATTTCCAGGAAAAGGCCTTAGCCTCAGGCGCACTCGACGTCTACACCACGCCAGTGCAAATGAAAAAGAATCGCCCGGGCACGCTGCTCACGCTGCTCTGCAAGCCGCAAGATACCAATGCCCTGATGTCGCTCATCTTCGCCGAAACCACGACTTTCGGCGCGCGCGCCTACACTGCACAGCGCCGGACGCTGCCACGCGAGTCGGTAAATGTGCACACACAATACGGCGACGTCCGCATCAAACTGTCGCGCGTAAACGGTCACGTTCGACACGTAGCGCCAGAATACGACGACTGTCGCAAACTAGCCGTGGAGAAAAACGTGCCGTTACAGCAGATCATCGGCGAGGCTATCCGGGCCTACGAGGGAGGCTCGTAGGTTCTAATTTGTAGGGGCACGATATATCGTGCCTCTTTGTTTTTTTTAACTATTTTAACTGACAACTGGAAACTGACAACTCCACAAAATGCCGGCCAAACCAAAATTCTATCTGACCACGCCGATCTACTACACCAACGGCCTGCCCCACATCGGCCACACCTACACCACAGTAGTCGCCGACGTAATCCGCCGTTACAAACGTATGCGCGGCTACGAAGTCGTCATGACTACCGGCACCGACGAACACGGCGTCAACGTCGAACGCGCTGCAAAAAACGCTGGCGTCCCGGAATCCGAATTCGTGGCGAAAATGGCCGACGCCTGGCGCGCGTTATGGCTTGAACTCGGTATTCCCGCCGACGAATTTGTACGCACCACCGATCTCCAGCACGTGCGCACCGTGCAGTGGCTTTTCAAACTCTGCCGCGAAAATGGCTACGTCTACAAAGGCCATTACACCGGCCAATACTGCATCTACGACAACGTTTTCGTAAACGATGCCAAACCCGGTGACAATTGCCCGGACTGCGGCCGTCCCACCGAAACCCTCACCGAAGAAAATTATTTCTTCAAACTTTCCGCATTTCAAAAGCCGCTCCTCGATTTCTACAAAAAGAATCCCGATTTCATCCAGCCCGAAAGCCGCAAAAACGAAATCGTCACCTTCGTCGAAGGCGGCTTGAAAGATCTCAGCATCACTCGCACCACCATCCGCTGGGGTATTCCCGTTCCCGGCGAAGAGCCGCACGTTTTCTACGTCTGGTTTGACGCGCTCACCGCGTATCTCAGCGCTGTCGGAGGCCCCGATTACGAAAAACGCGGCATGTGGCCGGCCGATTTGCATCTCGTCGGCAAAGACATCATCCGCTTCCACACCGTCTACTGGCCCGCATTCCTGATGGCCGCCATGCTCCCGATTCCCAAACAAGTTTGGGCGCACGGCTGGTTTCTGATGGACGCCAGCAAAATGTCCAAATCCAAAGGCAATGTAGTTCTCCCGCGTCCCATCGCCAACATGCTGGGCATGGATGCGCTGCGTTATTTCCTGTTGCGCGAAGTCGTTTTCGGCCAGGACGGCAATTTCAGCTACGATGCCCTCGTCACTCGCTACAACAGCGACCTCGCCAACGGTCTCGGCAATCTGGCCAGCCGCACTGCCGCCATGATCGAAAAGAGCTTCGGCGGCAAAATTCCAAAAGCAGGGAAGCTTCAGTCGCAAGACGAGACCCTCGCGCGCGAAACGCAAACCGCTATCGGCGATATCCTCGACTATTTCGAAAAACTGAATTTCGCCCGCGCGCTCGAATCCCTCTGGACGGTCATTGCCACAGCCGATAAATATCTCACCACCGAAAAGCCCTGGTCGCTCGGCGACTCCGAGCTCGACACGCAGCGCAAAGCCACAGTCCTTTCTACGACGGCCGAGCTGCTTCGGATCGTCACCGTTCTGGCGCATCCAGTTCTCCCGGACAGTACCGCAAAAATCTGGACGCTTCTCGGCCAGCCCGGCTCACTCTCCACCGTCGAACTCGACGGCCTGCGCTGGGGCCAATTAGCCACCGGCGTGCCGCTCGGCAAACCACAAACTTTATTTCCACGTGTAGAAAAATCAGAAGCAATCGAGAGGATCGAATCCATGGCCAACGAAGAACTGAATCCAGCCGCAGCGCATGCGCCCGCTCCAGCAGCGGTTCCCGGCGCAACTTCAGGCGCAGCGGCCGCTACTGCTCCCGCAACCAGCGAAAAAATCGGCATCGAAGACTTCGCCAAAGTCGAAATGCGCGTAGGCCAAATCAAAACCGCCGAGCGCATCGTCGGCGCCGACAAACTCCTCAAGCTCACCGTGGACATCGGCACTGAAATCCGCCAGATCTGCGCCGGTATCGCGCAATTCTACGAACCGGATTCACTCATCGGGCGCAAAGTCGCCGTCGTAACTAATCTCGCTCCGCGCAAACTTCGCGGCGTCGAATCGAACGGCATGATCATCGCCGCCTCCGTCGGCCCCGAAGGCCGCCCTGTCCTCGCCGGCTTCCCAGAAGACGTAGAAGTCGGTGCTCGCCTGAAATAGGCTTCTTGCTGTGATGACTTGGCACTGCTAGAAAGCAGATGACGTGAAGCACAGATTCCTCATGCACGAGCTAAATCACACGATTTTGTTGGTGGATATTTCGACCGTGGGTTTGCCGACCGAAATCTATCCGCCAGAGGGAAAGAGGCAGGAATTGTCGTCACTTCGATTTCAAAGCTGGGAAAGTGCAGAACAATCCCTTCAGGAACGCGGCGCCACCTCGGATTGTCTGAGCCGCACCCAAGAATGGCTGCGAAAGTCGAGCGTCGCTATCGTGACGATCGCGCGTTGAACTCGTCGGACAAAACCAGGTACGGCCAAACATGGAACTCATAGATTCCCACGCGCACATCGACTTCCCGCAATTCGCGGCCGATCGCGAAGCCATGCTGCAACGCGCCCGCGACGCAGGCATCTCAACGCTCCTCGCAATCGGCACCGGCCCAGGTCCGGAAAAATTAGACGCCGCACTCCCATTCGCCGAACAGCACGATTGGATCTACGCCAGCGTCGGCATCCACCCGCACGAAGCCAAAGAAGTCACGCAACAACATCTCGCCGAACTAGCCCGCCTCGCGCAACATCCCAAAGTCATCGCCTGGGGCGAAATCGGCCTCGATTATTTTTACGATCACTCCCCGCGTGACACACAAGCCACCGTCTTCCGCTCACAAATGGAACTAGCCCACGCCGCAAAACTTCCCATCATCATCCACTGCCGCGACGCCTGGGACGATTGCCTCGCGCAAATCGAGCAGCACTGGAAACCCACAGGTCTCGGCGGCATTCTTCACTGCTTTACCGGCACGCTCGATGACGCCAAGCGCGGCCTCGACATGGGCTTCCTCATTTCTTTCGCCGGCAACTCCACCTACCCTAAAACGCAACATCTCCGCGACGTTGCCAAAGAAATTCCTCTCGATCGCATCCTCATTGAGACCGACTCCCCCTACCTTGCGCCCCAGCCTTACCGCGGCAAACGCAACGAGCCCGCCTACGCCGCGGAAGTGGCCAAAACCCTCGCCGTTGTGAGAAACTTACCTGCAGAAGAATTCGCTGCCGCCACCGCGGCCAATTTTAGGCGACTCTTCCGCATCGCCCGGCCGGATGTTTCTTAGGCCATTGAGTCCCATCAGCGCAAACTCGCAGGCCGCAAGGCCCGCCCAGGGAGAAGTGCCATCGCGCTTCTGACGGTCAAAGAAATTTTCGATCTGGTTCGCGACGACCTCATTCTCGTCGAACAGGAGCTCTCTCGCCAGAGCGCCTCCGCTTATCAGCCGGTCGGCGAAATCACCAGCTATCTCCTTGGCGGAGGCGGCAAGCGCCTGCGCCCCGCGCTGCTCCTGCTTGCCAACGCTTACGCCGGTGAAAATCGTCCCGGAGCAATTCGCCTCGCCGCCGTAGTCGAACTTCTTCACAGCGCCACCCTCATCCACGATGACGTCATCGACAGCGCAGACACCCGCCGCGGCCGCCCCTCCGCCAATTCCCGTTGGGGCAATCATCGCAGCGTACTCGCGGGAGACTGGCTGTACATGCAGTCCTTCCAGATGGCGCTCGAAGAACGAAATTTTCGCATCCTCGACATTCTGATCGATCTCACGCAAAAAATGGTTGAAGGCGAACTCATCCAGCTCGCAAAAATCGGCCGCATCGACGTCAGCGAAGAAGACGCCCTCAAATTGGCCACGTATAAAACTGCATGCCTCTTCAGCGGGTGCGCGCGCCTCGGCGCAGTTTTGGGGGGACTTAGTGGCGATGAAGAAGAATCACTCGCGGATTACGGACGCTATTCCGGCCTCGCATTCCAAATGGTTGACGATCTTCTGGATTTCACGGCGTCCGCCGAACAATTGGGCAAGCCGGTTCTCAGCGACCTAAAAGAAGGCAAGGTCACCATGCCGCTGATCTACGCCATGGAAAACGGCCATCGCGACGCCCGCGCACTCGTCGCCCGCGTTCTCGAAGAAAAGGATTTCATCAGCGTCAAGCCCGAGACCATTGTCTCGCTAGTGCACGAATCCGGCGCTCTCGACCGCGCTCGTAAACTCGCCCACGACTACGCTCGCCGCGCCAAAGCCTGCATCCGCGGCAGCGAAGACTCCGAGTACGCTCGCGCCCTCCTCACCCTGCCCGACTTCATCCT
>WNFQ01003444.1_pt1 | contig 11542 bp, 16 predicted proteins | sample 5400171 | NCBI WGS metagenome assembly WNFQ01 (sample SAMN13153356, study PRJNA577476) | soil metagenome | isolation source: 20 cm soil under Madrone tree | place: USA:California | collected 2016-06-14
GGTGGGGTTCCGACTGGGGAAGTTCATCGGCTTGCGCGGGCCCGGCCTGACCGTCTGGGTGCCTATCGCGGACGACATTCGCCGCGTCGACCTGCGTGAAGCGTTCGTGGAAATCCCGCGACAGAACGCCATCACCAAGGACAACGCGCCCATAGAAATCGATTTCCTCATCTACTACAAAGTGATGGAAGAAGTCGCCGAAAAGAGCGTCCTCTACGTGCAAGACTTCCGCGGCGCGCTCAGTGGCATCGCCACCACGAGCCTGCGTGCCGTCATCGGCGATATCCCGCTCGACGACGTTCTGGCCAAACGCGACCAGATCAACCAGGTCCTCCGCATCAAACTGGACGAGGTCACGGAACGCTGGGGCATCAAGATCACCGCCGTAGAGATCAAAGAAATCATCCCGCCTGCCGCCATCCAGCAGGCCATGAACCGGCAGATGGCGGCAGAGCGCGAACGGCGGGCGGTCGTGCTTGAGGCGGAAGGAAAGCGCCAGGCCAGCATCACCGTGGCTGAAGGCGAAAAGGCCGCCGCTATATTAAAGGCCGAAGGTGATAGGCAATCGGCCATTCTTCGGGCCGAAGGGTCTCGCCAGGCCGCAATCTTGAACGCCGAAGGGTTCAGCGCTGCCCTCGATAAAATTAACTCGGTGGCCATAACCGCGGACTTCAAAACCATGAGCCTGCAGTACTTCCAGACTTTGAAAGAGCTGGGTGCAAGTCCTTCCACGAAATATATCTTCCCTATGGAATTCACCTCCCTGCTGGAACCGTTCCTCAGGATGGGAAACAACCAACAAACGGATGAGGACCGGACTGTTCCGAGATGAGTGACACAGAGGTAGTCAAGTACCTAGAGGCATTTCTGGACGGTAGGCTACCAGATTGGTCCGAGCAAAGTCAGCCGGCGACGACGGCCACGCTCGTAACGTGCATGGACGGCCGGCTCGACCCATTGACGCGGCCCTTCCGACACGTCATCCGAACCGCTGGGGCTATGATCGAACCAGTCGAAGGCAGTGTTGGACTCGGGATTGACGCCACCGCCGTGACCTTCCTCGCGACCCACGGTGACTGTCTGGCTTACCGCGCCGCGATTGAATACCTTGCCACCAGCTTTGCGGGCAAGAGTGTGGAGCCTGACTTCGTGAGGACCATGAACCAGCCGGACACCAAGCTGTTGCTGAGGTACATCAACACGCAGCGGCCACTCAACGAGCTGCCCGATCCCTCCGACCAACAGGCGCTCGCCGAGTTGGCCATCCGCTACGTTATCCAGTGGACTTCTCGCAACCGGAACGAGAAACCGCGAATCGGGTTGTTCATTGACCTGAAAGCCACGTTGTCCACGCGGGTACAACCCTGGGTGGTTAGCTACGACCAGCTTTCGGGGCAGGATCTGGCCGATTTTCTCTCGATGCATGGAATGACCAGGCAGCTCGTCGTCACGCACATTCTTACCGCGCCCCGTCCTGTAAGAGCGCTCCGCTGAGTGTTCCTCGCCGCTAGTACCCGGAATGCGGCGATGAGGTCGTTTGACGATTACCAGGACGTTTCGCGGGAGTGGTCTGCACCCCGTTTGGGTCCGCACACCACGACAACGTAGTCAGCGGGCATCCCGGGACCAGAGTGTTTGGCCGTGTTGCCCTTCGGAAGGACACGCCCTAGACACGGCCAGGCGCCGGAAAGCCTCATGTTGCGGTCGGTTGCACAGGAACTTTAGTTACTACACTAACGCGCCCTCGCCCCACAGTACCGGGCGCCAAGAGCCCCGGCCAGCTGGCATGGGCGGCGAGGCGGCCCCAGAGGCGGCGATCGCGGCGGCCGCCCGGGCTAGGTAGATCCGTAGTAGTCAGCCAAACCTGCGGGCGCCGGCAGGCCAGTACAGGTATTGTTATAGTAAATATATTTTTTATATATGTTGACACCGACGCCTCAGAGGTCCACCGTATGCTTGTTATAGTTGGCCGCGCGCCTTCGAGGCGGGATCGTCGCAAGGCGCGCTGGTTTCGACTTTGCGATCGCACGTCGCGAGGTGCAGTGAGGTGCACCCCCCCCCGGCTGGCGTGACGGCTCCCCGCAGGCCGCCCCTGTAGTTCCTGAATCGTTCTGACTTGCCCCGGCAGGTCTCGCTGCCACGGCTCGGGCTCTGAGCCTGCGCCTCAGACTCAGCGAGAAAGGTACGGTCGACATGTCCCGCCCGACGACACGGACGCCGGTGGCGATCTTCAACTCCCACGCGGAGTTCATCGATGGCCTCCGCAAGGCCCTCGATCGCGAAGGGTTGCCGACGGCCACGGCGCTATTGGCCGAGATCCAGGACGGCACGCTCGATCTCGTGGCCTTCCTGGAGGCACATGACCCCCGGGTGATCGTGTACGACCTTCCGTGCCCCTTCGAGAGACACTGGAACTTCCTGCGACTTTTGAGGCAAGCCGACGCCCAGAGGAAGAGGACCTGGATTCTCACCACCACCGACAAGAAGGCGCTGGACGCGGCGGTGGGAGCGTCGGGCGTGGTCGAGATCGTGTTCGGAGAGCCCTACAGTGTCGGCGATGTCGTGGACGCGGTCCAACGTGCTCTGTCAGATGGGCGGCCGCTCCTACCGGAGAGGCGACGCACATGAAATCCAACTCCCCGCACGATGACGTGTATCTCGGCGGCGTCAGCGTCCTCGTGGTCGACGACTACGAGCCCGTCCGCACCGTGGTCGCCGCGATGCTCGAACATTGCGGGGCGGCCGTGACGGCGGTCGGCTCGGCCGACGAGGCGCTCGAGGCCTTGAAGCGCGAACGCCCCGATGTCCTCGTGAGCGACTTGGCGATGCCCGACAAGGGCGGCTACTGGCTCATCGGCCAGGTTCGCGCCCTGCCACCTGAGCGCGGCGGCGCCACGCCCGCGGCCGCCCTCACCGGATTCAGCGGTCCCGAACATCGGGCGAGTATCTTGCGCGCTGGGTTCCAGTACCACATCGAGAAGCCGGTTACGTTGGAGAAACTGGTCGGGGTCGTCGCGCTCCTCGCAATGAAAGCCCGTGCCCCTCTGCATGAATGAATGGCGGGTCCCGCAGGCGGCCTGCCTGGCCTGACGTTGAAGCGGGAGGCTGATGATGGCTATCGAGTTCGTCCAGCGAGGGAGGCTCGGTGACGAATGGCGGCTGGAGGCCCAAAAGGCGGGGGTACTGATCGGCGTAATCACGGAGAACGACGGACAGTACTTCTTCTACCGGGGCGCTGACACCAAGTTGGGCTCGAACGCCGTGCGACGACACGCCGACCTCGAAAGGCTTAAAGCGGCCGTTCAGAGGCTCTTCTGATTCCACCTGACGCACTTCCGATCCACGCGCCCATCACGCCGCCGCCGACGCCCGCCGCACGGCCACGTGCGGTATTCCGAACACCCGCGCCGTCGCGCGGAGTGAGAGCCCTTGGCCGAGGAGCGTCTGCGTGTGTGGGCGACGTCGACTTGGTGTCGAGGCTCGCCCTCTTGCCGACGGAGGGGTCATGAATCACGAACGCCGTATTCCGGTCTCGCTGACGCCTGACGGTTACGACATCCTGGCGGCCTGCGGGCGAGTCCTCGGGAAGACAATGGACCAGATGCTCGACGAGAGCCTCGAGGCCCTGGCGATCAAGCAGGGCACGACGGTCCAGGGGCTCACCGGCGGACGAAGGTTCCGGCCGATCCGCGGGGATCGGGAGCACCTGAGGCGGGGACACCAATGACCCGGTAGCAAGATTGTGTGCCCGTCGGTCAATCATGCGGAGAACGGCCCGTAGGTCTCTGATTTGCCCAAGCCCGCGTCGGGTCGAGCGGCCGCCGGTCAGCACCGTGGCCAGCGCGATCTCTTTCGCGGGGCGTCGGCCGGCCCTCCGAGGGGAGCGACGACCAAGGTTAAGCATGCTGCTCGATGGGACGGGGGCCAACACCTTGCGCGCTTGGGGGTCCGGCCCTGCCGATGGTAGAGCCGAGCAAGGCTCGTCGCGCTCCGCAGCTCCCACGAGGGAGCGTCCTGACGTCGCCCCCACTCGAGCGCCTGCCTGAAGCATTTCCTCGGCGTTGGCGACGTCGGTCGGGGCAGCCCGCAGGAACAGCAGCTCGCCGTTCTTGCGCAACAATTCCGCAGAGCACCATCCTTCTTCAATCCGTTTGGCGCGAGCCAGCGCGCGCTCCATCAGTACAAACCCCTCCGCAAGGTGCCCGGCACCGCTGCCGCCCCTGGGATCCCAGACGCTCGCGATAGATTCTAGAGACAGGCTCAACGGGCGCGCCTTGCCGACCGCGCCGCACTACTGAGATCATCAGTTGCGCTACGATTCCTTCCCGCCTTTTCCCAGTTTTCTAAGAAGCCGTAGCAAGATCAGCCGCTCCTCCTTTGAAAGGACGCCGGCGGCCTCCTCCATCGCGTCCGCGTGATCCCGAAAGATCTTGGTGATGAGCGCGCGCCCTTTCGGGGTGAGCTCGACCAGGCGCACGCGCCGGTCGTCGGTATTCTTCCGTTTCACAAGCGCTGCCTTCTCTAGTCGATCGACCGCCACACTGATCGATCCCGGCGTGAGCCATACTTTGGGACCAATCGTATTGACCGGCAACGGTCCCTTGTGGAGCAGCACCTCGAGCACACGGAAATCCGAGTCGCCGAGGCCTGCCTGGCTCAGTTTCAAGCTGTTCCCCGCATGAGCGGCCAGGGCGCGAAACGCCTTTGAGAGCACCAACAAGACGTGAACTCCGGACGTGTCTTCCTTTCTCTGCATCCCTCCGCCATCCTAAAACGTCATACCGTTGACGTCAAGTATATCAACATCAATATAAATTGTCGCGACCGCTTTCGCGACTCAGGAGGGAATCGGATGATCACCACAAGGGCGCTGCCAGCCGCCCCCGTCAGAGGCCGCCTCCCCGCGCTCTGGATTCTTTCCGGCTTCGCCGCCCTGCTCTTTATCGGGGTTGGCGGCGCCAAGTTGGCCGGTGCCACTGTAATGGTCGAGTTGTTCGCCAGGGTCGGCCTCGGTCAGTGGTTCCGCTACTTCACCGGCCTTCTGGAAGTGGCGGCCGGCATCGGCTTGCTGATTTCCCGCTACGCCTTCTATGCGGCCGTCGTGCTGGCCATTGTCATGGCCGGCGCATTTATCGCGCATGTAACCGTGCTCGGCAGTTCCTCAGCCGCCCCGCTCGTGCTGTTCGTCCTCACTGGGATCATCGCGTATCTGCGAAAGTCATGAACGTCAATCAGCAAAGGAACACGACATGATCACTATTTCTGTAATCCTCGGCAGCACGCGTCAGGGCCGGTTTTCTGAAACGCCGGCACAGTGGATTCTTCAGCATCTCCAGAAGCGCGCCGGAATCGAAGCGCGGTTGCTCGATCTTCGCGACTTTCCGATGCCTTTCTTCGATCAAGCCGTCTCGCCTGCGACGCCCGGCCGCGCGCCATATGAGAATGAGGTCGTCAAACGGTGGACCGCCGCAATCGCCGCATCGGATGGGTTTGTTTTCGTCACCCCGGAATACAACTACGGCCCTTCAGCAGTGCTGAAGAATGCGATCGACTGGGTTTATCCGGAGTGGAACCGCAAAGCAGCTGCCTTCGTCAGCTACGGCAGCGCCATGGGCGCCCGCAGCGTCCAGCAGTTGCGGGAAACGGCAATAGAACTTCAGATTGCGCCGGTTCGCTCGTCCGTCCAGATCCCCGTCGCGACCCTGAACTACCTCGCCGTGCGTTTGAAGGCTGGAGAACGCTGGAGCTACCAGCCGCCCACCGAGCACACAGTGCTCTGGACCGCCGTCGGAATGGGGGCCGTTCTCGTTCCGGACGAGCTGCAGCAGGGCGATCCGATGACCTTCAGTCCGTCGAGCGCCGCGATCGAATTCGAAGCCCAGTTCGATGCGGAGTTTGTACTGGGCTCGGCTGTCCCGCATGATCGCGACCTTATCTTGAGCTCCCACTCCGTGCATACGAGCACCGCGGCGTTGCGTGAAGCCGCGGCGCGGATCTCGGCGATTCAGCCGCGCCTCATTCAGCAGGGCAGGCTTTGAACAACACGCGACACATCAGAAAGGTGAGGTGACATATGGATACCGGGCGCGGGACATCGACGATGAACGTAGCGCTGTGGATCGTTCAGGGGCTGCTCGCGGCCGTCTTTCTGTTAGCCGGCGGCGCGAAATTGGTTCTGCCGCTCGACCAGATGACGGGGCCGGTGGCGCTGCCGGGGTGGTTCTTGAGGTTCATCGGCCTGGCCGAGGTGCTCGGCGCGCTCGGCCTGGTCCTTCCCGGGCTTCTGCGCATCCGGACGGGCCTGACCTCGCTGGCCGCGGCGGGGCTGGTCATCATCATGATCGGAGCGACGGTCGTCATGTGGTCCAGCGGTATGGTCGCGGTGGCGATGATGAACGTGGTTGTGGCGCTCCTCGCTGCGTTCGTCGCATACGGCCGCTGGCGGCTGGCGCCGTACCGCGACTCATCCCGCCCGTCGGTGCTCCAGCCCGCCCGGTGAGCACGAAGCGGCCCTCTCAGAAGGAACAGACGATGAGCATACGAGGATTCTCCTGCAGGTACGAGAGCCTAGAAGCGCGAATCAGACTGGCTCGGACCGACATCCTAGGTGATGAAAGGCGCACTCACGATGACTGCGGGCCCGAGCCAGAATCGCGGAGTGGCCGAGAACTCCACATCACAAACGCCAAGAGCTGACGTCGCCATCGCAGAAAGGATCATACATGAAGAACGCAAAAGAGCTGCTGGAGGAGTTCACCGCTGCATCGTTTCGGGATCCGAAGAAGGCAGCGGAGATGTTCAGCGAGGATGGCGCCTTCGAGATGCCATATCTCGAGAGCTTCGGCATTCCGGCGCGGTACGAAGGCCGTGAAGCCATCGAGGGTTTCTTCCGCTTCGTTCGCGAAGTCTATCCCGACATGGACCTTGAAAATGTCAAAGTCATGATCGAAACGCCTGAACACGTCTTCGCGGAGTACGAGTTCACCGCGCAATCGAGCAAGACCGGACGCATCATCCACGAGCTGTTTTTCGGGCGTCTGATCGCCGAGCACGGTAAGATCAAGCTTCTTCGCGAAGCAGTCAACCTCGTTGAGGTTGCTCTCGGCGTCTTCCCCAACGGACTCGCCGATTACAAAGCTCCGTCGGAACATAAAGCATAAGGCAAGAGACGGGGCGAGTTCTAGTTCGTTAAGAGCTTGCTCCGTCAGCTCCCCACGATTTCAGCAAGCATAGCGCGATAGCGTCCACGACCTGTCCGGTCGTCACCTTGGCGCTTCCTTGTCGTGCGCGGCGCGATGCCAGCCATGGTCCGGTCGGTGCAGTGCGTTGCACGTTTGACTCATCAGCGGACACAACACAATCGAACATGCATCCACCCTTCAAAACTCGCGAATCCGGGGGACGCGGACCAGCATCCCAGGACACAGGAGGAAGCAACGATGAGTCCGAGCCAAACCGGGAATCGCGGCGTGCCCGAGACGATCCACCTTACCGAGCGGAGCTTCGATGAGACGCTGGCCGCGACCCGGGGGCTCGTGATGGTCGACTTCTGGGCCGAGTGGTGCGGTCCATGTCGGGCTATCGCGCCGGTCCTCGAGGAGTTGGCCGAGGCCTCGGAAGGCCGGGTGACGCTGATGAAAGTCAACGTCGACGAGAATCACGGGTTGGCGACTCGCTACGCAATCCGTTCCATCCCGACGATCGTGTTCTTCAACGAGGGCGCGGTCGTCGACCGGGTTGTCGGGGCGGCGCCCAAGGCCCTGCTGGAAGAAATTGTCAACGGGCGAGCCTGAGCCCGCCATGGATATGGCCGTCGAGATCCCACCATACCTGGCCGGCCCTGAACAGGGCGTCACCCTGCGCAACGGCGCCTCGGTGCGTGTCCGCGCGATCCGTCCCGACGACGAGCCTCGCCTGATGGCGCTGTGCCGTCGCCTGAGCCCGCAGACGGTGTATCAGCGATTCTTCTCCTTCCGGCGGCTCCTTCCTGAGGAAGCGCACGTCTTCGCCAACGTCGACTATCACCGGCAGATGGCCGTCGTCGCCGAAGTCGACGACGGACAGGAGCCCGAGCTGATCGGAGTGGCGCGGTACGGTTTTTCCGACGAAGGGACAGCCGACATCGGTCTCGTGGTGGCAGACGCCTGGCAGGGACTGGGGCTCGGCTCGCTTCTCCTCGACGAGATCCTTCGAGCGGGAGAGCAGCGCGGCATCCATGAGTTCAGCGCTGAGGTGCTGACGGACAATCGCCGCGCGCTCCGTTTGCTCGTCCGGCGCACGGCGATCACGCAGCGGACGGTATCCAGCGGCGTCACCAGCGTCGTCTTCGGTCGCCGTGCGGACTCCGTTCTCGAGGCCACGAAACACGGAGGCTCCTAGCATGCGACTGGCGGTGCTCGGATCGGGCGGGATCGGTGGATATTACGGGGCGCTCCTTGCAAGAGGGGGACACGACGTCACGTTCATCGCACGAGGGATCCACCTGGAGGCGCTGCAACAGCGCGGCCTCACGGTGCGCACTCCGGAAGGCGAGTCCACGATCCCCGTCACTGCGGTCGCCGACACCAAAAGCGTCGCTCCCGTCGATCTCGTCCTCTTCTGCGTGAAGTCGTACGACACAGAGCCTGCGGCTCGAGCGCTGGCGCCGCTGATGGCCCGGGACACGGCTGTGGTCACCCTCCAGAACGGTGTCGACAGCATCGAAGCGATCGGTTCCATCGCTGGCTGCGGCGCTGCGCTCGCCGGCGCGGTCTACGTCGCGCTCCAGCTTGCCAGCCCCGGCGTGGTCCTTCGCACCGGCGGCGAAGGCCGGATCGTCTTCGGCGAGCTCAGCGGTGCCATGACCGAACGCGTTCGGCGGATCGCCAGCGCGTTCGAGCAGAGCCATATTCCTCACGGGGTCTCGACCGATATCAATCGCGTGCTGTGGGAGAAGTTCCTGTTCATCGCGGGCGTCGGTGGCGTGACGGCCCTCGCGCGCTCGGGCATTGGTCCGCTGCTCGCGAATCCCGAGGGCCGCGTGCTCCTCACCACCGCATGCGAGGAGATCGCGGCTATTGCGCTGGCAGAAAGGATTCCGCTTCCGGCAGACGCCGTGGCTCGCGTCATCCAGCAGGCCGCGGCGTTGCCGCCGCAATGGCGCTCGTCGATGGCCCGAGACCTCGCGGACGGCCGTCGGCTCGAGGTCGAGGCACTGAGCGGAGCTGTCGTTCGGCGAGGCCTGAAGCTCGGCGTCCCGACGCCGGTCCATCGGACGATCGCCGCATGTCTGTCAGTTCATCAGCCATCCGCATCGGAGAGGTCCAGGGGAGCAGTACAGACGCCGTGATATCCCTGAGCGGCAGAGGCGTACGAACGTACGTTCCGAGATCATCGGGCTCGCTGCGGCCGCTGCACCCCACGCCTGGCTCACGCTGTTCGACACGGACCCGGCAATGCTCGATGCCGGCTCGCGTTATCTGCGCGCGGTCGGCCCGTTCTACGGTCTATTCGGGCTCGGCATGGCGCTCTACTTCGCGTCGCAGGGCGCGGGACGGTTGCTCTGGCCACTGCTCGCTAACCTGACGCGGCTCGCGATCGCGGCCGGCGGTGGCTGCCTGGCACTGCGATGGAGCGCCGACATTTCGTACGTCTTCCTCGCCCTCGGTGCGGCGCTTGCCGCGTTCGGGCTCATGACCGCCGGGGCGGTCGCGAGCGGTGCCTGGTTCGGCCCGGTCGTCCGGCTACGACCGCGCGTTCTCGCGCATGAGGGAGATCAATGAAGCTCACTGGCCGCTATCTCGAGGACTTTGCGGTGGGACAAACGTTTCGCTCCGGTCGGCTTCGGATCGACAAAGAGCGAATCAAGACGTTTGGCGCCGAGTTCGATCCCCAGCCATTCCATCTCGATGAGGAAGCCGCGCACGACACGATATTCGCTGGGCTGGCCGCCAGCGGTTGGCACACCGCCGCGGTCACCATGCGGCTACTGGTCGAGAGCGACCTCAGACCCGTCGGCGGCATCGTGGGAGCCGGCGCCGACGAGTTCCGCTGGCCACGACCAGTGCGACCCGGGGATGAGTTGCGCATCGAGAGCGAGGTCTTGGAGGTGCGGCCCTCGCGGTCACGTCCAGATCAGGGGTTGATCAAGGTGCGAACGACGACGCTCAACCAGAATGACGAGACCGTTCAGGTCATCATCGCGAATCTCGTGGTACCGCGCCGCCCGACGCAGGGCGGCGAAGAAGACCGATGTAACTGAACTTGTCCGACCGAAAAACTGGAGCCGGCGTACGCTGACCGATCGTTGCGATGACGCGGGGTGAGACGTCTGCGGTCACGAAAGGCAGAACGGAGAAGTCATGATGAGAGCGATGCGCGCGGAGTCGTTCACGGGGTACGGAGGGCTGAAGCTGGTCGAGGGGCCAAGACCTCGTCGGGCTGAGGGGAGGGTACTTGTTCGGATCATAGCCGCTGGCGTCACCCCGCTGGACCACACCATCCTGTCGGGCGGGTACCCACGAGCGACGGCGCCTTTGATACTGGGGAATGAGGGCGCAGGTGTCGTGGAAGATTCTGGCGACTCGGTGTTTTCAGAAGGCGCCCGGGTCATGTTCACCGGCCCGTACGGTGTGGCCGAAGACGGCACCTACAGCGAGTGGATCGCGGTCCGCGACGAAGATCTGTGCATCATCCCGGACACCATCGATGATGCAACCGCCGGCGGCATGCCGGTAGCCTATCTGACGGCGCAGATTACGCTCACGCAGGCGGGCTTCGAGCCAGGCAAGACCGTACTGGCGCCCGCGATCGGCGGCGCGGTCGGTAACGCCGTCACCCAGTTGGCCCGCGCTCAGGGTGCGGCGAAGGCGATTTCGACGACGACCAACCCGGCCAAAGCCGAGCAGGCACGGGCCCTAGGCTTCGACAATGTCATCGATCTCTCTGCAGAGAGTCTCACTGACGGCGTCGCTCGCCTGACGGGAGGCCGCGGGGTGGATGTCGTCATCGACAGCGTGGGCGGTGCCCTGACGGGTCACGCGCTCGCCACGCTTGCCGTCGGTGGCGTTCTGACCTCGCTGGGATACTCGGCAGGGCGCAAGACGACGATCGATGTCACGGACTTGATCTGGAAGCGCGCGAGCATGAGGGGCTTCACCCTGTTTGCTCAATCGCATGCGACGAAAGCCGCCGCGTGGGCCGCCATCCTGCCGCTACTGACCTCAGGAAAGGTCAAGCCGGTCGTCGAACGAGCGTACAAGCTGGACGAGGCCGCCGAAGCTCTCCGCCATCTGATCGAAGACCGTCCCTTCGGCAGAGTGGTGTTGGGGTAGTCACTGGCGGTTCGCTGGCCGGAGCAGAGTATTCGGCGACCCGGATGTTTTCCTGGGCATTGCCTTCAGCCGGTGATCGGGGAGAGGACCTTCGTCCAGCCGGACGGTGCGGTAGGCCAGCGGCAACTCGTCGATCGCCGTGGTCAGCGCCATACGCAGTTCGGTCTGGCGAGATGGGTCATCCACGCTCGGAGACCAGTCGGCGATCGGCGCCGCATGCTGGCCGTTTT
>WNFQ01024613.1_pt1 | contig 11535 bp, 12 predicted proteins | sample 5400171 | NCBI WGS metagenome assembly WNFQ01 (sample SAMN13153356, study PRJNA577476) | soil metagenome | isolation source: 20 cm soil under Madrone tree | place: USA:California | collected 2016-06-14
AGCAGGTGAGCTTCGGCGGTGACTTCCACTGGAACAACGTGCGCGCCCGCTTCCTGTCGATGATGGGACTGTTCGCGGTGACTACACCGCGCAATGACGCCAGCTCCGGAGTCGGGGTCTGGTTTCCGGATCTGCGCACCCGTGAAGTCGTGTGGGGCGCAGGCGTTATGGTCAAGTTCTGATACGGGAGAAGCGCATGGCCGACGCAAGGGACTTCAGCCTGAGCAGGCGGGAATTTGTGCGGGATACCGTTGCCAGCGTGGCACTGGCGGGGGCTCCCGCCGCGGTGCTGGCTGCGGTAAGGAATGCGGACAAGGCGGCCGTACTGGCCCAAATTCCGACCATGCATGCCGCGAACGTAGAACGGCTCCAGGACTGGATCGCGCTGCCGTCGATCGCTGCCGAGAATCTCAACTACCCGCAGGGGGCGGAATACATGGTGAAGCTCGCGCAGGATGCGGGGTTCACCGGCGTAAAGCTCATTGCAACTTCCGGCAAGCCCGGCGTGTTCGGCACGATCGATGCCGGCGCACGCACGACGATGGGAATCTACTTCATGTATGACGTGAAGCAGTTCGTGCCGGCGGAGTGGAGCTCACCGCCGCTTGAGGCGAAGTTGGTACAGAAGGAAGGCCTGGGAACCGTTTGCATGGGACGCGGCGCTGTGAACCAAAAGGGACCGGAGAACTCGTTTCTGAGCGCGTTGATGGCGTTCAGGGCGGCGGGGAAAAAACTACCCGTGAACCTGGTACTGGTGTGCGAAGGCGAAGAGGAGATTGCATCGCCGCATTTTCGGGACATGATCATGACGCCGGAGGTGATGGCCGAACTCAAGAAGTGCGCCGGGGTCTTCATGCCGGAGGCAGGCCAGGACCGCGACGGCGGCGTGCAGGTGTCGCTGGGCGCCAAGGGCGTCGTGGAACTTGAGCTGATCTCCAGCGGAGAACAGTGGGGTCGAGGACCCCTACACGATGTGCACTCGAGCCTGGAGGCGCAGGTTGATTCCCCGAGCTGGCACCTGGTGCAGGCACTGAACACCCTGGTCGAGAAGGATGGCCACACCCCCGCCGTGGACGGCTTTTTTGACAAGGCGAAGCCGCTGACCGCCGCGCAGCAGCAGATGATCAGGGACCACGCGGCAAAGACCGCCGAAAGCACCGTGAAGAAGGTGCTCGGGGTACAGCACTGGGTCCACGATGCGAACTGGGCCGATTCTCTGATGTTGCTGGAGTCCAAACCTACGATAAACATCGAAGGACTGGTCGGTGGATATACAGGTCCGGGCGGCAAGACCGTGCTCCCGCACAAGGCCGTGGCGAAGATCGACATGCGCCTGGTACCGGATATGACCGCCGCGGATACGCTCGCCAAGTTGAAAGCGCACCTGGCCAGGCGTGGGTTCGCCGATATCGAAGTCAACATGAGTGGCGGCTATGACCCGACGCAGACCGATCGGGACAGCAAATTGATACAGACGCAACTCACGACGTACGGCAAGCTTGGTCTCGACCCGCAGCTGTGGCCTCGTTCGGCCGGCTCCTGGCCGGGCTACGTGTTCACCGACGTGCCCCTGAAATTGCCTGCGGGTCATTTCGGATTGGGCCACGGGACGGGCGCGCACGCTCCAGATGAGTACTATCTGATTGAATCGACCAATCCAAAGGTGCAGGGACTGGACGGGGCCGTCGCATCCTTCGTGGAGTATCTATACGCGCTGGCTTAGGGCGAAGTCCGCCCGGGCGATGGCGCTGCACGCACCTGTCCCGCGCGTCTGGACGGAGTGGTACCCATGAGTGATAGAGCCGCCAGCACGTGCGGCACCACCAGGCTCAACAGAACCCACGCCGCCCAGATGTGGTAGTCCGACAGGGTATCGGCCAGGTCCGAGTCCGCCGCGACCAGATCCGGGAGAGGAATGACCCCGAACAGCCGTAAGTGAATCGCGTGAGCGTTGCACAGGGCCCAGCCGAGCAGGACCAGACCCGCAAGCACGCCGTACATGGACCAATGCGCGAGCGTCGCCGCGCAACGTATTCCCGCGCTGAGGTCGGGCGCGTGGTTCACGAGCCCCTTGAGTGAGCACACCGCCACCCGTGCCACCAGGATCAGCAGAACCAGCAAGCCGAGTTGCCGGTGCAATTCCATCAGGACTTGCCGCAGCGTCCCTTGCTCCGTCGTCTCCCGATAGAGGATCGCGCTCACCGAAACAAGCAGCATGACGACCGTGGCCCAATGCAGTACACGGGTGACAAGCGGATGACGCTCGATCGCGAGCGAGGCGTTGGCAGAGGATCTCATCGGTTGCCTCATCAGAAGAAGCGATGCACGTAGGAAATCCCGAACACGGCGGTCGAATAGCTGTACGGCTGCTCGTTGGTCGGCAGCTGTTCGGTCCCTGTTCCGAACTGCATGCCGTCATAGGCGAAATCGCTCGACTTCAGGCGCTGATAGGCGGCGAGCAGGTTGAGCTGCGACGCCCGGCTGAGAGCGAACTGCGCGCGCAGCCGGATCTCAAGGATCCGGGTCGTCACCGGCGGCAGATCCGCGGCCGGGATGAAGAAAACCGCCGGAACCCCGGGGGCGAGTGGCGGCGCATTCGCCAGGGCAAAGGGATTGTTGGCGTAGCTGCCCCCACGCACGCTGATATGGGTACGCGCCAGCGTGCCCACCACATCGCCCGCCAGACTCAGTCTGCCCCCGCTCAGGTTGTTGCGCGCCAGCGTCAAGCCGAAAGTATCGGCACGCTCGCGCATGTCGGTGAACCAGCGCAGGCACGGGTCGATCTTGCCGTTGCGGTTCTTTTCGAGCACCGTGGCGTAGCAGCCGCCCGCGACCAGGGTGTTGCCGGGCCGGCCGACGAATGCGGCGCCCGTGTTGCTGCCAAAACCGTCGCCGGCGATGCTCGAGCGCAGGTCCTCATGCGAGTAGAAGACCGGCAGTTCGAAGTTGTCGTTGAAGACGTAACTGCCCTCCAGATGCAGCGCCGAGATTTGCGACTGCAGCAGCCCGTATTCCGAGTGCTGGTAGTCGTCCTTGTTGAATTCCGCCTCCGCCTGCAGCGACAGGCGCTCGCTCGCCTGCCAGTCGAGCGAGGAGCGCAGCTTGTGACGCCGGCGGTCCGCCATATCGAAGCGCCTCATCCCGGGCAGCTCGCTGACGTTGTCGCGGCTTCCATAGAGCGACTGCGGCACGATGTTGTTGTTGGGCGAGAAGATGGCCGCATTGCCGGTGAGCGGCGTCGCCGGGAATCCCGCCGCCGGGCCCCAGCCGGTCAGCCCGGTCTGGGTGAGATAGCCATAGACGCTGGTGGTCGCGCCCACGACCGGGGCGCCCGGGACGACGTTGGCCATGGGTACCAGCGCCAGCCAGGCGTTCGGGTTGTAATCCACCGCGCGCGTGGAGTAGGCGTAGGCCACCCGCGTGCTGAGCTGTTCCAGCCAGTTGGCGCGCCACTCGCCGCGTACCGTGCTTTCGTTGCTGGCCGCGGCGTTCTCGCAGGTGATCCAGGTGTCATGGCAGTGGCGCTGAATGCCCTGCCAGCGATAGCCAAGCGCGACATTGTGCCCGGCCGCCACGGCGTAATCCGCGTTCAGGTCCGCCTGGTTCAGCCGCCGGCTGTGGGGCCGGTTCTCGAAGATATTGACGTTGCTCCTCAGCGTGCCGGGGGCCAGGCCGAGCGCGGCGTTGAACGCGGACGGGTTGGGCCCGGGCTGCATGTTGGCGTCGTAGAATACGAAGCGCCCGACGCTGGTTCGGTTGTCCTGATCGTCGAAGCGGTACTCGGCCCCCAGACTGAGCGCCCGTGTCGGACGCGCCGTCAGCTGGACGTCCAGCGCGGTGCTGATGATCAGCGCATCGGCCGAGGGGGCCGGCAGGCCGAGCGGCAGCGAAGCATCGCTGAGGAAGGCTTCATTCTGCGTGCTGCGCCCATAGGAACCCGCGACCGTGAGGCGCGTGCCCGGCGTGAAGCTGTATCCGCCGGCGATGTTGAGCTGGTGGAACTGGTTGCTCGGCGCGCTCGACATGCTGGGCGTCTGCGTCGAGTCGGCCGGGTCGTTCCAGGTGATCGACTTGACGTTGTTGTGGAAGATCGACCCGTAGTAACCGATGTTGAAGGTCGCGCGGCTGCTGGCGTAGCGGAAGCCCCCGTCGTACTGCTCGGTCACGGTGTCGATCGGCATCGGCAGGATCACCGAGTTCTCCTGGATGCCGGATGAGATCGCGCCCAGCGGCTGGGTCCCGTCCCTGCGCTCCTGGCGTACCCCCGCGGTGAACTGCCAGTGGCGCGACAGATTCACCGCCAGGCCGGCATTCCAGCGGTAGCGATTGGTATACAGGTTGTAGTTGTGAAAGGCCGGAACGTCGGCGTTGATGATGGCGTTGACCGCGGCGCGCTGCGTCGCGTTCGGCGGCGCCACCTGACCGGTCGTGGTCACGGCGCTCGCGAGTCCGGTGATCGGCGAGAGCGCCCGATCGTTGAGATTATTGGGGTTGACCTGCGGCACCCTGGGTTTGAGCCACCCCGAGGGCAGCAGCAGCTGGTCCGTGCCGGCCCCGGAGTACGGGGTCTGGTAGGTGTCGGAGATGTTGTGCCGCAGCTGGTCGTAGCCCAGGTCGATACGGAATTTGCCCTGCTGCGCGTAGTCCACGTCGAGCTGGCGCGTGTCGATCCCCAGATCGGCGCCGCGGGCTGACCAGCGCTCGAGCGAGTCGGAGTTGTAGAGCCCTCCGCCCGACAGGTCGAAGTTCAGAATCGGAAACGCGCCCTCGCGCTGCAGACCGTTGTATTCGCCGAACTTGTACGAACCCTGGGTCACATCACCCACACCGACCTCGAGCTCGCTCGTGGGCTGCGTCAACTCCCGGGTCGCCTGTTCACCGCTTGCGGGCTCGGCCGCATCCGCTCGCCAGGCAAGCGTCGTGCTCAACAGGGCGCATTGAGTGAGGAGCGCCGCGCGGCAGCGGACTTTCTTGTTAGCGTTCGTGGCCATGCTGGATATTTCCGCGGTCATTTGCTAAATCGCGCCCCGGCCGGATGATTCGAACCGTGGACCATGGAGTGGCAGCTGAGGCAGTTGCGTGCGTTCAGCTGCGAGCGGGGACTCTGATTCGCAAGCGGCAACAGACCGTTCACGGTCGTGGCGTTGCCGCCCGGCAGGTTGGCGCCGCTGTTCATCGGGCCGGAATGGTCCGAGGTATGGCATTCCTGGCATAGCCACGGTGTCCGGGCCTTGAGCAGCGCGGGATTGTTCGAGCCATGCGGGGTGTGGCAGGTGGTGCAGTCCTCCTGCACCGGCTGGTGACTCCACAGGAACGGGCCGCGCCGCTCAGCATGGCAGGTATAACAGGTCTCGTTGATCGAGTTCTTCGCCATGAGCACGGGTCCGATCGACCCGTGCGGGTTGTGGCAGTCGGAGCAACCCATCTCCCCGACCGCCAGCGGATGCGCCGAGATCCGGTGGATCTGGGCGCGCTGCGTCTTGTGGCACGCGAAGCACGCCTCCTGCTGCGTAACGCGGTTCATGACACGATCCTGCCCGGCGTGGATCACATGACAGGAGGTGCAGGGAACGTCGCGACGCTCGTGTTCGCTGCCCGCCCAGTGCTCGCGCTGTCCGCCGGTGTGACAGCTGAGGCAGGTTTCCGCCTGCAGGCGCGCGGCGGCTGCGCCTCTTACTCCAAAGTTGATATCGACCAGCGGGCGGGTCGAGGCGCCCGCGGGATTCTTGACGTGCGCCGCGCTCGCACCGTGACAGGACTGGCAGCCGGGCGTGCGTTCATCGGCCTTGACACCATGCGGGGTCTTGTAGATCGACAGAACTGGCTTGGCTTCCGTCTCGTCATGGCAGTGCGTGCAAACCGCATCTCCCTTGAGGGATCGGTCGGTGCCGGGCGCGGCCTCTTCGGCTCGCGAAGCCCCGCTCCAGGCACCGAGCAGCAGGACCGCCAGCAATGTGGCGCCGCGTAACATCATGGAGACCTCTCAGCTCTGAGCCGTTATGGCAATTCGTTCTTCTAGCCGGCGTCCGGCAGGTCGAGTCAGTACCTGGTGCCGCCCTGCAACGAAAGAATCCAGTCGACCAGGTTCTTGGTCTGGTTCGGATCGCTGGTCTTTACCTTCTTGTGCTCTTCCTCGTGCCCATCTTCGAACTTCACTTTCTCGCCACTCGTCACGTGGTAGATCAGTTTTTCCTGTGCGTCGGCCTTGTCCTTGTATTTCGCGGCGGTGTCGCGCAGCGCCGGCCCGTCCTTCTTCTTGTCGACACTGTGACACTTGAAACAGCCGCTCTTCTGCGCCAGCGATTGCGCCGCGGGCGCGTCGGCCGCCAGCGCCTCTACCCGGATCGCGCCGCAAGCCAGCACGATGAAACTGAGCACTCGCACTGCGGCAAGCACCCGGTGCGAACCCGGACCCAGTGTGTGGTTAAGGGTTGAGCGCTGCCGCAAAGACATGGCTCGTAAATTAATTACGAGCGCGGTTGGTTTACAGGGGATCGAATCCGCCCTTTTTTGGGATTGATACGGTAGGACTCCTTCAGGAAAACCCGATCGTGTTCCCGATCGGATCGCGATACCCGAGGGCGCGACGCCGCCGGTGCGGCCTTGCCCTTACGGGCCCGTGAGCGTACCGCCCGTGACCCGTGCTGCCAGGCGCACTTGATTTCGCACTCCCGCATACGACAGCATCGCGCGAACGCGCGGCGGCTATTGCACGCGTCCCGGTGGAGTCGCACACATGAGTCATCCGCGCATCGGCTTCATCGGCCTGGGCAACGTCGGCGGCCAACTCGCCGGCAACCTGCTGCGCCACGGGATCGAGCTGACGGTGCGGGACCTGGATCCGCAGCGCGTGGCGTCGTTTGTCGCCCGTCCTCGCCGGCGGTTTCTGCACAGGTGATGGAGCGGCCCGACGGGGTTCTCGCCGGACTTGCTCCGGGCAAGATCTGGCTCGAGATGAGCACCACCGATCACGCCGAGGCGCGGCGCCTGGCCGTGCGCGTCGAGGAGCGCGGCGCCACCGCGATGGATTGCCCGGTGTCCGGCGGCTGTCACCGCGCCGCCACCGGAAACATCTCGATATTCGCCGGCGGCTCGCGCGCCGCCTTCGAGCGTGTCCTGCCGGTGCTGTCGATTCTCGGTCAGAAGATCCTGCACACCGGTCCCGTCGGCTCAGCCTCCATGCTCAAAGTCCTCACCAACTACCTGTGCACGGTGCATCTTGCGGCCCTCGCCGAGGCGCTCACCGTCGCCAAGGTGGCCGGCCTCGACATGAACACGACCTACGAGGCCATCCGCATCTCCTCCGGAAACTCGTTCGTGCACGAGACCGAGTCGCAGGTCATCCTGAACGGCAGCCGCGACATCAACTTCACCATGGACCTGGTCATCAAGGACGTGGGACTGTTCGATGACCTCGCCAGGGAGCACGAGGTGCCGCTGGAGCTGTCAGCTCTGGTGCTCGGCATATTCAGGGACGGTGCGCGTCGCTACGGTGAGCGCGAATTTTCTCCGAACATCATCCGGCGCCTCGAGGACGCCTGCGGCGTGCAGGTGCTGGGGGAGGGATTTCCACCTCAGATGGTCGACGACGAGCCCAAGATCCCCGGCTACGAGGTCGTGCCGCGAGCTCATTCGCCTCCATGAGCGGCACCCTCATCGAAAAGCGCTCGATCGACTACGTGCCGCTCGCCGAGCGGCACGGCAAGGTCTGGCACCTGTGGCCGGTGTGGTTCTCCGGGGATGCGCACCTCGCCACCCTCGCCGTCGGGGTGCTCGGCATCACCCTCGGCGGCAACCTGTTGTGGACCAGTGTCGCGGTGTTGGCGGGGTGCCTGCTGGGCACGTTCTTCATGGCGTTCCACTCCACCCAGGGGCCGCAGCTGGGCCTGCCGCAGATGATCCAGTCGCGGCCGCAGTTCGGTTACAGCGGCGCGCTGCTGGTGTGGGCGGTGGCCCTGGTGGCCTACATCGGCTTCAACGCGTTCAACCAGGTGCTCGCCGCCCAGGCGCTGCATCAACTGAGCGCATCAATCTCAGCCACCTCCCCGGCCGCCATAATCCTGTTCGCACTGTGCGCGGTCGGCCTCGCCGCGGTCGGCTACGACAAGATCCATCTTGCGCAACGCGCTTTCGCCTACCTGATGATCGCCATCCTCACGGTGTTCTCGCTCGGCGGGCTGTTGCTGCTCAGGTTCCCCGCTGCGCAGTGGGATCCGGCGGGTTTTCGCGGCGTACCGTTCCTGGCACAGCTGTTCGCCGCGGCGTCCTACCAGCTGAGCTGGTCGATCTATGTGTCGGACTATTCCCGCTACCTGCCGCGCGACGTCGGGGTACGGGCGTCATTCTGGTGGACCTACCTCGGGGCTTTCGTCGGCGGCGCCTGGATGATGCTGGTCGGCACGGTCGCGGCGGCCGCGGCGCCGACACTCGATGTGGCCGCCGCCATGCAGCACGCCGCAGATCTGGTGCTTCCCGGCCTGGGCAAGGTGTTGCTGGTGGGGGCGCTGCTCGGCCTGATCACCATATCGGCCCTGAACTTCTACGGCGCCTCCCTGACGCTGCTGAGCTGCGCTGACACGGTGAGGCCGCTGCGCTGCACGGTAGGCAAGCGCCTGGCGAGTCTCGCGGTGGCGTTCGTGGTGAGCAACCTCATCGCGCTCGGCTCTTCCAGCAACTCTCTTCCAGCAACTTCGTCAACCGCTTCGAGGATCTGCTGTCGCTCTTGCTGTACCTGTTCACTCCCTGGACGGCGATAAACCTCATCGACTTCTACGTCGTGCGCCGCGGCCATTACTCGATCCGCGAGATCTTCAATCCCCGCGGCATGTACGGGCACTGGAACTGGCGTGGCCTCATCGCCTACGTGGTGGGCTTTGTCGTCATGATCCCGTTCTTCAGCTCCGGGATGTACACCGGACCGATCGCGCGGGCGCTGGGCGGCGCCGATATCGCCATGCTGGTGGGCCTGCCGGTCGCCGCCGGCGTCTACCTGCTCGCCTGCCGCTCGATCGACCTGCATTTAGACAGACAGCGGGCGGCCGCCGCGGACATCGGCCTCGATCCGGACGACGCCGCAACTGCCCAGAGCGCGTAATTGCCAGTACCATCGCCTCATGCCCAAGATCGTCGATCATGCGCAGCGGCGCGACGAAATCGCCCTGGTCGCCTGTCGGGTGGTGGCCGAACACGGTTTCGATGGGGCCAGCATGGTGCGCATCGCCCGCGCGGCCGGTTACACCACCGGCATGCTGGCGCACTACTTCGATACCAGGCAGGACATCATCATCGCCGCCCTGCGGCTCATTCTGCGACGCATCGACGAGCGCCTGACACAGCCGGCGGCGGCCACCGCCCGACCGGATCTGCTGGCGCTGCTCACCGAGGCCCTGCCGGTTGACGAGCATCGGCGCACCGAGTGCGCGTTCTGGACCACCTTCTGGGGACAGGTCAGCACCGACAAGCGCCTCAAGCGCATCAACACCTGGGTGCACCGCGAGTACCTGCGTCTGTTCGAGCGCTGCCTGGCGCAGTGCTGGCCGGAGTGGTCGCAGTGGTCAGCCGCCAAGCGCGAACAGGTGCTGCGCTCGCTGGTCACCTTCATCAACGGACTCACCGCCAGCGCGGTAGCCAACGCCAGCGACTGGCCGCCGCCGCGGCAGATCGAGCAGCTGCGCCTGCAGGTGCAGCTGCTGCACGCCTGGGCGAAGGGCAGCGCCCGCGCATCCGTCGCGCGCCAGGCCGCGGGCGCTTAGGCTCACAGCCGAAGCGCCTTCCGACCTAACCGATGGCCGTTCGCGGTGTGTGCGCTCACCGACTGCGCGTCACCCCGATCGGCAGAGTGTCCGCGGCCTGCATGTCCGGATCGCGAAAGGCATCCGGATGCCGCAGGTACTCGAGCGCCATGTCGAATGCGTCGTGCCCCCAGAAGAGCTCCTTGCCGATCACCAGCGTGGGCACGCCAAACACACCCCGCGCGCTCGCCCAGGCGGTGTTGTCGCGCAGGCGCTGCTTGATCGCGGGGTCGGCGATCGCTACCTGCGGGTCGGCAATGCCCAGCAGCCGCGCGAGATCGGCGATGACTGCCGGATCACTCACGTCCCGGCCGTCGCGGAATACCGCATCCAGGACGGTCCCGGCGGCACGTCGATCGCTGCCCGCGGCGATGATCAGGCGCAGGGCGGGGAGCGGGTTGAAAGGATGCGCCGGCGGCATGCGCATCGGCAGTCCCAACTGGCGCGCCCGCCACAGGACAAAGCGGTAGGTGAAGCGCCGCTTGGAGGGAATTTCCGCCGGCCCCAGCTGCCCGAAATGTTGCAACAGGCCCGCGAACAGCACTGGAACGAACCCGACGCTCACGTGGGCGGGCAGGCGCGACAGCTGCGGGAAGGCCAGATACGCGAACGGTGAGATGACATCGAATACCCACGAGACCTTGACCTCTTCCTGCATGAGCGTCACCTAAGACACACGCACGATGAGCTTGCCGAAGTTCTCCCCGCGCAGGAGCCCCATGAGTCCCTTCGGAGCGCTCTCCAGGCCGTCGATGAGTTCTTCGCGGTAGTGCACCCGGCCCTCCTGCAGCCATCCACTCATGTCGTGTCGGAAGGCCGGGGTGCGCTGGTAATGGTCATAGATGATGAATCCCTGCACCTTCACCCGCTGGCGCAGCACCGTCGTCAGCAGCAGCGGTGTGCGGTCGCCCCCCTCGGGGAGCTTGTCGAGGTTGTACCAGGCGATGAGGCCGCACAGCGGCACCCGCGCCCCGATGTTGAGCAGCGGCAGCACCGCGCCGAGAACCGCGCCACCGACATTCTCGAAATACACATCGATGCCCTTGGGGCAGGCAGCCGCGAGGCGCCGGGGCAGCTCGGCCTCATGGTGATCGAGGCACTCATCGAACCCCAGCGTCTTGAGCGCGTACTCGCACTTCTCGCGGCCGCCGGCCACACCGACGGCACGGCACCCCTTGATCCTGGCGATCTGCCCCACCACCGATCCGACCGCGCCGGTGGCGGCAGCCACGACGACCGTCTCGCCGGCTTTGGGCTGTCCGATATCCAGCAATCCGACGTAAGCCGTGAGCCCGGGCATGCCGAGCACTCCGAGGGCATACGACGGCCGCGGCATCGCGGCGTCGATCCGGACCAGATCGCGCCCGTCGGAGAGGCCGTAGTCCTGCCAGCCGACGTTGGCGAGCACCAGCTCACCCACCTTGAAGGCGGAGTTGTGGGAGTCTTCGATCACGCTCACCGTCTGCCCGGTCATGGTCGCGCCGAGCGCCACGGGCGCCACGTACGAGCGCCCCTCATTCATGCGGCCGCGCATGTAGGGATCGAGGGACAGATAGCGCGTGCGCAGCAGCACCTGGTTGGGACCTGGCACCGGCACCGGCTCGCTCTCGAGGCGGAAGTCCTCAGCGCTCGGGGCGCCCTTGGGGCGGCGCGCGAGCACGATGCGGCGATTCACGGCAAGTGGGGGACTCATGGGGGCGTCGTTTCGTTTCAGCGCAGGAACTCGAGCGTCACTCCGGGCGGT
>WNFQ01020448.1_pt1 | contig 11531 bp, 15 predicted proteins | sample 5400171 | NCBI WGS metagenome assembly WNFQ01 (sample SAMN13153356, study PRJNA577476) | soil metagenome | isolation source: 20 cm soil under Madrone tree | place: USA:California | collected 2016-06-14
CACTCGATCGTCGTCGCCCACGATGGCCGCCTCTCCGTCCAGACGGCGCCCGGAGTCGGGAGCACGTTTGCGATTCGGCTGCCGCTCGTCTGACGCGACGGGCACGGGTCGCCGCATCCAGGGCCTCGCCTTTCAGTCGTGGCGAGGATCGGCCGGGGGCGGCTGAACGCTACGTGAGTCGAGCCAGCGCGGCGCGGACGGCGTCGATGACACGGCGAAGGTCGTACGGCTTCCCGATGATCTCGAGCGCCTCGGTGTCGCCGACCAGCCGGTCGAGCGCCGGCTTGTTGGTCGTGGTGAGCACGAACTCGCGGCGCTGCAGCGGCTCGGAGCTGCGCACCAGCCGCAGGAATCGCCAGTTCGCGTCGTAGGGCGGCGAGATGTCGTAGACCACGACCGCGGGCGTGTGGTGGTTGATGAAGTCGACCAGGTCGAGCTCGCCCTTCTTCACGTCCGGAATGTGACCCACGACCGTCTGGAACCCTTCGGCCTCGAGCGCCGTGCGCAGAAGCTCGACCGTATCCTCGCTCGAGTTGAACACCGCAATCGTCGGCTTGCGGCCGACTGCGGAAACTGGATCGTCCTGCCCCCCGCTTGCTGGCCCCATCGCGCCTCAGTTCTCGTCGCCTCACTCGCCGATTTGGACCGACCGGTCGTTGCGAACCGTGGTGGGAACTCCCTGAAGCGTATCGTGTCGAAACACCGCTGTCCAGCCGCGCTCCGGCCGCGACGCGGGGTCATCCAGCGCGGCCGATCATGCTCGCCACGATGGCCGTCAGCTCGGCGGGATCGACCGGTTTGGTGAGATGCGTGTTGAATCCTGCCCGCAGGCTCCGGACCCTGTCCTCGGACCGGCCGAAGGCCGTCAGCGCCACCGCGGGAATCTTGCCGCCCTGCTCGGGTCCCAGGGCCCTCAGCTTGCGAACGAGCGAATACCCGTCCTGCCCGGGCATCTCGATGTCGGAGACGAGCGCGTCGGGTCGCTGTCGCGCGATCGCGCGCAGGGCCTCGTCAGTCGATCGACATTCGATGACCTCGCCGCCGGCCTGGACCAGGACCTCCTTGATCAGCTCGACGGCGGTCGGATCGTCGTCCACCACGACGACACGGGCGCCGGCCAGCGAGGGGCCATCGGGCGCCGGGCCCTCCCGGCGCGCGATCGGCTCCTCGCGCAGGTCCGCGAGCATCAGGGGCAGCTTCACCACGAACGTCGCCCCCTGCCCTACGCCGCCGCTCTCCGCGTAGACGCTGCCGCCGTGCAGCTCGACGAGGTGCCGGACGAGCCCGAGACCGATCCCCAGCCCGCCCTGGCCGCGCGTGCTCCCGCTCGAGCCCTGGCGCAGCCGGTCGAAGATGTAGGGCAGCGCGTCGGGCGCGATCCCCTGTCCGGTATCGCTGACGACGATCTCGACGTGCGACCGAACGCGCTGGAGCTGGATCTGGACTCGCCCATCCTTCGGGGTGAACTTGACGGCGTTCTCCAGCAGGTTCCAGACGACCTGCTGCAGCCGTCCGGCGTCGCCGCTGACCAGGAGCCCCGGCGCTTCTAGCACCGACTGGAGCCGGATGCCCTTCGTCTCGGCCGCGTGGCGGACCGCCTCCAGGGCGTTCTCGATCAGGTCGGGGAGATCGACGGGCCGCACGGACAGCCGCATCCGGCCATTCACGATCCTCGACATGTCGAGCATATCGTCGACGAGTCGGATCTGCGCGTCGACGTTCCGGACGATGATCTGGACCGCCCGGCGCGTCTGCGCCTCGCCGAGCTGACCGCGCTCGATGAGCGTCGCCCATCCGTACACGGCGTTGAGCGGGTTCCGGAGCTCGTGCGAGAGCGTCGACAGGAATTCGTCCTTCGCGCGGCTCGCCGCCTCGCTCGCGTGGCGAGCCGCCTCCGCCTCGCGATAGAGCCGCGCGTTCTCGATCGCCGCCGCAGTGTGGCTCGCGATCATCGTCGCGAAGGCGAGGTCGACCCGACTGTAGCGTCGGGCCGATTCGGTGAGCGCGAGCGTCATCGCGCCCAGGACGCGCTCGTGGGCGAGGAGCGGCGTGACGATCCACGATTTCGGGGCGAGCTGGCGGAGCAGCGCGAGCTGCTCGGCATTCTGCGCGGCGGCGCGCAGATCGGCCTCGGTCGCGCGCGCGACGAGCACCGGCCGACGCGTACGAATGACATCGGCCACCCCGCCCGCCGCCGGATCGGCGGTGTGCCGGCCGCCGAGCTTGCGGACGAGCGCCTCCCGAGTCGCATCGGCGTGCGCGCACGCGACGCGGCGCAGTCCGGAGTCGTCGTGCAGAAGGTCGACGGCGCAGAGATCGCCGAGCACCGGCACCGCCATGCGGACCAACCGCGGAAGCGTCCTCTCGTAGTCGATCGAGGAGCCGAGCAGCGCGCTCATTTCTGCGAGCGCGACGGCTCGTCGCTCGGACGGAACCCGCGGCGTCGTCATTCCACAGAGTCTCGCCCCTGATATCGACAATGACAAGCGAGGAAGCGCCGAATCGTGGAAACACCCGCGGCGTACATCGGGTGAATCCTCGATGGCGCGCGCCTCGTGGCCGGTGGATCTTCGAGACATAGGAGGTCCACCGTGAACGAGCACACGCGACCCAACCGCGGTGGTGTGGTCTGCCTCGCGCTCGCCGCGCTCGTGACCGTCGCGTGCGCGAGCCACGGGCCTCTCGCGAGCGCGAAGGTCTCGCAAGCGGAGCGAGCGGTCGACGAGGCTCAGCAGGCGGGCGCGGCGGTGAGCGCACCGGCCGAGCTCAGGGCCGCGCAAGACAAGCTCACGGCCGCTCAGACCGCGATGGCGAAGGGAAAGAATGACCGGGCCATCCGCGCGGCGGAGCAGGCGGCGATCGACGGCGAATACGCGCGCGCCCTGGCCGCCAATCAGCGCGCCAACACGGTTGCCGACGAGATGAACCAATACGTCAGAGTGCTGCGTCAGGAGCTCGATCGCCTGCCGAAGTGACGGGCGCGGCGCGGAGGAAACGCTCGATGGGTCAACGGACCGTGCAACTCACAGGGGCGGTTGCGGTGGTCGGTGTCCTGGGTCTGATCGTCGGGTGCGCCGCCTCGAGCCAGCAGCGAGCGGCCAAGGCTCAGCTCGAGCGGGCCCAAGCGGCGTATCTGCAGGCTCAGGCCGATCCGAACGCGCAAGCCTACGCCCAGCTGCGGCTCGGCGACGCGCAGAAGGCGCTGCGGGCTGCCGAACAGGCGTCGGACAGCGAGGAGAAGACGCACCTCGCCTACCTCGCGGAGAAAAAGGCGCTGCTGGCCACGGTGACGGGCGCCACCGGCAAGACGGAGCACGGCATGGAGCAGCTCCGCAAGGAGACGTCCGAGGTGCTCCTTCAGAAGCGCGATCGCGAGCTGAAGGCGGCGCGCAACGAGACGGACTCGAAAGCGCGCGAGGCCGAGCAATGGCGTCGCGTGGCCGAGGCGCGCGCCCGCGATGCCGAGACCAGGGCTCGCGAAGGCGAGCCGGGACGCAAGACGGACGAGGCCGAGCATGCCAAGGCCACGGCCCTCGCCAACGAGCTGGCGAATCTCAAGGCGCAGCAGACCGACCGCGGCATGGTGCTCACGGTCGGCGACGTGCTCTTCGCCCCGGGCAAGGCCGAGGTCGGCCCTGGCGCCCAGCGCAGCATCGACAAGCTGGCGGACTTTCTCACGGCATACCCGAAGCGCAACGTGCTGATCGAGGGCCACAGCGACAACGTCGGCGACGAGGGGTTCAACATCAAGCTCTCCCAGCAGCGCGCCGACGCCGTCCGCGACCAGCTGGTGGCGCGAGGCGTCGCCCCGCAGCGCATCCGCACCAAGGGCTACGGCCCGAAGTTCCCGGTCGTGGAGAACGACTCGGCAGCCGGCCGGCAGCAGAACCGCCGGGTGGAGGTGCTGGTCCTGAACGAGGGCGTGAGCGCGGAGGGCTCGACGCGCTAGCGCGGCCTCTGACGCGGTCCTCGGCCGGAATCAAAGTTCCCTTTGATTCTTGACATGTCCACCGCCGTCGCGTACTCATCACGTCATGACGCAGCGGCCGACGGCCCGACCCATGAAGGTCGTCGCGCCGCTGGTGCTCGGACTCACCCTCGCCGGATGCGTGAGCCTCACGACGCCGCAGCAACAGAATCTCGACGAGATCCAGCGCCTCGCCGACCGCACGACGGCTATCTATCGCCTGCCGTCGGTCAGAATCTCGGTTCAGCGCGGCACGAATCTCAACATCGGCGGAGTCTACCGACAGGGCAACATTTTCCTGAGCGTCCGGTCGCTCGACTCGCCAGGTCTGACAAAACTGATCGCGCACGAGCTCGGACACTACGTGCTCGGGCACGACAGCATCATTCCGCAGACCGCCTCACAGGCCGAATGGAATCGTGCCCAGGAGCAGCGGGAGCTGGACGCCAACGCCAAAGCCGTCGAGATACTGGTGCGAGCGCAGGGGCTCACCGAGACCGAAGCCCTCCAGATCGTCGCGGACGCGCTACGTCGGTCTCAAGACGCGCAGGCGCGTGGGGCTCCACTCACTCCGGGACACCTGCCCGCAAGTGCAGAGCTCGCGGACGTCTTGGCGCGTTTTCCGGCCTCCGCGGCGCTCCTCCGCTAGCTGCTGTCTCCACGGTCGACTCTTCGACTCCATGAAAAGCCCCATCGCGGGTTGAAGGCATACCCGTATGGATTCGCGTGTGTGGGTCGTTCAACATTGCTATGGAATCCCATGAAGAGGACACTCGTTGCCCTGACAGCCTTTCTCGGCGTCACGATGCCGGTGATCGCAAACGCCCAGCCGCAGCCCGAGTCTCCGTTGAGAGGCGGCGCGTGGAAACGGCATTCACGGAGCCGTGGATCTGAATGGCTTTCTGGGCGAGCCGATTTACGCCGTCGCGAACGGAAAAGTCGCGGTGGCGGCACAAAGCGACTGGGGCAAGCTCGGCAAAGCCGTCGTCCTCGACCACCTCGACGGCGGACACACCATCTACGGCCACCTGCACACGGTCGAGGTGAGCTTGAACAGCGAGGTCACCGCGGGCCAAGTGATCGGCACGATGGGCTACTCCGGCAACGCCAGGAAGCTACGCGAGAAGAACTTGCCGCCCCACCTCCATTTCGCCTACGTTCGGGGATTCGTGCCGCTCGCGAGAATCAGAGATTCGGGCGACGGTTTTGCCGCCTCACTCGCGCGAAATAACGCCCTGTGGGGGGTGTCGGGGGTTCTTCATCCCATGTGGGCCGTCAGGTTCCTCAAGTGCTGGGAGAATCCGCTCCCGGCTGTGCCGCCGTCCTTGCCTTCGACTCTCATCATGCGCTGACGTAGGGATCGTGTGGCGCCACGCTGGTACGCGGCGCCCCGTTCGGCTAAACTCTCAGCCACACCGAACGTGATGCCATGCGACTGATCCAACTCGTCGCCACTCTCAGCGTGATTCTTGCGCCGCTCGCTGCGGAAGCGCAACAAACGCCAAAACATGCCTTCGACGTTTCCGAGTTACCCGCCGAGATGACATATTGCTTCGGTACGATTGGCTATGATCCCCGAGCTGCCGCCGCCGCGCAGGAGGAGATCGAGAAATTCCTAACGCCGGCGAAGTGAACAATCCGTCGACTCCTGAGCCGAACTACCCGCCGCTCTCGACGCGAGAGATCCAGACTCTACCGGAAGGCGCACGTGTCATCGTGATGTGGAGCGAAGGGAACGACGGTCCCCACGAGTACCGCGTGCATTGGCACCGCGGCGAGCCCTACGCGCAGACCGATGAAGACCAGCGCCAGGGGCGCGTGGACCTCGAGAAGTGGCTGACGTACTACGTCGGGCCGCGGCGCCCGTTCACGCGAGTCTGGGCTCTCACCGCGCGGCGGGCCGAATGACAGCGGTTGATGGCGAGCAGGACGGGACGTGAACCCGCGACCCCTGGATTGACGTGATTCCTTACTACCCTTAAGACGCCCGGCCGAGCGGGGAAGGAGGCACGGCTGCGGAGGCGCTGAACGATTTCCGGGAGCTCCGGGACCACACCGCAGCAGTACCGTCCTTGACGTCAGCAGCCCTGTCTCATCATGACTGTCCCCCGCGCGTTCAATTCCCGCGCAATTCGGCCCGACCCGTCCGCTAGTGGTCAGAATGCGGTACAGTCTTTGACCAATTGATCAGAACATTAGGTGATCGACGTCGATATTCGACGGTCATTGCGATGACTGGAGTTGGCACCGCCTTTGCCCCTCGTCGAGATGGATGCGACCCTCGCGCCGAGGCGCGATCTAACGAGGTTGCCGTGAGCCTGAACGAAGGAGGGGGAAGCGACATGGGCGAACTGTTTGGTGTGCTGGTGGGATTCGTGGTGTTGCTTGTCGTACTCGTGGCATTGCGCGTCTGGACTCAGAACCGGATCGAAGTGAAGACATCCGACATGGTGCTCGCGCTCGTTCCCATCGCCTTGTGGCTGTTTACGAGCGGACGGATCCAGGAGCTCACCGTCGGCGATGTGAAGATTGTCGCCGCGATCAAGCAGGCGTCGACGTCTCCCGTTGGATCTCAGGTCACGCGGCTTCCGGTTGATCTCGTGCGAGCCGATCCCAAGGAGGGATTGTCCCAACTGCCCGAGCTCAAGCGAAAGGGCGCGCAGGCGCTCAGCTTCCAGCTCGGCTACGGCGGCTACTATGGACCAGTGTTGCGGCAATATCTTGAGGAGCTCGTTCAGACACCTGCGTTTCGATACGTGGTCATCAATCGCGCCGATGGAATCCTGTTCGGCCTGCTGGACTCCCGGCAGCTGACCTCCCTGCTGAAAGCAGGGTCGGGTCAGGTTGATCCCGAGCGGTTCGCGGAATGGCTGAATCGTTCGAGCACGACGGAGTTGAGCTCGCTGCCGGGCTTCATCCCTGCCAAGAGCGCGTTGCAAAAGACCTCCGAGACGCGGGCCGCTCTCGAGCGAATGAATGCACTCGATGTCCAGTCATTGCCGGTCGTTGACGAAGCGGGCCGGTTCGTCGGAGTCGTGGACCGCTCGAAGCTCAGCGCAAGCATGCTCATCGATATCGCTGCCAAGGTGAGCCGGTAGTCTAGGAGTACTCGATGCACAATCGAAGGGGGCGGTACACCCTCGAGCCCTAATGGCGGGCTCGACGGGACGGGAAGCCGCTCAAAGGCGCGACTCCCGTTGCAGATTTCAGCCGCCGATTCTCAATGGCGTCGAGGAGAGTCGTGTAGTTCGAGACGCCCTTCAATATCTGATCGCTCCAACGGTACTCGCACTCCCACAGTGTGTACTGAAGGTAGTATTTGATCGCCGCCAACTGACGGCGCCTCTGCGGGTAACCATCTGCCTCATGCAACTGGTTCTCGAGTTCTGCTTCGATCTTTTCATGTTGAAGCCGCGGGTTGACTGGTAAGCACACCCTGAAGCGCTTCATTGCGTCACGAAATGAAGGTCGATCTTCGAATAACTCCCTGGCGAGCGGGGGGCGATATTCTTCGTTAGGAAAGTTTTTGGGACGCGCGTAACGGAGCAGAATCATATGACGCGCCAGCCCCGAAAGATGACGACGAGCATTCCTATTTCCCCTTCGCCCCGCGCGGGTCCACGGTGTCGGGCCAGCATTCGAAGCTATGGTACCCGCGCTTATACCTCGTGTTGCTCTGGTCGAATCCGACTTTAGAGCCCGCTAGTGTTGCCCCAACACCTTTCCCGGTCAGTGTGTAGTACTCGGCTCGCGCTTCGCGCACCCTGCGGTCGTCGCAGTCCGATTTGGCCGTCGTCGCGGTGACTTTCTTCCAATAGCCATCGCGCCGATGATCTTCCTTGTTGCTGTCGACCCAGACCTCATATGAGTGCTCCCAGAGCACCCACGCGCTCTGGGCGTGGGCCGTCGTAGCCGCGGTGAGCAAGGAGAACGTGACGAACAGCGCGGCCCTTCGTGGGAGTCGAGTCATCGGGTTGACCTCCGTCACGAGAGTCGGGCTACGGACGCTCCTCGATCGTCGTCCACTTGATGGAGTAGCGCGCAGGTGACTTTGCTGCTGAGAGTTCGCCGTACCAGACCCGCCCCTGCGTATCCAGACCCATCAGACCGACCGTCACGTTCCCTTGCACTACCACCTGAACCTGAATTAGACCATCCATTTTCACTTGCCCTCCTCGGCGCTCGCGCGCCGTCTCACCATGACCTTCTCGTAAGAATCCCACAGCCGTGTCTCCGTCACGCCGGGCTTGTCCACCCGCTGGACGCGAACGTGAGAGGTCTTGCCGCCTGCGGTGGTGTGCCCGGTGGCTTGGGCGACGGCATCCCAGGTAACGGACGTTGTACCGGCATGGCCTTCTGGCACTTCTTCTCGGGCCTCAGCTTAGCCATAGGCCCTGACTATCGGCTGGCCGTCATTGATCGAGATGCGCCTATGCGACATACTCGGGCGGCGATGGATCCCGATGACGAACTGGCGTCAGTCGAACTGACCGTCACGACACAGCTCCTGTTGAAGGCCATCGGCCTGCTGGCGATACATTTCCCCGAGAAGTTCCACCTCGAGGCCTGGCGCGCCCTCACGGCCGAGAGCGCCCAGCGCGAGATCGGATTGCCCGCCAGGCCCATCGTGCTCGCGCGACAGTGCTTCGATGATCTGCCGCCTGACGTGAAGGCTGCGCGGCGTGGTGATCTCCCGCCATGAATCCAGCCACGAGCGGAGGGCGTCAAGCGCGCAATCATACGAGGGCATGGAGCATCCGGCGAAGCGGAGGAACCGGTCACGCTGATCGATCACGGGCCTCCCAGAGGACGAAGGCCCGCGGGCTCGGGCAGAGGCGGTCCCGTGCGGCCGGCTTCAGCAAGGCATTGCACGATCTCTTCCCGGTCCCCGGCGGTGGTGTACCTGAAAATGATCCGGACGGCGCCCGCTTTCAACGTCGGAGGAGCTGGCCGCGTTGGTCGAGCATGCGTCACTCGGCCAGCGTGCTCACTGAGCGGCCGACGCGACCGGTCGTCCGCTGAAGCTGCTCGGTAGACGGACTGTCATGATGACCCCTTCCCGTAGTCCACCGTGAGCCACCGCTCGGGACGCATACGAACAAGCACGTTCTCAAGTGTCTCTGCTCGCGTCCTCTCGATGTACTGGTCACCCGCTCGAACGCCGAAGTAACGGTGAGCGAGCGGCCGGCGATCGCGTTCAAGATTTGCCGGCTCGATGGCGACGATCGGCCCCTCGACGCTCACATATTTGTATGGCGGCGTCTCCGTTTGCGCACATAGACTGAATCTGCGGGCGCGGCCGAGGAGCAGAGCCTTCCGCGTGGTCCTGCCGGTGACAACTCGGACCTCTCCGCCCGGTGCGTAGGAGTACCAGATTGGCACGGTGAGCGGACCTCGTCCCTCTTCGGTGATACTGATGATTCCCACGTGAAGATTGCGGGATCGTCAGTCCCAGCGCCTTCGCCGTCTTGAGGTTGATCACGAACTCGAAGGTCGTCGGGCGCTCGATGGGCAGGTCAGCAGGTTTGGCGCCCTTGAGGATCTTGTCGACGTAGACGGCAGTCCGGCGAAACATCGCCGGATAGCTGGGCGCATACGAGACGAGCCCGCCCGCCTCCACGAATTCCCGGTAGGGATAGAGCGCAGGGAGCCGGCGCTTCAGGGCGAAGTCGACAATCCGCTCCCGATGAGCCAGCAAAGCACGATCTGACTCCATGATCAGCGCTTCAGCCCGAGCTGCGACGATTGCGCCGAAGCCCTTGTCGAGCCGCCTGCATGTCCTTGATCCGGGCCACGTTGTTTGGGTTAGTAGAATTCCACAGCACGGCGATGCGAGAAACGCGCGGCACCAGCTCCTTCAGCAGTTCAAGCCGTTTTCCGTGACGCGCTCGATATTGCTCAGTGATTGCGCGATCTGCCTACTCGACTCGGCGAGTTGGCGATTCGAGTCTCGTAGTTCCACTAGCACCCGTTCGGTATCTTCCGGAGTCATCTCTCGGGAGTCTAGCAGACCTGAACTATGGGCGGTGTGCCGGCTCTAGCGTCCGGCTGACGACCGCCCCACACGTGCAGGTCATCCAGATGAATTCCTCTTCCGCCCCGCTGTCCATCTCCCCGCACCGGCGGTGTTCTGCGAGGAAGGCGGCCAGGCCTTCGAGGAGAAGGCTCAGCTCGCCAAGATCGGGTTCGTGTGGTGATGGGATCGCGACGGGGAAGCTAAAGCCAAGTGCGGTAGCGTCGTCAACGACTACGTTTTGATACGGCTGACCGGCACAATTGGGGGGGGGGAGTTCTAGCTGAACGCTGGAACGCGCACCAGCAGCGCGCCACCCACCCTTTACTGGTGCTTCATGCGGAAATGCACGCGCCGGTTCTTCGCCGCACAGGCGTCAGACTTTTCCGTGCACACCGGTCGGTCCGAACCGTAGCTGACGGTCTGCAGGCGCGCGTCGGGCACGCTCATCGCTCTGAGAAAGCTCGCCGCCGCCTTAGCCCGCAGTTCCGCGATGGCAAGGTTGTCCTCGCGAGTGCCTCTGTCGTCCGTGTGACCTTCGATGAGCACCACGTAGTCGAGATTACTGATCAACCAGCGGGCGAGTAGCCAGCGGGCGTTACCCATCATGATCATGGTCCCTTCGCGGACGATGTCTGCGCGATCGGGCTCGAAGAACACGTCCTTGAGCGCCGGCTCTTCGGCGAACCCCTCCGTGTTTGAAGCCGGCGGCCCCTGTTCCTGGACGGCTGGTTGCGGGGGCGGTGGTGTTGCCGGGGGCTCCTCCGGCGCCGTTGCCGACGGCGTGGCCTTCTGTGCCTGCTGCGCGCACCCCGCGAGAGTCAGGACCAGAGCCACCACGGCCAGGACTGCGACCTTCCACTGTCGAGTCATCGTTGACCTTCGCCGCTGTCCAGCTCGCCGCAGTATTCATGCGCAAAGATGAAGGCGCACAGCGCGGCGCCGAGCGCGTCCTCGCATACGTTCGTCATCACGAAGCGGTCTTCTTCCGCTGCCATAGCCAGAACTGACGGTTCTCCTGCTGCCGAAGCCGCGTCATCGCTAACTCGCCCGCGGCCACCATTGCGGCGGACTTAGTTTTGATGTTCTGGTGAACGCTCAACAGCTGCTCACGAGAGAGGGCCTGCCGGCGGTGTCGGTCTGGCAGAAAACGCAGATCGGCCTCGATCGATTTCGCGTGTCCATAGGCTTCCACGACGGGCCCTACAGCGTCGCCTAATAGGCCAACTTTGGCGCAACATCGATCGAAGATCTGGAACGGTTTCTGGGCAATCGGCATCTCCAAGACGTCGTCCGCCTTAGGAAGGCGGGAGGATTGCAGTGTATCCCGGATCCTTGAAGTCCTGCACCAGCGCCGCCACCTCTGCTCGGAGCGCCGCGGCGATGGCGCGGCCTTCCTGCAACGAGCCATAACGATCCTGAATTATTTTCGCGACGCCGCCGAGCAGCGCGCCGAGGAACAATGACAGCAATGAGGCGACAAGGGCGCTCACTTCCCTAGCCCCTCGAGCTGCCGGCGGAGCCGGATCGTCATCGCCCAGCGAGGAGGCT
>WNFQ01003449.1_pt1 | contig 11530 bp, 13 predicted proteins | sample 5400171 | NCBI WGS metagenome assembly WNFQ01 (sample SAMN13153356, study PRJNA577476) | soil metagenome | isolation source: 20 cm soil under Madrone tree | place: USA:California | collected 2016-06-14
GCTGCATCTGCATTGGCGAGCGCAGCAATCGCTGGTGGAGGTGGGGGTTTAGTATGGGGCGGTGAAAGCGATTGAAAAAGCAGCTGGGCAACGCTGTTCAAGTGATTGAGAGGGCCAAGCAAGAGGTGTGTCATAGAATTTGTTGGGAGCGTGCCGCAGGTTTGCTGCATTGAATGGGACAGACCCGTTGGTAGATTATTCGCCATGTGGACTCAGACCTGTGTATGTACAAGGCAACAGCAACAGCTGTCAGCGAGCACTTGCTTGTTCAAGCGGGCCGCGGACCGACCACCACAGCCGGCTGCCTGGCACTGATCGGCCGTGTAGTGGCGAGCATTTTTAACGGACCGCGCTTAGCCGAACACTACTTTCTTCCCACTCCCACAAGCCCCATTAATTGTCAACGCTTGCCGCTTGCCTTTCCCTATGGAGAATTCTACGTATGTCCCACGTCTCTGATGCACTTTTGATAGTCATTTCCACCTGCGGATGCGATACATACTGGCCTCGGTGTACTACTCGCTGTATGTACCTCTTTCGTTTCTACGTGTGTATCCTTCCAACATTGGTATCTCAGGCGTTTAAGGGCGTCGGATCCGACTTAGATGCTGTCGTGGAATTGCTCGAATCCATAGAACACTTCTTGAAGCGCCTCGACATCTACACCAAGGTCCCTCCTACGGAAGTTATGACAGATAGTCGTGAAGATATTGGTGGAACTGCTCTCCACCCTCGCGCTCGCAACAAAACAGATCAGGCAAGGACGACCAAGTGAGTTTGTCTTCACTGACGTCTTGTCTTACTCAATGCAATGCAGAGAAATTCGTAAAGAAGCTCTTCGGAGAGAATGGGGTGGAGGCGGTTCTTCAAAGGCTGAACCGACTAACCCAGGACGAGGCTCGGACGACGGCGGCGCAGACGCTTGAAGTCGTTTACCATCTTTCACAGAATATGAGGACGGTCATCGACGGTAAGAAAATACATTTGGCTTGTCAATCGCTGGTTGTTGAGTATCGGTCCCTTTAGACGGTGAGGCGTCGGCTGACAGAATCTGGAATGCCCTTGGTATGTTTTATTGACAATAATAAACTAGTGTTGGTTTTACCTCAATGTTAGAAATCCTACATGAATTGGCAAGCGAAATGAACAAGGAAAAACGTGATATATTTCATGAAGATGTCATTGCTGACGGCGATCACTGAGGTTGTCTGGCCGTGGCAGGTGACAAATTACAGCAAGATGTTCGAAATTGGCTCTCTCCGCCTGCAGATTCGGAAGTTGTAAGCCGACGAGTTCCTCCAAGAACATAAGCACTTTCTCGCGAGGAGATGGCGTAGCCGATATGGCTGAACATTCGTCTAGGCCATCAACAATCAGGTAAACCGGCGCTTGCTATGGAACACCTAGTATATCCTTTAAACACTGCACGAGTTCATCGTCGCCGGGATGTTGTGAACCGTTCGCGTGGTCTGAGTAGAATTTAGAAACAATGTGATAATAAGAGTCGGATTGATGGGAAAGTTGGACGAGTATAGATGAGACCAGTCCACGCAGGTCCTTCTTTACGTCCTCCTTAAAATCGCAGTAGAAAAATGCCATTGACGCGAGCCCAGATTTCCCCATGGAAATGATGTTCTCGATGATCGCGGAACTGGTCGAAATAATTACTTCTGAAGACGGAAATATCGAAGACTTAATCATACGAGATGACGCTTTTCCCTGCGCCCGCTACCAAGAGGGTAAATATCAGTCATTGAAAAGGAGTATAATCCGGATTAGGAACTGACGTTTTCCATGAATCCATAGAAGGGAATTTGGTCCGGACTTCCATTCTGCGAATGTGCTGCCTCCGACAAACCACGCTGCTGTTCCCTTGTGTCGCGATTCGCGGGCAATATGATAGTTCTTCCATGGGACCCGAAATCGACATCAAGGATGTGCTGGAACGCTTGACTTTCCATTCTATTTCATTGCATGATGAGACCGGACAAATGGAAGATATCGGCAATTATATCAAGTCTGTCGTAAACACGGATCCGAAGATTCGAAGATGGAAGGCGGCCGACAAGAAGTTGGTCATTGATGTGCTCATAAAAAAAGTCTGACAGAATGTAAGCAGTAGCGCTATGGACATTCAGGACCTGTGCTCATTTCCCATATAGGTTCAGATGGGTTTCATCAGGCCCCAACTATCAGACAAACTTGAACTCGGTTTACCGCACCGCCCGTACAGCACGCCCTTGCGTATTGAGTATGGATTAGAAACCGCGGGTTGGGGAGGCAAGTCGCGTGAACGTAAAACCAGGGTTCCTGAGAGGATTGAGGTTATCAGGAAACACTGCCGTCGTAGTGGCGAGCTGGAATCCGAACGAGGAGAAAAAAATATGTACTTGGCTGTGAGCGTCGGCCCAAGTGCGAGCCTAGCAAAGTTGGCCGGGAAGCTTGCACGGGCCACCGTTAGATTGGTATACAAAACAGCTCTCATATATATACCCGGTCATGCCAACCCCGTGAGCCACACTGCCTGCCTAATACCCTCATAAGTGAGCCCCCTCCGCTTTTATTGATCCTTCCCCGTTACTGACTATTTAGTTTTTTTACGTCTCTTTCTTTTATTTTCCTATCGTTTATTTTTTCCTCCCTTTCGTTTCTCCTCTCCCTTTTCCTACCGGTGGAGCCCACCATTATTAAGGGGTTTGCCGCCGCCCCCTGCCTAGCCACCCCCTGCCTAGCCACCCCTATCTCCCCCACTGAGACGGCTGTCTCCCCAACTCCCTGCCGCCCCGGCGAACTTGCACTCTCGGACAACGCCCCCACCATGGAGACCCGCCTCACTGATAATTATGCCAACGCATACAGTGACTTCTACCCCAGTCGGGCACCCTGCATATTTAAATCCGGCCCTGACTGGAAAGTTCGCACAGGCCCTCAGGCCCAGGGCATCGAACGCGAGGCTTGCCCGGTCCACCATCACAAGATTGGGCCCACTTGGATTGCTATCGGCACAACCATCTACGAACTTCTCAACTCTACTGGAGTAGAGTGGACCTCCATCCACCCCCTCGCCTATGCCAACGCCGGGGAGGTGAAGCCTTTCTGCCCTCTCATTATCTCTATCGGTGTGAGGCCTCACTCCCTTCTCTACAAGGCCGCCGTTGCTGCTGCCACCGCCGTCAAGGAAATCCTTGCCAATGCAGGCTTCCCCGACATCGAGGTGGCCTTCATCGAGTCAGTAGTCACCCCTTCCATTGCTACTGGCCCTAAGCTCCTCTCATTTAACCCACTCGTCGACGATGTCCCCAACTTGCGAAAGCCCTTCACCACGGCTCTCGGTGTTTCTATTGCACCCCACAAGCACCCCGACTGTGAGGGCACGGCTGCTCTCTACTTCCGCCTCAGCAACAACGATGACCGCATTGCCATGCTAACATGTGCCCATGTTGCCCGCCCCCTTTCTGTCTTTGGCAACACGAGCATGACACGTACAAACAACAGCCAGGCTCGTGAGGAGATCGTCGTGCTTGGTGACAGCAGCTTTAATGAGGCCATTGAGGCCATGACCACCACCATTGGCAACAACCGCCACTCCATTGATGTCTGGAACGGTGTGCTTGCTAGGCTGGGGCCGTTCATCCAGGGAGAGGTCACTGAGAGGCGCCGGCAGCACCAGAATTGGGTGGAGAATGCGACGAGGGAGATCCAGGAGGTGAACATGCTCCACAGCGAGGTCACTGAGCACCGCACCACCCTTGACCAGCGCATCATCGGTTTCGTGCTCCACTCTGAGAAGATCGAGACCGTGGTTGAGCCCCACAGTTACACCAGAGACTGGGCTCTGATTGAGGTGTATAATGAGATGATTGATACCTCTACGTTTGTAGGAAATAAGGTTTACATTGGTACATCTTTTTTCCATCTCGTCATCTTCTTGTCTTCAGTTTTAGCTGACTATTACTTTTCTTTCCTCTGCAGGTGGTAACCTCTCGATTGCTGACTTTGCCAATGCACTGTACCCTCAGCCCAGCGATCGAGTGAACTACCAGTACCCTGAGGATGGTCTCCTCCAAGCCCACCGTGTTGTCCAGGATGAGGAGATCCGTAACCCCCAGCACCTCGGTGTCAATGGTGAGAAGTGTTTGCTTGTCGTGAAGAATGGATCAACAACGGGGACCACCATTGGTCGCACCAATGGCCTGGATTCTTTCACCTGCACCTTGCCTAAGTGTGGGATCAAACACATCTTTTTATCGCTTGCCGTCCTGCCCTACAAGACACGCAGCAAGTTTTCCGATTTTGGCGACTCTGGGTCCATTGTCCTCACTAGGGATGGTTGCATCGTCGGACTCCTCACCGGTGGCACAGGCCCTAGTGATGAGACTGATATCACATTGATCACCCCCTTCTGGTGGCTCGAGAAGGAGATCAAGGCCAAGTTCCCTGGCAGCTTCCTCTACCCTGTCGCCAAGTAGCCGGCAGAGTAGGTATGTCAGGAGCTTGATGTGCAGTAGCGTAGCTTATGTGTTGCCTCAATGTACCTTTACTATCATTTCTTGCCTCCCCCTTTCCCCCCACCCGTGCTCTGCACTCATCCCTCATTGCTTCTTGCTCGTCTAAACTCCCAATCCATTGTTTGCATCTTGCGTGTACTTTACTTTGAGATGAACAGTATTCACATGGGTAACATGCAAAATGCAACATTTATATGGCCAACTACGTTACGTTACATAACTCAGGTAAACATACCTCGTTGGCTCGAAAAGAAGACAGAGGAGGCGACAACAAACAAATAAAGTAGGTTAAGAAGAGGAATGATAGGAAACGGAAGACAGCAAGGGTGATTATTAGTGCAAAAGATGTTGCAAATGAGGAGGTAACGAGGGACGGGAGGTATGAAGCAGAGAATTTTGAGTCATCCTTCGCTCGGCAGTGAGGTTTGCAGAGGTAGAAAGATGCTGCCGAACAACCAAGCCCCAAATTCCAGCTGCCAGTCGGATGGAGTGGGTGTGGTAGCAATGTGCGAGACGAGTACACGTTGGGATTCGCCATGTAGTGAGGCGTAAAGAGTAAAGGGGGTAGGAATGGAGGCAGTAATCCCAGATAAAATCGTGAGGAGGCCAGAGGCCAGATGAGGTCGTCTCTGAAAATAGAAGCCACGCGATCGAGGTGGGATCAAATCGAAGTGGAAAGTGTGGCATCTTGAAGAATAGATTGAGTGTCAGAGAGGAGTGTGCGAGAGTACTCGTCACGGAGGTCGGCAAACGACGGGCAGTAGACGAAGAGGTCGTCGTCGTCTTCGAGTGAGGGGCAGCCAAAGCAGCAGAGTTTCAAGCGACCAGCACGATCGGGCCATACCACGGACCACTTCCTTGTCGCCGACTTTTTCGGAATGGCCAGAATCGGACCAGGCCTCAACTCAACACATACTGTAATAGTGCCGTGATGACTCCAACCCTGCCTACGCGTCATCGATTCATCAGTCACGCTGGTCGACTCCGCGGATTTGTAGTGATATCGCTTCAAATGTTACCAAGTCCAAATCTGAAGCCTGGGGAACGCGCATACTTTACCGTGACCGTGGCAACGGCGGGTGTGGAAGAAAGGTGATGCCCCAGCACCAATACTAGTAATCGTTTGCGTTATGATATAAAAATACGCCGCTCACGAACATACTAAAGGCAGAGGGATCCAACAACAACGACCTCTCCATCTGCATCCGAGCTCATCTGTTTCACAATGTAGCTTAGGTAGTTGCTGCGAGAGTAGAGTGTCGCTCAACAAAGAGGGCGATGAAAGGAATGAGAGTCGACAAGGACTGAGAGGGAGAGGAACGAGGGGCACATGTGGACAGCGGGTCCACAATGCGAGTGCCGAGACTACGGGACGACGAGACGACAAGAACGATAAGAACGCACACCAGAGAGAGAAGGAAAAAAAGAAACACACTGTGATTGTATCCAATGCCGTCCTCGACAAGTGAGGGGGCTGCTTATATACTGTACATCCAAAGAGTCCGACTACTAGTCGAGTCCGGTGGTAAGTAAGGAGCAGCATTGTCGGGGTTACGCAATGTCGTTGTGCTGGATGTACAAGAAAGTGTCAGAAATGTCAGTAAAATACAAATAAAAAGAACTAATGAATGTATTGTGAGCGTACTGGTGCCGTGTGGCTGCGGCTAAGTGTTAGTGTTGATCGTTGTTGCCTAAGAGCGCAGAAGAGAGAAAGAAAATGAACAAGAAAGAGTGAGGAAAAGGGAAAGCAGGGGACCATGAGGGCGGGAGGGAGTGTGATTTGTTCGCAGTGTCTTGCAGCGGTGGTCGAGAGGGAGGTGAGAGGCAAGGGAGGCATTGAGAAAAGAGAATGAGAATGAACATGTCGGTGACTCGGACGGGCTCCGATATGGCCGATTTGTTCCGTTCCGAGAGTGAATCTGAATAGACCTTATAAACAATGAGATCCGCTCTCCTTCTCGTCGTCGTCGCCGCCCTCTCTACTCTGGTCGTTGCCTCACACGTCATTGTGCCCGAACGTCGTCAATCTTGTGATCCCAATGGCTGGGTGCAGAACTCCAATGGCCGCGCGACCTTCACGTCAGCTCATAACTGTGCAACTCCCTGTAAGTGCCGTCGTGCCTATTTTCGTGGGTTCACGTCAGCGATCAACGAGCTTACATTCGGTTCCGATTACGACCACAGTTTCGGTGACGCTTGCGGACGCTGCTTCCACATAACCTCCACCGCCGACCCATTCGACGCTATCTAAGTTACACGGCGGGCCCCTTCGGGGAACACCATCATTGTAAAAGTTAACAATTTGTGCATGAATAACCCGACATCGCAGCACAATTGGTGTGGCCAGACGGTCACCCAGCAGCAGAACGAATTCAACGCATCCATGCAGTCCGTTTTTCCCACTCCAATTAGGACCATGGCATGCTGAGATTAAACAATCATAGCTTTGATCTATGCGATCTCTCGGGAGCACCACAGGCCTTCTTTCCTGCTGGCCGTCTCGCGGTGCAAGGCAACTACCAAGAAGTGCCGTGTACACTATGGCAAGGTAGTGCGGGTACCCCCCCTTTGGAATGGCTCGGGCATGGCCGATGATAATGCTGCTTTCTGGCCTGCGCAGGCATGCGACAACAAAGGTTTGAGGCAATCCAGCTGGTTGCACCGTGATACGATTTTGGTTAATGTGCACGCCAAGGATCCGCACCCTGTTGAGTGGACAACGTACAACGGGACCGGATGTTCATATCGCGGTAGTGTGTTTATTATGGGCTACTGGAAAATGATGCATACATTCAGCGTATTGCTAAGGGAGCTACTTAGATGTACACGGAATGTATTGTCCGTGCTACGTCGCAGGCGAGACAATACAAAAATTAATCACGTAGTTTTCGTAGGAAAAGAAGGAAGGCGGGGATAACAACGACGCTTACTTCATGGCAGCAATACCTGTGAATCAGTAGTTCCCATGATAAAAGTCAGATCTCAAGTTCTGTCAGGCACGGGGATCTGGACACCCTAAATGGCGCGAACTATACTGTAGTCGACAGCCTAAGGGCTGTTCTCAAACATGCATGCGATGTCCATGTCTCCATCTGCCTGCCATGGCGTTGTTTCCTGCCCCTCGAGACCAGTCGCATCGGCGCCGTGTTCGACAAGGAGTCGAGCGACTTCAACGTGTCCTCCTTGTAATGCTAGGCGCAAAGGCGTCCATCCGTACTTGTTTTGTGCTGTTACATCCGCACCACGGAGTAAGAGGCATCGAGCAGCTTCCAAATGTCCCCACCGCGACGCCATATGCAATGCAGTCCAACCATGCTTGTTTTGGGCTTCCACATCCATGCCACGTGCCAAAAGGACGGGGGCGACTTGCACATGTCCCCAACGTAATGCCAGGTGTAATAACGTTGACCCGTCCTTCCTCTGACCCGCCGTATCTGCGCCACGCTCGAGGAAGGAATGAACTAGCTCTGCATGTCCAAAGCGCACCGACAAATGTAATGAAGTTGGCTTGTCCCTTGTCTGGGCTGTGGCATCCGCACCATGTTCGAGAAGCAAGCGAGAAACTTTCTCAAATCCCGATCTTGACGTAAAATGCAATGGGGTAGACCCGTTCTTGGTCTGAGCTGTTGCATCCGCGCCATGCTCGAGAAGCAACTGAGCAACTCCCGGGTTGTCAGAATATGAACTCGACACGTGATGCAATGGGGTTGATCCATCCTTGGTCTGAGCTATTGCATCCGCGCCATGCTCGAGAAGCAACTGAGCAACTTCCAGGCTCATCGCCAGATGCAATGGGGTTGACCCGTCCTCGGTCTGAGCTGTCGCATCCGCGCCGTGCTCGAGGAGCAGCTGAGCAACTCTCAAATTGTTAGAAAAAAACAAACTTGACGCCAGATGCAATGGGGTTGATCCGTCCTTGGTCTGAGCCATTGCATCCGCGCCGTGCTCGAGAAGTAACTGAGCAACTCCCAGGCTATCAAAAAACGAATTCGAGGCCCGATGCAATGGGGTTGACCTGTCCTTGGTCTGAGCTGTTGCATCCGCGCCATGCTCGAGAAGAAAACGAGCGACGTTCTGGGATCCTCTTACCGACGCCAAATGCAATGGAGTTGACCCATCCTTGGTCTGGGCTATTACATCCGCGCCGTGCTCGAGAAGTAACTGAGCAACTTCCAGGCTTGACGCCAGATGCAATGGGGTTGACCCGTACTTGGTCTGAGCTGTTGCGTCCGCGCCATGCTCGAGAAGCAAGCGAGCGGCTTCCTGAGATCCTCTTCGCGACGCCAGATGCAATGGGGTTGACCCGTCCTTGGTCTGAGCCGTTGCATCCGCACCATGCTCGAGAAACAAGCGGGCGACTTTCTGGGATCCTCTTTCCGAAGCCCAATGCAATGGGGTTGACCCGTCCTTGGTATGGGCTGTTGCATCCGCGCCGTGCTCAAGAAGTAAGTGGACGACTTCCTCACGACCCGAATCCGATGCAAGGTGTAACGAAGTCCACCCGTCTCCGGTCTGGGATGTTATATCCGCGCCGTGCTCGAGAAGAAAGCTAGCGATATTATCATATCCCTGGTGCGACGCCAAATGTAACGGAGCTAACGCCTCTTCGAAGCACCGGGAGTTCACGTCTTGTGAGCGCTGAATAACCAGGAACTCCACAATGCTGTGTAAGCCGCAAACAGCAGCATAATGCAAGGAGGATCCCCTGGGTGTCAACGACCTTTCTCCTTGGAAGAACTGGTTGAAGAAGGATGATTTTGGGTCATGTATCCAGATCCAGACAGCTAGATGTGGGTTGCTTGGGTCAAACAACCGTTTCATCCCATCTTCCACATGTCCTAATACACCCTCGAATCGCGCATGGACGAACCACTGCCCTGCAGCGTATTCAGCAAGAGGGTACTCAGCAAGAGGATATTCCCCTACGCTGTCCCGGGTGACGAGATCCTCATCCAGGTGCAGAAGAAGGCCAAGGCATGCTTGTGCGACGAGTGTATGAGCAGGTGCCATCGAAATATGATAACGCCGGCAAATCATGTCATTCGTTTCGGCAAGGCGGGCTGACGTCAAGAACTCCTTGACAGAGAAGTGTGAAAATTCTATAACTCGGGAACGCCAGCCATCGACAATGGCGAGCAAGCTGGACGTTGAAGACAACACAGCATCAATTGGATCTTCAAAGCGCCAATCCTCATGGAATTTCGGAATTGGTCCTGCCTTGAAGTCAAATGAAAGTATCTCCGCTAGTTCTTCGACGCTGAGCGGGCGAACAGCCACTGCGACACATTGAAGCAGACGATAAGCAAATTCCCAGTTCTCCTTATGAATATCTCGCAACACCCGGCAATAGGTCCCATCAAGCGTCTCCGGTAGCTCATCCAGAGCTTGCCGGATGCGCCCCGGAAGGCAGCGTCGAAGGTAGTCGATCTGACAATAAACCCATCTGAACCTACATCGAAAATGAGCACGACTCCAGTATGTCCATAGCGCTAATCCTTACATTCCGTCAGATTTATTTATGAGTACATCAATCACCAATTCCTTGTCGGCTGCCTTCCACCTTCGCATCTTCGGGTCCGTGTTCACGACAGATCTGATATAATTGCCGATGTCCTCCATTTGTCCCGTCTCATCATGTAGCGAAACGGAACGGAAAGTCAAGGGCTCTAGTACATCCTTGATGTCGATTTCGGGTCTGCTGGTGATGCATATGCGCAGATTCGGAACTTGTGTGTCGATGAGGTCATTCAAGAACGTTAGCACTTCTTCGCGGGGAGACGGCGTGGCCGACATGGCTGAACATTCGTCTAGGCCATCAACAATCAGATAGACCGGCGCTTGACCTGGAACGCCTAAAATATCCTTTAAACACTCCACAAGTTCATCATCGCCGGGATGTTGTGAACCGTCCGCGTGGTCTGAGTAGAATTTGGAAAGAATCTGACAGTAGGAGTCGGATTTATGGGAGAGTTGGACGAGTATTGACGAAAGCAATCCGCGCAAGTCCCTCTTTACATCCTCCCTGAAATCACAGTAGAAAAATGCCAGTGACGCGAGCCCAGATTTCTCCATCGTCATAATGTTCTCGATGATCGCGGAACTGGTCAAAATACTTAGTTCTGAAGACGGAAATATCGAAGACTCGACCATACCAAATTACGCTTTTCCCTGCGCCCGCTATCAAGAAGATAAACTATCAGCCATTGCGAAGGAGTCCGGATCGGGGAACATACGTTTTCCATGAATCCATAGTAGTGAATTTCGTCTGGACGACTTCCACTCCGAGAGGATGCTGCCTCCGACAAACCACGCTGCTGATCCCTTGTGTCGCGATTTGCGGGCAATATGATGATTCTTCCATGGGTCAGGCGGAGAGAGCCAATTTCGAACATCTTGCTGTAATTTGTCACCTGCCATGGCCAGAAAACTTCAGTCATTGCCGTTAGCAATGACACCTTCATGAAATATCTCACGTTTTGCCTTGTTCATTTCGAAAGCCAATTCATGTAGGATTTCTAACACCGAGTTGAACCCAAAGCTAGCTCATTATTGTTAATAAAACATACCAAGGGCATTCCAGATTCTGTCAGCCGATGCCTCGCCGTCTAAAGGGAAAGATGCTCAACAATCAGCGATTTGTCAAGCCAAATGTATTTTCTTACCATCGACGATCGTCCTCATATTCTGGGAGAGACGGTAAACGACCTCAAGCGTCTGCGCCGCCGTCGTCCGAGCCTCATCCTGGGTCAGTCGATCCAGCCTCTGAAGTACGGCCTCGACCCCATTCTCTCCAAAGAGCTTCTTTACGAATTTCTCTGCATGGCATTGAGTAAGGGTAATACGTCATTCAAGACGGACTCACTTGGTCGTCCTTGCTTGATCTGTTTTGTCGCGAGCGCCAGGGTGGAGAGCAGCTCGACCAATATCTTCACGACCATCTCAGTCATAGCTTCCGTAGGAGGGACCTTGGTGTAGATGTCGAGGCGCTTCAAGAAGTGTTCTATGGATTCGAGCAATTCGAC
>WNFQ01009790.1_pt1 | contig 11529 bp, 10 predicted proteins | sample 5400171 | NCBI WGS metagenome assembly WNFQ01 (sample SAMN13153356, study PRJNA577476) | soil metagenome | isolation source: 20 cm soil under Madrone tree | place: USA:California | collected 2016-06-14
AGCACATTGGCGATATCAAAGTGGACGGCCACCCTGGGGAGCTTCTTCTGGACCAATCTGGTAAGACTTTGTTCGTCTTCGTTTCCGCTACAAGCAAAGTTCAAGTCGTGGATACAAACAAGCGCGAGGTGGTGTCCACGTGGCAGGTGAGCAGCCAGCGGAATGGTGACGGAGCCTTTGACGAAAAAACGCACCGGTTGTTTATCGGAACACGTACGCCTCCGCGAATGCTTGTTATGAATTCTCAGACCGGCAAGGAAATCGCGAACCTCCTTACGGTTGAGGGAATGGATGGCGTCTATTTCGATGCTGCCCACAAACGAGTGTACGTTTCCGGGGGCCGCGATCAGGGTGTCGGATATGTTTTCGCGTATCAGCAAAAAGATACAGATCACTACGAAACGATCGGGAAAATCCCGACGAGACCGGGGGCTGGTACTTCGTTCTGGCCCCCCGAACTGAACAGCTACTATGTGGCCGCGCCCGCTCACGGCAAGGAAGAGGCCGCGATTCTCGTGTTCGAACCAGAGTCCTGAAACTCTTTATGCACTGGTGAATGTTCTAGGAAAAAGAAGCAGTAACAGAATCCGATCTCAGGAGGAGATATGAAGAAGTTGCTAGCCGTCAGCGTAGTGGCATTGGCTGGATTGTCTGTACTCTCAACCAGACTGAATGCTCAAAAGAGTGCGCCGGCTCAGGCCACGCGCCCGCTCGTCTTGACCGAGGCCATTCCTCTGGAGGGCGTAAAGGGACGGATCGATCACTTTGGTTCCGCGGGAAACCGGTTACTTATTTCTGCGCTGGGAAACAATACAGTCGAAGTCATCGACATCAGCGCGAGAACCGTAGTGCATACCATCACCGGAATTCCGAATCCTCAGGGGGTGGTCTTTTCCCCGGAAGCCAACAAGCTCTTTGCCGCGAGTAGCAAGGGAAAGCTATACATCTACGACGGAACTTCCTTTGACCGCATCAAAGAGATCGACTTCCACAGTGATGTCGACAATCTACGCTACGACGCAGCGAATAGGCGTGTCTATGTCGGTTACGGCGAGGACGAGACAGGGGCGATTGGAGCCGTCGATGCGAGCACGAACGAGCGGCTTGAAGAAGAATATAAGCTGGGAGCCCATCCGGAATCCTTCCAACTGGAAACGTCGGGACCGAACATGTATGCGAACCTGCCTGACTTGAAACAAATCGCGGTAATCAATCGCAGCACGCATGCGATCTCCCGATGGCCATTGACTCTTCAGATGAACTTTCCCATGGCCTTGGATGAGGCCGATCACCGCTTATTCGTTGGCACTCGTGCGCCGGCGCGCCTGGCAGTGTTCGACACGAACTCGGGTCACATGATCACTGCGCTTCCGTGTGTCCATGACACGGACGACGTTTACTACGATGCCGCGCGCAGACGCATTTATGTGGCAGGCGGAGAGGGATTCATCAACGTCTTTCAACAGAACGATGCGGACCACTACCAGCTTCTGTCCAAGATACCCTCGGCACTGGGCGCCCGGACAGCCGGATACTTTGGCAAAGGAAGAAAGAGCGCGGACCGCTTCTACCTTGCGGTTCCAGCCCGTGCGGGCCGTGGCGCAGAAGTGTGGATTTATACCGTACAAGATTAAAGATAGAAGACCTGACCAAGATGCATGAAGGAAAAAGCCAATTGCGCATCCTCGTGGTGGAAGACGAAGCGAAGGTGGCTCGCGCGCTGCGGGAGGGATTGGAGCGCGAGAAATACGAAGTCGTCGTCGCTCCCACCGGAGAAGAAGGTTTCTTCCTAGTGAATGCCGAGGAATTCGATCTCGTCATTTTGGATCTCATGCTTCCAGGCCGCGACGGGCTCCAGGTGCTGGCCACACTGAGAAAACGCGGATTGCAAACCCCGGTTCTGATCCTCACGGCTCGCGATGCAATCGAGGAGCGCGTGCGAGGACTCGATAGCGGCGCCGATGATTACCTCGTCAAACCCTTCGCGTTCCCGGAACTTTTGGCGCGCGTCCGGGCACGCCTTCGACGCGGGCGAGCTGAACAAACGCCCAACTTAAGACTCGCTGATTTAGAAATGGAAGTAGTGACTTGCAAGGCGAAGAGGAGTGGGCAGAATCTAGAGTTGACGGCCCGAGAGTTCGAGCTTCTCGAATATCTGCTTCGGCACAAAGAGCAGGTCGTTTCTCGGGAGATGCTGGCGCGCGATGTCTGGAAGGAAACTGCTCGCGCAACCCCGCTCGACAACGTGATGGATGTTCATATCAACCGTCTTCGCCGCAAGGTGGATGAGCCCTTCGAGCACAAATTGATTCACACCGTTCGCGGTGTCGGATTCGTGTTGCGAGAGGAAGAATGAGATTCAGGCCGCGAAACGTCCGTTCTCGATTGACGCTCTGGTACGTGCTCGTGCTGGCGAGCCTTTTGGCCTTGTACGCGGGAGTTGCTTCCTTATTCTTGTTTTTGAGCTTGCGCGAGGACTTCGATCAGAACCTGCTTCAGGACGTCGAAACTATTGAAGGGATGCTCACGAAGGAGCCAAACGGAGGCGTGTCTCTTCATTCGAGCCACCCCGGCGCGGCTGAGCCAAGAATAGGCCGTTTCATAGAAGTATGGTCACCGCAGGGGTCGCTCCTTTATCGAAGCGCGGAGTTACAAGACCAGACATTAGGCCGTCCTCCCGGACCGGACGAAGGCTTGCACGATCCAAGTCCGTCCACCAGGAGGCTTCCGAATGGCACCCGAGTCAGGCTGGCGAGCAGCGTCTATCACATAGAAGACCAGCGAGTGGTTGTCAGGGCAGCTTACAGCGAGGAAAGATTGTGGCGTGAGTTGGGCGAATTTGGACAGGTTTTGTTGCTCGGCTTTCCGATTGCTGTGTTGCTTGCGGGCTTCGGGGGCTACGCCCTAGCCCGCAAAGCGCTCGCACCCATCGATTCCATGGCCACCCAGGCCAGAACAATATCCGCCGAACGGCTGGGTAATCGCTTGTCCATTGAGACTCCCGAAGATGAATTAGGGAAGCTCGGGACTGTCTTCAACGACATGCTGGGGCGGTTGCAAACCGCATTCGATCAACTGCGTCGCTTCACGTCGGACGCCTCCCACGAACTACGTACACCACTGACCGCCATCCGAAGCGTTGGCGAGGTCGCGCTGCAAGACCAAAGGAGCCCGGTGGAGTATCGAGACGTGATCGGAAGCATGCTGGAAGAGGTAGATCGCCTGACGCGGCTCTCGGAGACTTTGCTTGCGCTTTCCCGTGCCGACACTGGCCACGTCCAGCTTCAGCGTGAAGTCATTCCTCTTCTTCAACTCGCAAAGGAGGCCAGTTCGGTAGTCGAGGTTTTGGCTGAGGAGAAGAGGCAACGGATTGACATCGAAGGTGACGCAGGCGTCCTCGTCTCTGCGGACCGCCTGATTCTCCGCCAGGCCATCGTCAATCTGCTGGATAACGCCATTAAGTATTCGCCCGCAGGAAGCCAGATTCTCGTCCGCGTAAAAAGCGGGGGAGACAGACAAATATTCCTAGAGGTGATCGACCAGGGACCTGGAATTCCAAGCGAACATCAGCCATACGTCTTCGACCGCTTTTATCGCGTTGATCGGGCGCGGTCACGGGAATGGGGTGGTGCTGGACTCGGACTGTCCATCACTCGCTGGGAGGTCGAAGCTCACGGCGGAGAGATAACCTTGAAAAGCGAAGAAGGGCAGGGCAGCACGTTTCGAGTTTCGCTACCAGTCGCGAAGTATTTCCCAACAAGCGAGTCAAAAGGAGGGTCGGAATGAAAAGGACATTGGGAATTTTAGTTGCAGTTGCCGCAGTTTCGGTACTGATCTGGGTGATTCTTGAATCCAGGGAGGGAGGACCTTCCTCCTTTGCATCTCAACCGGAGACTCCTGCGCCGCCGCAGTTCCCAGGCGCTTCCTTTACCTACAACTTCGATAACGACGCCGTGGGCGGTATGCCAACGAAGTTTCATAGTGCGCGCACTGGGAAAGGAGCCGAAAGCAAATGGGTTGTGATGGCAGATCCTACGGCGCCGTCCAAACCCAACGTAGTCGCACAAACGTCAACGGACACGACCGACTATCGCTTTCCGCTGCTCATCGCAGATGAGGGCAGCTTCAAAGACCTTGAACTCAGCGTGAGATTTAAGGCTGTCTCCGGCGAAGTGGACCGTGCTGGAGGACTAGTGTTCCGGCTGAAAGACGCAAACAACTATTACATCGTCCGCGCCAACGCCCTGGAGGATAACTACAGGCTTTACCATGTGGTCGCGGGAAACCGCCGCCAGTTCGCGGGCGCGAACTTCAAAGTCACTCCAGGCGAATGGCATGAGCTGCGCGTCGAATGTGTGGGAAACAAGATCATCTGTTACTACGACGGCGCCAAGAAGATCGAAGCGACGGACGACACGTTCAAAGATGCCGGCAAAGTCGGTCTGTGGACCAAAGCGGACTCGGTCACGTACTTCGATGATTTGCGTGTGACTGCCAAGTAAGGCGCAGGCGATTTCGAGCAGGAAAACTCTGAGGAGGATGTCATGAAAAAAGCAGCAGTGGTCGTGGGGTTGTTGATGATCGGGTTGGTCGTCAGTCCGGGCTTGTGGTCGCAAGACAAGGATCACGCCGAGCTCGCGAAGGCCGTGGCCGGGGCGAAAGTATCTCTCGAACAAGGCCTGACCGCCAGCGCGCACGCGGGAAAACCCATTTCAGCGAAATTCGAGATCGAAGACGGCAAATTGCAGCTTTCGGTATATACGGCCAAGGGTGATGCGTTTTCGGAGGTCGTTGTCGACCACAACGCGGGGAAGGCGGCCAAGACCGAAGCCATCACGAGTGGTGAAGACCTTTCGGCGGCAAAAACGCAAAACGAAGCGATGGCCAAGGCGAAGCAGCCGCTGAGTGTAGCTCTTGTGAGAGTCCTGAAGAGCAACCCGGGATTTCGTGCGGTGAGCATCTTTCCGGCGCTCAAGGATGGTCATCCGGTCGCCGAGATCACTCTGACAAAGGGCGATGAGTGGAAGACCGTGTCCGAAAAGTTGGATTAACAGGCAGTCCCCTAAGGGAGAGTCCAGGCATGGAGTGGATCACGCGCAGCAACGTCAAAGTCGACCGGGTTGCCTGCCCCTGGCTTATTCGACGCTTCGTTGACCCGCAGGCGGAGTTCCTTTTCGTATCCGAAGACCAGCTTCTTGACACGGCTCGCAAGGAAGGGGCGACTCCTTTCGATGCAACCCGGTTTGCCGAAGTGAAGCTAAATCACCGGGGAGAACGCTGTACGTTTGAAGCCATTCTCGAGGATTACAAACTCACGGACTCAGCACTTCATCGCCTCGCGCTCATCGTCCGAGGAGCTGACGTCAAAGGGCAGGAGCATGTCTCCCCGGAAAGTCTTGGATTGCGCGCCATCGCCCAAGGCTTTGCACTCACCGGGATCAGTGACGAGGAGCGCCTAGCGCGCGAGTTTCCGATGTATGACGCCCTGTACGAGTACGTTCGTCAACAGCTGAAGGAGCTGTCGCAACACTGATTTCTCAATTTTTCAAAACCCAACACGAGGAGGTTGGTCACATGCATCGTTTCATGCAAAGAAGGAAGGTAATCCTGTTCGCGAGTATTTGTTTCATGCTATCCGGCATAACTGTTTTTGCTCAGGACATACCGGGTGATTATCAGGAGGTTCTCAAATCGCTGGACCGTAAGGGTGACTTCAAAGCTGGCGTTCTCAAGGTCAATATCCCCCGCAGCGATCTGAAGATGACGATCCAGGGCGTCTCCACGCCGACACCCTTCGGTTTCGGCGGCTGGATTGCGTTGACGAAGGGGACAGACGGTACGGATGTGATGATGGGCGACCTCGTGCTTCTCCAGGAAGAAGTGAATCCGGTTCTCTCCGCGCTGTTGGACAACGGAATTGACGTCACGGCGCTCCACAATCATTTCTTCTGGGACGATCCTCACGTCTTTTACATGCACGTTCACGGCATGGGAAAAGCAGCCGACCTCGCGCGGCGAGTAAAACCTGGATTGGACCTGATCGGCCACGTGAAACCGGAGGCGAGCGCTCCTGCGAGCAGCGGCGGCACGCCGCTCGACACGGCAAAGCTTGCCAAGATCGCCGGGCACGACGGCGAGCAATCCGGCGCCGTGTACAAGATCACCGTGGGACGCGACGACCTGGGAATGAAGGAACACGGAGCCACGATCAACGCTCGGATGGGGCTGAACACCTGGGCAGCGTTCGTCGGCACGCAAGAAGATGCTGCGATTGCGGGCGATGTCGCGATGCTCGAAGACGAAGTGACGCCGGTTCTGAAAGCTCTTCGAAAGAACGGTCTCGATGTCGTCGCGATTCATCATCACATGACGGGGGACCGGCCAGTTGTCATCTTCCTTCACTACTGGGGCAGAGGGTCTGCAGAAAAACTCGCAACCGCGTTTAAAGCCGCTCTCGATGAATTAGGGAAGGGCGCACCGTCACACGGAATGGGGCACTAGGGTCCTCTTGCGCCCAGCCAAGACATGAATACGATGGCGATCTCAGTCGAGGGTGGAGAGACGCAGCCAAAACTGCACGAATTCCTGCTCTATTTTCTCCACCTCGGCGCTCTTGGCTTCGGCGGGCCGATTGCCCTGGCGGGCCACATGCAAAAGGATTTGGTTGAAGAGCGGAAGTGGGTATCCAGTCAGGATTACGTCGAGGGTCTCGCGTTTTCTCAGCTTTCCCCTGGTCCGCTCGCGGCACAACTTGCGATGTATCTCGGTTGGGTGCGGGCCGGGACGCTCGGCGCGACGCTCACGGGAGTCGCGTTTGTCCTGCCTTCCTTCTTAATGGTCTTGGTGCTTGCCGCACTCTACCTCCATTACGGGCGGCTGCCTTGGATTCAAGGAGTGTTCTACGGCGTCGGAGCCGCAGTCATAGCGATTATCACGCGGAGCGCCTATGCGCTCTTCATTGCATTGGCGGTGACGACCGCATGGAAGGAATCCGAAATCGTCTGGCTCTTCTTGCTCTGCGGGCTCGTTTCGATGTTCATCAAGGCACCGCCGCGATTGAAGTTTTCACACCGCGCAGCTCCCGCTTTCGTTGGAATCGAGAAGCTGTTCACGGGTGCGCTGGGAACAGCCACAGCAGCCACGATCGGCACTCTCTTTCTGTTCTTTCTGAAGGCGGGTGCTTTCGTTTTCGGGAGTGGTTTGGCCATTGTGCCGTTTCTCTACGGCGGGGTCGTAGGCAAATTCCATTGGCTCACGGAGAGACAGTTCCTTGATGCGGTTGCGGTGGCAATGATCACGCCGGGGCCAGTTGTCATCACGGCCGGATTCATCGGGTACTTGGTGGCGGGGTTGATTGGAGCGCTGCTGGCCGCACTGGCTGTTTTTGTTCCTCCGTATCTCATCGTGATCGCTGGCGCTCCGTACTATCGGCGCTTTGCAAAAAACCTCCAGGTGAAGGCATTCGTGCAAGGCGTGACTGCCGCCGCGGTGGGTGCCATCGCCGGGGCGGCCTTCATTCTTGGCGGGCGTTCGTTGATTGATCTGCCCACGGCCTCCATTGCCGTTGTAACGTTCGGACTGCTCCGCTTCAAAAAAATCCCGGAACCACTTTTGATTCTTGCAGCGGGGGTAGCGGGTCTGCTGCTTTTCAGAGGGTAGGGATTGGGAAGTTGTTTGAAGAATCATCGGAGGTCTTGCATGCGAAACAAAGGATTGCAGATTCTCGCACTAATCGCGATGACAGGAGCTTTGGGGCTGTCGGCCAAGTCCGTCGCGCCCACACTGAAGAAAGTGACTGAATTCGATCTACCGGGGCCTCCGGGAAAACGGTTCGACTATCTCACGATAACTCCAGATGACCACTACCTGCTCTCGACTCACCTTGCCGCAGGACAGATGTATGTCATTGATCTGCGCACGAACAAAATCGTGGCGACCGTTCTGGACACACCTGGTGCCGAAGGTGTGGAGTACGTCCCCGAATTGAAGAAGGCATACACGTCGAACGCCGGCGACAACACCATTGGCGTGGTGGACCTTCGTCAGATGAAAGTAATCAAAAAAATTCGCACCGAAGCCAAGCCGGACGGCAGCGCCTATGCTGCACCATTCCACAAGCTCTACGTCTCTGATGAACGCGGCAAAGCGGAAGCCATCGTCGATGTCCGAACGGACGATATTTTGAAGACGCTGCACTTTGATAGCGAAGCCGGAATGCCGCAATACGATCCCATCGCCAAAAAGGTGTACGTCAACCTCCAGGACAAGAATATTTTCGCGGTCATCGATCCGGCTACTGATGAAGTCGTAGGACGCTATTCCGTGGGACGCTGCGAAGGGAATCATGGAATGACGCTGGACCCAGAACATCGTCGCGCCTTCCTCTCGTGTGAAGGTAACGACCTCATGACCGTCTTCAATCTGGACACCCGTCAGCCCATCGCATTCCTGCCCATGGCCGGTGGTCCCGACGTAATCAAGTTCGACCCCGGATTGAAGCGCCTCTATGTGGCCTGTTCGAGCGGAGCAATCTCGGTATTCCAGATGGATGATCCCGATCACTACCGCAAGCTGGAAGACTTTCCGTTGCCAGAATGGTTATTTACGAAGCCATTGTGAATCCATGAGCTGGCCCATGCGTTGACATGAACCAAGTGGCCCAGCCCAACCGGTCGCAAGGTGCAGCGCTCTGCGCATTGTTTCGAGCGTCGGAAAGTGCAGGAGTGCGTCACTGCGTTCTGTTGGCGCTACTTTTGGTTTGTCCAAACACTGGCACGCTCTGGGGAAAAGCTGTTCCTGACCCAAGTCCCCCTTTTCCGCAGGAAGGTGCCCGCACGGCGGAAGCAATCAGGGCGGATCGTGCGCCGCGCTTGGATGGCACACTCAACGATCCACTCTGGCAATCGGCTAAACGCATCACCGATTTTCGACAGCGTGAGCCGCACGAGGGTGAGCCGCCTACTGAAAAGACAGAAGTGCGTATCCTTTACACGCGACATGCCGTGTACTTCGGGATTCATTGCTATGACTCCGAACCCTCCCGGATTATCGCGACGGAACTCCGGCGCGACGTAAGCCAAGAATTAGACGACCACTTCGAAATCCTGATCGATTCGAACCATAGTCGCCGTGGCGCCTACGTTTTCGAGATCAATCCCCTTGGTACACAAAACGATGGCCTCATCGTGGAGGAGCAAGGAGACTCGAATGGAGGCGACTTCGACCGGGGGTGGGACGGAGTATGGGCGTCAGAGGCGCGCATCACTCCCGACGGATGGACCGCGACAATAGAAATTCCATTCACAACCCTCAATTTCATTCACTCGAGCGATGTAGTCTGGGGTTTGAATTTGAAACGCTTTATCCGTAGAAAAAACGAAGAAGACCTCTGGAGCGCATACCGAAGAACTTTCGGGATTACCAAGGTCTCGGAAGCGGGAGAGCTGCGGGGCATCAATGACATCGGCAGTGGAAGACTCTTCATTGTGAAACCATACGGACTAGCTCGATACGACAAGCAGACAGGGCAGGACCCCAAATTCCCGCTGACGGGCGGAGTCGATATTAAGTACGGCCTTACTTCAAACCTCGTCTTGAATCTGACAGGTAACACGGATTTTGCGGATACCGAGGTCGACCTTGAGCCTTTCAATCTGACGCCGTTCAAAGTCTTCATTCCGGAGAAGCGCCAGTTCTTCCTCGAAAACGCAGGGGTCTTCAATTTCGACATCGGCGATCAGGATCAATTGTTCTTTAGCCGTCAGATTGGAATTGATCCAATAACCGGACAACAGGTGCCCATCAATGGCGGAGCCAGGCTGACGGGCACATTCGGTCGCACGGAGTTGGGCGTTATGGAGGTGGACACTCGGTCCAGTGGTCCCAATCCCTATGCAAACTACGCGATCGCACGACTGAAAGAATCTCTTTGGGCCGGTTCCTACGTTGGCGTGATGGGTATAGACAAACGATCAGGAAACGTACTTGACGGGTTCAACCAGACAGGTGGCCTTGACACGCGGCTCGTATTCTTCAAGGACTGGTTTGTTGACGCCCATATGGCCGGAACGCGATCACCCGGGGACCCGAGCGGGGCCAGCGATGTCGGGGCTTCGCTGTCGTACAGATCGAACTGGCTGGACGGAATCATCGAGCGGAGAAAAATTGGGCCAAACTTCAACCCGGAAGTAGGATTCATCGAGAGAACGGACTCGAATGAAACATATGGGAATTTAACCTTCAAAGTGAGACCTAGGATCAGTGGCGTCCGCGAGTTGCAATTCGAGGGATTCATTCTCCACGCTCCCGACACTCACAACGTCGTGCAAACACAGGAGTGGCAGGGCACTTTCCGCGCCGAATTCAACAACGGTGGTTATACCGACGACGATATCGCGGACGTGTTTACACAGCGAATCACAACGCCCTTTCACATTTACAAGAACGTCTTTATTCCTAACGGCCTGTACCATTTTGCCCGCCATCAGTTGACCTATGGGTCCGGGCAAGATCGTAGGTTCACTTACAATTTCTTCGAGCGCTTTGGCGGCTATTACGGAGGGACTCTGAATGAATTTCGCGTGCGGGCCAATTATCGTCCCTCAGCGAAGTTCTCCATTTCCGCTTCCGAGACTTGGGATCGTTTTCGATTGCCACTGGCAAACGGGAATTTCTCCGTGGTGCTGGCGAGCCTACAAGGGAACTATTCCTTTAGCCGGTTTCTGACCTTCACCAGCCTCATTCAGATGGATACGTCAAACACGCAGGCAGTCAGCGCCAATCTTCGCCTGAGATATAACTACCGGCCCGACAGTGATCTCTACATCATCTACAACGTCGGAACGCAGTTCGCCAGCATTGCCCCGGCAAACCCTCCGCAAGTGCGCGAGACTCGATTCGCCGTGAAATGGACTTATTCTTTTGCTCCTTAAATCGTGCATGAAGAGGCTCGGAATTGAAACGGCGTTCTCGGAAGTCGGGGTGGTAAGGAACCGGCGTGACTCGGACTTCTCGTCCTGTGGTTCGCCAAAACTCTGGCCGACTTTGAAATCAATGAGATAGCCGCCGCCCTTCCCGCCCCTGTTCTGTTATAACTCCTAGGCATGTTTCGATTTGTCGGCCTGTGCCTCGGAACGCTGGTTCGCCTCTTGCGTGCCCGTCGGAGTCTCCTACTGGAGAATCTCGCACTACGTCAACAACTCGCCGTACTGAAGCGTCGGCGTCCGCGGCCAAGACTAGACCTGCTCGACAAGCTCTTCTGGGTCGCCGTCCGCCGATTCTGGTCCGGATGGCAACAATCCCTCATTGCGGTCACGCCCGAAACGGTGGTGCGTTGGCACAGGGGCGGATTCCGTTTGTACTGGAAGCTGATCTCCAAGGTCAGGAGGCCCGTCGGGAGACGACAGACGTCGAAGGAGGTTCAGGAATTGATTTTCCGGATGGTCGTTGAGAACCCAACGTGGGGAGCGCCACGCATCCACGGCGAGCTTCTCATGCTCAGTTTTGATGTCTCTGAGCGAACGATCTCTC
>WNFQ01003450.1_pt1 | contig 11528 bp, 10 predicted proteins | sample 5400171 | NCBI WGS metagenome assembly WNFQ01 (sample SAMN13153356, study PRJNA577476) | soil metagenome | isolation source: 20 cm soil under Madrone tree | place: USA:California | collected 2016-06-14
GCCGCGTGTTCCCAGGACGATGTTCTTAACCATCGCCGGAATGTAGGCCGCGATCGTTTGTAGGGGAAGCTGTCAGCTTCCCTGTAGTTCCGAGGCGCGCAGAGAATTTTCGCCGAGCGACGGAGGCTTCCCTGTTTGCAACGCGGGGCTCAATCTTCGGGAAATGAAATCGACAAAGTCCGTGACATGCTCGGCAATGATCGCCTCCGCCGCGGCGACCTGTTCCCGCCTCAGCGCGAGCGATTGCTCCGCGACAGAGCGTATCGAATCGATGTCGTAAAGATAAACGCCTTCCATTTCATTTACAGCTGGGTCCACATCTCGCGGCACGGCGATATCGATGATGAAAAGCGGACGATCCACACGCTCGCGCAGCATCGGCGCGAATTTGTCGCGTGATAGCAATGGCGTCTCTGACGATGTCGACGTGATGAGAATATCGATCTCACGGCATTGCGTCGGCCAATCGTCGAACGGAACCGCCCGCCCGCCTACCGCATGCGCCAACTCGCATGCGCGACCCATTGACCGATTGCTTACCCGAAGATCGCTGGCTCCGCGGGAAATAAGAGCCCGCGCTGTGCGTTCGCTGGTTTCCCCCGCGCCGAGCACGAGCACCCTGCAATCGCTTAGTTTACCAAAAATTCTTTGCGCCAGATCGACAGCCACCGAGCCGACCGACACCGCGCCGCGCGCAATATCCGTGTGCGTGCGCACCTGTTTGGCTACGCGAAAGGCGCGCTGGAATAAACGATGCAAACACGGACCAGCTGCTCCGGATTTTCTGGCCGATTCGTATGCTTTTTTTGCCTGGCCCAGTATCTCGCTTTCACCGACGACCATCGAGTCAAGGGCAGAAGCGACCCGGAAAAGGTGCAGCACGCACTTTTCGGCCTCGTAGCGATAGAATGGAGGCGCGTAGTCGTGAGGGTCGGTATCGATCTTGCGCATCAGACAACGCGCAATTTCCTCCGTGGATATGGGTCTCTGCGACACAGCATAGACCTCCACCCGGTTGCATGTAGTCAGAAGCAACGCTTCGGTGCAACCGGCTTCGCGCACGATCGATTCAGCAGATGCGCTACCTGCGAACTGCTCAAGTTTTGCGACGTTTGCCGTGTGATGGCTCAAACCGACGCAGAACAGATTCATGGTAGCGAAAGCATTTGCGCCGTGAATGTGATTCCCCAGAGGAGTGTCAATGCAGCGCTAAAGCCGAGGATGCATAGTGCCGCTACGCGTTTGGGCGCAAGCCAACGGAGGTGACGACCCTGCAAAATTACGGCGTAAAACAGCCACACTCCAATGGCGGCTACGACTTGCACGCGCGGCAGTGGATGGCCCGTAAAAAAACCACTTACAATACCCAGCGTGTAGAGTGCGAAACCCCACCAAAGCAGCCGGGTAATAGCAGCAAAAAGATCAGTTAGCGGCGGCAGGTGATAAAAAATCGAATGCAGCTGATGTGTCTTGAGCTGACGTTCCTGCACCAGGTACATCACGCCGGCGATGCAAGCGAGCGCGAACGCGCCATAGGCGACTAGCGAGATTGATGCATGAAACTCCAGCCAGGCATTTGCCGGTAACGTCGCTGGATGACGAATGTCGATTGGCGCAATGAGCGCAAAGACTTGCAGCACGACCACCAACGGCGCGGTAAAGGCACCCATGAGCGAGAGGCGGTAACCTGGACCGACCAGCATGTAGATCGCCGCTACTGACCAGGCGAGAAAGATAAAAACCTCGAATAAGTTTGTGAGAGGACAGCGCCCCAGCTCGTGCCCGCGCACCGACAAGAAAGCTGTTTGAAAAATGAATCCCAAGCATATCGCGAAAAAATTAAACCGCATCGGCCGAAACACTCCGGCACGCAACTCAATAGCCGTGTGTACAACCGCGGCTAGAAAACAGAGTGTCGAAAAGATAAGAAGATAGCGATCCACCGAGCCACCTAGTCTAAATTGCTGTCCCGAGTTGGCAATCCTGCATAGAGCACCTCGCGTATCCGCTGAGCACTGGGGTCTCGCGGTTCGAAACGAAAGAAAAAGAGGACAAAGAAAGAAAGCCCGGATTGACGTCTCGCTCCAAACCGATAGCCTTCGCGCCGATGGCATCTGGAATAGTCGAGAAGCTCCGCGCTGCTGTGCGCGATGTGCCGGATTTTCCAAAGAAAGGGATCGTCTTTAAAGACATTACGCCCGTGCTGAATGATCCGGTCTTGTTTCGTGCGTCGATTGATCTCTTTCTGGAGCGGTGCCGCGGCCTAAAGATCGACAAAATTGTCGGGATCGATGCGCGCGGGTTTCTTTTTGGATCGGCGGTTGCATATGAACTTCGCGTCGGTTTTGTGCCGATCCGCAAACGCGGCAAACTCCCCTACAGGACAGAAGTCGCGAAGTATTCGCTCGAGTACGGTGAAGCGGAAATGGAGATGCACATCGATGGCATACAAGCGGGTGAGCGCGTGGTGTTGTTGGACGATTTGCTCGCGACCGGGGGGACTTCTGCTGCCGCGGCAGTCCTCATCCGCAAGACCGGCGGACAACTGCTCGAAGCACAATTTCTGATTGAGTTGCAATTCCTCGATGGCCGCAAACAACTTGAGCCGACGACGGTCACATCGTTTCTCAAATATTGAGTCTTTACACGGCTGGCCTAGGCGCGCCGCGCTACGTAAGGCCAGAAATCGATCTGAGGTGCGGTTTCCGATTTTAGATTTCCAACTTACATTTGCTTCCGACCGGAGTTCGCGATGAGAATATCCCGACATCTGGAACAAGTTTTGGCCCACGCCGAAAGCCGGCTTGGCGCCACGGGCACCAGACGCCCCACAGAGGTCCTTCCACTTTACAAGAAATTTCTCAAGGTTGAAGAGCACCGGTTGCGCCTGAAGCACCAGGCTGGTGGTGGCGGCCGCGAAATTTGCGCGCGGCGGGCTGAACTCGTGGATGTTCTATTGCGATACGTCTTCGGCGGCGCGGCCGCTACTACTCGCGGAAATGGCGAGCCGGAGATTCCATTGGCGTTGATAGCTCTTGGCGGATACGGCCGCGGCGAGCTCAATCCATTTAGTGATATCGATGTTATGCTTTTGCATCACCAGCCGGCGACAGCGATTTCGCCGGACTTGGAGGAGATGGTCAATCAAGTTCTGTATCTGCTTTGGGACAGCGGCTTCAAGGTTGGGCACTCCACGCGTTCCATTAAGGAAGCGATCACTGAAGCGAACCGCGACATGCTCACGAAAACCGCGATGCTGGAATCTCGATTTCTCGCCGGCGACAGCAAGCTGGCGCGGGAATTTCGCGACCAGTTTCGTTCAAAATGCGTCGAGGGACGGGAACGGAAATATGTTGAAATGCGCATGCGGGACCAGGTAGCCCGGCATAAGAAATTCGGCGACAGCGTGTATCTGCAGGAGCCAAACCTAAAAAGCGGATGCGGCGGCCTGCGTGATTACCAAAATCTACTTTGGATGACCTATTTCAAAGAGGGATCGCTGAGCACTAATCAGCTCGTGGGGAAAGATTGGTTGAGCGAGAGCGACCAGCGTGGGATCGAGCGGGCCTACGATTTTCTCCTGCGATTGCGGACGGATTTACATTACGCCACTGGCCGCTCCACCGACATACTGCACATCAACCTGCAGGAAGAGATCGCGAGAAGGCTCAACTATTCTCCTCGAAATGGACAGCTCCGCAGTGAAACGCTGATGCGTGACTACTACGAACACACGCGAAATATCTTCCGGGTGACGGAACGCATCACCGAGCAATTTGTAAGCGGATATGTCACCAGCAAGACACGCTCTCTTTTTAGTTTTCTTCCGTTGGTGCGAGCGGACAAGACTCCCATCGGCGACTCTTTCTTTGTGCGGAACAAACAACTGCACCCGGCGCGGCGCGATCTTTTTCGAAAAGAGGGTGAGCGGATGATGCGGGCATTTCAGTTTGCGCAGGAGCGTGGCTTGGATCTTAGCCCGGAATTGGAGGATTTGCTGAGCCGAAGCCTCCGCAACGTTACCCGGACTTATCAGTATGCGCGCGGCCCGCGCGACATCTTTAAATCGATTCTGTCACAAAAAGGAAAGGTGGGGCGCATACTGCGAATGATGCATCGGGTAGATTTTCTCGGTCGTTACGTTCCCGAATTCGGCCAGCTTACCTGTCTCGTGCAGCATGAGTTTCTACATCGTTATACAGCCGACGAGCATACATTGGTCTGTATCGACAAACTTGACGCCCTCGCGAAGACGAATGATCAGAAGTTGGTTGCTTATCGGAATATTTTTGAGCAACTCGAAGACCCGCTGGTTCTCTATCTGGCACTTCTTTTGCACGACAGCGGCAAAGCCGTTGGTGCCAGACCACATGCTGAAGGCAGTGCGCTCTTCGCGCAGCGCGTGGCTGCCCGTTTGCAATTATCATCCGAGCAGCGCAAGTCGCTCATCCTGTTGGTTGATCATCACCTTACCCTATCCAAGACAGCGCAGCAGAGGAATCTCGATGACCCAGCCACAGTGACGGAGTTCGGCCGTATCGTGAAGCATCAGAGAAACCTGAACGCGCTAATGTTGCTTACCCTGGCTGACGGGCAGGGCACAAGCGACGAAGCGTGGTCGGATTGGAAAGAGTCCCTCGTTTGGCAATTGTTTCACGAGACCTCGCGCTATCTGGCCGACCAGAAGTCTTACTACGATCAAACACGAATCGAGCGCGAAAGCTTGCAGACGGCTGTATCCGAGCATTTTTCACCGGACTACGGAGAGGAAGTCGAAGCGCATTTTGAATTCATGCCAGATCACTATTTTCGCGCGACCGATGTGCCTGAGATTGTCGAGCACCTGAAATTGTTCCGGTCGTTTCTTGAGAATGTTTCTCACTCGGAAGATTCTCCGCTGGCTCCAGCAATCAAATGGAAAGGCGTCGCAGCGCAGGGACACAGCGTAGTGACCTTCTGCACTTGGGAGCGCGAACGGCTACTGGCAAAAGTCGCCGGATCATTTTCGGTTGTGCCATTGAACATTTTGAGCGCTGATATTTTTCCGCGCGGCGACAACGTGGTGCTCAGCATTTTTCGTGTGTGCGATACGAAAGCTCACCCCGTCACTCACCGGCGCGACATCGAGCTGGTGGAGCACACCTTCAGACAAGCACTCGAAGACGAGACCTTTGATTTCCTGCCATTAATCGAGAAGGCGAAGCGCCAGAGCCCTCGTCTCGCGCCAGGAATTGAATTTCCAACGCGCATTTCCATCGATAACAAGACTCATCCCACTTACACGCTGATTGAGATTCAGGCTCCGGATCGAATCGGCTTGCTTTACGATGTGCTGAGCTGCCTCGATCGCGAAGATATTTTAATCCCGCTGTCTCGTATTAACACCCAGTCTGGAGCGGCTATCGATACGCTCTATGTGGTGGACGGCTCCACTCATGCCAAGATCACGGATTCCAATCGCATTCGGACGATTCAGCAGCATCTGAAGAGCGTAATTCTCACTGGAGGCGCCGCGAAATCGCAGTAAGTAAGAGCAGGCGCCTTTGTTCGTTACTGTTCGACCTCATGAACGCTCTGATTCTCGCAGCCGGATACGCAACGCGTCTTTATCCACTCACTCTCGACAAGGCGAAGCCGCTACTCGTGGTTGGTGGCAAACCGATTATCGAATGGGTCGTCGACAACCTGGTCGGAGTTCCTGATCTGGACGCGATTTACGTGGTCACAAACGACAAATTTGCGGCTGACTTTGAGGCTTGGAGCGAGCGGTATCAGAAGCAGCATCCGGAATTCAAATTCAAAATTATCAACGACGGTTCCACAAGCGATGACGATAAGCTCGGTGCGATCGGAGACATGAATTTTGTCGTCACACGCGAGAATCTGGCCCAAAGCAGCCTCTTAATTATTGCCGGCGACAACCTGTTTACTGAATCGTTGGCGAATTTTGTGAACTGCGCCAGGGGGACCGACGCGACTGTGGCCGTCTACGACGTTGGTGATCTCGAAGCGATCAAGAAGTACGGGAATATTACTGTTGATGCAGGGGGAATCATTACCCGGTTTGAGGAAAAGCCGAAGAAGCCTCAGGGAACCCTCGCTGCTATCGCTCTTTATTACTATTCGCCTGCGGTTCTGTCTCTTTTGACGACATATCTTGCTGCAGGCAATAATGCTGATCAGCCAGGGCGTTTTGTGCAATGGCTCTACACGCTTAAGCCGGTAAAGACGTTCGAGATCAAAGGGAAATGGCTTGATATCGGCAGCAAAGAGACGCTGGAGAGCGCGGACAAAATTCTCGGAAGTCTCAACTCTTAGCCGATGGAAGACCTCGCGGCGTTTCACAGAAACACCCTACAGTTTTATTTCGTCTGGCCTTAACTAGCCTCAGTGGGGCGGATCACTTAAGCCGCCCTTCATCAAACTCAATCAGGTCGAAATAAGTCCGAATATCTTTGCGGCCTTCGCCGCCTGCCTGTTTGAGAAAATGAAGGAACCGCGCCTTTTTGGCAGCGGTGTCGGGGTGCCGTGAAATCATTGCTTGGTTCCATTGTTCGATCGCTTCGGGAGAATGTTGCGCGGCGTTTTTGCGCACCCAGTCTAGAATTGTCTCGTCGTCGTCGATCCTGTTGGCGATCTCTTCGAGCGCTTCACCATCGAGTTTGAGAAACGCGAGCAAATGTTTATCGAAGCCGACGGTTTTGTAATTATAACCGTCAAGCAATCCTTTCCGATGCAGTCTCGCCTTGTCGATTAAACGCGGCAGATGCACGTAACCGCCTAATTTCTCGTAAGGACTGCGCGGATGCAGTCTTTGCATCGAGATGATCGTCTAAGTCGCCGGCAGAGGGTGCGGTGTGGTATGCGGAAGGGTTGACTCCGAAACACTTGTGGCGGCTGGCTCCTGTTCCTGCAAAAATTCGCCCTGTGTAATGCTGACCTGTCCGATTATAAGCTGGCCGGAGAACATGCCGCCTTTTTCCACGGTAATAGCCCTCGCGGTAACATCGCCTTCCAATGCCCCCTTTTTGTGTACCGCCACCACTTGAGCAGTGATTTCTCCCGACATCTTCCCTTTGATCTCGATGGTTTCGGCACGCATTCTGCGAAAACAATGAATGTCGGCCTTGCGATCAACGATGATGTGCCGACCACTGATCCGGCCGGGGATCTTGCCTGAATAGTTGATGGTCACGGTATCCTCTGAATGCAGATTGCCGCGGAGCCTGCCCTCTACTAAGGCGGATCGACAAACAACGCTGCTGCTGGCCAGATCGCCTTTGCCGGTCAGATGCACATCGCCACGCGTTCGGATGCTTCGGCTGAAACCGCTGGTGATTTTATAGTCGCGCAAATCAATGTGCGCGCTACATCCTGGACAAATTGTCGAAGTGGCTGCGCCACAGACCTGCTGTTTCCGCTTACATTCGAAACACTCGATGACCGCACTACGTTGTCGCTTCCAAAATTCCTCGAATCTGCCGAGAATGGAGGAGCTTTCCGGTGCAGGCGCTTCTTCTTTTGTCCGCAGCTTCAGGCCAGGTTTTGGCGTGAAGGGCGAGAAAGAGCGGCCGCACTGGCGGCAGATGGAGCTTTTAGCCGCCGCATACTCCATCTGCTTGAAGCCACAGTGCGGGCATTCCGCACTGACTTTTACAAGCGACGGATTGGCCACTGGACTCTAAGCCAAGGTCCTTTCTTTATGCGCGCGCTCCAAAGGCTGCTTTGATCGGCTCGCTGGACCGCACCACTTCAGGACGCGCCGGGGGCGCCTTAATCCCTCCGGTGGTGACTTCCGATTTGCCAATGAAAGTCGCCCCTTCTTCGATGATGAGACGCGCTGCTTTCAGATCTCCCTGCAACACGCATTTGGATTTTAGCTCGCAGCGCTCGCCCACGGTGATGTTGCCGTGCACTTTGCCATAGACGGTGATCGATTTGGTTTTTATTTCGCCCCGAATTTCGGCGTTTTCACCGACCGTCAAAACGCCGTCAGAGTTAATATCCCCTTCGACCTTTCCATCGATGAGTAGTTCTTTTTGGAACTTGATCGAGCCTTTGATTTCGACATCGCTCGAGAGGATGTCTTTGCCTCCATGATCTGCCATAGGTTTTGGATTTGGATTGTCGGTTATTGTTGGTGTCAGTTTGGGCTCTTGGTCATTCGCAGGATGATTGTTGTCATCTGTAATTAGATCCCGCGGTTCTTCTCGAACCGGCGGCATCGGCTTTTGCGGAACGAATCTTCTGAGCATCTGATAGAGTGTGACACTCGCCGTTGCCTGTCAACGGATTCTCGTTCGTACTGCAAAGTTTTTTGTCAGATTCATTCAATAATCGCTCGATAAAGTTTGCACGCGGCGTTCTGCGCAGAAAAAACGAGAAAAGCCGGTGCCTGGCCAGGTGTTCGGTCCAAGACGCGACAGAGCGGATTCACTGGGAATGGTTCATTCAAAACGGCCGCGGAATTTTGTGTCACCCGGTCAGAATCGTACGCAAAAACCCACGCCGCCTCCCGTTGCTTGAGAATTTCGCGCGCTTTTTGCAAATCCTCGCGAAGAAAAAATCGCGCGGTGTCTTCGATACCGCTTAGGCTTTCGTGCGAACTTCCCGCGACTCCGGGTTGCCCGGACCAATAGGCGATCGAAGGCGAAAGCCACCACGGCGCAACAAACGGGCGCGTCTGTGACGATTGTAAACTGAGCGCGAGATCGCGGATCTGCACCGATTCATTCCGCTGTTCGGCTCGCCTGGCTAATTGCGTTTCATTCGGCCAAAGCCGTTCATCCCAATCATGCAAAATCGGATAGGTCGATAACACAAATGCAATCCACACTGCCGCGCGGGATTTGATTGGCTCGAGCAACGCGGGCAGCGCAAGTGAGTAGATTAATACAAAAAAATATCCCCAGCGCGCCTGCCAAATCGTGAGGCCGTAAGTCGTAACAAGAAGCACAGGCACAAACCACGGCGTTACCCGATCGGCTTTTCTGCTGTTTTTGTTCACGTTCATCCAGATCAAAATTGGTGTGATAAGAAAAAAATACCCGCACCAGCGCAACCAGATTGGATTTGCCGGGGACACGTGCCCGAGCTCGCCGATAGTGCGCGCCCAGTTCTTGAAAATCGCGTCCGAATGCAAAATGGATAACGACGGGATTCGCCATTCAATCAAAAGCGCGATTGCAATGATGAAAGCAAAGCAAAACCAACCGGCTCGACGAGATTTTGCCAGGAGCAGTTGTCGGTCTTCAAGTGCGCTCACGACTGCGACAAGCAGGAACAAGACGAGCGGCTCATAAGCAGAATTCCATATCGCCAATCCCCACGCCACCGCACTCACAATGCTCCAGCTATCAACACCTCTTGAGACAACTGAGTCGGCTGCCCTTGCTCTCGAACTCCACTCCGCACAAATCGCGACTGTGACGAGCAGCATCGACAAGGATTGATGATCGGGCCTGCCAAGTTCCATCCCGTGAACGAGAATGGGGCTGATCGCATAAAGAACGAGCATCACCCAGCGATACCGGAATTTCATTTTTTGTGCCCACCACCAGAGAAACCAGCCTTCGAACAGGGCAAGCAACGGCGAGACAAATGCTCCCGCCATATCCAGTGGCTGCGCCGTGAACCGCTTTAACAGGAGCGACAGTCCGAGAATCAGATAATCGAGCGGCGCGGTAGTGTGTGGGGTTGTTCCCTGCGGAAAATTCTCGAAAGTATGATGTCGCACGATCAGCCCCGGCTTTGCACTGACCATCTCCACGCGCGTCATCCGCGCGTAACAATCCGCATCAACGAAGTAAACGTTCCCGGCGATAAAGACGTCCTGATAATTCGCGTAGCGCGTCGCGAGGATCAACGCGCTGAGAATTGCGAAGCCGAAGAGACTCAGGATTCTGCCAGGCACTATCTCATCCCAAATGTGTAGAGCGCGATCTGCAATCCGAAATTTCGACCACCAGTTGTGTCATTCCGACGGGAACCGAGGAATCTCTGGAACGGCTTTTGAAAAATCCAGAGATGTCTCGACTTCGCTCGACATGACAAGAACGCGGATTTCGCGGCAGACAATCACGCCCTGCGAATCTCTGAAGGCAGACTTAGAGTTTGCTTGGCTGAAAATTGGACGTTGGACGTAGGATATTGGATGTTCGCGCGTCAGCGCGCAACGGGCCTGTAGCTCAGCGGTTAGAGCAGGGGACTCATAATCCCTTGGTCCCAGGTTCGAATCCTGGCGGGCCCAGCCTTGCATGTTCCGTGCGCGTTATTCCTTCCCGCGGCGCGCCGCGGAACGGGATTATTACTTTCGGTACTGACGACGAGACTGGATTCGGTGCGCGCTGAACCAAATGGCGCCGGTAATCGGCGTTAAACGGCTGGTAACGTCGCTGCGCTCTCTTGAATCAGGGAGTCGAGCTTGTTTAGATCAATCGGTTTCACCAGATGATGCTTGAATCCTGCATCGTAACTCTTGCGAATATCGGCTTCCATTCCAAATCCGGTGAGAGCAATCCCAAGAAGCGGGCGCTGCGAGTGGAGCTTTCGCATCAGATCGATTCCGTTGCCGTCTGGCAAAGCCAGGTCGCTGACGAGCACATCAAATTGCGCGGTGGCGCTTAGATCCACCGCAGATTGAAAGTTTAGCGCCGATTGCACGTGATAGCCGCGCCGCCGAAGCAAATTTGTAAGCGAACGGTTCGTATCTTCGTGGTCTTCGACAAGCAGAATCCGCAGCGGCTGCCGTGCCGGCAGCCTGGGTGAAACCGCGGGGGCGATTTGCGCCTTCACTTTCTCGCAGGTCGGAAAAACTAACGTAAATGTTGAACCTCCATTTCGGCCTGCGCTTTGTGCAGTGATCGTGCCCTTATGAGCTTCCACAAGGGTTTTACTGATCGCGAGTCCGAGGCCTAGACCTCCCAGTTGAGTCCGGCCGCCTTGTTCGAAGGCATCGAAGATTTTTGGCAGCGTTTGCGGTTCAATGCCGAGACCGGTATCGGCGATCTCAACATGCAGTTGTCCCTTTGAATCATTGTTGGTGGTAATCGTAATTTGCCCATTAGCGGGCGTAAACTTCACCGCGTTATTTATCAGGTTCCAAAAAATCTGCTGTAATCGTGCGGGGTCTGCTCGCATGTGCATTCTTGTCGCGCCGAGGTTGAGAGAACGCACCAGATGCTTGCGATCAATTTCCGCCTGGCAGATCTCCAGCGCACTTTGCAGCAACGTATGCGCGTCAACGACTTCAAAATTCAGCTGCACCTTGCCTTGATCGATACGCGTCAGATCAAGCAAGTCATCGATCAGCCGCGCCTCCAATTCCACGTTGCGGCGAATCATTTTTAGTGATTCGTGAATGTCCTTCGGCAGGTCCGGCTCACTCTCCAGTGCAAGAGCAGAGGCGAGCACGGGAGTTAGAGGAGTGCGCAATTCGTGGCTGAGCATGGCCAGAAATTGATCTTTGGCCAGATTCGAACGCGCCTTTTCTTCCAGCTCGAGGTTTGTCTTCTGCAACTCCGACGCCA
>WNFQ01024261.1_pt1 | contig 11527 bp, 9 predicted proteins | sample 5400171 | NCBI WGS metagenome assembly WNFQ01 (sample SAMN13153356, study PRJNA577476) | soil metagenome | isolation source: 20 cm soil under Madrone tree | place: USA:California | collected 2016-06-14
TGCGTTCCCTTCACCATCAAATAGCTAGCGGAGATGGCCCAACTATCGCGCAATTGATACTCGATACCCAAGCTGGCGTGCTGGTCGTACGGCTGCACATAGTTCTGCGAGAACAGCATGAGGGAGTCGCTGCCTCCGATTGGCGGCGGACAGCTCGGCGGCAAGCCTGAAGGATCCAGAGGGCCGCAGAGGGTGTTCGGATAGGCGGGAATCGAGGCGCCGGTAAATGTGCGCGTCTCGACGCTAACCCCGTTCTGCGCATGAGCGCGGCCGGCAATGACATCTTGCAGCCGCGCGAAGAAGAGACCGTAACCGCCGCGTACAGCCAGATGTTGTCCTCGCAGCGGGGTCCAGGCAAATCCCAGCCGCGGTGCGAAATTGTTTGCGTCCAAGGGGACGAAGGTGGTGTCGAGCCCTGCGGCTTGCAGCGCCGCTGACGGATTCCTCACAGGCGGCTTGGCCATACCTTGGATGTCGTAGCGAAGCCCCAGGCTGAACGTGAGATCGGTCCGGGCGCGCCACTCGTCCTGCAGGAAACTCGCAAATTCCGTTGAATTCGGAAATTGGATCGCACCTGGCTTACCTTCGCCCGAGAAAGCCTGAATGTAGTTTTCGGCCTGTCCATGCATGCCTGCCAAACTCTTGCCAAAGCCTGTAAGGCTGTTGAAGCGGTAGTTGCCGAAGAAGTTCGGGGCACCCTGTCCCCGGTTACGAGCCAACAAAACATCCCCACCGAACTTGAACGCGTGACGGCCGCGACTCATGGAGAGCGTATCCGACCAATCGAATTGGCGGACCAAGGTCCTCTGGGCGCCGCTCCCGCGACCAACCGTGAGCACCTGTTGACCGGTCTCGAAAATGTTGGCTTGGGGATTCATGCTGTTCGACCGCCCTTGGTCGTCGATCAACAGAGAGCCGAAGCGGGCCACATTGACCATTGCGGAAGAGATAGTGGAGGTGAGAGAAAGAACCAGCGAGTGATTGGTGGTCAGGGAGTTGGTGTTGTTCTCCAGAGAGGTCCGAGGGCCCGCGGCAAAACTGTTCTCTCCGGTGAAGCGCTGGGTGTTCCAACGCGCGCTGAGCAATTGAGCGGATGTGATTCGCCAATCCGTTTTGGCGAAATAAACGTCCTGGTCAAAAGTCTGAATGTACGAAGCGGCACGCGCAATTAAATAGTCCAGAGCAAGCTGCTGGAACCCGGCGATGGTCGCATCGGGCGAGAGACTGAACCCAGCAGGAAAGTTCAGGAAGGTAAGATTCTGGAGTTGCCGGCGCTGAGCATCATATCCCCCGAAAAAGAACAATTTGTTCCTCAGAATCGGGCCTCCAGCGGCGCCGCCGAACTGGTGAACGTGGAGAGGCTCTTTGGGCTGGAAGTTGATTTTGCGAATGAGGTCGGTGGCATTGAGTCCTTTATCGCGGAAGTACCAGAAGAGCGTGCCGTGAAGGTCGTTGGTGCCGGACTTAGTGACCACGCTAATCAGCCCATTGCCGGCGTGGCCAAGCTCCGCGGAATAGCTATTCGTGTTCACTTGAAACTCGCGCACCAATTCCAAGCTGAACTGGTAGGGCTGAATGCCGGGGCCAAAGGGTGCGGAGAGAGCGGGGGCGTTCTCCGCGCCGTCCACCAGGGTCATGCTGAACGAGCGCTGGCCGCCCACGCTGGGGATGCCTGAGCCAAAATTCATCAGAATGGGGCCACGAATGACAAAGCGACAGGAAGCGTGAGGGGCAAGTTGACCTTGGCGCCGACGGTCACTTCTATGTCTCTGTCAACCAACGTGGCAAATCCTGGATGTTCGGCAGTCACGTCGTAGGTGCCGACGGGGAGGACCAGAAAGCGGAAGCGGCCGTCGCCATCGGTAACCGCGTGATAGATCGCCGCGGTGTGAATATTTTGAGCCGTCAAGTTCACGCCGGAAATCACCGCATCGGAGGGATCAGTGATAAAACCTTCGATGGAGCCCTCGTCGCTCGATTGCGCAAACGCGGACGCAGCGAAAAAGAATGCCAGCAAGCCCAAGCGCGTTGGCGCTAGCCATTTCATTTGCTGCGGTCTTTGGGTGCGCCTGCGACGGGCGGAAGGCTCTCAGTCGGCAAGCCAATGCGGATCAAGAGGTCACGGAAGCGCGGGTCGGCGCGGAGTGGGGCGTACAAGGGTTGCGAGTTGAGCTCGAACAATGCGCCGCCCCTCCGCTCGTAAGCCGTTTCGAGAAAGGCGAAGGCCTTATCTTTGTCTCCCAAGCCGCTGTAGGCAATTGCCAGCGCCCTCAACGGCACGTGTTCGCCTTTCGACGGCCGCAGTAATTCATTCACCAGCTTTAGGGCCTCCTGCCGCCGCCCGTCCCTGGCGTAAGCGTGTGCCAGCACTCCCAGACTCATTGAGTCTCGTCCGCCCATGGCCATGGCTTTCTCCAGTTCCTCAATCGCTTGCTGATACATCTTCTTTTCAATATAAGCCCGGGCGAGGGAATGGTGGGCGACGTAGTAGTTCGGTTCCAGCTCCAGCACCTTTTGATAGGATTCGATTGCTTCATCAACGCGCCCGGCATTTAGGTAGGATTCTGCAGAATGAACGCTGGTGTCCGGCGACACGGGGTCGAGTCGCCGTGCGATTTCAGCTTGGGCGAGAGACTCCTCGAAACGGCGCATGTAGCTAAGAAACTGGGCATACCAAGTACGAGCTAGGGGGTAGTTGAGGTTCAGCTCAATGGCGCGCCGGAATTCCTGCTCCGCGCCCATCCAATGCCAATCCGTCATTTCAATCCAAGCTAGTGCGGTATGGGCTTCAGCTAGGGTATCGTCCAGCTCCAGTGCCTTCTGGGCCCATTCCCGAGTCTGAGTGTGGGCCTCTAAGGGTCCTGCTCCTGCGCGGAAGAAACCGCCGTGGGCACGCAAGACAGCCAGACTCGCATATGCAAGAGCGAAGTTGGGATCCTTTTCAATCGCCTTCTCAAAATACTCATGAGCCTTGGCCCTGTCTGCATCCGTCCCCCTCCCATAGTGATAACGACCCCTCAGATAGGCTTCGTTGGCTTCCGGAGTTGTCTCTCGCGAACTTGAGAGCCGGGATTTTTCTTCGATCGTCACTTGCACCTTCATCGCCTCGAGGATCTCGCGTGCCACTGAGGGGAGCAGCGCCTGAACGTTCTTGGGATCGACCTCGTACGACTTGGCCCACAGATGGCGATCCGTTGGTGCGTGAATGAGCTGGAGGTTGACCAGCAACCTGTCCCCAGCGCGTTGCACACTGGGCTCGACCATGGCCTGCACTCTCAATTCCCGCGCGATCTCGGAAAGCCTCTTGCGCTCGCCTTTGAAGTACATGGCGGACGTCACCGACGGCACAGTCAGCGATTTGACTTGAGCCAAGTAAGTCGTCAGAACATCGGTTAGGCCATCCGCGAGGAACTCTTGTTCAGGATCCCCCGTCAGATTCTTGCAGGGCAGAACAGCCACGGATGCAATTGGGCCGACGCCTGTCCGGCCCGTGATTCGATCGCGCAGACCACCGACGTTTGCTGCCAGCACTACGGCAAGCAGCGCGGCGAGTGCCAGCAAGCCCGCGACCCAACTCTTGCGCCACCAGGCCATCGGCAGAACCTGCACTTTTGCAGGTGTGTGTGCTCCGTTCACCGGATAAATGAAGCGGTAGCCGCGGCGCGGAAGGGTCTCGACAAAGTGGGGCGATTCAGCCGAGTCCCCAAGAACCTCTCGCAGCCGCTTTATCGCCGTGTTGATGCTGTGCTCAAAATCTACGAACGTGTCGGCGGGCCAAAGTTTCTGCTGGAATTCTTCGCGGGTCACTAACTGACCGGGCTTCTCCAGGAGGAGTGCTAGAAGCTGAAAAGGCTGACCTTCGAGCTTGATTTTCTTCCCATTTGCCCACAGCTCGCCGGTCTGCAGGTCTGCGCGGAAGGGCCCGAATTCGACCTGAGGAGAAACGGGACTAGCGGGCTGGGCCAAGAGCAGCCCCCTTTGCACAACGTTATCCGAGAACAGATTGAGCGGATTCTAACACATCGCTGTGCACCTGCGGCATCAACGCGGCAATTCGCTGCCATCAAGCTGCTCAATTTTGACCACTTATCGACTCACCTGCGCTTCACCCTCGTTTCACCCGCGCTGCATTGTTTCGCTTCTGCCCCGCTGCGACATTGGCCAAACGCGCGATTCCGAAAAGAGAAAAGCGCCTGCAAGGAGAAGCCATGACACTTCAAAATTTGATTCGCCCTGCGATTTGGATCGTTCCGCTCTTAGTCTGTACGATGTGGGTGCTGGCGTCCGCCAGTGCCGCTCCCGACGACGATAACGACGGACCGAAGTTCGGCCCCTGGTCCGCGCCGGTCAACCTCGGCCCACCAGTAAATACAGTCGTTGCCGATTACCAGCCATTCATCTCAAAGGATGGGTTGAGCTTGTACTTTGCTCGCCTGGAAGGTCCGACCCAGAATTCGCCGCAGGATATCTGGGTAGCAAAACGCAGTTCCAGATCCGAAAACTGGGAAGAGCCACAAAGACTCGACCCGGAGATCAACACACCGGCGACCGAAGGCCAGGCGTTCGTCACTGTCGACGGGCACTGGATGTACTTCAACAGCAATCGCAACACGCCCGACGCAAACGGCGTTCTGCCGTTCGGAGGCAACGATATCTACGTCTCACACCGGCAGAACAAACGCGAGGACTTTGGCCCTGGTGGTTGGCAGGAACCGGTAAACGTAGGCGCTGGAGTTAATACGAGCTTCGGGGAGACCGCTCCATTCGTCTTCGAAGATGAGAGGACTGGGGTCACCACGTTGTACTTTCAGTCGGGTCGGCCAGGCATGGGTGGTGCGGACATTTACGCCAGCACGCTGCAACCGGACGGAACATTCGGCCCAGCCCAGCTAGTTTTCGAAGTCAGCAGCCGATACAACGACCAGAATCCCTCGATCAGCCGCGACGGCCTGGAGATGTACTTTGCCTCCGACCGGCCCGGCTCGACGCCGAATCCCGATAGCGGCATATCTGGCCCGCCAGGCCAGCCCTCCACGGACATCTGGATCTCGACTCGAGCAAGTACCTCGGATCACTGGGGAACGCCCGTGAACTTGGACGCGGTGAACCAGCCTCTAGGCGGCCCGGTAATCAACAGCCCATTTTTCGATGCGAGGCCGTCCCTCTCGTTTGACGGCACGGAGCTGTACTTCCACTCCGCGTTCCGGCAGGGCAGTCAGTCTGAGTTCTTCGACATCTGGAAGACCACGCGGACAAAACTCAAGGCTCATAACGACGACTAGATTTGAAACTTGCAGCACCTTCTGGCAAAGCGCGGCGTCGCCTGCAGAAATTAGGCGGCGCCGCGCTTCCCCTTATCACCCCGCAAACTTGCGTTCCGCTCCAAACAGGCGGGCAAGCTGACGCGCCATTCGAATTGTGGCAAACTGGTTGTTTATACGGCACGGTTTTTGCGCTGCGTGTGTCGCTCGTTCGAATGCAGCAGGCCCGCCGGAAAAACTGGCCGGCCATTCGAATCCTGCCCGCAATTGTTAAAATTGGTAAGCGAGAACATTTTTTAAGCGAGAAAAATGGACCCGAAGTTCATTCGAAATTTCTGCATCATCGCCCACATCGACCACGGCAAGTCCACGCTCGCCGATCGCCTGCTCGAAATGACCGGCGCGCTCTCCCAGCGCGAAATGCACGAGCAAGTCCTCGACTCCATGGACCTCGAGCGCGAGCGCGGCATCACCATCAAAGCGAAAAGCATTCGCCTGCACTACAAAGCAAAAGACGGAAACACGTATCGGTTAAATTTGATTGATACTCCCGGCCACGTGGATTTTTCTTACGAAGTTTCGCGCGCCCTCTCCGCATGCGAAGGCGCTCTTCTTGTTGTCGACGCGTCGCAAGGCGTCGAAGCGCAAACCGTCGCGAATACTTTTCTCGCTTCAAGTCACAATCTCACGATCATTCCGGTGATCAATAAAATTGATTTGCCCGCGGCGCAGCCGGATTTTGCAAAAGAACAAATCGAAAGCGTTCTCAGCGCAAAAAGCGGTCTCGGTGTGGAAGAAGTTCTCGAAGCCATCGTCGCGCGCGTGCCGCCGCCGAAAGGCAGCGCGGAGAATCCGCTGCAGGCGCTGATTTTCGATTCGTGGTTCGACATTTACCGCGGCGCCGTCGTGTTGGTGCGCGTGATGGAAGGCCGCGTCAAGAATCACGTGAAAATCAAACTCGTCGCCGGAGACGAAACTTACGAAGTCGAGCAGCTCGGCACGCTCACTCCGAAACCTGTCGCGCTCGAAGAACTCGAAGCCGGCGACGTCGGCTTCATCGTCGCGAACATCAAGCGCGTCGCTGATGCGCGCATGGGCGACACGGTCATCGAAGTGGCGCGTCCCGCTCCGGCGCTCCCGGGATTCGAGGCCATCAAGCCGATGGTGTTCGCCGGATTATTTCCGGTTCTTGCCGACGACTACGAACCGCTGCGCGACGCACTCGGAAAATTGCAATTGAACGACGCCGCGTTTTTCTACGAGCCGGAAAATTCCGTGGCTCTCGGCTTCGGTTTTCGCTGCGGCTTCCTCGGCCTGCTGCACATGGAAATTGTGCAAGAGCGGCTGGAGCGGGAGTTCGGACTCAATCTAATTACGACGGCGCCGAGCGTGCGCTACCGCATCACGCGCGTTACCGGCGAAGTGATTGAAGTCGACAGCCCGGCGAAATTTCCGAATCCCAGCGACATCGAGAAAATCGAAGAGCCGATCATCAAAGCGATGATTATCACCAACGAAGATTCCGTTGGCGGAATTTTGCAGCTCTGCCAGGAAAAGCGCGGCACGCAGAAAAATTTCGAATATCTTTCCCCCACCCGCGTCATGCTCACTTACGAACTGCCGCTGAATGAAATCGTGCTCGATTTCTACGACCGCCTGAAATCCACATCACGCGGCTACGCCTCGCTCGATTACCACCTCGCGGGATACAGCGAATCCGACCTCATCAAACTGGATGTGCTCGTCGCGGGCGAACCGGTCGATGCGCTGGCGCTGATCATCCATCGCGATTTTGCGACGGAGCGCGGGCGCGATTTGGTGACGCGTTTGCGAAAACTGATTCCGCGGCAAATGTTTGAAGTGCCGATCCAGGCCGCGATTGGCAGCCGCGTGATTGCGCGCGAAACGGTTGCGGCCATTCGCAAAAACGTTCTCGCCAAGTGTTACGGCGGCGACATTTCCCGCAAACGCAAACTCCTCGAAAAACAAAAAGAAGGCAAGCGCCGCATGAAGCGCGTTGGCCAGGTCGACATTCCGCAAGAAGCCTTCCTCGCCGTGTTGAAGGTTTCCTCTTCGGACGAGGAGTAGTCCTCCGCACCATGAGCATCCTGCTAAACGTTCTAAATCGGGACAAGACTTCAGAAGAAATAGAGCAAGCTTTCCGCGATTATCATGCGTATCTCAAATCCATGCGGTCTTTCCTACCACCATCAGCCCATGAGTTTGCCTCAGCGTCCTGGCACTACGATTACACCGACCATAGGTGTCCGCATGATTCTTGGGTAGAAACTCTTCTGATCCGCGAGCCGTCTTCAGGAGACCGACACGAAGCGCGCGAGATCGAGATTGCGATTCGGCTTCTCGGTGCATTCCACGATGGCTATTTAGAGCTCTCATACCCTGGTGTTCGTTCCTATTCCACTTCAGTTTTGGCAGGCACATCTAAGATCGGCCACGGCGAGTGGCTTGTCGACGAAGTTCGTCTCTCCGATAACAACCTCGTCTTGCATGAAATCCTGTTTAGCAATGGGAGCCGTTGGATTATCGAATCGCGGGACATTCAATTCCGCTGGGTACATGTTTAGTCCTTCCTCTTAACTTCGGTGTTGAGGCGGCCGCGGTGGAGTTGGATGGCTACGGGGTCGCCGAGCTGGACTTGATCCGCGGAGCGGAGGAGGTTGCCGGCGGCGTCGGTGGCGATAGCGTAGCCGCGTTCCAAGACTTTCAGAGGACCGCGTTCCTGGAGTTGCAATGCGAGGCGCTGCCAGCGTTCGCGCTTGGCGCGGAGCAGGCGCTCGATGCGGACGCCGAGTTCGGCGGTGCGCTTTTCGAGGCGCAGGCGGAAGGCAGCAATTTTCACGCGAAAATCGAAGGAAGCAATGCGCAGATGCGCGGCGGTGAAGCGCTTGCGCGATTGGTCGAGGCGCGCTCGAAGGCCGAGGGCGAGGCGCGATGTCATTTCATCGGCGCGCTGGCGCTGCTGGCGCAAAAGATCGAGCGGGCGGCGGAAACCGCGGCGGGCGGAGAGTTCGTGGACGCGGCGGGACATTTCGAGCAAGCGGTAGCGGATCATGCTTGAGAGCGTTTCGCGGAGTTCGGCGATGTGCTTGTCAAATTCGCGGCGCGTTTGCACAACAAGCTCGGCGGCGGCGGAAGGCGTGGAGGCGCGAACATCGGCGACGAAATCGGCGATGGTGAAATCAGTTTCGTGGCCGACGCCGGAGATCACGGGAATTTCAGAGGCGAAGATGGCGCGGGCGACGATTTCTTCGTTGAAGGACCACAAATCTTCCAGGGAGCCGCCGCCGCGCGAGAGAATGAGCACGTCGACGAGTTTCCCTTTATTAAAAAACTTCAGCGCCTTGACGATTTCCTCGGCGGAGCCTTCGCCCTGGACGCGCACGGGAAAGAGCATGAGATGGACATTGGGAAAGCGACGCGTCAGGATGCGCACGACATCGCGGACGGCAGCGCCCTTTGGCGAGCTGATGACGCCGATGCGGCTGGGAAGAAGCGGCAATGGTTTTTTGCGCGCGGGGTCGAAGAGGCCTTCGGCCTCGAGACGCTTTTTCAATTGCTCGAAGGCGAGTTGCAGCGCGCCTTGCCCCACCAAGTCGATTTTCTCGACGTAAATCTGATATTCGCCGCGCTGTTCGTAGACGCTGATGGAGCCGCGCACGGTGACTTGCAAACCGTCTTCGGGGCGGAACTTGATGCCGCGCTGCTGTTGCTTGAAGTAAACGCAGCGGACTTGGGCGCGGTCGTCCTTCAGGGTGAAATAGATGTGGCCGGACTGGGCTTCGCGGCAGTTGGAGATTTCGCCCTGGACGCTGATGTCAGTGAAGTTTTTGGCGAGCAGGTCGCGGATCTTGCCGGTTAGCTCGCTGACAGTGAAAGTCTTGCGATCGGGCATGAGATTGAAGGTGAGTTGCCGGGTCATGAGGCACCCGCTGGGGGGTACGCCCCCCCATCAATTTGCATGAATATCAAAACAAATGGGTTGCTGAATTTGGAATTCGTAAGTGCATGAAAAGAAATGGGGAGCATTGCGGTTGATGGAGAGAGGAAGACAACCCCAACCCCACCCCCCACCCCCGCGTTTCTTGTAAGTGTTGCAGCCAAAGGAGTTAGCCATGCAGTAAGTCTTTTGTTTGCAACAGTTGCGGGGGAATCTATAAGTGTTGCAACTAAAGGACTTACGCAAGCGAACTGCGGGCGAGAAGGTAACTTCGTGAGATCCAGTGATTTTGAGGGAGTTTGAAGGACTACCTTTAGGGCGAGACGGGTTTGCGGCGTCAAATCCAAAAACCATTATAGCATATCCATACTATTTGTCAATAGTTACTTGTAAGTGGTTTGGGCTCTGTGGGATAGCGTGGATTGTGCGCCGGGAGGAAGACTTGGAATCTGGGAAAGGAACGAGCCTGGAGGTCGCTTAGATCGCAGGTGCTTGACCTGCCCGCGAGGTCTGAGACAAGGATTGGCCGCCTATCGTCTCAAGCGGAATCATCGGGACGCCGGGGCCATCTGTGATCCGCCACAACTTCCCGCCGCAGCGCTGACAGAACTTAGGGGAATCATCCCAATAAAGGTGGCAGTGGTTGCAGGCGGAAAACGCGGGATACTTTCTGCACCCGTAGCAAACGTCATCGGTTGTGCTCAGCGCTCTGTACTTGCCGCACCGGACGCACGCAGGAATGTTCATGAGCACATTCATTCGGGTGGCCGCGGCGATGCCGGGACTGAAGTCGACGGAGATAGCTTTGACCATGATGTCTTCAAGATTGTGACAGTCTGAAACTAGTGCACTCACTTGATTTGAATCCTTCTCGGGGTATCTGCTCTGAAATGCTAGTCGGAGGTAGGCGGGTTCATCTTTGCCGGGTAATCTACGGCGGAAATCGAAGGTCACTCGTACCTTTGCAATGATGGGTAGCCCGATAGAAGCAATGAAAGCGCTGACGCAAATCATAGGGGTTAGGACCAGTCGGCGAGGCGGAGGCGGGGACGGAGGCAACGGAAAGAACGGTCACTGGTGACAAGGGTGAGGCCCGAGGCGAAGGCATGGGCGGCCACGAGCATGTCCATGGTGGCGAGTGGGCGGCCCCGCTTCCACGAGGCGGAGCAGAGGTCGGCATAGGCTTTTGCGGCGGCGGAGTCCCAGGGCAGAACGCTGACGCCCAAGAGGAATTGATTGACTAGTTCGGCGAGTTTTGTGGCTTGGGGTTTCAAGGCGAGACCGAAGAGAAGTTCGGCTTCGGTGATGGAGGAGATGCAGACCTGAGCCATCGGAACTTGGCGCAAATGCTCGCGAACGGAGGGCGGATTTCCCTTGAGGGCATAGCTCACACTATTGGTATCAAGCATGAAACGGAGCATGCGCTGTTCCGATCAGAAGAGGCGGCGTTTTTTGGGCGGACGGCGATCGCGTGAAGCGAGGAAGTCCGCGGGAATTTCGACGGAGTCGGCGAGAGCAAAAAGGTCGTCCCAAGAGCCGGGCTTGCGAGAGAGAATGACGTCCCCGGTTTTGGGATCCTTGCGGATGAAGACTTCGCGCGACGTGAAGCGAAAATCAGAAGGCAAACGGACAGCCTGGCTGCGGCCGTTCTTGAAGAGCTTGGCAATTTTGGGCATGGCAGGCCTCCACGAAGAGTCAAGCGGGTCCCACGCTTGTCATATACCATGATATATCACAAGTTCTTTGAAAGCAAATGGGAGTGCGGGCCATGCATACGGAAAAGCACCTTGCTTAGCGGCGCTTGAGGGCTTCGAGTTCCTCGAGAGTGCGGGGCCAGTCGGATCCCAGTAGCCGGGACAAAGCGCGATCCGCCAGGACCTTTCCACCAGTTTGGCAGTGGGCGCAGTAGTTTGTTTCGTTGTCCGCGTAACGAATCCGCTGAATCTTCTCTCCGCACCTTGGGCAAGGCTGTCCGTAGCGTCCGTGAACCGCCATTTCCTTGCGAAACGCGGTGATTTTTTCGGGAAAGCCAGCTTCGGCCTCCGCGCTCAGCCGGTCTATCCAGAGCCCGAGGGTATAGCGCGCCGCGGCGAACAACTCTTCCCATTCGTGCGGTTCCAGTTTGCGCGTGAGGGCGATGGGCGAGAGCTGCGCGGCGTGCAGAATTTCATCCGAATACGCGTTGCCGATTCCACTGACAAGGCGCGGATCGGTAAGGGCTCGCTTGAGTGTGCGGTTTTCAAACGTAAGCGCTTCGCGAAACGAGTCGAGATCGCTCTCAAAGATTTCGATTCCTCCCGGGTCGATG